>Ga0078972_1000071_pt2 | contig 81180 bp, 65 predicted proteins | sample YelNatPaOPGAMG01_FD_67568 | JGI IMG/M metagenome (GOLD analysis project Ga0078972, IMG submission 67568) | Hot spring thermophilic microbial communities from Obsidian Pool, Yellowstone National Park, USA - OP-RAMG-01 (SPADES assembly) (version 2) | ecosystem: Environmental > Aquatic > Thermal...
AATTGAGCAAGTTCTTCAAAAAGTTTGAAAAAGATTTTAAGCAACGGCAAGCTCAGCCGTAATTTCAATGGTTAATAATAAAAGGAGAAAAAAATGAAAAAGTTAATGTTAGGATTAACAGTTTTGTCCACTTTATTGGTGGCAAGTCAACTTACGTTTGCACAAAGCAGCGCCTCGGCTAACGTAACTGTCCAGGCAAAAGTAATTGCTGCATTGTCAATTACCCCTACAAGTGCAACACTTAATTTTGGTGAGGTTGCGCAGGGAACTTCGCCAGCAATATTACCGGGAAGCGCAAGCAGCATAGCCTTTACTGTTGCTGGTGAACCAAATCATGCAGCTACACTTACCTACAATGCGACGGCAACACTTAACGGACCTAACGGTTCTACACCACTGACGTTCACTGCTAGTGTCATTGGTAACACGACAAACAGTACATCGGGTGCCGCTAGTTTATCATCAGGCACAAGCATCACACTTAGCGGGAGTGGAAATTACTATATCTGGCTTGGTGGCAGCCTTGGAAGTATTCTAGCAAGCCAAACAACAGGTCAGTACTCAGGTGCATTGACAATCACGGTTTCTTACTAATCTTAAAAGATGAATCGTGATAGTGTGGACACTGAAAGGGTTATGGTTAAACAAAGGCTTGGCGGCAAAAGGTGCGCTAAGCCTTTTGTTGTTATGGACCTCAACGGCAGGAATTGTTTATTGTCAGACGAAGACTTCTACAGTATCGGTTCTAGCATCAGTTGTCCAATCAATCTCAGTTTCCAGTTCAGGAGGTGCCGACGGCCAGGGGAATCTTGACTTCGGCATTTCTGTAGTTAATAGAACAGTCACGATTAATCCAAACACGAGTCCCAATGCAAGTGTTTTTACAGTAACAGGTGCAGCAGGACACTCATTTACAGTCACATACTCTAATCCATCTGTTATAATGTCAGACGGTCAGGGGAATACATTGACTTTTATCCCAAGTGTAGTCGGTTCCTCTTCTTCTAGCTCGCAGGGGACAGCGGCGCCTGTTTCAAGTGGAGTTACTTTGACTCTTAGCTCAACAGGCGCCTATTATTTTTGGTTGGGCGGCTCAATACAGGTTCCGAATGGTCAGCAAGAGGGTACATACAGCGGCACATTTAGTCTAACAGCAACTTATTAGGATGGAGATTTTGCAAATACATAACTTGAAGATAAAGATTATCAAGAGACGGCCGAAGATCTTCTTTAAATTAATTGGGGTTTCGTATTTAGCTTCGATATTTTTTCTATTGAATGAGTGTGCATTTTCTCAAACAACCAGTCGAACAATTACCATTGACGTTGTAAATGGGCTATCTCTTTTTGTCGATCACCAGATTGACTTTGGCGAGGTTGTGCAAAACAGCGGAGCAAATATTTTAACGATTAACTCTCCCAATATAGGTCACGTAACAATTACTGGACAGAAGTGGAAGAGAGTTTATGTAACTTTGACACCACCTGCAAGTCTTGTAAATGGGACAAACTCAATTCCATACACGCCTCAAGCTGCTTATAATAATATTAGCGATAACCCGTCGGGATCTACAATCATACCCATTCCACCTGGAACCGCAAATTTTAAATTACAAGCCCCATCTGTTAACGGAAACTTGCGAAATGCATATATTTACCTATTTGGCTCTATAAATGTTGCAAATGTTCCACCTGGAACTTATAATGGTACGTTCGTGGTATCAGTGCATTACTGATTACTTTTTGCAGCTCACTTATAGCAGGATTGTATGGTGGTGAATAAGTGTACGAAGCATCTCTCAATAGCAATTCTGTCAATAATTTTCAGCGCAAGTATCTCTGTAAGCCAAATTTCAGGGAACCAGGTAAGTGTTGATGTAATTCCGATTCAGAATTTGAATTTTGGGGATTTAGTAGCTGGAGTACCAAAGCACATATCCTATCAGGATCCGATGAATGCAGGGAGGTTTGAAGTAAGGGTCACGCATGGCAATTCCTTATTAATCATGGCCCTGCTTTTGCCTCCCGTTAGCTTAAGTGGCCCTCAGGGAGCTACACTTAACCTATCCTATACCGGAAGTGATGGATATTATAGTATGGAGCCGAAACTAACAGGAGGTGCCACATTTGATCCATTGGCAAATTTATTTTTTCTGGAATCTGGGCGCAAATACTATTTTTATATTGGTGGAACTGCAGAACCAACTCAGACCCAGCGTCCAGGTAGCTATAGCGGGCTAATTATGTTCCAGGTTGTTTATTTTTAATTGCAACGAAGGTGGAGTCTATGGAGAAAGTTAAAAGATTTGTCTTAATCATTTTGATGGCTTTGGTTACAGATGCCCAGGCGCAAGTAATTGTTGCGCCAACTATTTTATACATGAGCGACAGGGATCGGTTTGGAACATTTATAGTCATGAACAGGTCGACAACGCCGCAGGAGATTTCCATATATTTTAAATTCGGATATCCTGCTTCTGATTCACTTGGCAATCTGTTCATGCAGTACAATGATTCTGCTGCGGCAGAGAAATATTCATGTGCTAACTGGGTTCGAGGATTTCCCAAACAGTTCATCGTTAACCCTGGACAGCAACAAATTGTTCGTTTGACTGTTGCTCCTCCTCCCAACCTCCCTGATGGAATGTATTGGACGCGTTTGGTTACCCGTTCTTCGCCACAGCAAAGAACAATAGACACGATAAGAGCAGGGGTGACGGCAAACATAACTTTTGTTCTGGAACAGGTCACTACTGTTATTTACGAAAAGGGTGGATTGAACACCAGCGTTACCCTTTCTGACATTAGAATTCAGCAGGATACAAGTAATGTGAGAATACTATTTAAGCTTAACCGTGGGGGGAATGCCGCATTCTTGGGAGAAGCAAATTTAAAAATTCTAGACGCAGCCGGGAACGACGTTTATTCAGATCGACAGTTGATTGCTGCTTATTTTGATATGATGCTTAAATTTGATGTCCCTCTTTCTAAGTTGGTCCGAGGCGCTAAATACACTGCTGAGCTTGACATAGATTCTGAACGTACCGATGTACCGCCAGAAAACGCCGTTAGAATAGATCCAATACACAAGGTTACTCGTTTCACTGTTAAATGAGGATTGAAAAGAAGATACTCGTGTGTCAATTTACCTTTTTATATGGGTCGCACGAGAGTTTACAGGATGACGAGTCCATCTCAGAGCTATTGATCTCTGATGGGGTAAAGCCCATATAAGTAACACGACGTACTTTGTCATTTAAGGCGGGAAAGATGTTGAGCGTGGTTTACTAAGTCTTAAAAAGAACTTTACCTTGCTTTGGACAAGGCAATTTTCTTATTATTGAAAAATTGATACAGCCCAGGATATTACTGCGATTTGTTGGAATTCTTCTATTGGCGGTCGTATTATCAGGACCAGCTGATGCTCAGGAAATTCAGGATGTGTATCTCTCTTTCAATTTTTCCAGTCTTGTTAACACAATCATTACTGCGCAGTATTATAATGATACCATTTACCTCCCGATTGGGGCAATTTTCAAGCAACTTAGGATTAATTATATCATTGACCCCCAGAAAAAAACAATCTCTGGCTTTTTTGTTAAGCCATCAAACAAATATGAGATAGATTTCGTAAAACGTATTAGCAACTTCAAGGGAAGAGAGACCCACCTCGACTCATCCACATTTCTTATCAAAGGGGTTGAATTTTATTTGACGCCAGTGATGTTCAAGAAAATTTTTGATCTGGATTTTACCGTGGATATGAACAATCTTTCTTTATATCTCAAGACAGAGCAAAAGCTCCCTGTGGTGGAGGATTACGAACGAAGTGTACAACGGCAATTTCTGACGATGGGGCCTAATCCGTTAGTTCAACAAGCTCCATTGAAATTTCCACGATATAAGGCATTATTTGATGGTGGTGTAATCGACTATTCGCTTACTGGTTACAGGAATGCAGGTCAAAATTCATTTTCTTACGCATTTGACGCTGGCGCGGAATTACTTGGTGGTGATCTGGAGGGAAGTATTAATGGAAGCTATTCCAGCCGAAAATCATCAATTTACGCTCAGGATATTCACTGGCGATATGTCATAGATTCGTCGAAGTATATTACATCAATCTCATTGGGTAACCTGACATCCAATGGGTTAACTCAATATGGCTTTCGTGGGTTTCAACTCACAAATATCCCTGTTTATCTCCGAACACTTTTTGGAAGCTATGCTTTTAACGTCAAGACTAATCCCAACTGGGATGTCGAGTTGTATCAAAATGGGCAACTAATAGGATACTCTAAGGCTGATGTATTTGGAAATGTCCGTTTTTCCGTTCCCCTTGTTTATGGCAGTTCCTTTCTCGACATGAAGATTTACGGGCCATCAGGTGAATTCAGGGAGGAGAAAAGGAGATTCCAGATACCTTATTCATTTGTACCCGAAGGAGAGTTTAATTACGCAATTAACGTGGGCAAATTAAATAGTGTAAACAACAATCTAATTCAGGCTAATATAGCCGCTGGTTTGACTAACTGGTTGACAGATAAGGTTGGAGTTGATTATCTTGAGAGTCCATTTTATAACAAGCCAATTGTTTATAATTCGTTATCATTGAGGTTTGCAACTTCTTATCTTCTGAACTTCGATGTGGCTCCCGCATCTGTATATCGGGCTGTATTTAGTGGATTTTATCCGTCACTGGCTAGCTTTGACATCACGTATGCTTCATACAGGCAAAATCAACTTTATAACCCCGGTCAGCTCATCAGATCACTTCAGGCGGATGGATACATTCCATTTACCTTTGCTGGGGGTAACTTTGGTCTTAGAGCCAATGGAAATGTTCAAGATTATATCTCGGGGGCAAAAACTTATAGCTATTCAGCTGATGCAAATTTTGGGGTGGCCAGTATGAACATTTCAATTGGCTATCTCGGATCCCGGTTGGATTACGGCGCTGGTTCGGCAACGACTGGATCTGCCATCGATATTGGCTTACTTTACTCGCTTTTCTTCACCCGCGGCATTCTTTCGTTTTTAAATGGGTCAATCGCTTCGACATTTTTAAGATACAATTTGCAAAGTAAAGCTGTTGATAACATTCAATTCCAGTTTTCAAGAAGCATATTCCGTTATTTCAGATTTCAACTTACTGGACAAAGAGATTTCTTTAACAAGCTTACAACATTCAGCGCTCAGATCATAGCAGACCTGCCATGGACCCGTTCTACCACCACGGTTCAATCACAGTCAAGTCAATATTTTTACTCTCAAAATCTTAGTGGAGCGATTGGATATGACAGCTATTACCGTCAGCCGTTGCTGAGCGAACTTGGATGGGTAGGTAATTCGGCAGTTACGTTTAGGTCATTCGTTGATGAAAATGGAAATGGGAGATACGATAAAGGCGAAGAAATTATAAAAGATGCTCCTGTTACACTGAGACAGGCTTCATACAGTCAGCAATATTCAACTGGACTTGTAAGAAACTGGAATCTTCTTCCATACACAAGGTACAGTGCAGATGTACAGACTTCAGTTGTTAGAAATCCACTCTGGATACCGGAGTTTACTTCATTTTCATTTGTAACAGATCCGAACGTATATAAGTCAATTGATGTGCCGTTCTTTGTTGGCGGAGTAATTGATGGCATGGTTGTAACTTCTGGTGGAGGTGCTGGAACAGCCATTCCGGGCCTTTCACTGGAAATAAGGTCGTCCAGTGGGCAATTTAGTAAAACCATTGCAGTTTTCAATGACGGGAGTTTTTATTACATGGGGTTGCCTCCAGACAAATATGTGGCTTACATAGATTCATCACAGCTGTCGATTTTAAATATGGTCTCTCAACCCGAATTTCTTTCTTTTGCTATAAGACCTACGAAGGAGGGCGACTATGTGTCGGGGTTAAGGATAAGATTAATTCCCAAGCAAGAATTTTTGCGCGGTGAGAAGGAAGCACCTCCTGCCGAATCTCTGGCTGTCAGGTCAGAACTTATTCAACAGCCAGTTGCCCAGCAACCTTTGTCATTGAAATATTTTGTACAAATTGGTGCATTTACATCAATGGAGAACGCGCAAAGATTTGTTGAAAAGACGGGCGGAAGTATGCCATATAAATTGCACATTTCTTATGATGAGTTTTCAAGGTTGTATATTGTCCACCTTGACACGTTAAGTTCGAAAATCAAGGCATTTGAGTTGCTTGGAAAGATGATTTACTCCTACAAGATTAACGATGCTTTCATCGCTGGAACGCCCGTTGCTGGATTCAGACGAACGTTTCAAATACAGTTAGGTGCTTTCAGCGAATTTTTTGATGCTAGGAAATTTGCTGACGATATTCTTGGACAAATACGGCAAATTGAGGGGCTGGAAAGGGTGAACGTGGCTATATCATTTAAGAGGTCTACTGGTCTGTTCACCGTTCAATGCGGTAACTTCCCTGATAGGAAATTGGCTGAATTTTACTTGAGCAAACTAAGACAGGTTAGAATTTTCAAGAGCGCGTTTGTTGTAATTGGAAGTGTCGAAAATTTGGAAAAATTCAAAGGAATTCAAATTGGGGTTTATAGCGACTTCAAATCAGCTCAATCTTTTGCAAAACAGGTTTACGATCAAACAGGGTTGGTATCGCTGGTTAATTTTGACAATGTCAACGGGAAGTTTCGTGTGTTCACCCTTCCAGATTCCACTGACAGAGATTACCTGAAGTCATTTGAAAAATTTAGAGCAATGTTTCCAAATGAAAAGCTTCAGGAAATCACTGTCCCATTCTAATTTGTCCATCTAACTTTTTTAAAAATAGGCCATTTGAATTCAATTGTTAAGGGGATAAATTATTGTCGAACCTGGCGTTTCTAATTTTACTTTAAAGGAGAAAGAAAGTTCCTGAAGGTCTGCAATTTTACCATAGATGATTCTTTATGTTGATCCAAACAATTTTTAAGTGAAGGGGATGAATGAAATTTTGAGGCTGATAAGATCACATATTATTCTTTTAAGTATGCACTGATCGGAAGGACTTTCTCTTCGTCAATACCAATCGTGAGATACATTGTTAAAAGGAGAATAAGAGAGAAATGACTCTAAACCAATTAGCTAGATCGATTGCAGAATCGCCAACTTTAAAGTTAAATGAAGAAGCACGTTTACTTCGTGAAAGAGGAGAAGCGGTTATCCATCTTGGGATAGGTGAGCCCAAAAACAAGGCTCCAATTAATGCAATTCTTAGTGCGGCAGCCAGGTTAAATAATGCCGATGTCAAATATTCGCCAACAGATGGGATTCCCTCTCTTAAAAAGGCAATCATCAAGTACACTGAAGAAAATTATGATCGGGTTGTAGCACCTGAAAATGTGATAGTTTCAGCTGGGGCAAAGCAATCGATCTTTAACATTTTGTACTCAATTTTGAATCCCCAGGAAGAAGTCATAATTCTTGCACCATATTGGGTTAGCTATCCTGAAATGGTGAAGATGGTGTATGGGGTTCCAGTAATAGTTACTCCTGAGGATGGAGGCGTATATCCAAGGATAGACGATATTGTAAAAAATGTGACTTCCTACACTAAAGCAATCATTGTGAACAGTCCAAACAACCCTTCTGGTGTAATGTATCCCGAAAGCTTCATTGCTGAGGTGGTTGAGTATTGCGAGAAGAAAGGGATTTATCTCATTATGGATGATATTTATCACAAACTTGTTTTCGATGGGAGAGTTGCTCCATCCTGTTACAAGTATACAAAGAATGATGTGGAGACGACTCGGGTAATTGTTGTAAATGGAGTTTCAAAACTATATGGGATGACAGGCTTTAGAATTGGATGGGCAATTGCCAGTCGCGAACTTGTGAGGGTCATGACAAATGTGCAGAGCCAAATCACCTCCTGCACTTCTGTTGTCCTTCAGGCTGCTGCTGAGGGGGCGCTAACAGGTTTACAAAGTCATGTGGAAACCTTGCGTATGACACTTGAAAATAACCGCAATGTCATGCTTCAGGAGTTGAAGGCAATTAACGGAGTAAAGGTTACTAAGCCTGATGGCACTTACTACTGCCTTCCGGATTTCAGTGCATATATGAGTGATTCAGTTAAATTGTCAGATCTCTTGCTAAAAAAGGCACTCGTAGTTACTGTACCTGGAAAAGAATTTGGCATGGAAGGTCATATTCGACTAAGCTATGCTGGTTCAGTTAAGGACATCACAGAAGGGGTAGCTAGAATAAGGTGGGCTATAGATCCAACGTCACCGAACGAAATATATATTGGAGAACGAAAACTTGTAAGGGATTGGCTATGAACAATATTTTAAATATAAAAACTCCAGCTGAAAACGAAGCAACTGCGCTAAAGAGCGATTTTGGTCTTGAGAACCACGGCATAAACCACTTAAGGAAAGCTTACTGGAATTTACCGACGGAGTCTCTCTATGAGGAGATTGCTTTCCGCGGTGAGGGACGAATTACTCATATGGGTCCAGTTGTAGCATACACAGGGAAACACACAGCACGGTCTGCTAATGACAAGTACATTGTCAAGGAACCTTCCACAGAGCACCAGGTATGGTGGGGGGAGTATAACAGGCCTTTCAGCCCAGAAAAATTTAACGGACTTTACAACCGACTTCTTGGGTACCTGCAGGGGAGGGATCTGTTTGTTCAAGATTGCTATGTTGGTGCAGATCCTGATTACCGAATGCCAATAAGAATTGTTAGCGAGCTTGCGTGGCATAGTTTGTTTGCCCGCAATATGTTTATACTTCCCGCAACTAATCAGGAATATCGAAGGCACATCCCCGACTTCACGGTCATAGCAATTCCATCGTTCAAGGCAATTCCGCAAATAGATGGGACTGCAAGCGAGACGTTCATCATACTTAACTTTGCTCAGCGACTATGTATAATTGGCAATACTGCTTACGCAGGAGAAATAAAAAAATCAGTGTTTACATTACTCAACTATTACCTTCCGCTTCAAGGCGTGATGTCAATGCACAGCTCTGCTAATATTGGAAAAGACGGTGACACGGCGGTATTCTTTGGATTGTCAGGGACAGGTAAGACAACTCTTTCCGCTGACCCTAATCGTAGGCTTATTGGTGACGATGAACATGGCTGGAGTGACAAGGGAGTCTTCAACTTTGAGGGAGGATGTTATGCAAAGGTTATAAGGCTATCCCCGACAGCTGAGCCAAAGATTTATGCCACTACGAAGATGTTCGGGACAATTTTGGAAAATGTCGTTTTTGACCCTGTTACGCGGAGGATTGACCTGGATGATGAGTCTTTGACAGAAAATACAAGAGCATCATACCCACTTGAGTACATAGATAACCACGTTCCTGAGAAAATGGGTGGTCATCCTAAAAATATTATTTTGTTGACTTGCGACGCATCTGGAGTAATGCCGCCTATTGCGAAACTTACTCCTGAACAGGCGATGTATCAATTTATATCGGGTTACACATCGAAGATTGCAGGAACCGAAGTTGGATTGGGAAAAGAGCCCGAGCTCACGTTTAGCACCTGTTTTGGAGCTCCTTTCATGGTACACCATCCTTTTGTTTACGCTCAATTATTAAAGAGAAAAATCATTAAATATGGAGTTAATTGCTGGCTTGTAAACACGGGCTGGATTGGAGGTGCATTTGGGGTTGGCAAGCGCATCAGCATTGGGTACACGCGTGCCTTGCTTAACGCAGCCCTTAGTGGAGAGCTTCTCAAATCCAAGTTCACTATCGATCCGGTTTTTGGTTTTGAAGTTCCAACAGTATGTGATGGAGTCCCTTCTAACATTCTCGATCCATCTACCTCATGGCCAAGTAGAGAGACATACTTGGAAAAGTATAAAGAGCTGGCTTCTCGTTTTATAGAGAATTTCAAGAAATACGAGAATGGCATTCCGGAAGAAATGGCTGCTGCCGGGCCGAAAGTCTAATTTAGATGTTCCAGAGGTATTGTAGCTTTATGAAGAACTGACGGGAAGTCTGTTTAACTCCGTATGGCAGCCCGAAGTCTGTCAGGCTGTGAGTTGAACCGGCATAAAAGATTGTAAATGGATTTAACTTGAAACTAAAAAGGGGATCTATCTCAATTGACCTGGCAAAGGAATTATACTCCCCAATCACCCTGAAAAACAGCTGTTGATTGAACTGGTATATACTGGTCAATCTACCGATGTAGCCATCGTAAATAAGATTGTTTGTTGTCTCTGCTTTCAATCTTGACCTCTGATAAGAAGCGTCAAATGAAAGCCTCTCGGTTGGTTTTAAAACCAAATCAGCATAGATATCGTGGCCGAATCCAAGGGTTGGCGGATCTTGTCTGTCGATGAATCTTCCAAAGGCCATGTTCAAATTTACAGATATAACACTCGATGGTGAAGCATAAATGTTTAACATCATTCGATAAATCTTATTGAACCTTACACTGTTAAAGAGTTCCTCGTTATATGGCAGAACTGTTAAATTTAAATTTATTTGATTTTTCATTTGTAGAGATATCCCTGCGGCCAGCCATCGTTCTTTTCTCGCACCAGCATAATTGAATTTGGCTGACATTTCAGTAAATAAATATCCAGAATCAATGAAAGAATCCTCCGGATAAAACTGATATCCATTTCCCAGGCTAAGCATCCGATAATCAACTGCTGCTACAAATCCGTTTTGTGTTTGAAATGTTGGAGAAAAGTCTTTATATCTGACACTGAAATTGTAATGTTTTGAATCTCTTCTCAGTTCTGCAATTCCCGCCACTCCAGTGAATATCTGCCCGTCAAAAGCGCGTGTGAATTTTGTCGTGCCATAGGAGCCTGCATCCGATAAAAGCGTTGTATCATATAATTCTCTGGTATTAGAGATGAGAAACTGACCTGAGAAAGTATAGTTGTCATGAAAGAATAAATTCCAGTCAACTCCACCAGCGTAATTATGTGCATCTTTGAAATTTCTAGTTGTAATTAATGTGCCCAGATACGATTGTTTACCGAATTCGTACTTTCCACGAAATACGTTTGAAAATGATTTCAGAGATGTTGACACGAAGGAACTTGCTTCTTCACCTGGGACTATAAATGCTGAATTTCTATCTGCGGCTGCGAGGTAAGCGAGGGTGAAATGCTTTGACTTACTTGCAATCTTTGCAGCTGCGAGCGGGTTGTTAATCATGCGTGAATAGAAACCATTAATTTTTGTTTTAAACATATCTGATCCATCAAGGAAAAAAGGCCGCTTTTCAGGGTAAAAAATTGCAAAGGTAGTGTTAACGCTGATTTGGGTAGCGTCAGATTCTACCTGGCTGAAATCTGGATTTGCGACTCCTTCGAGGGATAGGCTCGGATTGGGTAGGTATTTTATCCCACCACCAATGCGCCCCTTCACTTTTCCATTTTCAAAATTTGATGCTGGATCACTTTGATTCGTCGATTCTCCGCTTTGAAGTCCCATACTATATGGTAGCAATTCCAAAGCTGAAGTTGACTGCAGATCTTCCAAGCCCTCGAGTGTCCCTGCGTTGCACAAAAAGCAGGGATTGTTCTTGTCAAAGGTCGTCCATGAAAAGATTTTCCGACTTTCCCGTGGATAGTTCCTTCCAAGCATTAGGGTCCAGTCTTGTTTCTTCCTGTCAGGGAATCTAATACTTTTAAATGGTATGGCGATTTCGACAGTATAGCCTGTGTCGTCAACAGCTCCCTTTGAATACCAAACGGCATCCCAACTTGGATCCTCATTGTTGTTGTTTCTCATCAAGTCAGATTGGATGCCTAACGGATTAGCAAGAAACTCATAAGCTCGTTGGTTGTCCTGAAATGGGTCTATAATTGCTATGACAAAGTCATCTTCAAAAATTTTATCGCGGTCGGTAACATGTGCTCTAATTGTGGAGGGGTCGGTGTCTTTACAAATAAAACCTAGATACAGATATCTCGAATTGTACAGAATTTTAACCCATGTCTTTTGAGCTGCAGGTATATTGTCACCAGGTTGAATTTCATAAGGGCATTGAACCGTTGGGGCCGTTCTCCATAGTGGATCCAAAAGGGTGCCTGTCAAATTTATATCTCTACTAACTTTAACAGCGCTTATGACAAACTTCTGCTGATTGCTGCTAATCTGGGGAAATGCCTTTACTGTCAGGAAACAAATCGATGAAAAAAAAGTTAGCAAAACAAAGCGCACTTGTTAAAATCCTTTTTTTAAACTACTTGAAATTTTCCTGAATGTTACAATTTATTTTTAATATCATCGGATTTTACTTTTTTAGAAGGAGCAATTCACAGCTTGGGGGGAAAACCCTCGGTTGCTCCTAAAAGTTCATCATCAAATCCTGTAACTGCCTACCAGCAGTGCTATCAGTCCAAACACCATTATCATCTTGTATGCATAACTTGCTTGTGAGAAGTCGTGCTTTACCAACATAAGATATATAGAGTAAATGACAAGCGGCAATATGGTTAAGGCCGATACCAAGAGAAACTGAATTGTAGCTAAACCTGTCTCATATGCGGTGAAGATAGAGCCAAGCAATGCAATAGACAAAATAATCACAAATGCTGAAGAAGTTGAAGGTCCATATTTGGTTGCAATTGTGGTAATTCCAACGGCTCTATCTCCAGAAGCATCTTCAACGTCCTTAATTATTTCCCTTGTGAGATTTGCAAGAAACGCAAAAATTGACGCAGTATAAACACTCTTGACATTTTGAATGGCTGTACCCCCATATATAAATGCAAGCCCAGTCATTGTTGCGACAGAAATGTTCCCGAGAAGGATTGTTCCTTTTAGCTTGTAGCTGTATAGGAAAATGATCATCGCTGCTGTTGTAGAGATCACGAGTGTTTGCAAATTGATGAGTACATTGATCAACACACCAAATAGAGTAGTAACTAAATAAAAAGCTTTTACCTCGAGTTTGGTTGCATTACCTGACGGTATAGGTCTACCGGGTCGATTTATTTTATCTATTTCAACATCAAAGAAATCGTTAATGGCATTGCCTCCTGCTGCTATTAGTGATGCGGACAAAGCAGCTAAGAGCAGTTTTAAGTTGTGAAACACATTGATGCCAGAAATAATGCCAGCGCTTTCCACGCTGAGAAATGCTATGAACACATTTCCAATACGGGCAAGGTTAATGTATGTCTTAACTTTTGCAGGCATTGTTTAAAAGATATTTAAAATTCCAAAATGAATTTTTCCTTCTGTAAATGGCTCTCCTTTGGCAAGCGCAAAACTTGCTTTAATTATTCCGAAACTTGTTTCAACTTGGGCACCGATGCCATACCCATACAAAAAGGATTTCTTCTCCAGTGTCTGCGCTATAGGGTCGGCAGGTCTCAATATATATCCAGCATCAAGAAAGGCAAAGACATAAGATCTCTGTCCAGTTGTGTAACGATATTCGAGATTCATCCACGTAGCTCTTGATGCTATGAATTGTCTCTCCAAATATCCACGAATTGTGTTTGTACCTCCTATCCTGTAAAGGTCTGTCTGATCGAGTTCATTGCCGTTTACCTGCGCAGCGTGCAGGCTGATTGCCGCAACCTGGTGGTGAAGAATCTCATAATATACTGAAAGGTCGATCGTAAAATGCTGTATGTAAACAGATTTTTGTGTCACATTAGTAATTAGTGAAGGTGGTCCGTAAATATTTTTTTTGCCAAGCTTGAACCGGGTCTGGTAGAGAGATCCATAAGTTGGATTATAAATATCGTTTCTCGTATCATAAGTTCCACCTAATTCGAAGTTTGTCGTCGTGCTTTGAAAGACAAAGTAATTGCTGGAACCATTAATCAGCGGGGTGGCGGAAGCTTGTTCGAAATTTAAATTAACGGTTAAATTATCGTTGAAGATAAAGGCACCGCCAACTTGAAAGTTGCGGGTTATGGAAGTTGTGTCCTGTTGCCTCTGGTTAAAAGCGAAATTGATGTTTAATGGGAGTCCAAATATGTATGGCTCCATGTAGTTAATCTGGAGATCTTGCGTCAACCTGGTCTCCTGATGCCATTTTGCCCCGAACATTCTGCCTGTGCCAAAAAGGTTCCGCATAGAAATGTCGAAGGCCCCTGTGAAATATCCCGGCTGGCTTGCTTGCGAGGGAACGTAACCAATGATGCCGTCGAACGTATTTGTATTCCCCTCGGTCACCTTTATAAGTAGTCCTGTGGTATCGCCTTCTTTAAAGATTTGGATGTCGTTCACTTTCTCGAAAAATCCGAGATTGTTCAATCTCTCCTTTGCCCTGCTCAAGAGCTTGTCGTTGCAATAAGTCCCCTTTGGAATTGCAAGAGCGCGAAGAATCACGTAATCCTTCGTTGTAGTGTTTCCTTCGATTTTAAATGCATCAATCTTAATTCTTTTGCCTTCCTCTATCTGAATGGCAATCCCAATTGAGTCATGACCGCCATTCTTGTAAAGGTATATACTGTCAATTGAAATTTTAGCGAGTGCATACCCACGGTCATCATATCTTTTTAGAATTCTTTTGATGTCACTTTCTAATAGATTCTGATTTAGTGGTTCGCCAACATGTGTATCCATCATGTCAAACAGTTCTGCAGTGGTAAAGACTCTATTGCGGATGAATGAGACTTTACCAACGGTCAATTGTGGTCCTTCGCTAACGTATAATTTCAGAGTCCAGTCATCATCATTTCCCATGCTGTCAATGCTGAGGGAATCTACACGAAACAGCAGATAGCCCTGTGAGTAGTAGAACGACTCTATTTTGTGAAGTGCCGATTTGATTTTAATTGAATCAGTTGCGGGAAAATTAAAGGGTTCGAAAAAAACTGTAAGTTGACTTGAGGGGAATGAACTTGCCCCAAAAATATCGACTTGGTTTATTTTTGGCTGAGCAGACGCTAAAGATACCAGAAGAAATCCAATCATGGAAACATGCGTCAAACAAGTGACCAGTCTCCTTACACTAAATTTCGTACCAGTGGCATGCAATTCAAACGCTGCTACTATCACCTGTTGTTTGTACAGTTGCTTGTTTTGCAACTGATTTATGGTATTGTTGTATTGCCATGACTGATAGATCCCCTCTTTGAAGGGTTCTTATTGCCCTTACCGCAGCAGATGCGGCAGACAATGTTGTAGCAAAGGAAACTCTATGTTCGATTGCTGCCCATCCGATGGCATATTCGTCAAATCTGGATTCTTCTCCAAGGGGTGTATTGACTATAAATTGGATTTTCCCGTTCTTAATATAATCTACAATGTTTGGTCTTCCTTCGCTGACTTTGAAGATATGCTCGTTTTCAATTCCGTTGAGAGAGAAAAATTTTGATGTGCCTTCCGTGGCAATAATTTTAAATCCAAGGCTTACGAACTCTCGCGCTACTTGTAATGTTTTTTCATTTTTGTCATTATCATTCACACTGAACAAGACATTACCTTCAGTGGGTAAAGGGTTTCCAGCGGCAGCTTGACTCTTTGCATAGGCTGCGCCAAAGTTGGAATCGATACCCATTACTTCGCCTGTAGACCGCATCTCTGGTCCTAAGAAAACCTTCACTCTTGTGAATCGATTAAAGGGGAATACAGCTTCTTTTATTGATACATGCCTATGATTTTCATTAACATTCTTAAAATTCAAATCTTTAAGCCTCTTCCCGAGCATAACTTTGGCGGCAACCCTCGCCAGCGGAATGCCAATCGACTTACTGACAAAAGGCACTGTTCGGCTCGCACGAGGATTAACTTCCAGGACATAAACAATATCGTCTTTCATAGCAAACTGGATGTTCATCAATCCGACCACATTGAGCCCTTTTGCGAGAATTTTTGTGTAATCTCTAATCTCCTTCAAACATTTTTCTGTGATCATATAGGGCGGAATCACTGCAGCGCTGTCGCCCGAATGAATACCGGCTTCTTCAATATGCTCCATAATTGCCCCTATCACTACATCCTCTCCATCTGCTACAGCATCAACATCGAACTCGAATGCATCTTCGAGGAATCTATCTATCAGTACAGGCTTATCAGGTGAAATCTCAGCAGCAGTTCTCATATAATTTCGAAGGGAGTTCTCGTTGTAGCATATTTCCATAGCGCGGCCTCCGAGCACATATGATGGCCTAACAAGTACGGGGTAACCTATAAAAGCCGCTACATCAACTGCTTCGTTCACTGAGTAAGCCGTACCAAAGTCCGGGTGTGGAATTCCCAGCTTCTGCAATAGTTCGCCAAACCTCTTTCTATCCTCTGCAATATCTATTCCCTCTGAGCTTGTACCAAGGAGCTTGACTCCAGCTTCTTCCAGGGGCTTTGCAAGTTTTAGTGGAGTTTGTCCGCCAAAACTTACTATGACCCCTATCGGCTGCTCGGCTTCGATTACATTCATTACGTTTTCAAAAGTCAGAGGTTCGAAGTAAAGTTTGTCTGCAGTGTCATAGTCGGTTGAAACGGTTTCGGGATTGCAGTTTATCATTATTGCCTCATAGCCTTCTTCTTGGGCGGCTTGAACACCGTGCACACAGCAATAGTCAAATTCGATTCCCTGACCAATGCGGTTTGGCCCACTTCCAAGTATGACAACCTTTGGTTTTTTACTTCGTACAGATTCATTTTCTTCTTCATAAGTTGAGAAATGATATGGCGTTTCTGCTTCGAATTCTGCAGCACAGGTATCAACAGTTTTGAAGACGGGAAGTACGTCAAGCGACTTTCGTAAATTCCTGATGGTTTTTTCCTCTACTCCAATTATTTCAGCAAGCTGGATATCAGAAAAGCCCAATTGTTTAGCCTTGAGTAAAATCTCCCGATTCATAGATTTTTTGTTCATCAATTCTTTCTCAAACGACACAATCTCCTCTATGTTCTTCAAAAACCATTTATCTATTCGAGTCAGCTCGTATATTTCATCAACTGAGATTCCAGCTTCAAGGGCAAGTCGAATAAAAAAAATATTGTCGGGCTTCCTCTGCTTCAAGTGATTTGTTATCATCCTACGATAGCTTTCGACATACGGCTTCTTTACGGTCCGGAAACTATACTTGTCTTTTCCATCAGCTCCAAGGCCATTTCTCCCCTGTTCAAGTGAACTTAAAGCCTTTTGCAGAGCCTCCTTGAATGTTCTGCCAAAAGCCATCGCCTCTCCAACTGATTTCATTTGCACACCGAGTGTGTCATCTGCGCCCTTGAATTTCTCAAAGTCCCACCGCGGAATTTTCACAACAACGTAATCAATCGAAGGTTCAAAAGATGCAGGTGTTTTCTTTGTAATATCATTAGGGATTTCGTCAAGTGTGAGTCCAACTGCCAGCATAGCCGCAATTTTTGCTATCGGAAATCCTGTCGCTTTAGAAGCTAATGCGCTTGAGCGGGAAACCCGCGGATTCATCTCAATAACCACCATTCTACCATCGAGAGGATTGACTGCAAATTGAATGTTTGAACCGCCTGTCTCTACACCAACTGCTCGTATTATTTTTTTTGCCCAGTCACGCATCGTCTGATATTCACGATCTGTCAGCGTTTGAGCGGGGGCCACTGTTATTGAATCTCCAGTGTGAACTCCCATCGGATCAACGTTTTCGATTGAGCACACAATCACTACATTGTCATTCTTATCCCTCATCACCTCTAGCTCGAATTCTTTCCAGCCAATGACAGACTCTTCAACAAGGATTTCGCTTATTGGACTGACTGACAGGCCGTGCCGGGCAATTTCTTCGTACTCCTCTATGTTATATGCAACGCCGCCGCCCATCCCGCCAAGGGTAAATGACGGTCTGATAATTGCGGGGAACCCTACATCCTTAATTATTGCCATTGCCTCCTCGATGGTCCTGACGAACCCTCCACGGGGAACTTCCAGGCCCACAGATGTCACCGTTTCTTTGAAAAGCTCCCTATCCTCAGCCTTTTGGATAGCCTGAAGATTTGCACCTATCATCTCAACGCCGAATCTTTCCAGTACGCCGGTTTCAGCCAATGAAACGGCAATGTTTAAAGCAGTTTGTCCCCCCATAGTGGGGAGAATAGCATCAGGTTTCTCTATTTCTATAATCTTGCGTACAAACTCAGGCGTGAGAGGTTCTATGTATGTTACATCTGCCAATTCAGGGTCTGTCATAATTGTTGCAGGGTTGCTATTTACAAGTATGACTTTGTAACCCATCTTTCGAAGAATTTTACAAGCCTGAGTTCCAGAGTAATCAAATTCGCAAGCCTGCCCAATGACGATAGGGCCGCTCCCTATGATAAGTATGGAATGTATGTCTTTACGCGATGGCAATAGTTTTCTCTTTTTCGGGTTAAAAGTTAATCAGCTAAATGAGCCTAATCAAGATTGATTGATGAACCTTTGCTTCATCTGTCCATAAGTTCAGAGACAAGGAGTCCTGATATAATGAAGGCTCCTCCGACAGCACCTAAGAAGCCAACAAATTCTCGAAAGGCAATAAACGCTATCATGTTTGCGAAAACAGGCTCTGCAGCAAAGATTACTGCAGCTTTTGTAGGCGTTGTCTCCCTCTGATATTTCGTTTGAATATATGTTGCGAATATAGTGGCAAAAAGGGAGAGATAGAAAAAGGAAACTACGAGAGGAATTGTTAGACGAATGCTTGCAGATTCAACAAATGGTGTGGCTGCAAAGGACAGACCACTTACTACTATGAGTTGCAATAGAGTTAAGTTGGATACATCGTGCCGTTTTGAAAAAATGTCAAGATAAACTATGTAAACTGAGAAAGCAATCGAACATCCGAAAGTCAAGACGTCTCCGACATTTAATCCCTGCCCTTGCGGTGATGTAAGTAGATACAAACCCGCTACAATCATAATTATTCCAATGATATTTCCCCTTGTTGGTGATTTGTTCTCGACCAAAGCCTGAACCAATGGGGTTAGAGCCACAAGAAGGCCTGTAATAAAGGCTGATTTAGATGCGGTTGTAAATTTCAATCCAATTGTTTGAAGTGCAAAACCAAGCCATAGCAAGGCTCCAATGATTATCCCTCCTTTCAAGGTTTTTATGTCTATCCTGAAATAATTTTTCCTGAAAATTAAAGGAAAAAAAATTGCTGCTATTCCAAACCGAATCCCCAGAAAAAGGAGTGGCGAAACGCCATTCAGAGATGACTTAACAACTGCGAAGGTACTCCCCCAAATGAGGGTGATTAAGAGGAGTAAAAATTCTGCCTTACGAGAAGGAGACATTTTGTTTCATGGGGTTTAATAAAGATAGAAGTTACATAAGGCTTTTCCAAATTTCCGGACGTGTGTAAATAATGTGGTTAATTTCAGGACGCAAACGAGAATCTGCTATTTTGTTGCAGATTCAATACATCAGAAGATAAGGGTTGAATCAGTCCTTCTATCGGTATAATTTTTCGTTGGCCGAGGGAAATGTATGGACACTACAAAGGGTATAATTGCGAATGGAATTGAAGTGCTGAAGCAAAAGATTCTCGTGATCGATGACGATGAAGGTATTGTCTATGCCCTGAGGCAGTTGTTTACGAAGGACGGTTACGAGGTTGCAACTGCGCAGAATGCTAGTTCTGGTTTGCAATTAATTTCAGGAGAGAAGCCATCACTGGTTTTTATGGATATAAATATGCCAGGAATGAATGGGCTTGATACTTTGAGAAAAGTGAAGGAGAACTATCCAGGTCTTCCAGTTATAATGATCACAGGATTTGGAACGGTTGAGACAGCTGTCAGGGCAATGCAGTTTGGGGCATTTGACTATCTTACAAAGCCGCTTGATATCAAGCAGGTGAGGAAAGTTGTCTCAGAAGCGCTTGCGAACATGGAAAATGGCTCTTTTCCCACAGGTTTGGCTGAACCAATTAAAGCCGAATTCATTGATAACTATGAACTTGTTGGAAAGAGCGCCCAGATGCAAAAGATATACAAACTTATCGGCTCTGTTTCGACCACTCCAAACCTCACACCTGTTTTGTTACTTGGTGAAAGCGGTACGGGAAAGGAATTGGTTGCACGAGCGATTCATAGCTATGGTCAAAATAAGGACGAACCGTTCGTCGCTATCAATTGTACAGCTGTTCCTGAAACATTGCTAGAATCCGAACTTTTTGGTTACGAAAGAGGAGCTTTTACGGGAGCAGATGAGAGAAAGCTTGGTAAATTTGAAATTGCAAGATCCGGCACGATTTTTCTAGATGAGATAGGCGATCTTCCAATTTTACTCCAGCAAAAACTTCTTCGGGTTCTGCAAGAGCGGCAGTTTGAACGGCTTGGTGGAAACGAGCTCGTAAGTGTCACTGCTCGGGTAATTGCTGCGACTAACAAGGATATTTCCGAGGAGGTAAACAGGGGCACTTTTAGAAGGGATTTATTCTACCGCTTGAATGTGATGGTAATTCATTTGCCAGCCTTAAGAGAAAGAAAGGAAGATATACCGATTCTTGCAAGTTATTTTTTGGCCAAGTACTCGAAGAGAATGAGAAAGAAGATCTCAGGCTTTTCTGATGAAGCAATGCGTATATTAAATTCGTACGACTATCCAGGGAATGTGCGTGAACTTGAAAACATCATCGAGCGTGCAGTGATTTTGTCGAAGCTTGATATGATTACACCGGACCTTTTGATGGATTTTTCCTTTCGTTACGACAAGGCCAATGAATTACCCGTAATCACGAAGTTTGCTGATGCTAGAAAGAATGCGATCGACAGGTTTGAAATTGGATTCGTGATCGAGGCCTTAAAAAGGCATCATGGAAATATTACCGCCGCAGCGAAGGATTCGGGTATGACGCGTCAGAACTTTCAGAGATTAGTTGCCAAACACAAGATTAAAGTGGAGAAGTTCAGATAGTTCAAATTGACAAATGGTCAAGATCAACCGCTTTAAACACCTTACCAGGTCAAATGATGCTTGAGTTTAACGAGAGTCTGTGAACATAAATAAGCTTTTTCCCTGGCTATCAATACGGGCAAAATTAATCATTGCCTTTTCCGGATTGTCGATAATCCCAATTCTGGTAGTTGGTACATTTGCAATTTACTCAACAGCCAGCGACAAAATTTTAGCTGCAAAAACCGAGCTTAATAATGATGTCCAGTTGGTACGGGAACGAGCATCTGGATTTCTTGTACAGGTTGAAGCGGATTTAGATTTCCTGAGCAATTCTGGGGTCATAAGAAGTGTAATGGGTATCCCAACAAACTTTTCATCTATCGCCAATAGGCAGGCAGCAAGTTTGCTCCTGGATTTTGTGAAGACAAGAGGAATCTATGACCGAATAAGGATTCTCGATGCGGGGGGTTTCGAAAGGCTCAGGGTCGAATCTTCTTCGGACAGTCCTAATTGTGGTTCATACATAGTGATAGATGAGAATAGGCTCAGCCGAAACAAGGAATACTACTATGAGTTTCTTACAGAATCGTTGCATCAAGGTCAAATCGCCTTTTCGCCGGCTGAAATAATTGGCAGAAATGGTCAAAGAATCGCGGTTATTAGTTTTGTTAATCCAGTTTTTCATGACGGGATAAAATCTGGTATCCTTGTAGCCGATGTATTTGCTTCTAAATTCTTCGATGCGCTGGAATCGCAAAATGTGGACAGCAGTCTTAAATCCATCTACATCGTTAGTGGAGATGGTCATTATATCTATGATTCGAGAAGGAGAAAAAGCTGGGACCGACTTTTTGTTTTGACAAAAGATAATTTGCAAGATGAATTCCCTGCAGGAGTCTGCAATAAAATCCTGTCAGGAAACACCGGTATAATTTCAAAGGGGATGGGAAATGTTGTCTCATTCGCACCCATGTTCCCCTTGACTAATGTAAACAAAGTACCTGTTGTCAAATCGAACTTTTCTATTTCATTATTTGTGGTGGAATCAGTCCAGAAATCACTGCTATTGAAACCTGTTTATTCTGCATCGGAAGTTTTCGGCGTGGCAATTGTTGGGTTCCTTTTTCTTTCAATAACTTTGAGTTTACTGGCTACGAGGCAGTTTACCAAGCCAATTGCTGAAATGCGAAAAGGGGCTGAGATAATTTCTGCAGGTAATTATGCTCATAGGCTTACTATCGAAACACGAGATGAATTGGAAAAACTTGCAGAACAATTTAATTCAATGGCGGCATCCCTTATGGTGCGGGATCATGAACTACAAAATCATCGGGCAACACTTGAGAAAATGGTAATAGAGCGCACAAAAGAGTTATCTGAAGAAAAATCAAAGCTTCAAGCCATCCTTGATAATGTGCCCAGTGCCATTCTTGTACTTGATCCTGATCTGAGGATACAAACTGTTAGTGCAGCACTTTCTCGCATTACAGGGTATAAACCTGTAGATGTCATAGGGAAAAACTGCTCGGATTTCTTCTGCACTTCAGGTTTTTGCAGATCGTGTATAAGCAGGAGCGTCATTCAATCTGGTAAATCAACAGTACATCTCGATGAAGTTGCTGGTCCTGACGGCGCCGAGCGTTATCTAGAACATTTCTCAATCCCAATGGAAGAAGGGGGAAAGATAACGTCAATTCTGGAAATCATTACAGATGTAACTGAAAGGAAGCGCATCGAGGAGCAGCTGATTAAAACCGAGAAGCTCGCGACTGTCGGTGAACTGGCTGCGTTTATTGCACACGAATTTCGGAATTCGTTGACTTCTATCAAAATGATACTCCAGTTGTTTAGCGAGTCAACTAACCTGGCACCAGCCGATAAGGAGTCCCTTGCTGTTGCGTTAAACTCAGCTTATAGAATGGAATCAACCGTCACTGAACTTTTAGGGTTTGTGCGGCCAACAGTAATGGACTTCAACAAAGGATCTGTTAATGAGGCAGTGAATGAAGCTGTATCGTTCGTCAGGCTGCGCGCAAATCGGGCAAATGTGATCATTGAAAAGAATCTCGATGGTTCCTTGCCCGATTTGACACTTGACACTGTTCATCTGAGGGAAGCTTTTGTAAACATTATTCTGAATGCAATTCAAGCGATAGAGAGTCAATCCCTTGCTTTTCCCAGCAAGAATGGAGATAATGTTGCTGGAAGGATCGTAGTCTCGACAAGGAAAGTTAGAATTTCCAAGGACATTCGTGATTTTGTTTATGTGGAAATAGGTGATTTTGACAGAGCAGCCAGCACTATCAGGGAAATTTTATTAGAAAAAGGGACGGAGTGCATTGAAATCAGAATTGAAGATACAGGTCCCGGAATAGACAAATCAAATCTTGCAAGAATATTTGACCCATTCTTCACAACAAAACCAAATGGCACAGGCCTTGGCTTACCAATGGCGAAGCGAGTTGTTAATGGGCACAAAGGGGTTATTACAGTTGAAAGTAAAATTGGTGTGGGAACCAAATTCAGAATAGTTCTCCCACTATAATGGACAGGGCCGGGGTAACCCAACTGCCACTTTCGGTTTACACTTAGCAACTTCCCCTTGTCACTTTTCCTTTTTATCCCCTGAAAACTCCTGGAAATAGGGTTTTTTCTGTCCAATTCTTTGGCACAGGCCTTGAAGCTTACCGTGTGTGTCGAACAACAATATGCAAAATAAACCAACAGTTTTAGTTCTAGATGACGACACGAATATCTTGCTTGCGTTTCAAGACTTTTTAAAGAAAGAGGGATGCGACATGGTTGCTGTTTCCAGTCCGCAAGAAGCTATTCTGTCATTAGAAAATAGACAGTACGATCTTTTAATTACCGATTTGAGATTAAATTATGAATCAGGGGTCACTTTCATTCTCCGCGCAAAGAAAATTAAACCTACTATTCCGCTCATTGTAATTACAGGCTACCCTGATACGATCACTGAAGACGAACTGAAGAGTTATGGAGCTGACTACTTATTGATTAAGCCACTTGAACTAAGAGACCTTCAGCATGCAGTCAGGAGCTGTTTACAAAAGAATCAAACTACCGAGTTTCGCAGTTGAAAAATAATAATGAAATAAAAAACTACATTGGAGGTCAAAGATGAAGCAGTTAACTAATGTTACTTCACTATTTAAAAAGAACGTGGAAATGGTTCTTTCAATCATCGCGTTAAGTAGTGTGGTCTTGTTCGTTTCAAGCTCTAAAGTGTATTCAATTCCGAGCTACGCCCGCCAAACAGGTCTGGCTTGTAGTTCGTGCCATTACAACTTTCCGCAGTTAACCCCATTCGGACGACTATTTAAGCTAAATGGATATACTATGGTTGGGACGCCAACTTTGGTTTCAGCGCATGACCAAGAGAAAAATATGGAGATACTGAGCAGCTTTCCGTTGTCTGCAATGGTGATGACATCTTACAGTAATGTAAGCAAGGCAGCACCCGGGACTGAGGCAAGTTCAACTCAATTTCCACAGCAGTTGAGTTTGTTCTTAGCTGGTGAATTATCACCTAAAATAGGGTCGTATATACAGCTTACATATGATCCATCAGCTGGTACAATCGGAATGGATATGGCAGATTTCAGGTATGCCGACCATACACTTGTTGGTGGGAAGGACTTTCTTTATGGAATTACTTTGAACAACAATCCAACTATGCAAGACATCTGGAATACAACTCCAGCGTGGGGGTTCCCATATGTAGCGTCTTCATCTGCACCGACACCAGGATGGACCCCGATTCTAGACAATGCGATGGCTGGAAATGTCGTTGGACTCGGTTTATACGGCTTATATGATAATCTGGTCTATGCGGAAATAAGCGGTTATCATTCTGCCATTCAAGGGGTATCTTACCCAGCAGATTCGGCGTGGACCAACAACATAAAAGGTATAGCACCTTACTGGAGAATTGCGTTTCAGCACGACTGGGGTAGACAATATCTTGAAGTTGGTACTTTTGGCCTTTCATCGAGCTTGTTCCCCGCAGGGATTAGCGGCCCCTATAATAAATACACCGATTTTGGTTTCGATGCTCAGTACGAAAAATCGCTTGGCGCAGGTGAGCTAATTGCACATGCCAGTTACATTACCGAGAAACAAAAGCTTGATGCAACTTTTGCAGCGGGAGGCTCAAATTCCAACAGCCTTACCCTAAACACCTTTAAGATTGATGCAAACTACAATTTTCCATCTTTGTTTGCTTTCTCTCTCGGTTATATGTCCACAACAGGAACAACAGACGCGACGTTTTATTCGCCAGGTGCGGTTAGCGGAAGCTCAACAGGTTCTCCCAACAGCAGTGCCATTACAGCTCAGATCTCGTTTATTCCATGGCTCAATACTCAAATTATACTTCAATATGTTGCGTACACAAAGTTTAACGGTGGTTCCACGAACTATGACGGTTTTGGCAGGAATGCATCAGACAATAACACACTTTACCTGGCAACATGGTTTGCATTTTAAAAATGGAGAAAAATATGAAGAAGAAAATACCAGCAACTGTCATGTTGTTTGCTATGATGCTCAGTTTCATGGGCTTCGAAATCATTAATAGTCTACCAACAAGTGACCCGTCATCGGCTGATTCTCGCCCGCAAAAAAAAGAAGCTGTTGATAACGGGATAGGACCAATAAAGGAGTTGAAAGTCTCGCCAAAGATAGACAAGAGCTTAGCAGAAGAGGGAAGTGCAATTTTTTATTCAAAGTGTTATCTGTGTCATGACGTTGATCAAACAAAGCTTGCTCCGCCGCTCAGAGGTGTGGCAAAAAAGTTAACTCCAGTATTCATCATGAACTATCTTTTAAACACTGCTGAAATGCAGGAGAAAGATCCAATAATCAAAAATCTTCTCAAAGAATACTCGAACGTACCAAAGATGCCGAACCAGCAGTTGAGCAAGCAACAGGCTCGCGCGGTGCTTGAATTTCTGAGAACCATCGAATGATAAAAAGGAGGGTTCTGTTCAAAATGGGTCGCCTAATATATCAAATGTACTGACCAGACTTCCTATGAAGAAAATTTTCGTGATTTTGGCAACAGTGACTGGATTTGTTGCTGGTGTTTTTGCGGTAAATAAAATCATAAGTAACATTGATCGCGCTGTACAACCAATAAATTTCAGTCATGCTGTGCACGCCGGGAAATTTAAAATCCCCTGTATGGCGTGTCATCAGCATGTCCTCACAAATGCCCGCGCAGGTATACCCAATATAGAGGTCTGCAGCGCCTGCCATTCTAGCCCGTTAAAAGGGGGGCCTGGAGAAAAACTAGTATATGACTATGTTACCGAGCATAAGCAAATACCATGGTATTCAATTTATTACGTTCCCAGTTACGCTTACTTCTCACACCGAAGGCATGTTGGTATAGGAAAACTTGAATGCACAGAGTGTCACGGTGACATGGCATCACTTGCATCGCCTCCTACAAAACAGTTCCTTCAGGTCAAAATGAGCAACTGCTTGAATTGTCACGTCAAGAGACATGTGACAACAGATTGTTCTCATTGTCACAGATGAAAATTAATATCCAGAAATTTTGCATCAACATTGATTGATTTTGGAGATAGAGAATGCAAATAAATAGGCGAGACTTCGTAAAACTGCTTGGTGGATCATTAATCGGATTTACGGTTGGCGGCGTTGGGGAAGCACTTCTTAAGATTCCCAATGCTGTAATGCCAATTTTGTATAAAGGACCAAAGACGGAGTCATGGAAACTTACAACCTGTGCGAAATGCCCAGGCGCGTGTGGATTGCGTATTCGTCTGGTTGATGGATTGCCTGTCCAGGCTTTTGGGAATCCTCTTTCTCCAATCAATTTCGGCGGTGTCTGTCCAATGGGACTGACATCTGTGGAGAGCCTGTACAATCCAGACAGACTTATGTCTCCTATGAAAAAAGTTAACGGGAAGTTCCAAGAGATATCCTACACAGAAGCTTATGGAGCCATTGTTTCGGAACTTCGTAAGAATATACGGCAAGGGGACGAACACAAGATTGCATTCATAGCCCAGACAGAATCTGTGTTCATGGCGAATTTGATTCAAATGTTTATGAATGGTATCGGCTCCAGAAGGTTATACATGGACAATTTTGTTGGCAACTCCAGATTGCCTTATCAAAACCTCAAAATGGATCATCCCGATTTTATTGATTTTGAGCATACCGACTATCTTTTAAACTTTGGGTCACAGATTACCGAAATTTCAGAAAGTCCCCTGTTTTTTTCTCGGGCTATCAATAGTTTGCGGGAAAGGAAGGGTAAGCTTGTCACAGTCGCGCCTAAACTTACACCAAGTGGCTTTAAGACAAGCCGATGGATGCCTGTAATGCCTGAAAATTTCGGAGACATTGCTCTGGCAATTGCCTATGTAATAATAAGTGATGGAACTTATGACAAATCGTTTGTGCAAAATCACTTTGAAGACTTCGACACATTCAGGGAACTAGTTATCCAAAACTATACACCCTCAGCTGTTCAAGCCAGAGTGGGTGTAGACGCTGATCAAATCATTTCTACTGCAAGGGAATTTGCAAATGCTTCCGCACCGGCAGCATATTTCGATGAGGCAATTTTGCATTCTTCAAATGGGCTCAGAAATGCCTATGCCATTATTGCGCTCAATGCATTGAAAGGGTTTGCGGCTTTTGGGAAGCTAAGCGAAGCTGGACTAAAGGGTTTGAAAATCGATAGTAATCGGGATGGCGGGAATACCTGGAACAAAAACAACTTGATTGGAGAATCAGATATTGATGTTCTGTTTATTTATAGAAGCAACTTCATCTTTAACTCCCCTAATGCTGAGGATCTACGCAAAGCTGTTTCTAGAATTCCACTTGTTGTGAGTTTCTCGCCTTTCATAGATGAGACTACCGAGCTTGCTGATTTGATAATTCCAGATCATGATGATCTTGAGAAACTTGATGCATATCTGAGCACGACTATTGGCAGCCCTATCCTCAGTATGCAACAGCCCGTAGTGAAGTCGTTTTATTCTACAGTGCATACAGGTGATGTTATCACATCTTTGATTGGCGATTTAAATCTACAGGAGGGCTGGAAGGACAGGAGTTATGAGAGTTATCTCAAGGCGGCAATTAAACCCATATATGATCATGGTGTTGGAATGCTGATGAGTCAGAAAAAGCCAACTGGAATTGAAAAGAGCTTGCAGCAGGCAGGGTGGCAATTGGTTCCATATTCAGACTTTGATGATTTTTGGCAGCAACTTCTTCGTTATGGAGGGTGGTGGAATCCTTTTCCAAAAGTTACAGGGTATACTCCGGAAGTTTTGCTGAAAACTGATCAACTGATGAGTACTAAAGATAAAGGGAGTCATCCTGCAGCTGCTCAACTCCGATTAAACATTTTCTTTAGGAATTTTGATTACAAGGGGAACTTGCTGAGAAATCCAGTTCTTACCGAGCAATTTGGAATGGATCGCGATATTTATTACACGACATGGGTTGAAGTTAATCCTAAAACAGCTGAAAAGCTCTCAATAGCTCACAGGAGCAAGGTGAAAATCAAAACTGAGAAGGGTGGTTTCGAAGCAATTGCCATACATAGTCCGACAACGATGCCTGGGAATATTGACATACCGTTTGGGCTGGGACACACTGCTGATAAGAGGATGCTGGGTATTAATCCTGTGCATTATTCCGATGACGTTTTTGATGAACATACTGGAGAGCCTTCATATTCGGAAACATTAGTAAAGATTTTATAAGGATCCAATGTAAAGTATCACAAGGAACAAAGGGAATTCTATGCCTAAATATGGAATGGTAATTGACCTGAATAAGTGCACATCATGCCAGGCATGTGTAACAGCGTGTAAACTCGAGAACAATGTTCAAATTGTGCCCATTGAAGATGCGATAAATGGGAGGGCGATGTTCTGGATGAAAATGCTAACAATGGAATATGATGGGGATTATCCAGATATCAAGCCGAAAGCTTTGCCGCGAAATTGCATGCAGTGCGACGAACCCCCTTGTATTAAAGTGTGCCCGGTCAGAGCTACATATAAGAGAGATGACGGGATCGTAGCCCAGATATATCCACAGTGTATAGGCTGTCGTTATTGTATGGCCAACTGTCCTTATACGGTAAAAGTATTCAATTGGCACAAAACAGAGCAGCCACAGGAAATCGAGAAAAGTTACAACCCCGACGTCTCTGTTAGGCCAAAAGGTGTGGTGGAAAAGTGTACATTTTGCGTGCATAGACTACAAATTGCACAGGAAAAAGCAAAAGCTGAACATCGAGGACTTGAACCTGGAGACTATGTTCCGGCTTGCGTTGAAGTTTGCCCTGTAAGTGCTATCCTTTTTGGGGATCTGGACGATCCACAAAGTGATGTGTCAAAGGCATCGCGTGACTACCGTGCTTTTGGGTTGCTTGAGGAACTCGGCACTGTGCCGAAGGTCCGTTATTTGAATGCAATCGAGTCCGAAGAATGATGGTAAGACAACAGATTTGGTGGCAGCCTTATCTTATGTGCCGGTTACAAACGCTTTATGGCTTTTCTTTTTTCAAAGGTTGATGGGAGAAGATCATGACATATAGAGATATGAATGACGAAGACGAAACACTATTCAAACCAATATACCAGACAGGTAAAAATTTTTATATACTTGCGGCAATCTTCAGCACTGTATTTCTGATTGGTATAGGTCTGTACATTCGTCAATTGGTTCTTGGGCTTGGCGTGACGGGGATGAACGAGCCTGTGACGTGGGCTTTTTATATTGTGGATTTCGTTTTCTTTATAGGTATTTCCCATGCAGGAACTCTAATTTCAGCAATTCTAAGACTCTCTAAGGCAGAATGGCGTAGACCAATTACACGAATGGCTGAGGTAATAACAGGAATTGTGCTTGCCATTGGCGGTCTCCATCCAATAATTGATTTAGGAAGGCCTGATAGGATTATGCACCTATTTGAGAGGGGAAGGTTGCAATCTCCGTTGTTATGGGACGTAACAAGCATTACAGCATATTTCACTGCTTCAACAATTTATCTGTATCTTCCTTTAATTCCAGATATTGCTTTGCTACGGGATCGCGGTGGCAAGCTGGAGAATCTCTATAAAATCCTTGCATGGGGATATAAAGGTACCCCTGAGCAAAAACATGCACTTGAGAAGGCAATTAACATTTTAATGGTTATGGTTATACCGATAGCTGTTTCGGTTCACACAATTATCGCATGGATATTCGGGATGACTCTCCAACCGGGCTGGCATAGTACGATATTTGGGCCATATTTCGTTGTCGGGGCAATATATTCTGGTATAGCTGCGCTTCTCATTGTAATGATTGTTTTCAGAAAGGCATATCATTTTGAGGACTATCTGAAAGAAATACATTTCCAGTACTTAGGTACATTACTCTTGATAATGTCACTGCTGTGGACATATTTCACCTTTGCTGAATATTTAACTGCTTTTTATGGACATGAACCAGCAGAGATGAGGGTGTTTTTTTATAAGTTTAATGGTGGGTATGCACCTTTCTTCTGGTTAATGGTCTTCTGCAATTTTATTTTGCCTGTTGTAATTTTGAGCAATCGACGGCTAAAGAAGCTTCCAGGTATACTTATGGCATCAATAGCTGTAGTGATTGGAATGTGGCTTGAGAGACTTATAATTATCATACCAACGCTCGCCAACCCTCGCCTTCCATACCCTACAGGTGTGTATATACCTTCCTTAACAGAAATTTCACTTTTTGCTGCAGCAGTTTCAGCTTTTGTTCTTGGATTTATGGGATTTTCAAAGCTGTTCCCTCTCATCTCTATCTGGGAAATTAAAGAGGGGAGGTTGCAGAGTGTACATGAAGTTTCAGCCCGATTAAGAGAATATCTACCTGGACGACATGACGAAAAACAGGTTGAGGCTACCCTGAAGGCTGAGATATGAAGAGAATCGTTGGATAAGCTCAATATTGGAACTCTTTGTTTACTTTTAAATGTCAAGGAGGTTCGAATCATGAAGGAAAGGAAAATTTATTTTATACAACTCGTCACCCTGTCGTTCAACTGGGTGCTTGCGGTTAGCGTAACCTGGTGGTTTGTCCATCTTGTCAGGGTTGCCCATGAACTGAATGACACGCAAACTGCTTCAATTAGCATTAGCATAGTTGCCATTACCATCTTCTGGATACTTTCTGGAGTGCTGACATATGTTTTTTTTAGTTTACATAAACAAGAAAGAGTACAGGAATAAACCAAGTGATGAGAAAAGGCAGCTTAATAATAAATGAACTGTTAAAGTCAGCATTGCGGTATTCTATCAAATACGGAGATGTTAGCATGTTTAAGAAATTTTTTGGAATAATTCCTGTTATGCTTTTACTCGTTGGTACGATTGCACTTACGCAGGAACTTCCTGAGAATCCTATCGAAGGTCGCGAGGTATTTGAAGAAAAGGGCTGCATGAATTGTCATGCCATAAATGGCATTGGGGGTAATATAGGACCTGACTTTGGCAAGCATCTTTTCGTTGGAGATGAGTTTAATCTGTTTTCGAAGATGTGGAACCATTCTCCAAAAATGTTGCTTCTCATGTCTCATTCGAGCACTCAAAAACCTGAATTTACAGGAAAGGAATTCAAAAGCTTGAGCAATTTTTTGTTCTTTATCCGATATCTTGGACAGTACGGCAATGTTGAGGCGGGAAAGCGATTGTTCGTTAGCAAGAAATGCATCGAGTGCCATTCAGTTGGGCGACCAATTGCAGGCAAAATTCCTCTTGACAGCATGAAAATTTATGCATCTCCTGTTTATCTGGCACAGGCAATGTGGAACCATTCATCCGAAATGAAGAATCTTAGTAAGGAGAAGGGGATCAAGCTACCTCAATTTTCCGATAATGAGTTTGCAAATCTCATAGCTTATATCCGCAGTGCAAGCTCTGTAAAATCCGAGAAAAATATTTACTCCTACACGGGAGATCCGGCTACTGGTTTAAAAGTATTCAAAGCTAAAGGCTGTTACTACTGTCATGTCGAAAAGCAAATTGGTCCGGATTTGGCTAAAACGAATTTAAATCGAAGCGTGACAGAAATAGCGGGGATAATGTGGAACCATTTAAAAGGGATGCTTTCAGCTGCAAAGGGTTTCAATAAACCATTTCCAAAATTGTCTGATAATGAAATGGCCAACATAATATCTTACCTTTATTTTGAAAGTTCATCCAGATCTGAAGGATCATCATCTGAAGGGGAGAAGTTATTCTTAGAAAAGGGGTGTAAAAGTTGCCACGAAATTCAAAATAAGTCAAATGCACCCATTGTTGGAAACATGGGGCCTTACAATAGTGCAGCTCAATTTCTTGCAGCACTGTGGAACCATGTTCCAGCGATAGAGCAATCACTCCTGGCAAAAGGCGAAAAACTTCCTGTCCTTTTACCAAATGATGTTAAATCTTTGTATCTTTTTGTCAATGAAAGGTCAAAGAAGGGTAAATAATTTTGGCAAATTGTCCAAATTTGGTAAGTTGGTCGATCTTTTTAAGTGTGGTGCAGAGATTCCTGTAAACTCGTCATTTGGTAGTAAAATTCTTTGCATATGCGCGCTCATATATTTTATGGTTTTTATCTCGTCGGCTGCATATTCAGGAAGTATTAAAGGAAGGGTTCATATAATTGGTGGACCCACTGATGGTAATGCAGTTGTTTACATAGAAAAAATAAATCAAAAGTTCACGCCTCCAGATAGTCCTGTCGTTATGAACCAGAAGAATCTGATGTTTACACCCGAGGTCCTTCCTGTTTTAGCAGGGACGGCGGTCAGGTTTGTAAACAGTGATGTCGTCCTACACGACGTTTTTTCTCCATCACCGTGTAGTGGTCAGTTTGACCTGGGCTTGTTTCCGGGTGGACAGAGCAGGGTTCATGTTTTTGAGCATGCCGGTTGTGCAGCAATAATATTGTGCGACGTTCACCCTGAGATGCAGGCATGGGTCGTGGTTTTGCAAAATCCATATTATGCCGTAACTAAAGATGACGGAGAATATATAATAAGAAATATCCCAGCCGGAACATACACACTTAAGGCATGGTACAATTATTACGGGGTTCAAAGTGTGAGGGTAAGTGTGCCCGAATCTGGAGAAATTGAAGTTAATTTTCAGCTAAAGCCTTAGCTGTGGTCATTGATTATTCTTTGTGAAAAAGTACTAATAGAACGGATGCAGTTTATGTTTTAATAGTAATACTCTACCTTGACTTTCCTTTACTTGCTGTATAAATTTTGCATGAAAAATCTGGAATACTTAATGTTATCTCAATTTGGTACGATTTTAATTTTTCTAATCGTTGGCGTATTAGTGGTTGCAGGCGCAATGTTTGCAGCAAGGGTTCTTCGTCCTCACAGACCAAATGCAGAAAAACTAAGCACTTACGAATGTGGTGAAGACACAATTGGACCAAGCTGGATAAAATTCAACATTCGGTTTTATGTTGTTGCATTGATATTTTTAATTTTTGATGTCGAGGTTGTCTTCCTTTTTCCTTGGGCTCTGGTGTATAAGAATCTTGGTATGTACGCTTTTATTGAAATGATGATATTCCTTGTCATACTTGTCGCTGGATATGCCTATGTTTGGGGGAAAGGGGATCTTGACTGGGATAAACCCCGTCCGAACTATCTCCAACTTGTGCGGCGAAGAATCAACGCAATTAATATCGTTGGGACTGAGGCAAAGTAAATGGGACTTCTCGACAAGCAATTTGATGATGGGAATATCGTTATCACGTCACTTGATAATCTTTTAAACTGGGCACGTTTATCATCTCTCTGGCAGATGCATTTTGGTCTTGCATGCTGTGCAATTGAAATGATGGCAGCCTCTGCATCTAATTTCGATATAGGAAGGTTCGGAGTCATTCCGCGAGCTACGCCACGGCAGGCTGATGTTATAATTATTTCCGGTACAGTGACGCTTAAGATGGCAACGAGGGTGAAGAGAATTTATGAGCAAATGGCGGAGCCGCGTTATGTGATCTCAATGGGTTCGTGTTCGAATTGTGGAGGACCATACTGGGAGCATGGTTATCACGTTCTGAAGGGTGTTGACCGCGTTATACCCGTGGATGTATATGTCCCTGGATGCCCACCAAGGCCTGAAGCTCTGCTGGAAGGATTGATGAAATTACAGGAGAAAATCAGGCGTGAAAGCCGTGTAAAAGCAAAGCAAAATAACGTTCCACCTCCTTCCGATCGTGTGCTCTCAACAAGGAGTGTCGGCTGAAAATGGACATTAATGAGATACATGACAGACTTAAGGCGAAATTTCCTGACTCGATTCTGGAGTTTAAACCTGATGCCATTGTTGATCCATATATTGTTGTTAAAGCCTCTGATATAAAAGAAATATGCGCTTTTTTGTCGACCGATCCTGATTTAAAATTTGATTATTTGATGTCACTTAGCGGCATGGATTACAACGACGGTACGTTGGGTGTTGTTTATCATATCTCTTCAATGGGAAAAAATCACAAGATTGTATTAAAAGTAAGGGTTCAAAAGGACTCACCAGAGGTGCCGTCTGTTGAATCAATCTGGAAGACTGCGAATTGGCATGAGAGAGAAGCATATGATTTGTTTGGAATAGTTTTTGTTGGCCACCCTGATCTTCGCAGGATTCTCTTGCCTAATGATTGGGAGGGTCATCCACTAAGGAAAGATTACAAAGTACAGGAATATTATCAGGGAATGAAAGTACCGTACTGATGGCAGCAGACGGAAGTTCTTCCCACGCTATAAATTTTAAATACTTTTCAAAAAGGCCCCCGAGCGAGTGCTCCGCCAGATGCGGAAAAGGTTTGTTCTATAGTTAGTTTTCTACAAAGAGATAACAGAGGAGTTCATGGCTGAGCTGCGTACCGAGGAAATGGTTCTCAATATGGGACCGCAGCATCCATCTACCCATGGGGTGCTTCGAGTTGAACTCGTTGTTGATGGTGAGGTTGTTGTTGATGCAGTTCCACACATAGGCTATTTGCACAGATGTTTTGAAAAGCACGCCGAGGCGATGACATACCAGCAAGTAGTCCCCTACTGTGACAGGATGGATTACCTTTCGTCAATGAGTAACGATTTTGGCTATGTCCTGGCTGTTGAAAAGTTACTTAAGATCGAGGTGCCTGAGCGTGTGCAGTATATCCGCGTGATTATGGCAGAGTTACAAAGGATTGCCAGTCATCTTGTTGCAGTCGGAACGTATGGCCTTGATATCGGGGCTTTTACACCGTTTCTCTATTGTTTTCGGGACAGGGAGAAAATTCTTGATTTATTTGAAATGACGTGCGGCGCAAGACTTCTTTATAATTATATGTGGCCGGGTGGTTTGTCACACGACATACCCCCCCAATTTGTCGAAAAAACAAAGCAATTTATTAAAGAGTTTCGTCCAACCATTGTGGAGCTGAACAATCTCCTTACTTACAATGAAATTTTTGTCAAGCGAACTGCAAACATTGGTGTTCTGCCGGCAGACGTAGCAATAAATTATGGTGCAAGTGGTCCCACTCTTCGTGGATCTGGTGTTAATTGGGATTTGCGAAGAAATGACCCATACTCGATATACGACAGGTTTGATTTTGACGTCGTCGTGGGCAAAGGAGAAATGGGAACCGTTGGAGATTGCTGGGACAGGCACATCGTGAGAATGAGGGAGATGGAACAAAGCCTGAGGATTATTGAGCAAGCAATTGACAATATTCCTGATGGTGACGTAAAAGCTGCAATCCCGAAGAGGGTTCGCCCGCCTGTTGGCGAAGTTTATTTCCGCACCGAGACTCCTCGTGGTGAACTTGGTTATTACATAGTGAGTGATGGGAGCGGGAATCCATATAGAGTTAAGGCTCGTGCTCCTTCTTTTGTTAACTTGAGCCTTTTACCCGAAATATCAAGAGGTTACTTGATTGCAGACATGATTGCCATAATTGGAAGTATAGATATAGTCCTTGGTGATGTTGATAGATGATATGCAATAGAACTTACTTACAACTTCAACGAGAAACATTAGCCTGACAGTATATGGATAACTTTATAATAAGTAGATTTGGAAATGGAGTTTTGAGTGCCGTATTGTCGAGTTTGCTGCCACTCATCTGGATATTCCCGTATGCCCTTTTTGCAATCTGGCTTGAGCTGAAAGTAGCGGCTCATATGCAGGATAGGCTTGGACCAATGCGGACAGGTAGGTGGCACGGCTGGCTGCAGCCAGTTGCTGACGTAGTAAAGTTGTTACAAAAAGAAGACGTAATTGCCACTGCTACCGACAAGATTTTGTTCCTGGTTGCCCCAGTTATCGTGTTTTCAGCTTCTTATGCGGTTTATGCAGCGATACCATTCAGCCCTGCTTATATAGGAACCGACATAAATGTTGGTATCTTTTATATAATCGCCATAGGTGCCCTTGTGTCGCTTGGAATACTAATGGCAGGATGGGCGTCAAATAACAAGTGGTCGCTTTTAGGGGCAATGAGGACGGCAGCGCAGCTGGTCAGTTATGAGATCCCTTCTTCTCTTGCTGTTCTTTCTGTCGTAATGGTTGTGGGGAGCCTGAGCCTTCAGGACATTTGCAAAGCTCAGGAAGGATGGTTCTGGAACTGGATTGTGTTTTCAAAGTTTCCATTCATGGTTCTTGCATTCTTTATATATTTTGTAGCATCATTAGCGGAAACTAACAGGGTACCGTTCGACATTCCAGAGGGGGAGTCCGAGTTGGTGGCTGGTTACCACACCGAATACAGCGGGATGAGGTTCGCAGTCTTTTTCCTGGCCGAGTATTCAAATATGTTTGTGGTAAGTGCAATAACTGCTGTTTTGTTTTTCGGCGGATGGAACAGCCCCTTTGGGAATTTTATGTCTGGACCTGTCTGGGGAGTTTTCTGGCTACTGGGCAAAGGTATGTTTTTCGTGTTTGTACAGATGTGGCTGAGGTGGACGCTGCCAAGATTCAGAGTTGACCAGCTTATGTATCTCAGCTGGAAGGTGCTTACTCCATTTGCACTTGCCAACATAGCAGTAATTGGCTTATGGGTAATCTTACGAGGGTAACCGGAGAAATTTCATGAGCGCAGTGAGAAACTATTTTACCGTGATCTGGAAGGGAATCTGGACGACTCTGGTTGGTATGAGAATAACTTTTAGACACTTGTTTGTTCCAGCAGTGACTCTCCAATATCCAGATGAAAGGATGCCCCTACCGGAAAGAGCCAGAAATAGACTTTATGTCAACATGGACGACTGTATAGGTTGCAATCAATGTGCAATGGCTTGTCCTGTTGATTGCATTACAATAGAAACGGTCAAGTCACTTCCAACCGAGGATCTTGGAGTGACATCGACTGGTCAGAAGAAGAGACTCTGGGTCACAAAATTTGACATTGATATAGGGAAGTGTTGTTACTGCGGATTATGCGTGCCGCCCTGTCCCACCGAATGTATTTATATGACAGATGTTTATGAGTTTTCAGAATATGACAGGAAAGATCTGATTTATCATTTTTCCGTGCTAACACCAGAGGAAGCCGAAGAAAAGAAACGGCAGGTGGGATCGGCAGAAAAGGGGACGGCCTCTAAAAAAGTGGCAACAGCAAACCAACCACAACCTGCTGTTTCCGGAACAGAAAGTAAAGTTGCTGCATCTTCCGAGAAGGGGCCGGTAACAGAGCAAACTGGAGGGGCAAATAAATGAGCTGGTACGATGTTCTATTTTACTTTTTTGCAGCTGTTGCTGTTTTTAGTGCTGTTGGAGTTGTCTTTTCAAGAAACATTGTCCACGCCGCTTTTTATCTTATGTTTACTCTGTTCTCTGTAGCTGCTCTGTACGTTTTGCTCAGTGCGGATTTTATAGCAGTTACTCAAATCTTGCTGTATGTTGGGGGTATACTCGTGTTAATTGTTTTTGGGGTAATGCTTACATCACGGGTTTATGATGTTGCCGTGAAGGAAAGCTTATTGAGTGTTTTACCTGCAGCTATAGTTGTCGGTGTCATAGCAGGTACTCTGGTATGGATCTTTGCCACTACGAAATGGCCACAAACCAACATGGCTCCATATGAAGAGACAGCCAAACCAATCGGTTCATTATTGATGACCCAATTTGTTCTTCCATTTGAGCTGGCCTCCGTATTGTTGTTAGCGGCTCTGGTTGGTGCTGTGGTGATAGCAAGAAGAGAAAAAGTTCAAAAGGGGGTAGAGTAAATGCACGTTGGACTGAATCACTTTCTAATTTTAAGCGCCATTCTCTTCTCACTCGGCCTTTTTGGAGTTGTCACCAGAAAGAACACTATCATGGTTTTGATGGGGATTGAGTTGATTTTGAATTCGGCCAACATAAATTTTATAGCCTTTTCTAGGTTTGGATCGTTTGGATTGACAGGGCAGGTAATTGCCATATTTGTGATTATACTTGCAGCAGCAGAAGCTGCTATTTTATTAGCTATAGTCCTGAACATTTACCAGCAGTTGAACACTGTCAATGTTGATGAAATCGATAAACTAAAGAACTGAGAAATAAAATGGCTCAGATAGATCAAAATTTGATAGCACTTGCACTTATTGTTCTGCTTCTCCCGATATCAGGATTTATTTTGCTGATTTTGTTTGGTAAGAGGATACCAAGGCAGGATCTTGTCGAAACATCGTTTTTATTTCTAGGGCTTGTGATATCGGTTTACATTTTTTACTCCAAACTGTTTGTTCTCAACACTCCTAAAATCGATTGGACATTTAATTGGATAAATTTCGGTAATGTGCCGATTTTCGGGCAGCTGAGGATTGACCTTGGGATCGCCATAGATAACATTACTGCAATAATGCTCGTAGTTGTAAACCTGATTAGCTTCCTTGTGCATGTTTATTCGATTGCCTATATGCGAAATGACGTTCGGTACTCGAGATACTATGCTTATCTTGGTTTGTTCACTTTTTCCATGCTGGGCATTGTTCTCACGAACAATCTCTTAATGATGTATGTGTCATGGGAGCTAGTAGGGTTGAGCTCTTATCTTTTAATTGGTCACTGGTACGAGAAGAAGTCTGCAGCTGATGCAGGCAAGAAAGCCTTTATTGTCAACAGGGTGGGTGATGTCGGATTTTTTATTGGAATACTGATTGTTTTCTCAATAATGCATACCTTCTTATTTAAGGACATTTTTGCAGGAATTGCAGGAGGTAAACTTGCAGGGCCATTGTTAACCACTGCGGGTATCTTGATATTTTGTGGGGCGATTGGGAAGTCGGCGCAGTTTCCACTGCATGTGTGGCTTCCAGATGCAATGGAAGGTCCTACCCCTGTCAGTGCATTAATTCATGCGGCAACGATGGTTGCAGCAGGTGTTTACCTTGTTGCTCGAGTTTATCCAATGCTAACAGCTGGCGCGCTTACAGTGATTGCTTATATTGGAGCAATCACTGCATTTATCAGTGCTACTATTGCAGTTGTGCAAAACGACATTAAGAAGGTTTTAGCATACTCAACGATAAGTCAGCTTGGTTACATGGTAATGGGTTTGGGAGTTGGGGCTTTTTCTGCTGGTGTGTTTCATCTTGTGACTCATGCTGCTTTCAAGGCTGGCCTTTTTTTAGCAGCTGGATCAGTTATTTATGCAATGCATCATGAGCAAGATATGAGAAATATGGGTGGCTTGAGAAGGAAATTGCCTATTACATATTGGTCGTTTGTCATATATTCACTTTCCATAGCAGGGATCCCGTTGACGTCTGGATTTCTCAGTAAAGACAGTATTCTATCGGGTACGCTCGTTTACGGAAAACTTACCAATAATTACATTATTCCAGTAATTGGCTATACAGTTGTCTTCTTAACTGCTGCCTATATGTTCAGGCTCATAATTTTAACATTTCATGGCGAACCAAGGGATCTTCATAAATATGAACATGCAAAGGAATCGCCTTTTGTAATGTCAGGACCTTTAATTGTCCTTGCCGCGCTTTCGTTGTTTATTTTTTACAGCCCCAACCCCCTTGACCCGGAAACTGGGTGGTTCATGAGGTCTGTAACTAAGCCGACCTCTGTTGTCCCGGTTGACCAACGATACAGCTGGGACCAGCCTGAGGCCAGTCTACCCGCTGTCGCGGGTGAGAGGGGAGGTCGGATGCAGGAATTTGGTGGCCAAACTGAATCGGTTTATGATGAGACCGCTCACAATCTTCATTACCCCGCACTCGCTTTATCCCTTACCCTCGCCACACTTGGCATCCTTTTCTCATTTGGTGTTTACCAGTGGAATTGGCTCGACGCAGAGAAACTGAAAAAGAGGGTGCATATTGTCTATGTGTTTCTCATCAACAAATGGTACTTCGATGATCTATATGGTACCATTGTAGTGGGTGGTACGCTGCTGGTCAGCAAAATATCTGCATGGTTTGACTCGCACGTAATAGATGGTATTGTCAACGGCGCAGCCAGCTTGACTAAGGCGTGGTCATTTGCAAGTGGGAAGTTCGACAATTATGTAGTTGATGGAATTGTAAATTTTTCGGCTTTCTTCACGGGTCTTATTGGGGCGGGATTCCGCCGCACACAGACAGGTAAGGTGCAAACTTATATAGTGCTGGCACTCCTTGGTTTTATAGTTATTTTCTTTGCTTTTAGAACATATTAGTGGGAGTTGTAAGGAAGATGCGGTTTAGAGAGAAGAGGAAAATAAAAAAGACTTTTTGCTGCAGAATTCATTTCTGTTCAAGAGCTCGGACCGTTTTGTTTTTTAAACGTATGGAGGAATAATGCAATATCAGTTCCTTGGATTTGGTTATCTGACCTGGATCACTTTCCTTCCAGTAATTGGCATGATTGTGGTTCTGCTTATCCCAAAGGAAAATAAAACTGCAATGAGGTGGACGGCTGCTATAGTTACTTTGTTGCAATTGGTTTTTGCAATGGTGATTTGGAAGAACTTTAACCCCTCGCTTGGTGGTATAAATCAGGAGAGCGGTTTTCAATTCGTTGAGAAGGTGCGCTGGATTGATCTTCAAGGCGCAGGTTGGTTTGGACACGTTCTGGTCGAGTATTTTCTTGGGATTGACGGGTTAAGTTTACCAATGGTCTTCCTGACAGCATTGATATCGTTTGTAGGCGTTGTTGCATCCTGGAACATTGAGAAATCGGTGAAAGGATATTTTGCTCTTTATCTCCTTCTTGATACTGGAATGATGGGGGTCTTTGTAGCTCTTGACATGTTTTTGTTTTATGTTTTCTGGGAAGTTATGCTTTTGCCAATGTATTTTCTCATTGGCATATGGGGTGGCCCCAGGCGGGAGTATGCTGCAATCAAGTTCTTCCTTTATACGCTACTGGGGTCGGTGTTAATACTCCTCGTGATGCTTGGATTGTACTTCAGTGTGAGCATAAATGATCCTCTTACAGGGGAAAAAATTCACACTTTTAACATACTTGCAATGATGGATCCAAAGAACTTTGATCCTGGTTCATTGCTTTCTGGAATTGGGACCTATTGGCGATATGTGGCTTTCATTGCCTTGTTTATAGGGTTTGCCATTAAAGTTCCGGTTTTTCCGTTTCACACCTGGCTGCCTGACGCACATGTTGAAGCCCCGACGGCAATTAGTGTTATTCTGGCCGGTGTCCTGCTGAAAATGGGAACATATGGATTTCTAAGAATCAGCTTTCCGATTTTTCCTGACGCGATGTTGAAGTATGCTTTTCCACTTGCAATACTTGGCTTTATTAACATAGTTTACGGAGCCCTTTGTGCGATGGCTCAAACAGATTTCAAGAAGCTAATTGCGTATTCAAGCATCAGTCATATGGGCGTAGTTTTGCTCGGTATATCAGCCTTGAATACACAGGGGGTTGCTGGTGGTGTGTTACAAATGTTTAACCATGGTACTGTTACAGCGATGCTCTTCCTCATTGTTGGCGTGATTTACGACCGGGCGCATACACGTGGGTTAAATGATTTTGGTGGTCTGGCAAATCAAATGCCCGTTTATACAGGAATAATGACCGTGGCATTCTTTGCGGCAATTGGTCTTCCTGGACTGAGTGAATTTGTAAGTGAACTCCTATCCTATCTTGGAGCTTTTCAAGCTTTTAGATGGGTGACAATTTTTTCAACGCTCGGGATAGTGTTAACAGCGGGTTACATGCTGTGGACACTGCAGAGAGTGTTCCTTGGTCAACTTCCAGAGAAGTGGAATAAACTCCCCGACGTAAATGGAAGAGAATTAGTCGCTTTTGTGCCACTGATGGTTGTGGTAATTCTCTTAGGCATAATGCCGTCGATTGTGTTACATCCAATAAATGCTTCGGTGAATCACCTTGTTGACTTCGTCCAAAAAGCTGGAATTGGGTTGTCTGCATTAAAGTAATTGAATGGAATTCTGCATCTACATTAATTATGATTGTCTGACTTTAGATTCTTAGAGGATTGAAATGGCCCAGACTATACTACAGAGTTTTCGTTATATATTGCCGGAAACGACATTGTCAGTTTTTTTTGTACTTACACTTTTGTCATCAATTGTTATAAAAGGGAGGGATAAGTTTGCACCAGCGTATTTAGCTCTCCTGGCATTTATAATTACAGGAGCCTTTGTTTTTCAGCAAGTAGGTGTAAGTGAGCTGATTTTCAGCGGGATGTACGCTGTCGATCCTTTCAGTTGGTTTTTCAAGATTATCTTCTTGATTACCGGGATATTGATTGTGGTTTTCTCTCTACAAAGCAATGAACTTGAAAGTGCATCTACGAAATATCCAGAATACTTTAGCCTTATCATTTCTTTGACGATTGGTGCATTCTTTATGGCGGGCGCATCGAACCTTCTTATGATGTATCTATCACTTGAGTTAGTGAGTATTTCCTCTTATATATTGTCTGGTTTTACCAAAGAAAATGCGCGTGCAGATGAAGCCTCCATCAAGTATGTAATTTATGGTGCATTTTCATCTGGTCTAATGTTGTACGGCATATCTCTCATTTATGGACTTACGGGCCAAACCAACATATACGCCTTGAATCAATCCCTCTCTGCAGGTAGTGTCCCTCGGATTACCATCCTTATTGCTATAGTGTTGATGCTCGTTGGCCTTGGTTATAAAATTAGTGCAGTACCATTTCATTTCTGGACTCCGGATGTCTATGAAGGAGCTCCAATAACTGTCACCGCTTTTTTATCTGTGACTTCGAAAGCAGCTGGTTTTGCAATGTTGATAAGATTTTTTAAAATATCTTTCATAGACATTAGTGCTGCTCCTATGGCTTCAGGAGTCTGGGGGATATTTAGAGGGTTGCAGTGGAATGATATAATTGCTGTTCTTTCGGTTCTGACCATGACGGTTGGAAACCTCGTTGCTCTGTGGCAGACAAACATGAAAAGACTCCTGGCATATTCTAGTATTGCTCATGCAGGATATATTTTAATGGGGCTTGTTACTCTTAGCAACGAGGGGATAACAGCAATGCTCCTTTATTTTATTGCCTATCTATTGATGAACCTTGGTGCTTTTTATGTGGTAATGCTCATTGCTAACAAATATCATACTGAGAACCTGAGTGAATACAAGGGGCTTGGCTACAAATCTCCCTATGCTGCTTTTTCGTTGACGGTATTCTTATTTTCTCTTACAGGCATCCCGCCAACTTTTGGTTTTATCGGGAAATTTTATCTCTTTTCAGCACTGATGAAGACTGATTACGTCTGGCTTGCAATAGTTGGTGTGATAAACAGCGTGATTTCACTTTATTATTATGTACGCGTAGTGAGAAATATGTATTTAGTTCAGCCCGATCAAGCAACAGCAGTCGGTTTTGATTTTGGAACAAACTTACTGATGACGCTGCTGGTGATTCCAAATATTTTACTGATGTTATATTTTGCGCCTGTGCTGGATTGGGCTCAGCAATCAGTCGCAATGTTTGGACTTAGATAATTCTGCCTTTTTTCTTATCATATCCTGTGTAGTTGCGCGACAATTAACCTATTATTTACTACAGAATTTCCCGCAAAAAAAGTCCGCCCTTGAGGGGCGGACTCTCAATCAACTGAGTTCCGATGCAAGCTTCTGAGCACGTCTTATTGCTTTGATGCGCTTCATTCGCTTGCGGACCGAGGGCTTTGTAAAGTATGTCCGTTTCTTGAACTCCTTCAATATTCCAGAACGTTCATACTTTTTTTTGAAGCGCCTCAGTGCTCTGTCGATCGGCTCGTTCTCCTGAACAATAACGCCGACCAAAGCTATCACCTTCCTTTGTTTTTTTCATGTACAAATTAACCATCTGTTCGAAGAAAACCAAGAGTCGAAAAGATTTAGAGCTTTGCTGGATCAGAAGCAGTTCAGGTATCGACGAGAGAGTTTTACCTTGAGTTTATACGATTGTTCCTCTAAATTAGTTCCAAAATAGGAGCTTTCAATGTCCCGTACAACTGTTATCGCATTATCAATTATTGGGGGCGTTATTCTCGTAGCCCTTATTGTTGTTTCATGGGGTTTTGGTGTATATAACAGACTTGTGTCTTATGACGAAAATGTTAAGCAGACATGGGCGCAGGTGGAAAATCAATACCAGAGGCGGTACGATTTGATTCCAAATCTGGTAGAAACCGTTAAAGGGTATGCAAAGCATGAAGAGCAGGTTTTTGAAGAGGTCACGAAAGCGCGAGCGAGTGTTGGCCAAATAACTGTAACACCAGAAGTCCTGAGTAATCCGGAGGCGTTTCGAAGGTTTCAGGTGGCACAGGATCAGCTGGGTGGCGCTTTAAGTCGACTTCTGGCGGTCTCAGAGAACTATCCAGACCTCAAAGCAAATCAAAATTTTCTTGCACTTCAGGCACAGTTGGAAGGTACTGAAAATCGGATAGCTGTAGAGCGGAGAAGATTTAACGAAGCAGTGCAAACCTACAATACTCTTGTAAGGCGTTTTCCATCAGCAATTGTCGCTTCAATTTCTGGTTTTCGTGAACGTCCGTACTTTGAAGCTTATGGTGCTGCACAAACTGCTCCACAGGTAAGATTTTAAGCCGATGAAACGAGAAAAACTATACTTCCCTTTTGAAATTGGACTGATAATCCTTTTTGCGGTTGCTTTAGCAGAGGCCCAAGTCTCCAATATTCCTTTGTTGAGTTCAAGGGTCACAGACCAGGTTGGCGTCCTGACGGAAGATCAGCGATTGTTTGTTGAAAATCAATTAAAGGCTTTTGAGGATTCAACTTCCAACCAAATTGCTGTCCTCATCGTTGGCTCTGTGCCAGGCGGAGACATTGAGTCGTATTCAATTAATATTGCTGAAAAAAATAAACTTGGTGTGAAGGGGAAGGACAACGGTATTCTATTTCTCATTGATACAGGCGATCACAAGGCGAGAATTGAGGTTGGTTACGGCCTTGAAGGTGTTGTGCCCGACGCTATAGCCAGTTATATCGTAAACGAAATTGCTATCCCTAAATTTCGAAATGGCGATTACTTCGATGGCATCGAAGATGCTGTCAAGGCGATCATGGCGGCAATAGGGGGGACATTCCATGTAGAAAAAAAGAAGAGACGTCCTGTTCCGGACTGGTTTGTCCTTGCTTTATTCATTGGCTTTTTCCTTTTTTTAATTCCGGCAGTTTTTTCGAACCGCAGATATGTTGCTTCATCCAGGGGATACAGGAGTGGTTGGTGGTGGTTACCACCAGGAGGGTTCGGCGGTGGTGGGGGATTTAGTGGAGGAGGTGGCGGCTTCAGCGGAATGGGTGGATCCTTTGGTGGCGGTGGCGCAAGTGGAAGTTGGTAGAAATATGAGAGGTTTTGCATGCTAATTGTAATGGACAGCAGAGCAACCGACGAGCAAATTGAGGCTGTTGAAAATAAGATACGCTCAATGGGCTGGACTCCACACGAAATTCCTGGGTCGTTGCGAATAGCAATAGGCATTACAGGGAATAAGGGTGGAGTTGACCCTTCTTTGTTTATGAGCATGCCAGGAGTTGTTGAATGCATCCCTGTCAGCAAGCCATATAAGCTTGTCAGTCGGGATGTAAAGCCAGAAGACACTGTTATTAATGTAAAAGGTGTAGAGGTAGGCGGCAGAGAACTGGTGATGATGGCAGGGCCGTGTGCGGTTGAAAGCAGGCATCAGGTGTTGGAAATAGCAGAAGTTATAAGCTCACTTGGAGTAAAGTTTCTTCGGGGAGGGGCTTATAAACCGAGGACTTCTCCTTATTCATTTCAGGGGTTGAAAGAAGAGGGATTAAAATATCTTCGAGAAGCTGCAGATAAATTCAATCTTCGAGTGGTCACGGAAGTCAAGGACACTGAAACACTTGACCTTGTGTTTGAGTACAGTGACATTCTTCAGATTGGTGCCAGAAACATGCACAATTTTTCATTGCTTGAAGCGGTGGGGAAGAAGAGAAAGCCTGTTTTGCTCAAAAGAGGTCTCTCGGCAACTATAGAAGAATGGTTGATGGCTGCTGAGTATATAGCTTCTCAAGGTAACTATGAGATAATACTTTGTGAACGTGGAATACGGACCTTTGAGCAATATACGAGAAACACGCTTGACTTGAACGCCGTCCCACTTGTCAAGCGTCTTTCACACCTACCTGTTGTAGTGGATCCAAGTCATGGAACAGGAAAATGGGAACTGGTAGCTCCTATGACATTGGCTTCTATAGCGGCCGGTGCTGATGGTGTAATGGTCGAAGTTCACCCGAACCCAGAAAATGCTTTGTCTGACGGGTATCAATCTCTCCGCCTTGAGAAATTTGCAGTGTTGATTGACAGGGTAAAAAAGGTTGCTTCAGCAACAGGTAGAATTTTCCCGGGCAAAGATGGTCTAAAGGTTGAATAAAATGCGAAAGATTTTGACCAAGGCAGAGTTAAGACAACTGAGCGAAAAGATTGCGGTGATTGAATCCAGGAGCCGTGCCGAAATTAGGATCGTTGTTAGACATAGAAGGCATTGGTCTGAACGAAGGCTGTCACCAAGGCAAATTGCTGAAAGGGAGTTTCATATCCTGGGGATGACTCGTACAAAAGAACATACCGGCATTTTAATTTTTATTCTTTTAAAAGATAGAAAATTTGAAATAATAGCAGATAAGGGCGTAAATCAAGTGGTCCCTGCGACTTTTTGGGATAACATTGCTTCGAAACTTTCAAGACATTTCTCCGAAACTAATTTTCATAAGGGACTTATGGAAGTGTTGAGGGAAGTCGAGGAATTAGTTGTCGAGAAGCTTCCTGTGGGCAGCCGAAATGCTGATGAATTGCCCAATGATGTTATTGAGGAGTAATGTGATGGAGAAATTTACAATTGCAATAGGGCAGATAAAACCGAGGCTCGGTGACTTAAAGTGGAATATGGACCATCATCTTGAGATCGCAGAAGGTGCTTCAAACAGGGGGGCTTCACTAATCCTATTCCCTGAACTGAGTTTGACTGGATACTCAATAAGGGATTTGAACTATGAACTAGCGCTTTCCCCTGAGGATCACTATTTTTCCCCATTAAGCGATCTGAGTAAAAAGATATCAATTGCTGTCGGTGCGATCACAATTGATGAATCATTCGCTATTAGAAATTCTCTTCTTTATTTTGAAGACGGCCACCTCAAACACATCCATCACAAAATCTATTTACCAACTTACGGGATGTTTGAAGAACAGCGATATTTTTTGCCAGGAAGGAAGGTTAAATCTTTTGATACGAAGTTTGGAAGACTCGGGATGCTAATTTGCGAAGATTTATGGCATATTTCTCTCCCATATTTATTAGCACTTCAAGGTGCTAAGTTGATTCTTGGTTCAGCGGCAAGTCCCACGAAGTTGTCGGGTGAGACATATGCAGACGGCGTAGAAATGCACTCAGGTTACAAAGTAAACAGTGAACAGCACAAGAGTTTTGCGCGGTTACTAAGCCTTTATATTGCATTTGCGAATAGGGTGGGCTTTGAGGACGGTGTTAACTTCTGGGGAGGATCAGAATTGGTTTCACCACACGGTGAGGTACTGATACATGGAAAGTTGATCGAGGAGGAAACTGTTTTTGCAGAAGTAGACATGAATGAAGTCAGGCGAGCAAGATTGTTTGCAAGGCATTTTTTGGATGAGGATCCAGGGTTAGTTGTCAAGCATTTAAGGGAGCTCGGATATTAAAGAGGCCCCTCGGACTCAGGCATCGCGGGCATAATGAAATTTTATTATTATTGCGGCCTTTTCCGAAAGGTGGACACTCTCGATTGCCTTGCAACTCCTTGGCTGTGATGGTAAATTATTTGACAAAAGGAGGAATTTGGATATGAAAAACACTGTGAAAACAGTGTTCCTGATGACCTTGATGATGGTTTTGTTTTTATTCATCGGGGACTTAATTGGCGGAAAGACAGGCATGACCTATGCACTTGTCATAAGCCTTGCTATGAACTTTTTTGCTTACTGGTTCTCAGACAAAATGGTTTTGATGAGCTACAGGGCTCAGCAAGTAACAGAAGCGGAGCAACCGCGGTTATATGCTATTGTACACCGTCTGGCAAGCAAGGCAGACATCCCGATGCCAAAACTTTACATAATTCCGAGCGAAACACCAAACGCATTTGCAACGGGTAGGAATCCGCAGCATGCGGCAGTTGCAGTAACAGAAGGTATAATGCGCCTGGTCAACGAAGATGAGCTTGAGGGAGTCATTGGTCATGAGCTCTCCCACGTTTTGCACCGTGACATATTGATCTCGACAATTGTTGCGACATTTGCTGGTGCGATAACTTACATTGCACAAATGTTGAGCTGGTCGCTATTTCTCTTTGGTGGGAGAGGGCGAGATGATGACAATGGTTCCTTGATAGGCGAGCTTTTTGTAATAATAGTCGCGCCAATTGCTGCTACGCTAATTCAGCTCGCCATATCGAGGTCCAGGGAATACAAAGCGGACGAGGCGGGTGCACGTTTGTCGATGAAGCCTCTTTCACTTGCAAGTGCATTGAGAAAATTGGAAAAGGGGAATGAAATGATTCCGATGCAGGCTCAGCCATCGACTGCCCACCTCTTCATTATGAATCCAATTAGCGGCAGGAGTTTTGCAAAGTTGTTCAGCACTCATCCTCCAACAGAGGAAAGGATTGCGCGCCTTGAAGCATTAGCAGCAGGTAGAAATTTGTACTGATCACCTCAAAATAACTGGAGTGTTATGGAAACCGCTACTTATAAAGAACCAGCCCCAATAGCTGACAAGGAAAATCCGTTCGAATCCATGATGCAGCGCTTCGATGTAGCTGCCGAGATACTCGAACTAGAAAGGGGAGTCTACGAGTATTTGAAGACCCCGGTAAAGCAGGTAATAGTCTCCATTCCAATTCAAATGGATAATGGTGAGATAGAAGTTTTTGAAGGATATAGGGTCATTCACAATGATGCTCTGGGTCCTTCGAAGGGCGGTATAAGGTATGCTCCTGACCTGACACTTGATGAAGTTAAGGCGCTGGCTGCATGGATGACGTGGAAATGCTCTATAGCGAATATCCCATTTGGTGGCGCCAAAGGTGGAGTAAAGTGCGATCCTACAAAACTTACAGCCGTAGAACTTGAGAAAATTACAAGGCGCTTTACTGCAAATATGCTGGATATTTTTGGCCCCGACAAAGATGTTCCAGCTCCTGACATGAATACCAACGAACAAATAATGGCTTGGATCATGGACACATATAGCATGCATGTCAGGAGAACAGAAACAGCAGTGGTTACAGGGAAACCACTTATCATTGGGGGATCACTGGGTAGAAAAGAGGCAACGGGAAGAGGGGTTATGGTTGTGACACTGGCTGCTATGGGAAAGATAGGACTTAATCCCAAACAAACTACATGTGCTGTCCAGGGATTCGGAAATGTTGGCTCGGTTTCTGCCAAGCTATTGAGTGAGCAAGGGATTAAAGTAATTGCCATCAGTGACATAAGCGGTGGCTATTACAATAAAAAGGGGATCGACATTAACAAAGCTATTGAATGGGTGCAGAAAAATCGAGTTCTGGATGGGAGCGGCATTGGAGACAAGATTTCCAATGAAGACCTTCTTGAGCTAGATGTCGATGTCCTTGTTCCTGCTGCTAAGGAAGACCAGATCACTGCCAAGAATGCATCCAGGATAAAAGCCAAAATTATTTCAGAAGGGGCTAACGGTCCAACGACCGCCAAAGCTGACCCCATACTTGATGAAAAGGGAGTTCTTGTAATTCCTGATATACTGGCTAATGCTGGAGGGGTTACTGTGAGTTACTTTGAATGGGTTCAAGATAGGCAAGGATTTTTCTGGACGCTCGATAGAGTTAACCGCAGGCTGGAGAGAATGATGCATGAATCCTTCCACAATGTTTTCTCTACAGCTGAAAAGTACAGGGTTTCGTTGCGTCTTGGAGCCTATATTCTTGCTATCGACAAAGTGGCAAAGACCTTGAAGATTCGCGGAATTTATGCATAATGGGCCTTCGCAACAGAGCTGTTTTAGTTATACTTGTGTTATTAATTTTTGTATTTCAATATGGTAACCTTCGAGCGCAAATTCGAAGCAATCTCAGGATTTTTACCCTACAGGCAGATTCATTTATAACCACTGCGCTGGGAATTGTAAAAAGTGAAAATGCAGACATATTGAGCATTAAGTTCGACTCAAGTGAAGCGGGAAATTTTATAAAGCAAAAGTTTATTGAAAAAGCATTGATGGAGCACCTGCGCATTATAGCAGATGTTGCTGGTGACTCAATCATTCTCGCAACTGTATCTGTTCCACTTATGACGGTGAGTTACTCTACCCCAGTAGCTTCACATTTGTTCGGGAGTTCAGATGTGGTACGGACAGTGAGATCAACCTATAGCCTTAATCTTTTGAGGAATTCGAGATTTGTTTTTGCACATACATTTTCGTACGAAGCATCCGATACTGTCTCGGAGGAAGCAATTAAGTCACTGGAAATTGGTGAGTACAATTTTCTTCATGGCAGCGTTTCATCAAAAAGCATCCTCAATGACGTGATTCAGCCAATTCTCTTTGCGGGGGCTGCAGCCGTAGTAGTTTATTTATTTTTTGTTTTAAGAGGTGGATAAATGTATCTAAAGCGAGTTCTCGTATTACTGTCGGTCTTGATCAGCGTCGAGTTCTGGTCATGCTCCTCTACAAAAGAGGTATTTGCTCCAAGTGCAGAAGGCTTTTTTAGAAGAGGAATGGAATTGTACAATAAAGGCGATTATGTAAAAGCTAAAGACGATTTCGATATTGTTATAAAACAATTCCCTGCAAGTGAATACGCTGACAGTGCACAGTTTTTCCTTGCACAAACGTACTATAAACGTGGAGAATATTTAACCGCTGCCTTTGAGTTTGAAAACGTGAGTAGGAATTACCCTACATCCAGGCTGCTGCCTGAGGCTCGCTATAATATTGCTCTTTGTTATGCTGCACGTTCTCCTCGTCCACAACTTGATCAGGAGAATACAAAGAAGGCGATTGAAGCCTTTCAAATGTTCATTGATTATTATCCAACGAGCAAGCTGGTAAATGATGCGGAAAAGCAAATTCAAGAGTTGCGGAACAAACTCGCAAAAAAGAACCTTGAAATTGCTCAATTGTACTACACAATGGGATACTACAAGGCCGCCATTATTTATTATGATGTTATTTTGAACGAGTATCATGATTCAGACGTTGCTGATCAAGCAGCTCTTGGAAAGGTGCGTGCACTCCTGGAGAGACATCGGCCAAATGATGCAAGAGCTGCTCTGGAAAAGTTTTACACAATGTTTCCAAATTCAAAGTTGAGATCGGATGCCGACAAATTGGCAGAAGGTTTACAATTGTCAATGAAATAACGAATTGTGAACAAGTTTTAGCTGGACAAAGAACTGGAAATCACATGGTTTATGAAGAAGAATATTCTCACGGCAAGTTCGTAAAGGAGTCTCAGGTTGAAATGGTGGAGCTAGTGCTCCCAAACGATACAAACCAGCTGGGTAACCTCCTTGGTGGGAGGTTAATGCACTGGATCGATATAGCCGCAGCAGTTGCAGCCAGTCGACATTCAAATCATATCTGCGTGACAGCAGCAGTTGATGAAATTAATTTTTTTGAACCCATCAGGTTAGGTGAACTTGTGATATTGAAGTCAAGTGTGAACCGTGTGTTTCGCACATCGATGGAGGTCGGGGTAAAAGTTTTTTCAGAAAATCCGCTGACTGGAGAACGGAAACATTGTAATTCCGCATATCTGACATTTGTCAGCATTGATAAGAACGGAAAGCCTGTGGTTTCCCGACCGGTGTTACCTGAGACTACGGACGAGAAAAGGCGATATGAGCAGGCATTATTCAGGAGAGAGCAAAGATTAAAACACAGGGAAGAATCGAAACGCATCTGGCAGAGCTAATTCGGTCTGGAGATCTTTTATATTTATGTGTGGTTGCCTGTCAATTTTAAAAAATTTTCGGGTAAGTACTCTTTTTGCAAATTTGTTTGCCTGTTGTGCCTATATAGCTGCTCATCCCGTGTTCACCTCTGCACAGGTACATTCACCCGTGTTCAGGGCAGTTGAAGTCCAGGCAACACTTTCGTCTTTCACTCAAATTGCTGTCGGAAATTTTACTGGAAAGACAGAGTTAGCTGCTATTTCAAATCGCAGCAAACTCCTTTACTTGTTTGAATCTGACTCTCTTGAAAACATTATAGCTTCCAATGTTGTAACACTTCCAGATACTCCTGTAGCAATTTCGGTTGGGAAAGAGATATCAGGATTAAACGGGAATGTTCTAAGGCCAGTCAATGACAAGATTGCCGTCCTTTTGAAATCTCATTTAGTGACAGTGGTTTCGTTTGAAAGTAATGGCACCCCAAGCATTTTGAAACCAGCAAAAACCGACAATTTTTGTGACCATATAGCTGCAGCAGACCTTGAAGCAAGTGGAGATGTTGATGTAGTTACCTATGGCCGGTTTTCGCTCGGTGTTAACGTTAATAAGAATCTCCACGGAGAGAAGCTTCGGGATGCGATTAAGGTAAAAGGTGTCCTTTCTGAAGTGCCGGTGAATAGCATTGCATTTGCAGATTTGAATGGTGACCTGGTTCCAGATTTAGTTGCGCTCGATTGGGTAAGCAGAAGACTTATGATATTCTATGCCAGGGGTGATGGGACATTTTCGCCACCCGTAGTTTTTCCATTGAAAGGGGAACCTTCTGCTCTATCTATAGCTGATCTGTCTGGAAATGGGTACCCCGACATAATAGTTGGATATGAGCGATCATCAAGAATAGACATTTATTCAGGTGATGGGACAGGAAGGTTTTTCTTTCGGAGTAGTCTGACGGCTGCTGGGCCGGTTACATCATTTGAAATTGCAGACTTTACAGGAGATGGTGCAAAAGATATTGTGGCGTTTAGCCGGGTAGAAAATGAGATTACTGCTTTTGGATTCAATCCCATCACAAATCGATTTGAGTACTCCGGTACATTTGGCACGGGCATCGGCTTTGGATCGTTTGTGCCTTACTATTTTTCGGGTCGTGTTCGCGCCGATCTGGTGGGAGCAAATAAAGAAAGAAATGTTTTTAAGATCTTTAAGTCGACTTTCTCGTTTGTCAAGAGTCCCGTCTTACTTTTTCCTCTGCCGGCCAATCCTGTTGTTATCTCACTATGTTCATCAGACACGCTTGGCTTTGCTTTGGTCGGCTGTCAGAATGGGTTTGTTACGGCAGGAACATTTAATGTAGTTCCTCCTGGCGGTGCAGTTTACGAGAGGAATTTTGATACAGGGAGTGAGCCGGGTCTTATTACCACGAACTGCAAGAGGAAGCTTTCAGCTGTAATATGGTTTAAGAAAGCGGATATGATATTTTCTTATACTTTTGATCGAAGCTTTATGAAAAACTTAAAAATTGCCTTACAAACCCCGTTTCCACCTATCGCGGGAAAAGCAACGTGGATAGGAGATTCACTTGTAATTTCGGCAATTTATGACGATTTGATTGACAGCTCGCTTGGCGTTTCATTGTATCGTTACCTGGCTCCTAAAAACGACTTTATTGAGGAAGTGCATCAGTTTCCCCGCCCGCCTGAAACTTTTGACATTGGCATGACTATCCTTCCAGAACCCGTGTTATGGACGGTGACGCGTTCAAGAAAGGAAAGTTTAAGTTTTACTGCATGGGAGTTGAACTCTAAAGCGAGCTACCGTATTTCTGTTCAAGGTACCGCTGTTAAACTTTTCGACTTTTTGAGTGACACATCTATGTTTGTTTTAATTGGTGATAGTACAAACGTAACGTTGGCTCAATTCCAGGTAAGCCAGAAAAGGATTACTTATAAAGTTTTGGGTCAAATCCCGAAAATAGACATTAATACGACAACTGTTAAAATCGATTGTGCAGATTCTGTTTACTATGCCGGGATCTTTTCTGAAGGAGAGCATGTATTAAAACTTTATTCTATATCAGTTGATGGCATTAAATTGTTGAGATCATGGCGCATCAATTTTAGTCCATCCGATTTTGCAGTTGCTGGAAAACTGCGAAGAGTTTTCTTGCTCGACAAAGATGAGGCTTGGATTGCGGTTTATTCTTTTTGAATTATTGTATTGCCTTTTGGCTGTGGCTGAACTCTTTGCAGGCCAGAGAGATGTTGTTAATATTACAAGACATTTCTTTGCAAGTTACAATATTAAAGAGTATAACAAATGTGGATTCCATATTTTGGCAACCTATTACAACATGGCTAGTGCAAATCCATCAACGAAGGCAGCACTGCAAACCCGCCCATTGAATGATACAAGCATTGTCAGTCCATCAGGGAGATTTAGAATACATTTTGACACTTCAGGGGTTAATCGACCTTTTTTGGTTGACTCTTCCGGGGAGAAAATAAAAGGAACTACAATTGCTTTTGTCGATTCGGTTGCTAAGATATGTGATCATGTGTATTATGTGGAAATAGATTCTCTGGGATATCCATCGCCTCCATCGGATAGCGGAGCCGGTGGCGGCAATGAATATGATGTTTATATACAGAGTTTAGAACCAGGTATGTACGGGTATACCGACTGGGATGATACAAAGCCAATTGTGTCGAGGAAAAACGCTACATATGCTACATGGATGGTTATTGACAATTTATTTTCATCTTCGTATACGAAAGGTGTTGCAGCAATTAAGGTCACCATTGCCCACGAGTTTCATCACGGAATACAGATTGGGAACTATGGACTATGGACAAATGATTTGTATTTCTATGAGCTTACATCGACTTGGATGGAACAGGTCGTTTATCCGGACATCAAAGATTATTATCAATATCTTCCGAATTTTTTTGCTAACCCTGAGAGGCCTTTTAACGAGTATGTGATAAATAGCTATGCTGGTTACGAGCGGTGTATTTACGGAATATTTGTTGAGCAAAACTACGGGATTAATATGATGAGGTTTATATGGGCTTATATGAGCAACGAGCCTTCAATTCCTGCAATTGAAGGCGCATTTAACGCAATAGGTGTCTCACCTACATACATGTTTACCCTTTTTGCGAAGACAAATTATTTTACTGGTTATCGTTCAAGTAAAGCGAACCGCTTTGCAACTGTACCTTATCGAGAAGCTGCGTCGTACCCCCTTGTTGCCATAAAGGGGACTGCGTCCTTCGAAGGAAATGAAGTTTTATTTGAAAGCAGTACCATGCGTTTAAGTGAAGCTTACTATCAAATAGCTGGAACAGTCGATACCATTGGCGTTGTTATAGCAAACACAAACTTTAAGGCTGCTGCTAATTTTGACACCACAGCCTTCTCGTATTCATTAAGCATATCGATGGGAAACGCAGGTTGTCTTCAGAGATTAGAGGGGGGTTACTGTATTAACTTCGGGGCTTCTGACATAGCCAGCTGGGGGTTTGTTCCCCTGATACCACAAGGAATGGCTTTAGCTGACCAGAACTTGCCTTTTCCTCAGCCCTTCAATCCTTCACGTCAGATAGAGAACATTCCCGTCCCGTCGGATATATCGTCTCCCATGGTCGATATCTTTGATATTTCTGGGAAGCTGGTAAAGCGAATAAGCGGGGAGGCTAACGTCGTAACTTATACAAATGGTAGGTACCTTCTCTGGGATGGGAAAGACACTAACGGGAAAACTTTAAATGATGGTATTTATATTTACATTGTTACTGACGGGAAAAAAATTAATGTCGCCGGTAAAATTGCTATTGTGAGGAATTAAGTGAAGCTGGTCGGTACAAAGCTGAAGAAAATTTTTAATCGCAGAATTGTCTTTGATAATATCTCCTTTGTTGTTGAGTCAGGACAGAGCCTATCAATTACTGGCCCAAATGGTAGCGGGAAATCGACAATTTCAAAAATCATTTGTGGCTTACTGAGTCCAACTGCTGGACAAATTGAGTACCTGAACGGAATGGGAAAAATACTAAGAGAAGACTTCCATAGACACGTTGGATTTGTTGCTCCTTACCTTGAACTGTATGGGGAGTTTACAGCTATGGAAAATCTAATTATAGAAGGGAAAGCTCGGGGGCTGAGAAACATAGAAGAAAGGGCCTCTGAAATTTTATCGCGAGTCGGGTTGTTTAATAGAAGAAACGATGAAGTGCGTGGATTTTCATCAGGAATGAAGCAACGTTTGAAGTACGCTTCTGCACTAATTCATGACCCGCACATTCTTTTACTAGATGAACCAATGACCAATCTTGATGAGGCAGGAATAAAAATGGTTCTAGACTTAATTGAGGCTTTCAAGAAAGATAAAATCTTAGTGATTGCAACTAATGATCCTGTGGAAGCGGAGATCGGAGACATAAGGATAAATCTCCAGGGAAGTTTGGGTGATTCATATGCAAAATAGGGATGAAGCCGTAAAAGAGCAACGAAAGAATAGTGTCAAGCTGACGCTTCCGGTTCAAGGAATGACTTGCGCAAGCTGTGTCCTCAGAGTTGAAAATGCACTTAAACGTGTGGATGGTGTGGATAACGCTGTTGTAAATCTTGCCACCGAGTCGGCAACCGTTGAATTTGAACCTGGTATTGTCGGTGTTGAGAAGCTGAAATCTGCAGTTGAAGAAGCGGGATATAAAATTATAGACGTGGTTGATGAGCTTGATGCAATCAAAGCTGAAGCTGACGCGCGCGCAAGAGAGTACAGGTTACTATGGAGAAAATTTGTCGTAGGCGCGATCTTGACTTCCATAATTGTCATTGGAAGTATGCCTGAAGTTTTTGGTTTTGTAAAAGCTGTTAATACTACAATAAGAAATTATCTTCTAATGATAATGACAATTCCTGTTCTCTTCTATGTTGGGAAGAGATTCTTTAGTGGTTTCTTGTCGTCACTTAAACATGCTACTGCTGATATGAATACACTTGTTTCCGTTGGTACCTCGGCAGCTTTTGCATATAGCTCTGTTGCAACGATCTTCCCTAATGTCCTGGCATCGGCCGGCGGGAGACCTGAAGTTTATTTTGATACAAGTGCAGTTATTATAACTTTGGTTTTACTCGGTAAGATTCTCGAGTCAAGAGCAAAGTGGAAATCTTCAGAGGCTGTAAGAAAACTCATATCCCTTCAACCTTCTTCAGCGCACTTTTTATTGGACGATGGGAGTCAAGTCGAGATACCTCTTTCGTCTGTTGAGGTTGGAAATGTGCTCAGAGTATATCCTGGTGAAAGGATCCCCGTGGATGGAAAAGTGATTGATGGCTATGCCTCAGTAGATGAATCTGCACTTACGGGTGAAAGCATGCCTGTTGAGAAGACCATAGGGAGTAGGGTTCTAGGTGGGACTGTTTGCCTGGATGGTAATTTGAAGATTGTAGCAGAAAGGGTAGGAAAGGAAAGCTTTATTGCTCGTGTAGCAAGGTTAGTTGAGGAGGCTCAAACCTCAAAGCCTCCCGTACAGAAACTTGCTGATAAAGTAGCTTCTGTGTTTGTTCCCGTTGTAATAGGTATATCTCTCCTTTCAGCCCTGGCTTGGTTCTTGGCTGGTCCACAACCTGTATTGATACATTCACTTATGGCTTTTGTTGCAGTTCTCATAGTTGCGTGTCCGTGTGCACTCGGGCTGGCTACCCCTACTGCGATCATGGTTGGAACTGGGCGTGGTGCTGAAATGGGGATATTGATAAAGAATACTGATGCACTGGAGAAGGCGAGAAAGGTTACTGCTGTGATACTTGATAAGACGGGAACAGTAACTGCTGGCGTTATGACAGTTGTTGACACTGTTCCATATGCCAGTCAAACGTCTGATCATTTGTTGGAGCTTGCATCTGCGGCTGAAATATACTCTGAACATCCAATTGCAAAGGCGGTTGTTGAAGAGGCAAGGACGCGTGGTATATCGCCCCAACGCAGGGATCATGTTGAGTTCAAAAACCATGCGGGTAATGGAGTATCAATAAGTTTTACTGAGAATAATCAAAATATGGTAGTACGGGTGGGCAAATATAATTTTGTTATAGATGAAGGAAGCGGGGTAAATGATGACTTTAAGATGCTTGTTGAGGATAGAGCGACTGAGCTGGCTTCGACTGTCCTTTACGTCTCCAAAAATTTTCAAATGGTAGGGGCAATTTTGCTGAGCGACTATCTACGGGAAGGCGTCAACGAGGCAGTTGAAAAGTTAAAAAAAATGAATGTGAAAGTTTACCTCCTCACAGGTGATAACGAAGCCACAGCCAAGCGGGTTGCTTCTCTAATACGCGTAGATAGATACTTTGCTGAAGTTGATCCTGAAGGAAAGCTGAAGGTGATCCGTGAACTGCAAGCTTCGGGCGACGTCATTGCATTTGTTGGTGACGGCATTAACGACGCACCAGCAATCATGCAAGCAGACATGGGCATCGCCATGGCTAGCGGCACAGATATCGCCATTGAGACTGCAGATATGAATTTAATCAAGAATGACTTGCGGCTTGTCCCTGAAGCGATTCTATTGTCCAGAAACACCTTGCGCGTTATAAAGCAGAACTTGTTCTGGGCTTTCTTTTACAACATCGTACTTATTCCCCTGGCTGCTGGCGCTTTTTATCCTTTGTTTGGCTGGCAGCTCAATCCGATGTATGCATCAATTGCAATGGCATTGAGTTCAGTAAGCGTTGTCAGTAATTCACTTAGGTTGAAAACTCTAAAACTAAAATAAGGAGAAGAAAGGAAAAAATGTTCAGTTTTGGATCAAAAAAGAAAATTCTTTCAGTTGAAGGGATGACATGTCATCACTGTGAAATGACTGTTGAAAAAGCGTTGATGGAAATTTCAGCAGTGAAGAGAGCAAAAGCTAACCACACTTTGAAAAGTGTGGAAGTAGAATATGTCGGCGATCTCGATCTCTCTCAAGTAAGAGATAAGATCGAGAAAGCCGGTTACAAATTCGTAAATGCATTCTGAAAGAACTTAAGCTGATAGAAAGGCGTCTGAAACCTACTTTAATGAAGCGCCAAATCTGTCAGCAGCTTCTTTCCAGTTGATGTTCCTCATGAAAGCGTTAATATAGTCCGCCCTCTTTAGTCCGTAATCAATCATAAATGCATGTTCGAATACATCAAGGACAAGAATAGGAGAGCAACCTGCTAAGTGCCCCATGTCATGCTCATTTATCCATTGATTGTACAGGACGCCGTTAGTATTGTCTCTATAAAGAATAGTCCAGCCAATACCCCTCATGGTTCCAGTTGCTTTAAAGTCGTTTTCCCAGTTCTGGTAGCTTCCAAATTGTCTTTCCAGTGCTTGATACAAAGCAGAATTTTTATCAAGAGGATCCTTGCCTCCAAGATTGTCAAAGTAGTACTCATGTAGTCTCATCCCATTGAATTCCCATCCAAATCTACGTTTGAGCTCAGCATACTCGGGAGTACCGGTCTTACCTTCTTTGTGCATCTGAGAGAGAATGTCAGCGAGTTTGTTCGTGTTTGCTACGTAACCCTGGTAGAGGGCAAAATGGTTTTCCAGAAGTTGTTTGGAAAATCCTTCAATGCCGATAAGTTTGCTGTAATCTTTTGCTATGTAAGCCATTTTGAGTCTCCTTTATTTTGTTGAAATATTAACGAGCCTTTTGGAAAAACAGAATTAAGCCCCGAAAGAATTTCCACATCCGCATGTGCGCTTCGCGTTTGGATTGACGAATGTAAATCCCTTACCTGAGAGTCCATCTTGAAAGTCGAGCACCACTCCATTCAAAAATCTAAGACTAATCTTATCAACGAGAATTTTCACCCCCTTTGATTCGAACATTAAATCGTCCTTCCTTTCTATTTCATCAAAACCAAGTACATACGAGTATCCACTACATCCCCCTCCCTTAACTCCCAGCCTCAGGCCGAAAGTATTCGGGATATTATTTTCTGCCATTATTCTCCTCACCTCAGATGCCGCTTTATCAGAAATACTTATCTCATTTGATACAATTCGTGCATCTTCCATTTTTCAATCCTCCTCCTTTGTTAGATTAAAGATTTATTTGAAAACAGGTTTTCCTGGACTTTTTGTCTGAAATTCTGGATAAATCAGTGTCCAGCATTTGTCGGATATTGGTTTGAAAATACCGTCGGATATCAACACTGATACTAACGCATTCAGGACGCTTTCGAGTTCCACATCGGAGAGTTTGTAGTGGTGTTGTGACATATAGGCTTGCAAAGAATACTTCAAATCTTTGTGAAACACGTTTGAGCGATGAAATAAAGGGATTCGTTTCCGAGTAAAATTAAGAAAATCAATCTTATGGGCTTTAATGAATTCAGTTCCGTTCATATCTGTTTTTATGAAAATTTAGCGCCTAACGTATGTAAAATCAATTACTCGTTTTCCCCAAACCTGAGCTAACAGTTTTCTAATCCACTCGCCATATTCACAATCGTTCAACGCGGCAGCACTATAATCTCTTTTCGAAAATGGGGTGTTTTTTCAGCTCTTTCTCATTATTATCTATTGAGCATCTTCCCATAGCGAGTAATTTATCTATCCAAGTTTTCAACAAGAGAGAGGGTATTAGTTATGAATGAAACCGTTCTCGATAAGTTTTTGCGTTACGTTGTAATTGACACACAGTCAAAAGAAGATTCGGATAGCTATCCCAGCACAATGAAACAATTTGACTTGCTCAATCTTCTTGTGAAAGAATTAAAGGAAATGAATGTATCTAACGTTAGCATCGATGAACACGGCTATGTAATTGCAACAATTCCATCAAATGTCAAATCAAAAGTCCCAGTAATTGGATTCATAGCTCATGTCGATACGTCCCCTGAGGTTACTGGTGCCAATGTAAAACCACAGGTAATAAAGAATTACGCAGGAGGAGACATCATCTTGCCGGGCGATGCGAGTGTTGTAATTAGAGAATCAGAAAACCCGGGCTTAAAGGCTGCGATAGGAAAAACCATCGTGACAAGTGATGGAACGACATTGCTTGGAGCTGATGACAAAGCTGGTGTTGCTGCTATTATGACGGCTGTCCAGGAGTTGATGAACAACCCTCATATCCCGCATGGTGAAATCAAGATTGCATTTACCCCCGACGAGGAAGTTGGTGCAGGGACCAAGTATTTTGATGTGAAGAAATTTGGTGCCCAGTTTGCATACACAGTTGACGGTGATATGCCTGGAGAGCTTAACAAAGAGACGTTTAGTGCAAATTTATGCGTCATTACTGTAAATGGCCGCGACATTCATCCTGGTTCTGCAAAGGGGATTATGGTTAATTCGATACGTGTGATTTCGGAGATAATTGCTCGACTCCCCAGAGATATTTCCCCAGAAGCTACTGAAGGATACGAACCATATATTCATCCGTACGTGCTGGAGGGTGGAGTTGCTAAATCGACGGTTAAAATTCTCTTCAGGGATTTTAGGACGGAGGGACTGGCAGACTTAAAAAAGATTGTTGACGATATTGTTGAAAAAGTGCAGAGCTTATTTCCTCTGGCAAGAATCGAAGTGAGTGTTATCGAGCAGTATCGGAACATGCGTGAGGGAATTGAGAAAGATTTGCGAGTTGTAGATTACCTTTTTGAAGCGACAAAGCGTGCAGGACTAGACCCACAGTGGAAGCCAATTCGTGGGGGAACTGATGGGTCTAAGCTGACAGAAGCTGGCCTCCCAACGCCAAACATCTTTACAGGTGGTGCCAATTTTCATAGCCGTACAGAGTGGGTAAACGTGTGGGGAATGGAGAAAGCTGTGGAAACTATATTGAACCTGGTCCAGATATGGTACGAAAATACCAGATGACACATTTACGACATTGTTGATTACAAACCCGATGGGGAACATTATGTTTTTGAGGAGAGGTTGCGCAAGGCCCCTCATAATAATTCCCGATTTTTGTCAGACTCAAAAAATTGTTTCGAAAAGGAGATAACATGGAACAGCTAGAAAGCGAGATTAAGGGATTATCCGAAAGCGCCTTCAGGGAGTTAAAGGATGGAGAAGAATATCAGCCCATAATGTCACCAACGAAAAATTATCCAGAAGTTACACCCTGGTCGGTAAGTTGGGGTCTAATAATGGCTATTTTATTCTCAGCCGCCGCAGCTTATTCAGGGTTAAAGATAGGTCAGGTTTTTGAGGCAGCGATTCCCATTGCAATACTTGCAGTCGGCGTAACGGGGATAGCAAAAAAGCGAGATGGGTTGGGACAGAATGTGATAATCCAATCTATTGGATCTGCGTCTGGAGCTGTGGTGGCAGGAGCTATATTCACTATACCTGCACTGTATATACTTGGCTTGCCTGCGAGCTATTTTCATATGTTTATTGCGTCAGCACTCGGTGGGTTTATCGGGATTTTGTTCCTCATCCCATTTCGCAAATATTTTGTAAAAGAAATGCACGGCAAACTCCCATTTCCGGAAGCTACCGCAACAACCGAAATCCTTGTGGCTGGTGAAACGGGAGGTAAGGAAGCTAAAGTTTTACTGTTAAGCGGGATCATTGGTGGAGCATTTGATTTTGCATTCAGTGCGTTCGGATTATGGTCTGAAGTGATAACGACACGGATGTTTTCCCTGGGACAACTACTGTCAGAAAAGGTTAAAATGGTTTTGAAAGTCGATGTTTCTGCAATGGTACTGGGACTGGGATATATAATTGGTCTGAAGTACTCGGCAATTATAGTTGCAGGCTCGTTCTTATCATGGTTTGTGTTTGTCCCTCTTGTTTATGAGGTTGGGAGGCATTTAATGCTCCCTGGTGGAGCTGCTGGTCAATTAATGATATCGCAAATGAGCGCCGAACAAATTTTTCAAACTTATGTCAGACAAATTGGAATTGGTGGAATTGCGATGGCAGGCATCATTGGAATTATACGGTCTTCTAAGATCATTGTTAATGCGTTTGGTCTAGCATACAGAGAAATTGTCCACCATAGACCGAATTCAGCAAGTGGTTCGGAGAGAACGCAATCCGACATTCAAATGCTCTGGGTTATTCTTCTTATACTTTTAACTGGAATAGCACTCTTTGCTTTCTTTGCAGCAGGTGTGGTGCCAACAGCCGGTCAAGCTATTTTAGCTTTTCTCGTTGTCATTATAATCTCTTTCTTGTTCACAACTGTTGCTGCAAACGCGATTGCAATTGTCGGGACAAATCCCGTGTCTGGAATGACACTTATGACGCTATTGCTTTCCTCGTTCATTTTGGTTGAAGCTGGTTTGAGTGGAAAATCAGGTATGCTCAGTGCAATGATCATAGGTGGTGTTGTGTGCACCGCGCTTTCAGTGGCGGGCTCGTTCATTACTGACCTAAAAATCGGGTACTGGTTAGGAAGCACTCCAAGAAAACAGGAGACGTGGAAGTTTCTCGGAGTGCTTATCTCATCTGCCACTGTTGGTGGTGTAATCCTTATTCTTAATAAAGCTTATGGTTTTACTGGCGAACATGCTCTTGTAGCCCCTCAGGCCAATGCAATGGCTGCGGTAATAAAGCCGCTGATGTCAAATGCCGAAACCCCATGGATGCTTTATGTTATTGGTGGAATCATTGCTTTGATTCTTGTAATCCTGAAGGTACCTCCTCTTGCATTTGCACTTGGTATGTACATACCACAGGAATTAAATACTCCTCTGTTGGTTGGCGGTCTAATAGCCTGGTTTGTATCTAAGCGAGGCAAAGACCGGGAAATGAATAATAAGAGACTGCATCGCGGGACGCTAATTGCGTCTGGTTTCATTGCTGGCGGGGCACTGTTGGGTGTGCTAAATGCTTTCTTGAAATTTCTTGATCAGCAGTGGTCTTTTGGTTACAGTCATTGGTTCAATTTAAGCTGGGCAAGTTCCAGAAATGGCGAGGTTACAGGATTAATTATGTTTGTTCTTTTGTGTTGTTACTTCATATGGGATTCTCACAGAGTTGAGGAGTAACTCCTGCAGGCGTCTGCATGTTAGGTGTGCGCAATTATCAGGAGGCGGTCGAAGATAACTGCGCTCTTTGTATCACCTAAAGTCAGTTATGATTGGTAATTGATATAAGTTGCTTAGTACAATATTTTAATGTTTTTGGATCAACTCTGTTCTGATTTGTTTCTTATTGATTTTGCCAACACTTGTTTTTGGAATACTATCTACTATTGTGATTTGATTGGGTAAGCTCCATGAGCTCAACTTCCCTTCGGCAACAAACTTTTCCAGAAATTCTTTCAGATCACCTTCTGTGACCTTACCGTGGTATTCTGGCTTCAGGACGACAAGTGCATATGGCCTCTCCCCCCATTTTTCATCAGGGACTCCAACCACAGCTACTTCTGACACGGCTTCGTGTTGACTGATATGACTTTCAAGAGTAAGCGACGATATCCATTCACCGCCACTCTTGATCATGTCTTTCGATCGATCAACTATTTGTAGGTATCCGAGCTCGTCAATTGTAGAAATATCTCCAGTATGAAGCCATCCGCCGCGCCATAGTTCCTTGCTCATATTGTCGTCTTTGAGATACCCATTTGTCAACCATGGAGATCTGACCAATATTTCACCAACCGACTTACCATCGTGTTGTATTTCGTTATTCTCCAGGTCGACCACTTTTATGTCGACAAATGGGATTGGCAAACCTGTTTTTATTCTGTAATCCACCTGTTTTTGTTTGTCCCACGTCATCATTTCACGGTTAAGGTAAGTCAAAGTGAGCACAGGGCATGTCTCTGACATTCCATATCCACTGAAGACATCAATTCCAAGTTTCAAGGCGGCTTCCGCAAGTCCACGGGGGAGGGCAGATCCTCCTATGATCACTTTCCAACCTGATAAATCGAATTGCCTGACTATAGGGTTGGAAACTATCATGTGAAGAATAGTAGGCACACAATGTGAAAGGGTTACTTTATGAGTCACCAGCAGCTTGAGGAGCATCTCTGGCTCGTATTTACCTGGATATACCTGTTTCACTCCGAGGAAAGTTGCGAGATAAGGAATTCCCCAGGCATGGACGTGGAACATCGGGGTAAGGGGCATATATACGTCATTAGATCTAAGGCGACCCATTGTTTCGTAAAGACCTGCCGCTGCTCCGACGCCAAGTGTATGGAGAACAAGTTGACGATGGCTAAAATAAACCCCCTTTGGTTCTCCTGTAGTCCCAGTTGTATAAAAGACTGTCGCAATACTATTTTCGTCAAAGTCGGGAAATTCAAATTGATCTGATGCTGACGACAACAACTCTTCATACTCTCCTGCAAAATCAACCTTTGATGGCTTCTTTTGACCTGAATCTGTCAGGAGGACATACTTGTCAACTGTTTGAAGTTTGTCGGCGATTGCTTCAATTAACGGGAGAAAATCGGAATTGACAAATACAATCTTATCCTCTGCGTGATTCATTGTGTAAAGAAGCTGATTAGCTGAAAGTCTTACATTTACGGTATGGAGAATGGCTCCAATCATAGGAACTGCAAAGTAAGCTTCGAGATACCGATGACTATCCCAATCCAGCACTGCAACTGTATCGCCTGCTTGAACACCAAGGCGGGTAAGGACATTAGCCAGTCGTTGGACTCGTTCGTTGAGTTTGCGGTAATTGTAATGAGAGATGTCCCTATAGAAAATTTCTCTGTTTGGTTCGTAAGTAAGGGCTGGGGTCAGGAGGTGTTTGATTAAAAGTGGGAATTGGTATGCTTCCTCTGTTCCCCTGATGATTTTAGTTCCCTTGATCCAGTTTTGAGAAGTAATAGCCATAACACTCACTCCTTTTTGTTTACCAAATTTGGATTAATTCTTTGAAAACAGCAAGTGGGCGAATTGGGTCATCAAAAATTCTTCGAAATGATTATGATGCCTCAAATGAAAATCTCCATGAAATACTTGTTTACGTTACGAGAATCATTATTACTTTTCCTTCCAATTTTACTCTTTCTTGAGGAAACTTCTGTCTATGCTATGATCATGTATCCTTGAAATTAGTTTGGATAAGTGTTAGATTAATATCCCTTAGTTCTATCAATAAGGGGTTGTAGCTCAGTTTGGTTAGAGCGCCTGCCTGTCACGCAGGAGGCCGCGGGTTCGAGCCCCGTCAACCCCGCATCAAAATCCCGTAGATTGAAGAGTGCTGTAACATTTTGTCTCCATGCCCTCTTGCCCTCCAAGTGAAGATGTAAGATGCCACATAGTCAGCGGGTTTTGTTCTAATTTTCCTGCCCGATCACCGTTGTCTAAATGCAGGTTTACTGATGTCTCCGTTGCCATTTCAACACGATGGTCATGCTATTGTACCATGATGCGAGTGAAACAAAGCTACTGTAACAACTTGATTATTTGCTTCATACTTTAGATAATTAAAGTTGCAGCAGACGTTGAACCAGTTATGCTTTGCGGCCTTTCGGATTTTCATGGCCTCAACAAGAAACTGCATCAGTCGTGATTTCTAAGTAGTTCGGTGATATGTTTTGAAGATATAGAAAACTAGCTATTTAATTAGGAGATGAGAAGAAGGGAGTTCATTAAAAGGGCAGCTGTAATAGGGATAGGGGCATACGGCGCTACTAGAGCAAAACTTAATATAAATGCCAAAAGTGATGGAGGTAAAACAATGTTTCCGGTCATCATTTCAACGTGGAATCATGGACTTGAAGCCAATGAGGCAGCATACCAAATTCTTTCTTCAGGTGGGACTTCGTTGGATGCTGTAGAGAGGGGTGCTAACGTGGTTGAGGATGATCCGTCAGTATCGAGTGTTGGTTATGGCGGACTTCCTGATGAAAAAATGGATGTGACTCTTGACGCAGCCATAATGGATTGGCGTGGGAACGCAGGGGCTGTTGGATGTCTTGAAAGAATTAAGAATCCGATTTCAGTAGCTAGAAAAGTAATGGAGAATTCCAAGCATGTGATGCTTGTCGGTAATGGAGCATACGAGTTTGCAGTTGCTCAAGGCTTCAAGCCGATGGATCTGTTGACCGATAACGCTCGCAAGCAATGGCTCAAGTGGAAGGAAAGTTCAGGTGGGAATTGGATTAAAGAGATTCAGGAGAATCACGATACTGTTGGAATTATTGCTCTAGATTCAAAGCGTCGTATTAGCGGAGGAGTCTCAACGTCAGGGTTGGCCTGGAAAATCCACGGACGTGTTGGAGACTCGCCAATCATAGGGGCAGGACTTTATGTCGACGGGGAAGTTGGAGGTGCGGCGTCGACCGGAGTTGGAGAAGCGAACATGAGGATAGTCGGTAGTCATATTGTTGTTGAAGCCATGAGGAACGGGAAGAGTCCGCAAGAAGCATGCGAGGAGGCAATTCAGCGTGCAATCAAGATGCATCTTCGCGTCATAAAGAAGGACAGTAGTTTTCAGCTGGCGTATATAGCACTAAACTTAAATGGGGAAGTTGGCGCGGCAGCCATAAGGCCTGGCTTTCAATATGCAGTTTACAAAGACGGTGTGAATAAACTTATTAATTCAAAATTTCTTTACACTGGTTGATGTAAAAGAAAAAGAGTTGAGTTCGTTATATTGGTGCGCATTCAGGGATTTTCGTGATTCTGGAAAGTCACCTTTGTACTTGAGTTTACTTTTGTAAAATCAACAGCTCCAGACCTAATTCTCGTTCGTTATTGTTTGAAAAGCTGCCCTGGCGGCAATCCTGACAGCTTTTCTTATTGCATTTCTTATCCCCGCGTTGAGCTTCAATCCTTCTTTAGATCCAACTGCTTTCTTCAACAGCTTATCTTCAGCAAGTTCATAGTAGACGATCCGCTGTATTTCATTTTTTGGTTCCTTTGGATTGTCATTGAGATATCCTGCGAGATAGAGAAGATACGTGTAATTTTCACCGTATATTTCAGCAAGGCTTTTCAGCTTCATTGGGAAAATCTCCTTTACTCGACCTCTTTCAATTAAACAGAGATATGAAAATGAAATTTGCCTTCTCTTATCCCTTGGATACCTTCGCTTTGTCTCATCTGCAACGTCTTTAGCACTCAACCCCATTGTTTCTCTAACCTTTCTTAAATACCTTGCAAGTTGCTTAGTTCGCATATCAGCTCCTGTGTTTTGTAATGTGCCGCAATCAGCGTTTTTACAAAAATTACAAAATATTTTACGAAAAACGAAAATATTTTTGCTCTTCTCTTTTTTGTCTCAATCCTTTGTCTGATGGACAGTGTGTTCATGAGGGTCATTGAGTCACGCGATTTTGCCTCAATGCACTGTGAACTGAAATGGAATATTGAAACTAATTATCATTTACTTTAGTTTTCTTAAGTTTTAATTCCGATTTAACAGCATGGCAAAAAATTGGAGAAACGTAGAGATGCTACAGTCTTATCAAGCTAAGTCAACTGGTGTTGTCCTTGTCTTATTATTATTAATCAATATCTCGGTAGGTGGTACACATCTTTGTCAACCTGGTGAGAACATAGAAGGTGTAAAAAGCATGTCAAAATCTTCTAGTAATGACTCCATACAAACTTCCTTTTCTACTCAAAACCCTTTTGCTAAACAAAGCCCTCTTCCATTTCATGCCCCGCCTTTTGATAAGATTCACGATTATGACTATAAACCGGCCCTCGATGAAGGGATGCGTCAGCAAATCATTGAAATAGATAGCATTGCGTCAAATCCAGATCCGCCAACATTTGAAAATACGATCATTGCTCTGGAACGTTCGGGGCAATTGCTCAACAGGGTTTCAAAAGTGTTCTTTGCCGTGGTTCAGGCAAATAGCACTGACCAGCTCCAAAAAATTCAGACTGAAGAGGCACCTAAACTCGCAGCACATAACGATGCAATTTACCTCAACGACAAATTGTTCCAGAGGGTTAAATCAATTTATGAGAATCTTAACAGGTCGAATCTCAATAGCGTACAAAAATTCCTGGTAAAACGTTACTACCTCGATTTTGTCCATGCCGGTGCTCTTCTCTCTAGTCAGGATAAGGCAAAACTGCGTGACCTGAACCAGGAGGAAGCAAAGCTTATGACCGATTTCCAGAGCAAGCTCCTTGCTGCGACCAAGAACGGAGCAGTTGTAATTAATGACAGGAAAGATCTTGAAGGTTTAACTGAAGCAGAAATAGCTTCTGCTGCTGAAGCTGCACGTGAAAGAGGTTTGACTGGTAAATGGCTGCTGACCCTGCAAAACACTACTCAACAACCTCTACTGTCTTCATTAGAAAATAGAGATTTACGCCAGCGACTGTTTGACGCGTCAATCCACCGTGCCGAGCAGGGGGATAGTAATGACACGAGGGAGTTGATAGAAAGGCTTTCCAGGATTAGAGCTGAAAAGGCTAAATTAGTTGGCTTCCCTAATTATGCAGCATACGTTTTACAAGATCAAATGGCAAAAACGCCTGATGCTGTAATTAAATTGCTCACAAAGCTCGTTGCTCCTGCAATGAAAAAGGCAGAGGTGGAAGCAAAAAAACTGCAGAATATCATCGATAGACATAACAGAGGGTTTAAGCTTGAACCCTGGGACTGGCAATTTTATGCTGAGAAGCTCAGGAAACAAGAATACAATCTGGACGAGTCGGAAATAAGACCGTATTTTGAGCTAAATCATGTTCTTGAAGATGGAGTTTTCTATGCCGCTAACAAATTGTACGGATTGACCTTCAAAGAAAGGAAGGATATACCTGTTTATCATTCAGATGTGAGGGTTTTCGAGGTATATGATGCTGATGGGAAGCCCCTGGCTCTCTGGTACTGTGACTATTTCAAGCGTGACAACAAGAGTGGTGGAGCATGGGAGGACACATTTGTCGATGGCTCTACTTTGTTGGGTACAAAACCTGTAGTCTATAATGTTGCAAATTTCACCAAGCCCGCACCGGGGCAGCCAGCTTTGTTGACATTTGATGATGTCACTACGATGTTTCATGAATTTGGACATGCATTACACGCAATGCTTACCACTGTAGAATATCCGAGGTTAGCAGGAACAAATGTTCCGAGGGATTTTGTTGAGTTTCCATCACAATTCAATGAACACTGGGCTCTCTATCCAGAAGTTATATCGCATTATGCGCGGCATTACAAAACTGGTGAGCCGATGCCTCAATCTCTCATAGAAAAAATTCGCAAAGCAAGGAAGTTTAATCAGGGGTTTGCTACCATCGAATATTTAGCTGCATCTTTACTTGATATGTCATGGCATACCCTCTCTTCAAGTAGCCATGTAGCAAACGTTGACTCATTCGAAACTGCTTCGCTCGAACACTTTGGAGTATATAATATACTTATACCACCGCGTTACAGATCGACATATTTTGCCCATATCTGGTATCTAGGGTATGCTGCAGGTTACTATGCATACATCTGGAGTGAAGTCCTTGACGATGATGCATACTCATGGTTTGTCGAACATGGCGGACTAACTTATAAAAACGGCAAGTGGTTCAGGGATATGATTCTTTCTCGTGGTGGCTCTGAAGATGCTGCAGCCATGTACAGGGCGTTCCGAGGACGAGATCCAGACATAAAAGCGCTTCTTCGTGAACGCGGGCTGATGGAAGAATAATTTTTAGTTCCAGCCAGTCTGGTAAAAAGCTAAATCTCGTTTCCTGGATTGATGAAACACCGCATAGTTTTACAAAACAAATCTGACTCTTTCAATGTAAGCTCAGCTTGCCAAACAGTCTATACTTGACGTAATCAACAAAGAAAAGATAAAGTAAAATTACACCAGATGTCCAAATTATTATTTGTAGCGATATTGGAGCCATAAATATTCCTGTATTAGCCATAGCAGCTACAATAATGACATCAACAATAGAAATTCCCAGAAGCCAATTGCTTGGCATTGAATGCCAGAAGTGTTTTCTTTCACGAACGAGGTAAATTGTAGCTTGCCCGCTGTAAACTAAAGCCACAAAATTTAAGGTTTGAAGCTGATCATTTGATAACCCCCATACGTCTTTGCCCATGAAAAAGATTAGAAAAGATAGGGCAAGTGTAAAGGCACCGAGGACAATCGAAGCACCGACGATTGCACGGACATTCCACTTATCTGGTTTTTGTGAAGGGATCACATGGTCAGAAGCAATTGACATGGTGGCAAAATCATTTGCAAACATCATTAAAATAATAAGAAGTGGTGTTACAACAAAAGTATGGGTTACTATCAAACCAAGGCTAAGGAACAAAACGACGTTAATTGTTTTAATTATTTTGTTTAGTGTGTATGTGAGCATACGCTGATAAATAGATCGGCTTTCCTCTACTGCAGATACAACGTTGCTCAATCCTGGGCCTGTAAGGACAATGCTGGCTGCAGCCTTGGCAACGTCGGTAGCATTTGAGACTGCAATTCCAACCTGGGCTTGTTTTAAAGCAGGTGCATCGTTAACACCATCACCTGTCATTCCAACAATGTGACCCGATTTTTGCAAGAGTTGGACGAGCTGGAACTTATGTTCTGGAAGGACTTCTGCAAACACATCACATTCTTGAAAATTATCGCTACCATTAGTAGAACTCAGGCTATCGGAATGACACACACGCTTACCAATTCCTACATCCATTGCGACTGATCTAGCAGTTTCAAGTCCATCACCCGTAACCATTAAAACCCTTACGCCAAGTTCTTTCAACCGGCTAATCAACGATCGGGAGTCTCCCCTGGGGGGATCATGGAGTGCAACAATTCCTGCAAGATGAAACTTGCTGTCATTTCCCACAGCAACGGCGAGAACACGGTAACCTTTCTGAGCCAATCTCTCTTCGTCCTCTTTAAGTGACTCATTAACGTTTTCACACAGTTGTGCGATTTCAAACGGTGCTCCTTTGGCGACCCGTAGTGTTCCATTGCTGGTCTCGTAGAAAGCTTCCGAGCGCTTCGTTTCAGGATCAAATGGGACGAATTTCATCCTTTCCGGAAATTCCTGTAAGGTATGATTTGTCTTTGCATATCCTAATATTGCCAGATCAATGGGATCTTGAGTGGCCTCATCTGACGACATGGCGGCAAATTTTAACAGGTCTGATTCACTATAAGGCGAATAAGGTATGAGCACACTAACTGCGAGCCTATTCTCGGTTATCGTTCCTGTCTTGTCACTGCATAACGTATCCATGCCAGCAGCTTCCTCAATCGCCGTCAAATGAGTTACCAGTACCCCCTTATGAGCAAGGTCGCGTGCGCCGAGGGATGTCGCGATTGTAAAAGTAGTTGGCAGTGCTACCGGTACAGATGCAACGATAAGGATAAGTATAAATGGCAAAATGTCACCAATCGGGATGCCAGCGGCAATTGAGTAGAGGAGTACAGCTCCTGCAAGGGTGATGTCAAAGATAATTAAATATTTGACTATGCTCAGTACAATTTTTTCCAGATGACTTTTTGTCTTGGCCAATCGTACGAGTTCTGCCGTCTTACCAAATTTAGTGTTTATGCCTGTAGAAATGACCTCGACCGAGGCTTCGCCATGCTTTACTGTAGTCCCCGCGTATGCAAACTGACCCGGTCCAGCATCCACAGGAAGAGATTCACCAGTCAAAGAGCTCTGATCGATCGAGACCTGCCCCTCTATTATTCTTACGTCAGCTGGAATGAGATCTCCAAGTCTAATGTACAAAACATCACCAGGGACAATTTCCTCAGCTTGGATGGTTTGCCATTTGCGATCCCTGAAAGCGCGAGCTTTTAACTGCAAACGTTTTTTGAGCAATTCAAGTGCGTCTTGAGATCGCTTTTCCTGAAACGTACTCGTTACAGCATTAAAGATTAGTAATGTAAAGATAACAGCACCTTCCAGATGTTTGCCAAGAACAAGTTCGAGAATGATACTAACTTCAAGCATCCACGGAATGGGTCCACCAAGTTTCTTTAAGAAATCAATAAATGGATTGCGTCTCTTTTCCTTTATTGCGTTTGGTCCATACTTTTGCAAAAGCAATTTTGCATCTGCTGAGGACAGACCTTTGAGCTGAGAAGCACTTGAAGATTCATTGTGGTTTTGGGCATCCACTTTCAATCCCTCATATGGTGGAGGAACTTTCATATTGAATGATACTTACTTTCTAAATATTGAAAAATAATCATTATGACGCAAATAAATACATTCTCTTTTCCACGATTTAAAAAGCGAAGAAATTGTTCTTGCATTTAATTTGTTCCAAATTTAAACTCTTTATGTGAAATCCAATTCGCACCATCTCAGGCGTGCAGTTGGATTAAAGAGGTGCAAAAGGGTGTCTGACAGCATGCCGGGTCAGAGTTAAAGTACGACAGTAAACTTTTAGGGAGAAGGAATCCATGCCTAATGTAACTCAACACAGACTTCTTCAAAAAGCTGTCAATTCTACCCCTGACACGATTTTCCATCTCCTGGATGACCAATTCCGCGTGGTTTTATCATTGGGTGGAGCGTTAAGGAAATATAATCTCTCCATGTCAGATTTAGAAGGAAAACCATTCCGAGAATTATTAGATCCTTTATACAGGGATACCATCGATCAAAAACTGGAGAATGCTTTAAGGGGGGATGTAGTTTACTTTGAATATCAGTTCCACGGCTCACAATACATTGCAAACGCTTTCCCTGTTTTCCGGACAAAAAATGTGGTTAGCCACGTGGCAGTACATGCGGTAGATAGTGGTTTTCTTAAAAGACATTCCGGTCAACCAATGACATCAGAACAAACTCAGTTCCAAAGTGTTCTTGACAGTATAACGGAGGGGATTCAGATAATTGGATTTGATTTTCGCTATAAGTACTTGAACGATGCCGCAGCTATGCAGGGCAGACAGGAAAAGGTAAGTTTGTTGGGGAAAACTATGATGGAAGCATATCCGGGGATAGAAAGCACCGAAATGTTCGACCGCCTTCGCAAGTGCATGAAAGATCGTGTTGTCTACTCAATGGAAAACGAGTTTGTTTACGAGGATGGCGCAAGGAGATGGTTTAAATTGATTTTTTATCCGTTGAACGAAGGGGTGTTGATTTATTCCTTCGATATTGATGAATGGAAAAAATCCGAAGCTCACTTAAAGCGGCTCAATCGGTACCTTTCTATGCTCTCAAGCATAAATCAAGCAATAATACGTTTGAAAAACCATCAGGATATTTTCAAGGAAGCTTGCAGAATAGCGGTTGAAATAGGCGGATTTTGCCTGGCGTGGATTGGAATATACAATGAACAGACAAACAGCATAGAGCCTGTCGTCCACGCCGGTGTTGACGGTGAATATACAAGGAAGCTTAACCTCGTTCTTTCAGATGAAGAGAGCTCAAAAGGGCCAACAATTACAGCCTTTAAACAGGGTACACCTGTTGTCATAGATGATATTGAGCACGATCAAAGGATGTCAGCGTGGAGGATTGAAGCATTAAAGCGCGGTTACCGTGCGGTGGCAGTGTTCCCTCTTAAGGTCAGAGGGAGTTCAATTGGCACATTCAATCTTTATGCTGATGAACCTGCTTATTTTAATGAGGAAGAATTGAGAATCCTTGATGAATTGGCGAAGGACGTATCATTTTCCCTCGATGTGATGAAGGATGAAGAGTTGCGCCTGCAGCAAGAAGAACAGCTCAAACGGCAAGCCTCTCTATTAGATCTGTCGCCAGATGCAATACTCGTCCAAGACCCTGATGGGAATATCGTATATTGGAACAAAGGTGCAGAAAAGATGTTCGGCTGGACAGCAGAGGAGGTTAAGATGAGGAATGCCAGAGACCTGTTGTTTGTTGGACAGGAGGACCTTTTTGAAAAAACCCAGGAAGCGGTCTTAAGAGAAGGCTCATGGACTGGCGAATTAAGACATAGAAACAGGGAAGGTAGGGAATTGATAACCGACACCAAGCGTGTTCTTATTAGGGATGACTATGGCAAACCGGTTGGTATACTTGTAATTAAACGTGATATAACAGAAAAGAAATTATTGGAGGCTCAATACTTGCGGGCGCAGAGGCTGGAGAGTATTGGGACACTAGCCAGCGGCGTAGCGCACGATCTAAACAACGTGCTCACGCCAGTTATTCTTGCAATAGAATATATGATGCGCAAAACCTCAGATGAGGATCTAAAAAAGATGCTCGAAACAGTAGAGGCGACTGCAAAGAGAGGGTCAGATCTTGTTAAACAAGTACTTTCATTTGCTCGGGGTGTCGAGGGAGAACGCAAGCCAATGCAACTTCGGCACATTGTAGATGAAGTTGTAAGTGTAATTAAAGAAACGTTCCCAAAATCAATTTCAATTAGGACCCAAATCCCCAAGGACTTGCCGTTAGTTCTTGCAGATCCGACGCAGCTGCACCAAGTGTTCATGAATCTCTGTGTGAATGCCCGTGATGCAATGCCAGATGGGGGTACATTGGAAATCAAAGCGGACACTGCAACAATCGATGAACAATACACACGGATGCACATTGAAGCCCGGCCAGACAAATATGTTACAATTTCTGTAACAGATACGGGGACTGGAATGCCTCCAGAAATTATTGATCGGATATTCGAACCATTTTTCACTACGAAGGGGTTAAACAAAGGGACAGGTTTAGGGTTATCGACAGTACTTTCGATTGTAAAAAGTCATGAAGGGTTTATTAATGTATATAGTGAACCTAAAAAGGGGACGACGTTCAGAATTTACCTTCCAGTTCATGGTGGATTGGAAGAGGTAGCTGGTAAAGAACAGGAAGTTGATTTAACTGGTAATGGAGAATTGATCTTACTGGTTGAAGACGAAAAAGCTATTCAGGAAATCACTCGTGCCACTCTTGAGTCAAATGGATACTCTGTGATAACAGCAGGTGATGGTACAGAGGGAGTTGCTATGTATGTTCAAAACCAGGAGAAAATATCGGTCGTCATTACAGATATGATGATGCCATTCATGGACGGCCCATCCACAATAAGAGCGCTCAGGAAAATCAACCCGGCTGTAAAGTTAATAGCCGTGAGCGGTTTAAAACCGAACGAGGAAAAAGGGAGCCTCCCATTTGACGTGAGATTTCTCATGAAACCTTACACAGCACGGCAACTCCTTGAAGTCTTGCACAGTGTAATTCATTCTGGGGTGTAATCCATTATCAAACTGGTCGAACTACATCTTGAAGACACGGAGGGGACATAGAGCCGTGATGCCTAACGTAAAAAAACTGTATAAGGTAACATCTGATACCTCAATCAAATTTCTCATGGAGCAAGGTCTGATTTTGCAGAAGTATACGCCATCGGTTTGTGCCGCAGAGCTAAAATTGTAATCTCCGCTTTAGTTGGTTTTTCCTTGAAATGGCCACCTTGCAGCTTGCGATGCTGGCAATGTCCCTGCTGATGTTGTGCAAAAGGCAAGGGTCCTACATTCCGTATCTAGTTGCTTCTTTGTGGATTTCTGGTATTTATCTGCTTGGTAAGATTTCTTGACGAGTCAAACTGGTATTAAAAAATTTTTCCTTTTGGAATAGAGGCTGTTCTAATTTATATTTTATACGCCCTTAGTTAAATCGGGGCTGTAGCTCAGTGGTAGAGCATCTGCCTTTTAAGCAGAGGGTCGCTGGTTCGATCCCAGCCAGCCTCACGAAAAAATCCTGCATATCACGTACTTTAAGCCTTTCATCGATTCTCCCACTTAGAAAATCTTCAGGTGTGACATAGTATAGAGAGCTGTAAAGTCGTTTAGTATTGTAGAAATGGATGTACTTAGCAATTTCTCTTCGTGCATCTTCAAGGTCAATAAATGAGGTAAGAGGTTTTCGAGAATTTCTGTTGAGACGGATGGAAAAAGTGAAATTTGAATGGCGGTTAATCTGCCTTAGATACAATTTGCTCAAGCTTTGCCGATATGGATCCCCTCAGTTTCTCGGGTGTCATAAAGACAAGAGTAACTCAAAGACTAATAAAGTGGTGAATACATTCTCCAAAATGGGGAAGCTAAAAAATTATGTACCCCCGACAGGCTTATAGGGGAACATATTTGACTCCCGATGTTAGCACACTTGATTTAGAACTACAAACAGGGTAAAATTAGTCGACGGGGCTGCGTCTCGGTCGATTTAACAGTTGCTCCTACAGTTTGAGTGGCAGTTTGCAGCTTAATCCGTAAACTTAAAAAGTGAAAAATGAGCAGGTGGAAGGTCCACAGCTTCAGGGCAATAGTTGTTTTAGATTGTCTAGTTTATCTCTTCTGCCTTGTTGGGCTGTGGCAAGTCGCAGAAAAGGCAAACCTTCCATTTTCACTGCTCCAGACATCAGACAGCACGTTTTCAGTTGCCGCCATATCAGGGCCCCTCGGTCAATGCGGCATTCACCCTGGTGATGTTGTGGCAACCATCAACGGAATAACTGCGAGCTCTAATGAAGACGTCGAGTTCATTCTTGACGGTAAGCGAATCGGGGAATCAATCTTAATCGGCATCAAGAGAGGCGATGAAGCGGTCCTTTTGCCTGTCAAACTAGTAAATAATTATAGCTGGTTTTACGTGGCAGTTGCATGGTTTGTTGGAACACTTTTCTTTCTATCGGGATTGGTGGTCATCATCAGGAAGCGAAAAGACCTGGGGGCCATTATCTATCATTTCGGGTCGATGGCGGTGGCTGTTATTGTAATGTCAACCTGGGGATGTTACGTCATTCGGCCGATTGGGGTTGGGCAGGCAGTGAGGATCATGTTTTCGATGGCTTACGTTTTTCTTCCTGTCATGCTCCTCCAATTCAGCCTTGCTTTCCCATCTCGCAAGGTTACAGTCCTCAGCAAGTTTGTGGTACCTCTCTACACTGTCTCGGCTATTCTTTCCATTTTCATGGCAGCCACTTTTCTTAAAGCCACCTTGCCGTTTTCTCTAAAATGGTTCCACACGTTTATGACTTTCTTCAACGTGACAAGATGGATTTACCCTTTTTGTGTCGTTGCCGCGACAGTCGAGTTCATAAATTCTTATCGCACCGCCCGTGAAGAAATGGAGCGGCGACAAATCCGGTGGGTGGCCCTTGGCTTGGTCACCAGTTCGCTCGGGTTCGTCCTCCTGTGGCAGATACCTCAGCTACTCACATCTCACGGATTAGTAAAAGAGGAATTTGTAGTCCTGCTCTCAAGCGCTACACCGATTGCATTTTCAATTGCAATAGTACGGTATCACGTAATGGATATCGATTACATTTTCAACCGTAGCACGGTGTATGCAATAGTACTTGGAACCGTTCTCTGCATTTATGCTCTACTCGTGGGCGCTGTTGCGATTGCGGTTCAAAGGTTCACGGTTTCAATCTCGATATTTGCATCCGCCTTCGCGGCAGTCATAGTCGCGCTTCTTTTCGAGCCAATCAGGTCGAGAACGCAAACCTTCGTTGACAGAACATTTTTCCGTGTAAAGTATAACATGAGAAATGTCGAAAGGAATTTTCGCGAAGAAGCAAAGAAATGCACTGATGTGACCAGTCTCGCCAAGCGGCTCGTTGATGTGGTGATGGATGCGATTCCCGTCGATCGGATTGGATTCTTTTTGCTCGAACAACAGGGGGATGGACTGCAACTCACGGCACACCGGAATTTCGAGGTTCTCTCGAACCAATCGGTAGAATTTCAGCCAATCATTTTAAAATCTCTCCTTGACGTCCCTTTTGCATTGGAAGAGAAGGTAGAACCCGCAGTGAAGTTCGAGCCTGCCGATCGCGAGTTCTTTCAAAAGTGGGGAATGGCCATCGTCTTTGTAGTCAAGCCGGAGTCAGGAGGCGCCTTCGGCTTTCTTGTGCTTGGTGAGAAAAAATCGAGGGCTCGATTCAGCATTGAAGATGTGGATCTACTGCAATCTCTTGCCCGTGACACTGGGGAGGCGCAAGAGAGGATAGTACTACAGAGCAGGCTATTATTCGAGCAGGAGGAGACCAAGCGCCTTGAAGAACTCAACAAAATGAAAACATATTTCGTTGCGAGCGTTTCTCACGATCTCAAGACCCCTCTAACCAACATTAGAATGTTTACGGAAATGCTCAAGTCAGAAAAGGTCATGAAGGAGAAGAAAGCGGGGAAGTATTTGGACATCATCGAGGGGGAATCCAAACGGCTTACAAGATTGATAGACAATGTTCTCAACGTCGCCAAGATCGAGCGCGGAAATCTCAGATACAGCTTTGCGACAATTTCCCTTAACGAAACCGTTAGCGAAACTTTGAAAGCCGCTAAATACGAATTGCAAAAGGCAAAATGCACCGTCAGATTGAAGCTTGCACGAGGCAAGCTCCCCATCGAAGCGAGCCATGATGCAGTTGTCGAAGCGCTCAGTAACCTTCTTTCGAATGCTGTCCAATATTCGTCAAGAAAGAAATTGATAAGTGTAGAGACATACACAAGGGACAAGTATGCTTGCGTCTCGGTGAAGGATAGCGGTATTGGGATCCCCAGCGAAGAGGTGCCGCATCTATTCGAGCCATTCTATCGAGGGAGATTTTCGAGCGACTTGCGTCCGGGAGGAACAGGCCTGGGCCTTTCAGTTGTTAAAAACATCATGGACGCCCACAGGGGCAAGATTGAAATCGAAAGCACCCCAAATGTGGGGACGGTCATTACGCTCTTATTTCCAGAGCAGGAGATCTTATGAGGAAAATTCTAATTGTCGAAGATGATGCCGCAATACTCTGTGGACTCAGTGAAAGTCTTAATCAGCAACACTACGAAATTGAAACTGCAACAGACGGTGAGGAAGGATTCAAGAAGGCCAGGAAGAAGAATGTTGACCTGATAGTTCTGGATCTTATGCTTCCGAAAATGAACGGCGAAGAAATATGCAGAAAGCTCAGGGACGAGGGCGTGAACACGCCAATAATGATATTGACCAGCAAGAATGAGGAGGCTAGCAAGGTGCTCGTATTGGAGCTCGGAGCAGACGATTACGTGACAAAGCCATTCAGTCTCCTTGAACTGCAGGCAAGAGTAAAAGCCCTCCTTAGGCGCGGAACGAGCAGTGTCGAGAAGGTCAACGAGTTTTTATTTGGGAATGTGAAAGTGGATTTCAAAAAGCACGAGGTTGTCAAAAAAGGTAAGAAAGTCAAATTGACAGAAAGAGAATTCAAGCTGTTGAAGTACTTGATAGAGCATAGAGGCGAAGTGATTACACGTGACATGCTGCTCGACCAAGTTTGGGGTTATGATAGCTTTCCAACGACCCGCACCGTTGATAATTATATTTTATCAATTCGTCACAAGATTGAAGACAATCCATCAAGACCTAAATTTATTCTGACTGTTCACACGTCGGGGTATAAATTCAACTGTTAGATAGTTGGCGGTCGGGGAAAAGTTTGACGGGGTATTGACAATTTTTTGACAAATGGTGATTTCGAAAGGTGCAAATTAAGGTGCATTATGTAGTGATACATTGCAGAAAAAATATAAGAAGTGGAGTGCTTTATGAAGATCAGATCGCTGTTTGTTTCCTGGCTCACAATCGAGATGAGCTCCTTGCTGTCAGGTTGCGACAGTCCAGCTTCACCTTCTTCAGCACCGCAAGCTGAGGAACTACTCTTATAAAACCTTAAAGGCATACAGATGTTGTCTTTGTTACTTGCATCACTCTTTTACAAGACACCAATTATAATCTGGAGTAGATATCGAGTGCATACAGGAATTGTCGGGTTACAGAAGAGTCGAAAATACAGAAATCAACATAGATGCAAGTCAGAAATCGTTGGTGAAGAGGTTAGTTCATTAGATTCATGTTTACAGATAAAAAGAGAAACACGCAAATATGTGGCTTTGGTGCTCTGGAAGCTTGAAACACCCAATGCTGCATGTTGCGGGATGTTTGGCGGAATTTGCTAAAAGGAGGTTGTTGTATGCTGAAAACTCGAAATTACTTTCTGGTGTTCGCTGGTTTCATAGGGTCTATGTTTGCCAGTGGAGGCTCTTTTGTCTACGGGCAAAGTATCTATACTGACAGCAGTGCGCAGTTCTTCTGGGTGAATGGTGGACTTGG
>Ga0078972_1001653_pt1 | contig 81178 bp, 62 predicted proteins | sample YelNatPaOPGAMG01_FD_67568 | JGI IMG/M metagenome (GOLD analysis project Ga0078972, IMG submission 67568) | Hot spring thermophilic microbial communities from Obsidian Pool, Yellowstone National Park, USA - OP-RAMG-01 (SPADES assembly) (version 2) | ecosystem: Environmental > Aquatic > Thermal...
TAGCCTGGCGATGGTAAGGGAATGGAAAGCTGGGAATTCTATGCAGTTATAGCAGGTGATGCGGCTATATTATAAGCATACAATCTTATAATCTATGATTATAAGAGTTCTATCTTATAATATTTCTATCTTATTTAGCCTGGCGATGGTAAGGGAATGGAAAGCTGGGAATTCTATGCAGTTATAGCAGGTGATGCGGCTATATTATAAGCATACAATCTTATAATCTATGATTATAAGAGTTCTATCTTATAATCATAGATTACTTATATAATCACTATACTTTTGCACTTTTTCTCTGACCCCTTGATTTTAGTGGGTTTGGTATGAAAGATAATTTTCAAGAAGTTCAAGGCATGGGGAGAGTTCTGCAAAAGTGTAGATAATCATAGATTATCTATAATCATAGCTTATAGCCCGGCGATAGAGGGGGAATGGAAAGCCGGAAACTCTATGCAGTTATAACAGGTGATATAGTAAAATCGACTAGGTTTGCACCGGATCAGCGGGATGGGGTGTTGTCAACCTTAAAGGCCGCTTTTGAGACTGTGAAAGATACCCTATCTGGTGCTCTGTGTACGCCCTTCTCGATTTATCGGGGAGATAGCTTTCAGGGAGTATTGGATAGACCAGAGCTTGCCCTACGGGCAGTGCTCATCATTCGGGCAAGTCTTGGATGCGGTTTTCTGGGTGCGCATCGTCGGCTGAGGCTCGATGCCCGGATGGCGGTAGGCATTGGAGAAGTTGATTTTCTCCCCAAGGGTTCAAGCTCCGAAGGAGACGGGGAGGCTTTTCGGCTCTCCGGGCCTGCCCTTGATAATATGGATAGGATGAGAGGGGGGCAGAGGCTGTTAATTCGGACACGGTGGCCGGAGGTTAATGCTGAATTTGATACTGAGTGTGCCTTGCTGGATGCTCTGATCAGCAAATGGTCTGTGGGACAGGCGCAGGTCATTATGGCCCAGGTCAGGAATCTGACTCAAGGTGCGACTGCCCGCGAGCTTGGTATTTCTCAGCCCGCGGTCCAACAGCGTCTGAAGCATGCCGGCGGTTGGGCAGTGGCTGAGTTCTGCCGTCGCTATGAGGAGGTCATCAGCCGACTTAAGGGTTAAGGTTATTCGCTCTTACTTATTATTCGCTCTTACTTATTAGCTACCATTGAGAGACATAACCCTAATAAGAGCTAAGCCCCTTTTCGAAGGTTTATGGTTGTTCTGATATAGGGTTTATGGTGTCTGATATATAACTATACTTTTACACTTTTTCTCCAAGGCCTTGATTTTACTGGATTTGCTATTAGAGGTAAATTTCAAGGATTTCAAGGCGATAAGAAATTTCTGCAAAAGTGTAGATATAAGAGCGAGGTTATTAAAAGTTTTAGGAAAGGGGTTTTTGAGGAGAAAACCCTTACTCGATAAGGGTTTCCCCTCGACTTGATATAAAGGAATAGGGAAGTTTTTATTATGCTGCCACAAGGTAGTGAGGTAGTATTTTTTCGCCTTATCATGGCCCATCTTGTGGCTGACTTTCTCCTCCAGAGGGAGTGCTGGGTACGTCAGCGGTTTCAAAAAAAATGGGCTTCCCCCTGGCTTTATGCCCACGGGGCTACAGCGTCTGTCTTGGCCTATCTTTTAGCAGGATACTGGAAGGTCTTCTGGCTGCCGATAGGCATCTTCGTCTCTCACGTTCTGCTGGATGGTTTAAAAGCCCAGCAAGAGGGAGGAGATAACAACTGTCGGGCTTTCCTCCTTGATCAGACGGGGCATCTTCTAACCATCTTAATCTTTTGGATGCTATTGACAAAAGTCCGCCTGACTCATCTTTTGGCCATTATTTTCTCTCTATGCTCTAGCAGGGCATTTTGGATTTTGGCCCTGTGCTACTTTTTGGCCCTTTGGCCAGCGGGGTTTTGGATCGGGAAAATTACCCATCCTTGGCGAAAGCAGATCGAGGAGTCAGCCTCGCAGGGGCTGGCCAAGGCAGGGCTTTGGATCGGCTGTCTGGAGAGGGTATTGATACTGACCTTTGTACTTTTGAACCAATTCGGGGCTATAGGGTTTTTGATTGCCGCCAAGTCTATCTTTCGGTTCAATGAAATCAGCCTCCCTGAGCGGAGGAAGGAGGCAGAGTATATCCTGATTGGAACCATGATCAGCTTTGCTATTGCCATTGGGCTGGGTATCTTGGCTCGCTTGAGCCTGCATTATCCCCTCCTACAGTAGGTATACTCGTTCAAGTTAGGTTTTGGTTGGCATGAATATTGATAATCACACCGATGAACATATTTTTATGGTAAACTGAAAACAATATTGAAATACCACTATAAATTTTCACCAAAATAGCTAATCAAAAATCATGCCTGGAAAAACCAAAGTTTAAGCAATATAGTATGGTTAGGGTAGGATGGCATTTATTTTCTTAAGGAGACAGACAGCTCTATGATTTACGATCTTACCATGTCTCTTTTTCCAGGCCAGGTAGTGTGGCCAAATGATCCTGAAATTGAAATCGCTCCCTTTTCCTCTATCTCCTCAGGAGATGCGGCCGATATCTCGCTGCTTCGGTTCGGAACTCATACTGGCACCCACATTGATGCTCCAAGTCACATTCTGGCAGGAGGAGGTGGGGTTGATCAGATTCAGCCGGAAAAACTCATTGGCCCAGCTCAGGTTCTCGATCTTACCTTTGCTCAAGAAAAGCAGATTCTTCCCACGACTATCCAGCAAGCAGGGTTTTGTCGCCTCATCCCCCGACTGCTCTTAAAGACGAAAAACTCACAAGTTGCCGAGGATAGAAGATTTCATCAAGACTACATCGCCCTAAGCATTGAGGCTGCCGCCTGGCTCATTAAGGAAGGGGTTTTCCTGATCGGAATCGACTATCTCTCCATTGAGCCCTTTGACACTTCTGACTATACCATCCACCGAATGCTGCTATCGCAGCAGGTAGTGGTAGTTGAAGGCCTGATCTTGAGGGGTGTACCAGCGGGGGTTTATGAGCTTTTCTGTGCACCTTTGAAAATTGTTCAGGCTGATGGTGCCCCAGCCAGGGTTTTTCTCAGAAGCTTATAATTGTAATTGCCTTTGAATAGCCTCGATCACTGCCTGGTGTATCTTTCCGTTAGAGGCCGCAATGCCCTGATTAGCAGAAAGCTCTTTGCCTCTTCCGAAGTCAAGGCGCTGGCCATGGATATCAGATACCACGCCTCCTGCCTCTTCCACAATTAGGGAGCCGGCTGCATGGTCCCAGATTTTCTCCCGATAGCCGCTAGATTCAGGTGAAGGAAGCCGCAGATATAGATCCGCCTCTCCCCTGGCCAGCAAACTGTATTTGGTCTGGCCATCCATGCGGATAGGGGAAAGTGAGTTTTCAAAGCCTTGGAGAATCCTCTGCTGGGTTTGGTGGTCAGTATGGCTAGGTTCGAAGCTTTCAACTAAGCGGACCTGCCGCGGATCGCTGATCGAAGAGACCCGAAGAGGGATGCTCTGCCTGCGGTCAAGACTGATCAGATAGGCACCTTCTCCTGCTACAGCCACAGAGAGGCTGGCCGCCTCAGGGTTATCCATCGGGCAAGAGGCCACAGGTGAGTGGAAAGAAAGGTTTGGACAGGCTAAAAGGCCAAGCTGGACTTTATGCTCAACGATGAGGGCCAGAGCAATAGCATACTGATCGAGGCGCAAAAACCCCTTGGTTCCATCAATAGGATCAAGTGTCCAGAAGCGGCCATCGGGCTGTCCAGATCCCAAGTCGATCCAATCGCATACGGCTTGTCTGCCGACCTTTCTCCCCAAGGTCTGCTCCACAGAATTCACGGTCAGCTCTAGCAGCGGCTGATTTTCTGGGCGAATTAAGAGAGATGAGTTTTCTTCAGCTACAATGGGATCGTTCGGGAAGGCATCCTTGAGGATACGGCAGATGATCGCCTGGGCGCCATAGTCGGCCACGGTAGCCGGACTGCGGTCGGTTTTCTCCACTATCCCTCCTTTCCGAGAGCCGATCATCTCTTTTTGTACTCGATGACACAAAAATGCTGCCTTAATTAGGGCCTCAAGACCAACATTCTTTTCCTCTTCAAAGCATCCTCTATTTTTTTTCACCAATCAATCTCCTCATTCGCTCCGGGATACTCTCTAAGCGATAGGACCTCTTCGCCAAGATAAATAATAAACTCTTACTTATGATAAATAATACTCTGGAGGGATCTTTTGGGCACATGGTGTACAGACTCACTATCCCGCCAATATCGTATATCCCCATCTTCGCCTACTTCCTCAAGGCGAATCTGCTCGGCTGGTTTACCCAAGGCTAAAACCAGCAAAATCTTGTATCGCTCAGGGATAGAGAGAGCATCTCGCAATCCTTCCCGCTTAATGGAGCCGATTATGCATCCCCCAAGCCCCCTCTCCGTAGCCCCAAGCATGATGCTCATACTGGCAATGCCAGCATCGAGATCAAAAGAGGTAGCAAGATCCGTGTCTCCCAGAATAATGATATAAGCCGAGGGGCGCTCGCCTTCAGCCGGGCCTGGCCAGTCTTTAAGATAAACTGCCCAGATTAGATAGGGAAATATTTGGCTGTTTTCCCCTGGCTCCCAGGAGAGGTAAAATTTCAACGGCTGGAGATTAACTGCCGAAGGAGAGAGCCTGGCCAGATCAACCAGCTCTTCCAACTCCTTTCGGCTAATCTGAAAGCTTTGATCAAATCGCCTCACACTGCGGTTTTTGATGATTAGCTCCCGTAGCATACATTTTCCTCCCTTATCTCTTTATCTTATCTTTATGTCTCACATTATCTTTCCAAAATAAACTTTATGGAAAGCCAAATAAACCTAAGGGGAAATTTCCCCCTCAGGTCAGGATCATTAACCATAACCCCATTTATTTCCTTATAACCCTATCCATTTCCTTTACTTTCCTATTGTATACCAATCCCTCCTCTTCTTGGAAGCCCTTTTCTACACCAGAAAGCTCTTTTTCTATCAAAAATCTTCTCAGGCTCATTTTTCAGGGTCAGCTAAGTTAATAATCAATTTAAGCTGTCTTCTTATTGAGAGAGTTTGAGAGTACCCGCCACTTTTGCCCAATTTTCAACCCCTGCAGAATGCCTCGATGCAGTTGCCGATAGATGGTCTCTTTTGATACCTGACAAATTCTGGCCGCCTCCTCAATGGTTAAAAAATCCTGATCAGGCTGGCTGCTGTCGAGCATCTCAAGAGAGACGACCATCTTCAAAGGCTGATCAAGCCCCCGGATTTCTACCACAAACCGCTGTTTGCCGGCGGCTTGCCGCAGATCTGCCTTCTCACCAAAAAGTGAGGCCACAGAAAGCTGCCCTTTATGGGCGACCGATGAATCCGCATCGGGCAAAGAGATATGAAAGTATCTTTCCAGGTTCGATAATAGAGGATGGGCCATCCTTGATCGAGTGGGCTGATCTGGTTTTGACGTAGCAAGGTCTGATTGTGCGGTATGTACAGGATCAGATTTTATGGAAAAGAGGGGCTTTTGCTGTTCCCATCGTCTTCTGGCAATACTGATCTTCTCCATGTGGTCATCTCCTTATGCTGAAAGCTAAAAATGATGAAGTTAAATAAAAAGGCCGCTTGTGGTGAGAAAATATAGCAATAGAGATGCCACTAGGGAGAGCAAAAAGGGGATCACACTCTCATGATCCACGAAAAGTGGATGAAAAACAAATAATTATCAGCCAAAGAAAAAAGCCGCAGACGGCTTTCTCATCTTCAGAGTAATTTCATTTTTGTCAATCCTGATTTCATTTTTGACCTCCAGCCAGAAAATGAATTACCATTCTGTAACCGCTTCAAAACCTGCCCGCTAAACCCCTGGAAAAAATTGATCAGGCCTTTTATTCTCTCCATCGAATAGCCAGCAGAAGACGACACCCCCGTGTAATTGCAAAAGCAATGCCACCTTGGATGCCTTCCATTCTCTTACTGGCCACTGCATTGAAAAATAAAGCCTTTAAACCAGAAGCTAAGCTTGCGGCCAACCAACCCTATCCTCTGAGCTTAGATTACAACTCTGTAATCAGATGACAGAAACGGCTTACGGTTTTGTTAGCCAAGCAAGCCGCTAGAGCCCGCTTGGTATCAAAAGAAAGTGGCTCACCACAGAAGGGCGAGCTCACCATCAAAAAAGGAAAAGCGGGGATGAAGTTTACTGGCTTCTCTTCTTACGGTTTTGTTAACCAAGCAAGCCGCTAGAGCCCGCTTGGTATCAAAAGAAAGTGGCTCACCACAGAAGGGTGAGCTCACCATCAAAAAAGGAAAAGCGGGGATGAAGTTTACTCGCTTCTCTTCTAGTAGTGGGTTTCTCTATATTAAAAAAAAGAGGCGGTGAGAGGGGCTAGCGTCCCTTTTTCTCACCGCCTCTTTTGCGGTCAGCTCTTTTGGTATATTACCAGAAAGCTATTTGCGGAAAAATCCCAGTCGAATCGAATTGATGAAGCATTCGTACCAGTGGTCAGCCTCTTTCTTGGAAGATGAAGGAGCTGTCGTGGTTGTTGTCGGCTGGGTCGTTGCGGCTACCTCCTCTTCGGTTGCGGTAAACCAGCTACTCGTGTGCTTGGCAAATACCCTGGCAAACAGGAGGTTATTCCGGTATACTAGCTCGATGCGCTCGCCATGGGCCGTATTAGGAATAAACAGCTCGGGTGCTTTTCCAATCCGCTGGAAATAGATACCGTATCGCTTGGGGGCATTGGGGCCAGGAGCCTCATACTCTGGAGAGGCCGGATTTTGCGACTGCTCGGTTATCAGCCACTTAGCGTAGATGTCATCGAGCGCCTTATCTTGGTCCTCTTGAGAAAGAGAATTGAATGTGGGATATGTATTTTGCAGGTATTTTTGCAGCCCTTTATGCAGAGGGATTTCGATCACAATCGGACCGGCTGAAGCCTTTACATCCTCAGGAGGATCATACTCAAACGATTTTCCAGTTTCGTCAGTGAAATTGATACTGACAATCGTGATATCGGATTTGTCCTGAAGCGGCTTGAGTTCAACCGCAAGATTAAAGCGGGTTACAGCCAGCTTGTTCGGATCAACATAGTTCTCCTGCCTACCCTTAAGATAGTTAAGGCTAATTTCGCTGGTATTAACTTCGGCTGATAGTTCACGAGAGGTAGTAGTATCAACGTAGAAGTTTCCATTGATCGTCATTGAGCCTACCGATTTGATTTCATTTCCGGTAAAGCTATTGGTAACCTGGGCAATGCTTGCCTTGGTTACATCTACCGTTCCGGTAGGTACATCCACTTCTACCGTCGTCTTGAATTCATCGACATAATTAGGTTTATCGGTCGTGGTTTTAAAGGAAATGGTGTAGCGGGTATTCCCTCCATTGGCCTCCCTTTTGACATAATACGATTCAGGATCAATAGTCATAAAAATATGCTTAATAGAGGAGCTTCCAAATGATGTGTCAGTCTTAAATTGCGGTGGGTCGATAAAACCAGGGTAGTTGACTGAATTAGAATCGGCTGGAAACTCTACACTCTGGCCGGTAGGAGTTGCCCCATCGCCTGGTTTGAAAAAGTGCAATATCAGCTTGGTACTTTGGGGCCAATCCCCTATCTGACCATTCCAGTTTCTGTAGGCAAAGCGAAGCTCAAGTTTTTTGTTTGAGTTGATTTTTCGCACCAGCGCAATTCGCGACTTCATCTTGACTAAGGCAATGGTATACTCAACACCATCAGCTTGGTTAGCTGCTATATCCAGTTTCTTTAACTCACTCCGGTAACCATCGCTCTCCACTACTGCCCAGTAAGTCTTGCCCGGCGGCAGATCGAACTCAGTAAAATCAGTGGTAGTCAACGAGTCTGTCTTGCGCTCCATTGTCCGGTCTGCATTCCATAGCCTGATGATATATGGACTTCCATCCCATGGTGAAGTGCTGTCACCAGAGCTAATAACAGGCTTAATTTTCACCTTATATAATTGGTCAACAAAATTGATCTTGACCGTAGTCGGGCTCAATTCCTGAAGTAGGTTTTGCCCGACAAAGCCCTCGATAGTAACAAAAGTAACTCTGCCGGCTGCTACCTTACTGCCAACCCCTTTATTGATGGTAAAGGGGAGGGTAAGGAAGCTCTCTCCGCTGGGCGTCCAAGTCTCAAGGTCATCCTTGTTGCTATTCATTCCGACACAGGCACTGATCATGGCCATATTGGCTGGCCCTTCTTCACCATCCTGCCTAATCAGCGGATTTATGGCTACAAATAGTTTGTCGCTTGAGGCAATAGAGGTTGAATCAAGGCTACCCAAAATCAAGTAATTCGGATCATAAGATATCTGGAGTGTAAAATGCTGAACCCCACTAGAAGGGGAAAACAGCAAGGGAATCTGAACCGTGGAATCAGACGTTTTTACCTCCATTGACGGATTCTTACTGAGCAGGCAGTAGGTTGTCGCTGCCTGACCAGGACTATAAGCCAACTGCAACATAAGACCTAAAATCACTGGTATCAGCCAAAATCTTAATTTAGCCAAGGATACATCCTCCTCTCTCATATTTCATATCTTGCAGCAAGTTGCAGGATCTCATATTGTAATCATTGTCATGCCAGATTCTTATTTGAAGAATATTCATGTGCCCTAACTTACCTGGATTAGTCTAGCAAATCTAACACCGTATTTATTGGTGCACGATCAGCAACAGAATCAGCTAAAATGGCCCGAATGTCATATTCATTAATTTCATCCTCATCACCCTCACGGGAGCGGTCAGCGGCAATGAGCTGAGGACCAAGCAGAGTTCCCTTACCTACACATGCCTTGAGCACCTGCAGGGCATTGTAAGCGGTAATATTTCCCAACTTGATTACATCACCCTCTTTACAGCTAAAATAGAGGGCACAAATCGCCTCACTATTTCGATCAACCCGTGGAGTTGCATATTCGCCGCTGACGGTAAAACCCATCCGGTCCACGAAGACCTCGTACTGATCAGGCACTTTGGCCATCATGGATTTAATCAGGTAGTTCAGACCCCAATAGGTGCCTTTGTAAAAATCACGCCTTTTCCAAGTAGTCTGGAAATTATAGGCCATAGCCTTAATGCCGTAGCATTGATCCTGGAGGCTGATACCATTCCAAGGAGTCAGTCGTCCATCCACAGTCTCTCCTCCCCAATAAAAGGAGCCGCACATCGGATCAACCTTGGTGGCTGTAAACTGCAAGCCCTTTAAATAGGCTAAACCTTTCCTGAGAGCAAGTCTATTCTGGTAAGCATAGAACCGCTTTAGTACCTCAACTGCCTTGGCCTGTCCAGCAGTCCTAACATAGGAGCGGCCATTGTTTTGTAAATAATAAAACCCTCCCGCGTCATCTTGAAACTCGCAGATTTTAGCCATCAAAGCATCGGCCCAACCATTCATCGTGGAGGGTGTACCCAGCCCCGACAGCCCAGAGCCCTCTGTCCGATACAATTTGGCTGCCTCAACCCAACTGGCCATCTGCCAAATCTTGAGCTGCCGAAGGCCAGAATCGGTAGGCTCGTAAAGGTCGGATACCGCATCTGCCGTCGGATATTGTTTAACAAACTCTTTAAGACCTGAAAGCCCTGCCTCATAATATGGCCGACTAGTCCCAGTTTCACCTACTGCTTTAGACAAGGCATAGAGGAAAACAATATCTGTTGAAACCAGCTTGTTGGGATCTTGAGCCAGCAGCGCATCCCCTGCTGCCCGAGCCGCGTTGAGCAGACGGGAATTTGGGCGGCTGATCTTCAGCTTGCCACCCTCCCGATGCCCAGTACTGCTCATGTCCCAGGCGGCCAAAAGTGCCAGGCCGACGATTCCATAGTTGTTGGGCACCAATTCATTTTGGCCTTCGGTCGAATCGCTCAAATCTCTCGGCCACCCATTATCGCTCTTCCTCTGAATATCAACGAGCCTGCTAGATACATTACTCACGATCTCAGATATATCCACCATTGTGTGGAAGCGTGCTCCTGGCTGAATAGCAACATTGGCGTAGAGTTTTTTTGCTCTGTTAGAATTTTCTCTTACTCCACTGCCAATTGGCTGCAGATCAATCAAAGCTGCCTGTTGAGAGGTGTTGTAGGCTCTCACCTCAGCAATGATATTCGGCTCAGCGGCTGATGAGGCTCTCGGAGCAGTTCCTAAAAACAGCGCCATTACAGCAAGTAATAAAAGGATTCGAAGCCATCTACTTTCCACGTATTCTTCCTCCTCTCAGCAATTTAAAATTTTCTGGATAGATAGGCCATTGTTGGGTAATATAGATTGCATAAATAAATATATGCATAATAAATAAAAGATATTTTTTACTAAAAGATATTTTTTACTGTAATAAAAACTTTCAGGTGATAGGTCTAAAATATGGTTTCCTTGCCTAAACTTTTTCTTCGATTGTGTAATTTAAGAGATTTTAACCACTCTTTTTGATAAGCTGAAACCACAGAGGATAAAATAAAGAATGGAGATGAAAAAGATTGCTGAAAAACTTGAAACGATTCTGCTCTAATCCCCCCAAGCTCCCACATCTTCTATAATCTCACCAATAGGGGCTTGCTGAGGCCCATGATGATTGCTGGGCATATTCAGGTTTCCAGGGCAAGCTGGGAATATAGGGGCCGCCCTGATACGGCAAGATACCACCTGGGGCATTCTGAGGAGGGTTTATTCCAAGCAGACCAAAAACCAAAAACCGATCTTCCTTCTCAAGCACCCTTGCTCTGCTGGCCACTACTTGCTGCGAAGGTGCTGGAGCAGAAGGAGAATTCAAGGCAATGACCTCACCTCGGCTCAATTTGTAGGTTCTGTCGCCTGAAACCGCCTCCACCGCTCCGCTCAGGCATCTGAATTTTCGACCAATTTCAGACTCATAGGCCAGCTCATCACCCTGATCAAGAATCAATTGGCTATCCTCCACTTCGACCACCGATGTCCCTTCCAAAGAAATGACCCTGGTCTGAGGAGTGAGGAGAAGTTCTTTTTCCCCACCTTCACAGAAAATTCTCTCTCCATCAGGATTGATTAAAAGCAGCTTTCCTGTGTTTATCCGCACCACAGCTTTGAGCTGTCCCTCAGCCGCAAGAGCAGTGGAAGATAAAAGCGCGGCTGCCAATAACATCACTAACACTCTACCTACTCTTCCCTTTCGCTTTTTCATGGTTCCCCCTTACATAATAGTATAATTTTTAGGTTGATAAACATTATGATACGCTTTTTTCTCTCTATCTCACGGCTCACTCTGAAAAAAGGTTTTCTACCCTTCTTGCCCCTTTTATCAATAATATTCCAATTCACCGCCATTGAATTTATACTCTTTATACATCCAGTTGTCAATAACTATCTTCTACTTGATATATTATTTGAATTCTCTTCTTATTGTACTTTCACCCCGATCTCTTACTTTAACCCCACTCTCTGGGCTGTCAATCCCCATTTGATCAGGAAGAACTTACCCGCTTATTTCTCTGACTTTCACCTCCTAGATAATGGACGTCCTACTGCTTTTTGATTTGATTAACAGGTCAAAGAAGTAAATTTTTTGAGGAAAATGTTTCTCGGAAAAATTTGCCAAACCTAGATCTTTTATCGGAGCAAAAGGTGAGTTTCATCGTGGATATACTTTTGCATTGCTTATGCTCAGGATGACCAAAAGTTAATAAGTTTCAATATTTCAATCAGTTACCAAAAATGAAAAAGTATAGAATCGTGGAAGTAAGGTTTTAAAAAGCCTAATCGTTATACAACCAACCATAGAGCCTAATCTCTACACAACCAATCATAATGAGTTATAACCTTCTAGCCAGATAATTATTTAATTTATCTATCGCTACCTCATTATGTCAAGTTATAAGCCTTTATGGTCAAGCACTTATCCAGCGCCCTTACTCAGTCGCCAAAATAGCGGTCTGCCTGCTCGGTGATCTGATTCAGCCGAGCTTCCAGGAGCTTGCGCTTTTCCTCGATGGCCAGACGATCCTCATCTGCACCAACCCATATCGGGTCACCGAAGATAAATACCCCTCTAGCAAAGGGATAGGGAATGAAAAACCGGTCCCAGGTTGATAAAAATTTTCCTCGGCACGCACTGAAAGCCACCGGCACAAGGGGACAGCCGCTCAGGCGAGCCAGGAGGATGGCTCCGCTTTTGGCCTGCTGCCGTGGTCCCCTCGGTCCATCGGGAGCAATAGCCGCCTGAGAGCCTCTCTTTAGCTCTCTGGCAAGCTCCCGCAGGGCAGCTACCCCGTGCTGGCTGCTTGATCCCCGGACCGAATAATAGCCAAAATAGCGGATAATCCGACTGATAAGCTCTCCATCTCCATGCTGGCTGATCATCACTACTGCCCTTCGGCCAAGGCAGATCAGGGGCATCATCAGCAGCCGTCCATGCCAGAAGACATAGATGACCGCATCTCCCCTAGACCATAAATCATCGACCTTTTCCCTTCCGACCCACACCTTGCGCACCGTCAGCCCCAAAACCCTAATCAGCCAAGCCCCAAGCCAGGGAAAAAGCTCAAGATTGAGCAGCCTTTTTTTCCATTTTTTCCGAATCGTCTTCCAGCTCACCGCCCAAGCATCTCCACAACCACCTCGGCGGCCCGAGCGGCGCTTCCCGGCTCCCCCAGCCGGTCCCTGATCTTTCGCAGCTCCCGACGCATGTACTCACGCCGCTTTTGATCCTGCAAAATCTCCATAGCCAGAGAGGCGATTTTGTCTGCGTTAGCCTGATATTGAATCAACTCAGGAACGATTTTCTTCTCAGCCACCAGGTTGACCAGCCCGATATAAGGGACCCGAATCAGCATTCTCCCCAGGATATAGCTTAGCAGGGAGAGCCTATAGACCAGAATCATTGGGGTATTCAAAAGAGCGGTCTCCAGGGTAGCTGTGCCTGAGCTGACCAGGGCCAGATCAGCTACCCGGAGAATATCGTAGGTGCAGCTCTCTCGGCAGTGAATGGTAACTGATGGATATCGACGAAGATAGGGCTCGACTACAGAGGGTTTGATCGTAGAAGCTAGGGCCAGCAGAAACTGAAGATCGGGTTTTTGCCTGATGAGCTTTTCGGCTGCTCCCAGCAGTTGAGGTAAAATCCGTGAGATCTCACTTTTTCGGCTGCCCGGCAAAAGGGCAATGATCGGCCTTTTCGGATCAACACCCAGACGGCGGCAAATCTCTTCCCGCATACTCGGAGACTCTGCCGGCTGCCTTAGGCTGTCTGACTGAGGCGACTCAGCCGACTGTGGCTCTTTTGGCTCTGCCCATCTCCCTGGGGCTAACGCCAAGGGGTAGGGATTAATGCTCTCCATACCCATACTAGGCTCTATCTCTCTTGGCTCTGCCCCTCTCCCCGGGGCTATTTCTCCCCCGATCACATCCATCAGCGGATGGCCGATGAACCGCACATCCAGGCCGCATCCCTGGTATAGTGGAAGCTCAAAGGGAAAGATCACCAGCAGGGTATCCACAGTGCGAGCAATGGTCTTTATCCGCCATCTTCGCCAGGCCCACACCTGCGGACTTATATAGTAGAGCACCTTGATATGCTCACGTCTAGCCACCTTAGCCAGACGGAGATTGAAATCAGGATAGTCGATCAGAATCAAAAGATCAGGCCGCTTGGTTTGAATGAATTGACACAGAGAGCGAAAGGTCTGCCGGATGGCCCGCCAATGGAGCATAACCTCGCCAATGCCAACCACAGCCAGATCATCAATGCGGCGGAGCAGCCGCACTCCCGCCTCCTGCATCCTGCTGCCGCCGATGCCAAAAAGCTGCGCTGCTGGAAGCCGCTCCAGGATCTGCCTGGCCAGATTGGCCGCGTGCAAGTCACCTGAAGCCTCGCCGGCTACCATGAGAATCACTGCTGACGATGGGGTAGAACGCTCTTCTATAGCCACTCCTCCAGGCTTTGGCAAACGTAAGCAATCTGCTCTAAGGTCATATCGGGAAAGATAGGAAGCGAGAGCACTTGCTGGCTAGCGGCAAGACTTTCAGGCAGATCCTCATCAGCATAGTTTAAGCCGCTATACACTTGCTGTTTGTGCACTGGAATCGGGTAGTGGACCGCAGTGGCTATTCCCTTGGCCCTCAGCGCCTCCTGGATTTCTGACCGGCGGCCCATGACTCTGACGGTATATTGATTATAGACATGGAGGGCAAAATCTGCCTTATAGGGAGTGACTGCCTTGCCAGCCAGCCGCTGATTATATTCAGCGGCCTTTTCGATCCGCAACCTACGGTTTTGATCAACCTCGGCCAGCTTTACCCGCAGGATAGCCGCCTGCAATTCATCCAACCGACTGTTGAACCCGAGCCTTACATGCACATATTTTTGCTCACTACCGTGATCACGAAGCTGCCGCACTCTGGCCGCGATCTCTTCATCATTGGTCAAAACCATGCCGCCGTCTCCATAGCCGCCGAGATTCTTACTCGGGAAAAAGCTCAAGGCTCCTGCATCCCCTAAGGAGCCAACCTTCTTCCCCTTATATTCCGCACCAAAGGCCTGGGCACAATCCTCAATAACCTTCAGACCAAACTCTCTGGCTAGATCTAAAATTGGGTCCATATCAGCAGGCTGTCCATAGAGGTGGACAGGAAGAATCGCTTTGGTCTTTTTTGAAATCTTGGCCCGAATCTGCCCAGGATTAAGATTGTAGGTCCTAGGATCAATATCCACAAACACCGGTACCGCCCCAAGGTGAGAGATAGCCTCAGCCGTGGCTATAAAGGTAAAAGGCGTGGTAATGACCTCATCTTCCTGCCCTACTCCTACAGCCATAAGAGCCAGCCGCAGGGCATCGGTTCCCGAAGCTACTCCAATGGCGTATCGGGTATTAATATAGGCGGCAACTTCCGCTTCCAAAGCTTCCACATTAGGCCCTAGAATAAAGCGGCCCGATTCCAAAACCCGCTCGATAGCCTTTTGAATCGGCTCTCTTAACCTGCGGTATTCTGCAACCAAGTCAACCATTGGTACAAACATAATCCACTCCATTTATAATCAGGTATAATCAGGTTATCATAAGATAAGCTTCATGGCAAAGCAGATTTGGCCATTTTAGCTTTCAAGCCAATGATTCTGCGGCTAGCCTGATCAATGGCTGATCTTATTTCCTCATCCTGCCAATATCCATCCAGCAGCGCCTCCCAGACCTGAATCTGCCGATCCGGCTCATGGCAAACCAGCAGGATATCTACTCCCGCCCTGACCGCGGCCAGGGCAGTCTCCTTAGGAGTAAAGTGATGGGCAATGGCTCCCATAGTCAAATCATCTGTGATCACTAGCCCCTGAAAACCGATTGTCTGCCGCAGCAGCCCTCGGATAATCTTTGGCGAAAGCGTGGCTGGATACTCTTGATCAAGCTGGGTATACTTGATGTGAGCCGTCATAATGATTGAAAGCCCTGCCTCCTGTATGCCCCTGACAAAGGGGATAAGCTCCCGCTGCCTGAGTGTCTCCAGAGGGCAATCAGAGACAGGGAGCTCGTGGTGTGAATCCACGCTAACATCGCCATGGCCGGGAAAATGCTTGCCGCAGGCCAGCACTCCGCCAGCATGAAATCCGGCTATCAGCCGCTCACCAAGAGCAGCTACGGCCTGGGCTTCAGTGCCGAGGCAGCGCCGGGCCAAAAGGGTATTTTGGGGATTAGATAGCACGTCCAGAACCGGAGCTAGGTTGACCGTCAGGCCAAGATTAGCCAACTCGCAAGCCAAGCCGTATCCAAACTGAAAAGCCTCTTTCAGACCGCGATTTGCCAGCAGCACAGGATCAGGGTATTGCTCAACCAGCCAAGGTATCCGCGACACCCCGCCTCCTTCCTGATCAATAGCCATTAGAATCGGAAATTCACTTCCCACCTGCTGGTTCCACTCCTGCACATCCCGGCACAACTGCCTGACCTGATCCGGCTCGACAATATTGGCTGCAAATAGAATCAGGCCACCGACTTTCTGCTCCCTGATCATCCTGCGGACAGAATCATTCAGTTCAGTCCCCGAAAACCCAAACATGAGCATCTGGCCGACTTTTTTTTGAAGCTCATCTCTACTGGACGGCATTTGTTGTATCCTGAAAAAAAAGATATTTTATTTTATTTAAATAAATTTAAAATTTAATCATTAAAATAAATCTAAGAACCTAATAAATCTTGAGCTTTGGATCTACTGCATCCCGCAAGCCATCACCGATAAAATTGAAGCCAAGAACCATAATCATAATGGCTAGACCGGGGAAAGCAGTCAGGTGCGGGCTACTGAGCAGCACTGATCTGCCCTCGTTCAGCATGGCTCCCCAACTTGGAGTCGGTGGCTGAACCCCAAGGCCGAGAAAGCTCAAACCTGCTTCGGCCACAATATTGCCAGCCAGACCAAAGGTGGCCTGGACCATTATCGGGCCAAGAACATTGGGCAGGATATGGCCGAAGATGATCCTCATCGGACCAAGCCCCAGAGCCTTAGCTGCCAAGACAAATTCGGTCTCCCGCAAGGAAAGCACCTGCCCCCTGACCAGCCGGGCATAGCTTGCCCAGCCAATAAGCCCCAGGGTCAAGATGACATTGTTAAGACTTGGCCCTAACACAGCCATAAAGGCAATGGCCAGCAAAATCCCTGGGAAAGCCATCAGAATATCCACCACCCGCATTATCAGCCCGTCAACCCAGCCCCCATAATAGCCGGCCAGAGAGCCAAGGCTAAACCCGATCAACACAGCTATGGTTACAGTCGAAAATCCCACCCATACAGATATCCGGCTACCGTAGATCATCCGGCTGAGAATGTCCCGGCCAAGACTGTCCCGGCCAAGGAGATACCCAGGGCTTGGTTTGGCCAGACGATAAGACAGATCGATCTGGTTAGGTGGGTGAGGAGCAATGAGTGGGGCAAAAATAGCCGTAGCCATGATTGCTCCGATAATTATTAGGCCAAAGACCGCCAGCTTGTTTTTAAATAATCGGGTCAACACTGAAATTTTGGCTAAAAAATTCTATTTCGCCAACCGAGCGAATACCGTATGGGCTGCGGCTAAGGTTCGTTCGATATCTTCATCTGAATGAGCCAGAGAAACAAAAACCGCTTCAAACTGTGACGGCGGCAGATAGATCCCCTCTTCCAGCATCCCCTGAAAATAGCGGGCAAACATCTCCTGATTAGACCGAAGGGCAGAGGCATAGTCGGTAACCTGCTCTCTGGTAAAAAAGAGGGTAAAGATCGAGCCTGCCCGATTCATCGACACCTCAAGCCCAAAAGCCCTGGCCGAGGCCAAAAGCCCACTAGCCAGCCGCTCTGCTCTTTCCTCAAGTTGCTGGTAAACTTCCGGTGAGGACAGAAGCTTCAAGGTGGCTAAGCCAGCGGCCATAGCCAGGGGATTCCCGGACAAGGTCCCGGCCTGATAGATCGGCCCCGATGGAGCCAAAAATTGCATAATCTCTTTTTTGCCGCCAAAGGCACCTACTGGCAAGCCGCCGCCGATGATTTTCCCCAGACAGGTGAGGTCTGGTTTGATATGGTACAGCTCCTGGGCTCCTCCCTGACTCAGCCTAAAGCCACTTATAACCTCATCAAAGATCAGGACAATATCATGCCTTTCAGTCAACTCCCGCAGGTCTTCAAGAAATCCCTTGCGGGGAAGAATCACGCCCATGTTTCCAGGCACAGGCTCTACAATGATACAGGCAATCTCTCGGCGAAAGTCCTGAAGAACACGGCTTACCTGATCAATATCGTTAAATGGCAAGGCAATCGTCTGCTGAGCCAGACTGGTAGGGATACCACCACTAGTGGGGACACCCAGGGTTGTTGCTCCAGAGCCAGCCTTAACCAGCAAGCTATCTACATGGCCATGATAGCACCCTTCAAACTTGATAATCTTATCACGGCCCTTATATCCTCTGGCTAGGCGAATGGCGCTCATGACCGCCTCGGTTCCCGAGTTAACCATCCTGACCTGCTCGATTGATGGAAACCTCTGGCAGATGAGCTGAGCCAGCTCAACTTCCAGGCTGGTCGAAGCCCCAAAGCTCAACCCATTTCCCGCCGCAGCCTGAATCGCCCGCACCACCTCCGGATGAGCATGCCCCAGGATCATCGGTCCCCAGGAGCCTACATAGTCAATGTATTCATTGCCATCCACATCGTAAATCTTTGATCCACTAGCCCGGTCGATAAATAGAGGATTTCCCCCTACTGCCTTGAAAGCTCGAACAGGACTATTGACCCCACCCGGGATGTACTTCTGGGCTTTTTCAAACCAATACTTTGATTTTTCTGTAATTTTTCCCATAAAGATTCTCCTTCGAGAAGGAGAAGGGAGCAGCAAGCCTTTTATTATTTCCCCTCTCTTATCTTGTCTTGGGTGATGAAATTATAGGCTATCATATTCATTCTTCTCTCAGCTTGTCAACCTATTTTTTCGGACTATTTTTGGGCCAAAGTTTTATAAGCCAAAATAATATCTTGGCTCAAAGTTAAAATCTTGCCGGCAAGAGATTTTTTGACAATATCCGATCAAATTGGATTCGATTCCACCACTAGTATAAGGCGGCCTTTCGCTAACAAAGCGCGCAAGCTGGGGGCGAACACAAGGGGCCGTCCCGGCGATTATTGGGTAATTGGATCTGCTCTTGCACTTGGCGAGAAAACCACTTAAGTGGTCTTTTCGCTAACAAAGTGCGCAAGCTGGGGCGGACACAAGGTCCGCCCCTACAATTGCTTATCCTAGCTTATCCGCCCCTTTAGCTTATCCGCCCCTTCAATTGATAGCGTAATTGATCAGCTGCGCACTTGTGTTACGCACTTGGCGAGAAAACCACTTAAGAAAGCTAGCCCGAAGTATGTGGGCAAATGGGCAGCGTGCCTTAATTGAGGCGAGGCTAGAAGGCAACCAAATGTCGAGTTATAAACCTTTATGGTTGGGCATTTAGAATAATAAAGCGGGGAAGATGTCAGCTGTAATACTCTTCTTCAACCCGCAGAATATATTCTTGAGTCTCTTTTGGCAAGGCCTCTGGATGGCTTTCAAGATTGCCCATGCCCCAGTTGTAGGCAGCCAGGGCAAGCCTCAAATTCCCCTGATAGCGGTCAAGCAGACGGCGCAGGTAGCATGTCCCTCCCCTGATGTTCTGAACAGGATCGAGGGGATCAGACACTCCAAGCTCAGCCGCAGTAGCTGGCATAAGCTGCATCAGCCCCTGAGCGCCAGCCGGTGATACGGCCTTTGGGTCCCAATTGCTTTCAACCGCAATAATCGCCCTGACCAGCGCTGGATCAAGGCCATATTGGTTTGAAAATCTTGTGATAATCCCCTCAAGATCATAACTTCCCATAAAATAGGGCTTATCCAGATGTTCCTCATCTTTTAAGGAAGAGTTCGAAGTCTCCCATACTTTCCTTGCGGCAGTATTTAATCTTTCCGTCTGTGGTAAGATAGTCAGCTCCCTCTTTTCTTGCCCTAAAGAGGAGATCAGCCACGGCAAAGATGAAAAGGCTGCCTCTGCTCTCGTCGGCAAATACGATTCTCTGCCTTTTGCTCTAGCCAGAATCATCTCCAAAGTCTTTGAGAGAAGCTCGATGGCCGCAAGCTCTAGCGGCCTATCCCCGCCGGCCTGATCAAGTAGGGAATCCCGAAGGATCGCTCCAAAGTCAGAGCATCCTACCCCTCCTTGCTGCCTTAACCATCCTGCCGTTGTCCCTTGCGCGGCCAGATGACCAATGATTGCCCTCGAATTGATCTTGTTTACCATATCCCTGACAACCTCACAAGACTTACTCAAAAGCCTCTTGTTTGTGGACCATCATCTTAATCCTAAGATTTTAAAGCTCTTCTCTCTTTTCCCTTCCCTCTTCTCTTACCTCTTTTCGCTTTCCTCTTGCCAAAACAATAAACACATATCAGCGCTCAAAAATCCGCTTCTTGTGCTTCACCATCCTAGGGAAAGCTGGACCACGTGTCTTCGATCGGCTCTCTGCCCAGCATAAGAGCCAACCTCCTCGGCATAATTGGCATAATCGAGCTTGAGTACCCAAAGATTCAACCCCACACCAGCAGTAGCATACCCCTGATATAGCCCAAGCCGCAAAGCCAATCGCTTCCAAAACCAGGATTCGGCCCCAAGGTGGACCCGACGGAAAAAATCGTCCTCATCCTCATTGACATTATGGGTAATGTCCACAAGATCGAGCCCGGCCTTCACCGAAATAATCCCCTGCTGGTAACTCAGCCCGGCGCCCAGATTAATCTGCTGCGGTATCTGTCCAGCATCACCAAGCTTAGTTCCACCGATATTTTGAATGACCAGGGCCAGGCTCGGTTTCAAAAAGCCAGAAAAGGTATAGATAGCCCCAAGGTCAAAACCAAGACCTGAGCCCTCCCCCATGTCATCTTCGATAATCTGGTCGAAATCGTCACTGGCTATCTGGGCAGCGGTGTAAGTCTCCTTAAGCTGCTGCCGCTTGACATACTTGGCGGCCACTCCTAGCCGCAAGGCATTATCTTGAAGAAAGCCAAAACCTGCCCCGCCGACTCCAGCCACATCAACCAGAACGTCAGCATCAACTTCCGGATACTGAGGGTTGTTGATCTCAGCATCGACCACTGCCTGCCCTAATACCCCAAACCCAAAATGCTGCTTGACAAAATGGGGAAAAAGGCAAGTCCTGACATGCTGATGCTCGCCCATATGCTCCCGCAGCAAAGCGGTAACCTCTCCTGTCTGGTCAAAATCCGTATCCTGAATGTCCTGATAAAGATCTTGGCCATTTTCTCCAATCTCAATCAGCGGATTCAGCACGGCAAAGCTTGCACCCGGCACCATGTCAAGGCCAGCCGGGTTATAAAATAAGGCATTATGATCGTCGGCTAAAGCCGAAAACGCACCGCCCATCCCAAGTGGCCGCACCCCTCGAAAGAGGCTTGGCATCTCCCGCGCCTGGACGAAGACCGCGGCGGCCACCATATACATCATCACCATCAAGGGAATCATCAAGGTAATCATCAATGATCTAACTTTCACCATACTGAAGCTGCAATCTGCTGTTTTCATAATATCCTTATTCTCCTTGAATAGCTTCTCCGCAAGCTATCTTATGGGCATCTTCTAATAAAGTCCGTTTCTTTACTTTAATAGATATTAGGCCAAATGAGATGGTTGAGATAGTTTGAAAGATCAGTAGAATCTACAGAATTATCCCCAGAAAAGCCTATATCTTTCAAAAACTTGCTAAACTCCCGATCTATATCATTCTTGTTGTTATCCCCAACCTCCTCTATGCCTATTAAATTCCCTCCACTTAGGGCATTAACTCCATCCTGCACCATCCAAAGGTCATCGTCCAAACCAGGTGGGACGCTGCTCAGCTCAATTTTATTAATCCCCTTGGCATCAAGAGCTTGTTTAATCCCATTAGCGGTCAGAGGAATAGGCATAAGGTTATATTGCCGGCCAATAGCCAAAGAAATACTTAAAATACCATGTATGGCCGCATAGATTCCTCTCTGGAGCCGCAAATCATCGCTGCCTGAATAGCTCCTTGCCCGCAAGCGGCTTTGGGTGTTCACACTGCCAGCACCAAGAACAACCAAGGCTTGGGCAACTAGAGAGACTTTATTGTTAAGATCCTCTTCGGTGAGATTTTCCCCAAAAATACCACCGATAATATCAAAGGTATCCACATCATGGCCACCTTCATCATTCTTAGCAAACTCATCGAGCAGCTTGAGGGTATCAAATCCAGCCTTTCCAATGTAAGCTGAGGCGAGATAGCGGCGCTCTTGATCGGAAAGATTGCTCCTGCCTCCCAAAGTGGCAATAACCGCATCGAAATTTCCCGAATTCAAATCCTGCCTGGCCTGCTCTATCCTAGCCTCCTGGCCGCTATCGTCAGCTATGCCCTCAAACAGGTTAGTGTCGCCGCACCCTTGCAAGAGAAGCAAGATAGCCAAGATAGCTATAAAGAAACTGCCAAATGCTGCCAAAGGTTTCCTTTTCATAAACTACCTCCTGGATATATGTATGGGGATACGATGTTGTTTCTGAAATTTAAAAATTAGATTCCATCAGCAAACTGCGCTGCCCCTTTTCTTTTTTTCGACCTTTCACTTCACAAACATCGGGAGTATCTGAGCTAACTTTTCCCTGTCCAGAGAATTTCGGCCTTTAACTGTCCAGCCGTCGAGGAAATAAACAAAAGCGCGGTGCAGCCCAAAATTTAACCTTGATTTTACCATAAAAAATGGAAGATAATCTAGGCAAATCTCATTATCTTAAAAATAATGGAGGCTTGACCATGAAACTATATCTTATCCGACATGCCCAGCCAAAAAGCCAGGAGGAAGATCCCCGCAGACCTCTTTCCGAATCGGGACGAGAGAGCATGAGGAGGATTTGCGAACATGTAGCCAGACTGAATCTAGCCATAGCCGAGATCTGGCACAGTAGCAAAGAGCGAGCCAGAGAAACGGCGCAGATTCTAGCTGAGGCACTTGCTCTTGGTCCGCAGAGCTTAAAAGAGCACCCAGGGCTTGGCCCCAGCGATGAGGTCGGTCCGATCAAAGACTGGCTGGCAGATGAAAATGCTGATCTAGCTCTTGTTGGCCACCTTCCCTTTCTCAGCAAGCTGGCTTCACTCCTGCTGTGCAGTTCAGAAGAGGCCGACCTGATCAATTTCACTATGGGCAGCATAGTCTGCCTGAGCAGAGATGAACATAACAGGTGGGCTATTGACTGGATGATAACTCCAGACATTATCCTAAAGAGATGATTCAGTAGGGATGACGAGAGTATGAATACCTTAACTCCGATCGGCAGGCTGCTAATCATCAGCGGAATCATTCTGGTAATTATAGGCCTCTTGACTATATACGGCTCCAGAATCCCTTTTATTGGCCGACTGCCTGGCGACATCTATATCAAAAGGGACAATTTCACCTTTTACTTCCCACTAGCCAGCAGCATTGTGGTCAGCATTATTTTGACCCTGATTTTGTTCCTCATCAGTAAATTTACCAGGTAAAATTTCACTAAGCAGACTATCCTTCAAGGGAATCCCAAGGGAGGCCTCTCCCCTTAATTCCTCATCCGCCATCTGGATTAGCATAACAGTAGAGGCATTTATGATGGCAGGGTTGAAGATGATAAGAGCCGATATCGCGGGAGAGTTTGCATCTGCACCCTTGAGCATGGCGCTGCCCGTAGTCAATTTGCAGGCAGAGGCGGCCGCCGAAGAGCTTTTGGAAAAAGTCATTTGGAATACATGAGCTTGGTCTTATCCGGGAATCTGAAGGGAGAAGGCTCACTAACTCCTTCTCGCAGCAGGTGTAAAGATCAATGGAGAGTGCGGCCAGCTTTTTTTCCATCTCAAGAAGAATTTTAATTTGCTCCTCAATTCCCGGATAGATAAACTTAAATCCGGGACGACTGCGAATGCGCTTTCGAATCTTGCCGTAATCATCCATGAAGCTGGTTATGCATCGTCTAATTCCTAGGCGGCTAAGGGCTTGGGCTATGCGGTCAAAATCCTGAAGATTGTCGCACACCTTTTCCCCAGGCTCATGTTGATAAAAACAGATAGGGTCAAACCTCCAAGCGATAACCTGAGGGCCAAATTCCCGGCTCAAATCCTGGGCTTGCCTAAGTCTCTCATCAAGAGGTGGGATGGCTGGCTCAAGAATCCGATCTTCAGAGTTTATAGTAAACTGAAAAAACAGGTTAAATCCTCGTCTGATCAGCTCCTGTCCATAGCGGGCAGCTAAAAAAGGGCCAAAATTCTTTGACCAAAAGACAATGGTGTGAATCTTGTCAGCAGTGGCTGCTACAGTCATCATCTGCCCGGAGACCGGATTTGGCACCGTAAAACTTCCCCGTTCAATTCCCTCCATAAACCAATCCATGTAAAAAGCCGGAATATCAGTTCTCCTGGAAGCAGAAATGACTATCTTTTCAATCTCATCTTTGAAGCCCTTCATTGATTAACCCCTGTTGGTTGGAAGGAACCCTTTTGAAAAAGGGTTCCTTCCAAACCATCCTCCTAAAACTTTAATAGCTAGGCTATTAAAGTTTTAGGAAAAGGGTTTAAGGGGAAAACCCTTTTTCAAAAGGGTTTTCCCCTTATTTTACTCCTCGCGATTGACATTTGAAAGGCATTTTCATAGAATCGGCCCATGAAAATAATGCTCATTACCCTTCCTTTTTTTAATCCTGCCGAGCCGCCCGGCCAGCTTGCCTTACTCAAGTCGCTGTGGCAGCAGGAGCAGCCTGAATGTACGGTCATAGCCTTTGATGCCAATATTGATTTTCTAAACTATGTCCTGCGCGGCGACTATCTCAGGGAACGGCTGGCTGCCTTCAGCGCCACAAAGCCGTCTGCCCGCCAGCTAACACGGGCTAGGCGGGCCTGCTTGCAGATTGAGCGGGCTCAGGCCGCACTCGGCTCAGCCGAAGGATATCGCTCGCTTGGTCGCTATCTTGCCTTTGTTAACTGCCTGAACGATGCCCTAAGGCTAGTGTTTGCTACGCATCCTGAGCTGGCAATCTCGTTGAGTAACTTCCGGCTGCTTCCCTTTGCGGCAGTGGATCTAGCCAATAACCTGCGCTTTGCTAGCCAAAGTCCCTACCCTCCCTTTGATGACTGGTGCACTGGCCGACTTTTCCCCAAGATCGAGCAGCATCGGCCTGAGATCATAGCCTTCTCCCTGACCTATCTCTCCCAGCTCTTTCCCACGCTCTTGGTAGCGGCAAGGCTCAAAGCCCGCTTTCCCAAAATTGTGCGAATCATTGGCGGCGGACTGATCAACTGCTACCGCAGCCGGCCACGGCAGAGCCTGTCGCTGCTTGGCGCACTCTTTGACTGGATTATCTTTGGCCGGGCAAAAGAGCTCGGCTCTGCTATTCCCTGGTCTTGGCTCCTTAGGCCGCGAAAAATCGCGGCCAAAATAAACCCTTTTCTTGAAACCTCAGACCTTATGCCTGATCTTCCTGCCCCTGACTATGGAGATTTTGATTTATCCAGCTATTTTTCTCCGGTTCCCACTCTGCCCTATGCCACCAGTCTTGGTTGCTACTGGAGCCGGTGCGCCTTCTGCCCTGATGCGGGTCGAAGCCCCCATATCAGCGGCAGCAGGGAGCTTGCCCGCAACCTGAAAAAAACCCTACTCAGCTACCCAGGAGCGCTTTTTCACTTCACTGATCCGGCTGTTCCGCCGACCAATATGGAAATTATCGCTGATGTTTTTGCCGGGCAAGGTGCGTCCTATTATTCCTTTGTCCGCTTTGAGAGCTGCTTTGAGGATGCTGCACTCATCAGGCGACTTTCCTCCTCAGGATGCAGGATGCTGCAATTTGGCTTAGAAAGCGCCTCAGAGCGGCTGCTATCCTTGAGCCAAAAAGGGATCGATCTTAGGCGAGCTGAGAGGATTCTGGCGCTTTCAGCTCAAGAAAAAATCCTAAACTATGTCTACCTTCTCTTTGGCCTGCCTTCGGAAACCGAACAGGACCGAAACCAAAGTCTCGAATTTATTATCAGAAATCATCACACTGTTCATTTCATAAACCCCAGCCTGATGAATTTACCAATCGGAAGCCCTATGGAAAGAGAGCCAGAGCGGTTTTTCATTGACCAGACCTATGAATTAGCCACTGAATTAGCCACGGCCAACGGCAGCGGCGGTCTGGCCGATGAAGATGATGGGGAAGATCAGGAAGGAAAATCGCAGGCTGGCCCTCATCAGGAGGCCAAAAGAGCAGGCTCCCCTTTTAGCCTGTATAAGGGGTTTATCTCTCAAGGAGAAAATACCCGAGTATCGGCCCGGCGTTTTCTTGAGAAGGTGTTTTTCCCTCATCCCCTGGTGGCTTCAATCATGAGGCATGATCCGCCCTTCTTTCGGGCAGCTCATGCTCTTTTCTTTGGTCCCTTAAAGTGGTAAAAAGGGGAGGCTAAGCGTATCCTGCTGCTCCTCCATACTGCTTCAGGAGTGCGTACAGTCGTGAGCGAGACAGGCCAGAGAGGCGACAGGCAGCTTTGATATCGCCTCCTGAAAGCGCCATTAAATTGTTAAGATAGCGGCGCTCAGCTTCAGCCAGGGCTGCTGCCCGAAACTCTCCAAGAGTGGGGAATTCTCTTGATGAGAGGCTTATTGTACCCTCGGCTTGCTGCTCGCTGGGGTTAGCTCTCTGGCTGAGTGAGGCTCTGGCTACATAGACTCGAATATAGGTTGGCAGGTGTTTAGGGAACAGAACCCGATCATGACCTGCTGCGGCTAGGGCTCGCTCTATCGTATTCACCAGTTCTCTGACGTTTCCAGGCCAGGGATAGAGAGCCAGGACATCGAAAAATTCTGGTGAGCATTCCTTTTTAGGCAGCTCATAGCGGCTGCAAAGTCTGTCAAGGTGATAGCTGGCTAGCTCTTTTATATCCTCCCCCCGCTCTCTGAGAGCTGGAAGCTCAATGATAAAAGAGCGAAGCCGAAACAAAAGGTCCTTCCGAAATTGCCCATCCTGGGCCATTCGATCAAGATCGCGGTTGGTGGCGGCCACAAGTCTGAAATCGGTCGGGATTTCCTCTCTGCTGCCCAGGGGACGAACAAGGCGTTCCTGGAGAACCCGCAGGAAAGTTTTCTGAATGGGTAGCGGCAGCTCACCCACCTCATCAAGGAAAAGGGTGCCTCCATCAGCCTGCTTGATCAACCCTTCCTTGGTGTGGTCTGCTCCAGTGAAGGCTCCCTTCACATATCCAAACAGTACACTTTCCACCAGGGTTTCGGGAAGAGCGGTGCAATCGACAACCACAAAATTGTTCTGCGCCCGCCTGCTGTTTTCGTGGATGGCCCGGGCAAAGAGCTCCTTGCCAGTGCCGGTCTCACCAGTAATTAAAACATTGGCTTCACTGTTTGCCGCCTGGGCCAGAAGATCAAAACAGGCTCTCATGGCTGGGCTATCCCCGACGATGCCTTCTCGTTTCAAAGCTACAGCTGGTTTTGCGGCTTTCTTCTCTTGCCGATACTGGAGAGCACGAACAAGTGGAACAGCCATCGCCTTGATCGAAGATGGCTTCTCAAGGTAATCCCAGGCACCATATTTAATGGCCAACTCAGCGCCATCAGGGTCCCCAGCTCCAGTAATAATAATAACCTCAGGAGAGGAGGCGGTCGCCCGAAGTTTTGGCAGGATGTCCAGCCCGTTTCCATCCGGCATCTGAACATCGAGAAAGGCGACATCAAATGCTTCCGATACGGCCTTTTTCAATCCATCCTCGAGAGTATGGGCACAGACAACCTCAACCTCTCCCCTTCGCTTTACCATACAGGAGAGCATCTTACACATACTCTGATCATCATCAATAATCAGCACCTTAGCCATAGCGCCACGGTTCCCTTTTTCATCCCTGTGCCGGTGCCGATAATACACTCCTGACCGTCTGAGCCATCTGCGGCAAATCAATAGGCTTGAAGAGTAGATCCTTGATCCCAAGGTCCTTGATCCTCTCCGGCGTGGCCTCCTCATGGAATCCAGTGCACAGGATAATCGGGATATCAGGTCGCATGGTCATCAGCTCCCTGGCTAGGTCCGTGCCGCTTATGTCTGGCATTACCTGGTCAACAATCACCAGATCAAATCCTTGAGGCTGGGCCCGAAAGGCTTCCAAAGCCTCAAGACCACTCGTTTTCAAAAAAACCTTATAGCCAAGATAAGCCAGCATCTTTTGCTCAACATAAGCCACAGATTCCTCATCATCAATTAGAAGAATGCTCTCCTCTTGCCCCCGTGGAAGAGAGGCCAACGGGCTGACTTTTGGGAGCCCCCCAGGACCTTTCCCGGCTGCCCTCTCAGGGCATCGCTTGCTTCTTCTTCTGTTGAGCATATCCTTAGCTTGACGAGTAGCCTTGAGAATCTCAAATAGGTGAGGCAAAGCTGGATTGTTCTTGGGGATCTCCTCTATTGCCAGCTCTGTATAGCCCATAATGGAGGCTAGGATATTGTTAAGATCATGGATAAGAGTTTCAGACAGAGGAGGATAAGGCACCTTCTCTAATTCCCTGATTTGCTCTAAATCGAACTTCCCCTTGACATCTGAAATCATTTGTTTTCCCACACCATGTCTCCTTCCGTTGATCCGCTTGCGCCATTTCAATCCACCAACCGACGATTTCCTTTGGTCTGCCGTCGCTATCTCTCATCAATCCAAGCACATTGTGCACCAGGCGATAGGTGCCATCTCTATTTTGAAACCTATAGCCAAGGGTATGGTATTCCTGCTCCATCAGGTGGGACATGACCTCAAAGACACGAGGGGCATCCTGGGGATGGAGATGATTAATCCAAAACTTAGGATCATCCAAAAATTCCTCTGGTTCAAAGCCGAAAAGGGTCTTTACCTTCTGGCTGACAAAGGTCAGAGAATAATCAGCCTGAGGCTGGCAGGCATAAATGACCACCTGTTGGGTAATTAGGTCAGGCGGCCATCGCCGACTCCCTGCCTCTTTATACTTCACCATTTGGCATTCATTGCTGATGTCAGTAAGGAAGGCATAGTAATACTGGATATGTCCTTCAAAGTCACAGACCGGATGAACGAGCATCTCTACCACTACTTTCGATCCGTCCTGACGGATATACTCTCTCCCATAGAGCTGTGGCTGCCTGGTAAGGGGTAGATATTCATCTGCTTCAGCTTCTGTTTTCTGCGCCAGCAAAGGCATAAGATTCATGCTCCGGTCCTGGCTTCGCAATTCCTCTTCGCCGAAGCCCAGTAGCTGGCAGCATGAGCGGTTAAAAGCGATGATTCGTCCGTCAAGATAGCCTGCCCAAAATGGCTGTGAGGTACGCCGGCAGATATCAGCCAAAAGGCGCAGCCGCTCCTGCTCTTCATCCTCAGACTCGACATACCCCGGTCTTATCCACTCTTTTTCAGCCCGCGACGCGGCTATTTCACGGTTCATAAAATTCACCTGCCTTAAAATTCACCAGCCTTAAATTTTTTGTTTTCCAAGTGACGAAAATACAAAAACATAATCAAATAAGAGAGTGCATAAACCTGATGTTCATTGATGACTCATTATCATTATCGGCATAGCAGGCTGTTGAATTTGGGTTATCCGAAAGGGGCGGACCCGGCGCGGCGATTTGTCATGGCTACACAGAGGCGTAGATTTATCATGCCTCCACAGGGGACATTCGCTTAGCGCTCACGGCGGATTGGCCAGGAGATTGGCTTAAGTTCATGCCTAAAGGGGGCATTCGGTAGGACAGATTACTACTACTAACCCCTGCGCTGGGTTAGGCTCATGCCCTCAGGGTGGCTGAGATTGTCGTGTAGAGCTCTTCCAATTCAAAGGGTTTGCAGAGTATAGCAGACACTCCAAGGCTACTTAGCAACCCCTGATTTGAGTCTGCTGCTGCGCCGCTCATGACTATTTTCCTTGGCCTGGCCGATTCAGGGAGGGTGGAATTGATCATCTCAAGGAGCCCCTCTCCCGGCATATCCTGTAACTTGAGATCAAGAAGTATCAGATCGTAATTTTTTTTCCGAATCATCCGAAGCCCATCACTCCCCGCTCCCACAGCATCTACCTTGGCCCCTTGCAGCTTAAGGGCTTTTTTGATGATCTGTCTGATACTTGGCTCATCATCAATAATTAAAATTCTCCTCCCCTGCAAACGAAAGGTCTTGGTAGAGGTCGATAAAGGTGGCAGATCGTTCTCCGGGCAGCAGCCATTATCATGGGCTGAGGCTGCATTGAGAGGCAGAAAGATAGTAAAGGTCGTCCCTTCGCCTGGCTGGCTTGATACTTTGATCGATCCACCATGATCCTCTATGATCCTCTTAGCCATAGCCAAGCCAAGGCCACTGCCACCTGATATCCCCCCCGCCGCCTCAGCGCTCTGCTGCGCCTTGGTGGTAAAGAAGGGGTAAAAGATTCTGGCTTGGTTCTCGATCGGGATTCCACAGCCGGTATCGGATACCTTTACCAGGGCAAAGCCTGCCTCTTGACCAGTTTCGATGCTAAGGACCTTCCTCGCTGTTTTGGCCATAGCCTGTTGAGCATTTAGATAAAGGTTTAAGAGAACCTGGCTGATCTGATCTGGATCAAGGAGGAGAGAAATTGTAGGCTGATGGTGAATAACCCAAAGCTTGATTCCCTCCCTCTTGAGCTGCGGAGAAACTACCTGTAGGCTTTCCTGAACCAGGGTAGACAATTCAGTGAGCACCTTTTTCGCCTTCGGGGGGCTGTTGTCTGGATGTAAAAGCTGTCGGGCCAAAGAGGCAAGGTTTTGGCTGAGGCTGCGGATGGTTTTAAGCTCTTTTTCAAGCTCAAGGGAAAGCTTTTGCTCAAAGAATATAAACTCTATGTGTCCAGAGAGGATCGCGGCCAGATTATTCAATTCATGAGCCACCTCCCGCGCCCGCTGCTCCATAGCCGAGAGCTGACCAGGCGCGGGGTAGCTTGCCTGGTCATCGAGAATATTTTTCAACCTCTGCCCTCCCATATTATCATCAAGATCATCACTCCTGGCTAAGACGCCTCAAAAGCTCAACCCCCTGCTCGCCCACAGGGCTTAGGGCCAGTGAGACTTTTGTAACGGCCCACTAACTACCCCTCTCTGCTCGCCCGCGTGGCTTGTGCCAGCAGCTCCTAAGCCACCGCCGACTGCGCTCATCCCCCCTACTCGCCCGCGGAGCTTTTGGTGCCGCACACCCCAAAAGTGGGCCAGCTACCTGCTTTTTTCCCTCGAATATAGGCCGATCAGCTCGGCTGTGGCCAAGGTATTTTTCTGAATCTCCTTCTGAAAGTTCATCCTATTGATGTCTTTAAGCTCCTTGGCCTTTAGGGCGTAAAGGGTAAAGAAGTAGCGGTGGGTACCTGAGGGTGGGCAGGGACCTCCGTAGCTTCTTCTGCCAAAGTCATTGGCAACCTCCTTTGCTCCCGGGGGCAGTGGCCCGCCTTCAGGAATTTCAGAAACATTCTTGGGGATATCGTATACTAGCCAGTGGATGAAATTCCCTCCCGGCGCATCTGGATCAGTCAAGGAAAGCGCAAAACTTGCGGTTTCTGCCGGTGCGTCAGACCAGTAGAGGTGTGGAGAAATATTTGGGCCATCACAGGTATAGGTGGCAGGTATCCTCTGCTGATGTTGAAAGCTCTTGCTAAGCAATTTCATGGTATTCTCCTTGCCATCAATAACCACATCACGGCTTTTATGGTAAATGAGAAAAAGACATATAAACTTATCGTCTAAAGAGTCAATTTTTACTGCATAGCATCTTCTGGCAATGCCAAGATGTGCCATCCCATCTGGCAGTATAGAGAATCCAGTCATCGGCGCTTTCTACTCTTGCGTCTTGATCCTGAGCCCAGACCACCAAAGGTTTTCGATCTGCGGCATAGGTAAGCACAGGGGATTCAGCCCAAGCAGCCCTGGAAATGATTCTTGGGGAAGACCACTGGCTGCCATTCCACAGTGAGCCGAAGACACAGAAGCCCTTGCCTGAGCGGTTGATCCACACAGCCGCTATCTCACCATCAGGACCTGCGGCCAGAGCAACCTCCTCATTAATGCCGGAAAGTTCGGCCACAGGAGCAGGTTCTGTCCACTCTCCCTCTATCCGCTGAGAATACAAAAGATTCGATTTACTCAAGGCCTGAGCGATCTCTTCAACCGAAGAGCGCTCATAATCAAGGCCGTCATTTGAGGAACTTGACCAGACAGCCATAGGGTTTCCAAAACTGTCAAAGACCAGGGCCGGATGGTGATGGAATTCAACCTCACGGGTTATCTCAACTGGACTCAGCCAGCCAGCCTCAGCAGTATAGGTGGCGGCATAAATTTTACTGCCAAGGCTTGAGGCAGCTAATGCTTTGGCCCACACGACCATGACCTCTCCTGACTGGCTCCTAGCCAAAGCAGGAAGCCCATCATTGTAAATATCAGATGAGATATCCCCTAGCACGCTTTTCCCTTCATACACGGCACCACATCCTACCAGAGGCTCCTTGACCAGCTCAAGCATCTCATCTACCATAGTCTTCCCATCAGCCATGATCTGGGTTATGGTCTTGGTCAGACTATCTTTCCTCGATTGCACTGCCAAGGATTTGGGAGACGGGTTTGTTCTTTTTAAATTTTTAAAGTATGAAGAATTAGGATCAGCCCACCATCTGCTGCCTCTTGGGTAGTGCCGCCGTCGGGCTGTCCCACTTCCACCGAGCGAGGTATTTGGATCTTGCCATCTGCCACCCAGCTCTTCCAGGGTGTAAGACTTATTGAATCTTCCCACCAGGCCAGCCCAATCTCCGCCAAATCTGACTGCTCCGCTCAGACTAAGACTTGGTATCCAATCAACCGAGGAGCCTTGAGCCGAAAAGCTATGGTTTATTGAGTAGCTGCCTGCCAGAAGAATAAACCCTTGAAATCTATCCTCCAAAGCATTAAAAACCTCTTGCGGCCCCAGTCCGACGGCAAACTGGGTTACAGACTCCCGAGGCTTCTCCAGGCTCTTTGGCCTTCTGATATAGTTATAGGCTATGCCTGCTGACCCGGCTATGCCTATCCTGACGGTAGCAAGCCTGTCCCCACAGACAACCAAAGGGTAAGGGTGAGATAGGCAAAGAAAGGTATCACTTCCACCCCAGGCAGCGATCGTCTGCTGAACCTCCCCTAAAGAAGCAGGATCAGTGCTTATGGCCGCCTGATTGGAGGAGAAGAGATTAAAACCCAGAGAAAGATGAGGGCCTAAAGTTAGTTCAGCCGTCAACTCACCAAGAGCATGGGGAGTCAAAACAGGCGAAGGATCACGAGGGGTAAGACCCAAATTGCCGCAGAGAAAACTCGATACTTTCACATCAACGCTATTTCCAAAAACAGGGATAGCTGGCGGCAGATTGACGGTGAAGCTGCTCAGAGCGATTTCCACACATCCCAAAGGGGCGTATGGGGGAATAGGCCCGATGAGATCAAGGGGATCTTCGGCCATCTGCCCTACCCAATTTGAGGGAGGCTCATCCAAAGCTGCCCCATCACCTTTGGATCGGGCATCTTCAGACCGAGGAGCGGCCTTGCCCACGCGGTGGGCATCGACAGCTTCGGTCAAATGGGAGCCCTGAGGAGGAGCCTGCTCACGGCTGGCTGAGGCTTGCGCCAAAACCAGAAGGTGATTTTCGGCGACCTGGCGGGCTGCCGCAGCCTGAGTCCCAGTGGCTGAGGCTGCTTCTGAGACTGGCAGTCGGCCTGATAAAGGGGCCATCGCCTGCCCCCTATCTCCATCTCCATTCAGAGGCAGACTGCTGCCCGAGCCAATTACCTGATAGTAGAGGTCGGCATCATCCTCAAAAGATGCCCGCTGGAGCCAGAGCACAAGAGGATGGCCGCCTTGGTCTGTGGTCAGAGCGATGCCGTAGTCATCATGGCTATCGCTGGTCAAATCTTGTGGCCTGCTCCAGCTTATCCCCCCATCCTCAGTAAGAGTGCCTTCTGAGCTGATGATTTTTTTAGGAGCAGTAAGGGATTCCCAGGCACAGAAAAGACTCGCCGATCTCTTTTGATCAGCTGATGTGTTCTGGTCCGCAGATTCACTCCCCTTCATGGACTGCGACAGGCAGAGCAAAATCGGGCGATTTCCCCCATCACCTGGTATTTTCCCGCTCCTGGCCCACTTTCCCTGCCGGTTGATTGCCCAAAAGAGTTCATTACCATGCTCCCAAACCAAATATATATTGCCTTGGCCATCATTGGCCAGCGAGGGGTTATGATCTGGGACCTTATCCTGCCTTTCACCTGAGAGGCTCTTTTTTTTGAGATTTGAAACAGGTGCGGATAGCCAAAGAATCTCTTTTGTCTTTTTACCGCAAGATTCTCCTCCGATAAATTCTGCCCCACCGCTTGCTCCTGTTCGCCCTAAAGCCCTTCTTCTTCCCCCTATTGCCTTGGCTAGAGTTGGCCGGCCTAAGAGCAGGATAAGAGCTAAGATAGTGAAAATAAAACTTTTTCTCTTCAGGTTGCTAAGACACATGGTTGAGGTTCTCCTGGGTAACCTTGTTTTTCGATATCTTTTGTATCTTGTATTTTATCTTTATCTTTTATATGTTTTTATCCATTCTTTCACGTTAACCTCTTCAAAATCGGCTCTTTTTAGCACAAGTTATTACCACTTAAGCCACGATAATTACACAATTATTGGTGTAAAAAAACTCCATTTTTACCTTTTATTTTTCCGCCTTGACTGAAGCCTGCCCTTCGTGTTATCTTGACCCTGTGAGTGTAAGGTTATTTTTTTCATCAACATTGAAACACTCTCAAATTAACATTACCTATCCGGTAATGGGAGAATTAACAATGGACATAGGCAATGATGATCTACGGCTCCAGCTCAATGAACTCAAGAAGCATACCTTCTACGAATTACTCAATCTAGCTGGCAGGGTCTATATTCTGGTCAAATATTCCGAAGGGGTGATTATAGGTACCAGGGGCTTTCTCCCCGAGGAGAAAGAACACGGCCTGGTTCTGGTCTTGAATACCAAGATGAATTTCACCTGGGACGAGGAGGGGATTTCCGTCAAGCTGGTCTTTGGAGAGACCCCGCACAAGTGTTTTATTCCGGCTGATAATATCTTGGCTATCTATTCCCCTGAATTGAACTCACAGCTCATCATAGGGCCCCAGCAGACCGCAGAAGCCAATACTGCTTCGCTCAAGGGCCAAGGGGGAGCCCCCAAAAGGGGAGCCAAAGGGGCCGACAAGGTGAGACAAGAGCCTTCATGTGATGGGGAGGACAACAGGAAAAACAAGGTTGTCCGAGTCGATTTTCAGAAGAAGAAAAAATAACCTTATCCGCAAAACCGGCCAGGCGATTGCTGATTTTAATCTAATTCAAAGCGGTGATAACGTCCTGCTCGCCCTCTCAGGAGGGAAAGACAGTCTGGCCCTTCTTGAAATCTTGCTTTATCTTCAAAGAAAGGCTCCGGTTAAATTTTCCTTAACTGCCTGTACCATTGATGAAGGCTTTGGAGGCTTTCAAACCGAGCGGATCGCTGATCATTGCCGTCAAAGAAAAGTACCCTTTATCCTGAGGAGGGAAAAAATCCTGGATATCCTCCAGGGAAAAAATCTCTCTGGCCCTCATTTTTGTTCCCTGTGCGCCAGGCTGCGCCGGGGAACCCTCTATACTCTTGCCCGAGAGCAGGGATTTAACAAAATCGCCCTAGCTCACCATGCGGATGACTTTATCGAAACGCTCCTGCTCGATCTCTTCTATGCAGGATCATTCTGGAAGATGCCGGTTAGTCTGGCCTCCGAACGCCGGAAAGAGGTGGTTATTCGGCCTCTGGTCTATGTCTATGAGGAGGAGATTGAGCGCTTTTGCCAAGATCAGGACCTTGTTCCCATTCCTCACCCCTGTCCCTTTACTGAGGAAGGTTTTTCCCAACGAAGCCGAATTAAGCAGTGGCTGAAAGAGTTGTCCAAGACCAATTCGGCGATCAAGGGGAACCTGCTGAGCGCGGTTATCAGGGGGCAAAAGACCGAAGCTTGTGCCAAGCAGCAGTTTTAAACCCACCCCTAAGTCTGAGGGCGGCCCTTTGTGGTCGCCAAAATTGCGCGCTTTTTTAAAGAAAAAACCATTTAGCATGGCATCTAATAAATGAGCGAATATATATAAAAAATGTATATAAAAATAGATGAAATGTATATAATATAGGTATATAATATAGATGATGGTATGAGTAAAAGCTCAAACATTGGGTATATAACATAAGGTAATAAAAAAGTTTTCCAGGTAGTCAAAAAATAAATTCGTGCCGATTCATTCTCTTGAGAGATAGCTTGAAGGATAAGTAAGTAATAAGTAAGTAAGATGTTTACTGACAGGAGAGAAAAAGAGGTATGGCAACATACCCAGTGGTTAACCACCGAACCAGATAAATCTTGCACCGTGGCTTTTGAGCAGCAGACTCAAGGGAGAGCAGTAGACTCAAGGAAGATGGGGGTAAATGGGCGAGATCAACGATTCTCAAGGGATAATAAGCTTATTTTTTCCCCCTTGAGATATTTAAAGAGGAGAGATAAAAATGAAGAGATTTACATGGTTCGATTGGCTAGCTTTAACCCTGCTCATTATCGGCGCTCTTAACTGGGGGCTGGTAGGGTTCTTTAATTATAATCTAGTGAGCGCTATCTTTGGTCCTGCGTTGTCAAGGATAATTTATGCGATCGTTGGACTGACTGGATTGTACGCCATTATCAGCGGACTTTCACGTATGGCTCGCAAAGAACCGTAAGCTATCTTACTACCTTAACACCAAAAGCTAGTCTCTCTTTATGAAGAGGCTGGATGTAGGGATAAATTCCCTCGCATCCAGCCTCTTTACTCCTCTCGAATTCTCCTTATATCAAATCAAAAGATACCTTCCTCGGCTCAAGCAAGCTAAGATTTTATCTCCAAAGCCTATCTAGGCTGATAATCTCTTGCCCCCTATAAACGGCGGTTTTGGGAATAACTCTTCTAATCTTAAGGTGAGCACTCATTACAGAGGATATCTTCATCTGAGACTTGACAAAAGGGGCAGGATTGGTAGAGGTTATAGTTAATACTGGGGTCATTTTCTACCGATCCTGCTAACACTAGCGGTTCTATCTTGCTGACTTTTAACATTGTGTCTAACATTGTGTAAAGATTGTTCTCTTCCCTCTCCGTATAGGTATTCTTCTCTTCACTCCCTAATGGATATGCCTGGCCCATTATACTATCCTCTCCCTTGGCCTATTACTGTGCTATTTCTAAGGATACTCTCTATCAATCTATTTTTTTCTTGCTTTTAACCATACAACTCACTTCCCGTATAATGCGGGTGCTGGTATCGAGTCGCTGGATTCCCCCCCTCTCACTCACTTCCCGCAATACGGGTTGTGAAACTCTCCGCAAGGAAAATTTTTATTAATCCATAGGCTATGCTCCCCCCTGATTTTCGTTTCTTGCCAAACGGCGCTCTTACGGTATTGACAGAGAAACACTCTTTAAGCCTAAATAGAGAAAGCTGGTACTATAGCGGTAGGGATACCGTCGCCTTCTTTAGAGCTTCCAGGAAACGTAAGATTAATCAACAGGTTTTGTGGAACCTATTAATAACTGTACTGATGAAATAGAGTATCAGCCAAAGAATAACAGAGCTGAAAAATGAAAAACTGGCAGGAACAATTCGCTATCCCCCCCTATTTTTATTCCCCTTTTTTACTCCCCCTATCTGGCGGCATTTTTATATGGTGCAATAATCGTGCCTTGCTCATAACTTGCTCTCTATTTAAGAGATTGTCATTGTAATATAGGCAATTAGTTAATAATTACAATTTTTCACCATTACTATATTATTAATTAGACAATGAAATAGTTTTCATATTTATGATTTATAACATATTGTTAACTCAGGGTATTATATCATTTTACAGGTATCTTATCGGTTATGAAATTTTTTTCCTATTCAAAAATGGATTTTTCAGGAGTGATTTTTTTCAGGATTGATATTGATGCAAAAAAATAAGGTTTGCAGGATTGGTGAAGGTAAAAGAACCAGGCATCTGGCCTATAGGCTACTGTAAGATAAAAATAAACTGGCAGATGAAAATATAGATATAGGGGCGAAAAAAAATAGATGCTGGCAAGGGAGGTATTCTCCTCCCTCTTATCTACTTCACTACCTGTTCCAGATAGGGGATCGGCTGTTTGGTGATCACAGGACGTGAAATGCTAACGATTTTCCACTTCCCCTGAATCTTCTGGAGAGAGAAAATTTGATTCTCGTTCCGATCGGGGTAGACTGCCTCGACCTCAAAGACTGCCCTCTGGGCATCTTCCTGCTGGCCGTTAATGATCGACAAGGCTTTAATATCCTGGACATCACGCCTGATGTAGTCCTGAAAAGCAACTTCGGTGGTCTGCTTTCGGTTTTCTTCTAGCACATCACGGGGCGGGCCGGAAAAACAGTCGATATACTGCTGGGTATCTCCAGCTAGGGCGGCGGAAAACATCTTCCAGATGACATCCTCGACTCTCTCTGGGCCTTTAGCTCCTCTTGGGGCAGTAAGCCACATGACCCCAATCAGAATAACTATCACCACAATGGAGATAAAGAGTTTGTTGTTCATAATCCCCTCAGGACTCTTTCGCTATTTATTCTTCAAGGTCTATTTATTCTTCAAGGTCTATGATTTTGAGATCAAAGGGCTTTGTCTGATTGTCTGAATCAACCACCACCTTTTGCATCCTGGTCATGGTCTGTTCCATAGTTTCAAGATAAAGACGGGAGGCGGTAACCTGCTCGCTCCCCTCGTACTCGGCGCACATTTCGATGAATCGCTGGGCATCTCCCTGGGCTGTGTTGATTTTCTCATTACGGTAGCTTTCAGCCTCACGCAGGATCCGCTCAGCCTCTCCCCTACTCTGCGGGATTTTCTCCCGTCGGTATCCTTCAGCCTCATTGATATAGCGGTCACGGTCCTGTCTGGCTGCGGCCACATCCTTGAAGGCGTCGGCCACCTCAAGAGGTGGAAAGACATTCTGAAGGTTAATCGAAGCTACCTGGACCCACCGCTTACCCTGACCAAGCTCATCTAGTCGTGCCTGGGTGTCAGCCAGAACCGTATTCTGAATAGCTATCTTGCCATCCCCCTCAAGGACCTCATCAACGTTCATCCGAGCCGTAGTTTTGGCCAGGCTGGCCTTGGCCAGGTCTCTAATTATGGCCGCTGGATCAGTGAAGGAGAACAAGTACTTAACCGGATCTAGAATAGAGTACTGGAGGACCATTTCCATCTTGATGATATTGCGGTCGCCGGTCAGGAATTCTCCTTGAGTCGGATTTGAGACTCGACCAATGGCCTGGTCAGCGAATTCAAACCCGACACTGATCCGCTTCTTTTCCTGTGGCTTGATCTTATCCACTTTTTCGATTGGATACGGCCAGCGGTAGTGCAATCCCGGAGATACCCTGGCATTGACTACCCGGCCAAAACGCCTCTTCACGCCCAATTCATTGGTTGATACAAGATAAAAGCCGGACAGGAGATAGACAAGTCCAGCTATGCCGAGCAGCCACTTTGCCCACCTTCTAACAGTTTTCGCCTTGCTCATCTCGATCGCCTGCCTCCTTGCTATTTTCTGGCCAAATTGTCTTTGTCTGCACTTGCTTTGGTAGCTGCTTTAGCAGCCTTGCCAGCTATGCTCTTATCATTGTTCGTGCCCTGAGTAATACTCTTTACCTGCCCCTGGGTCAGGAGCTTGAACAGCTCGGAACCCGAGGAGAGAACCACCGTGGTTTTCTCGTTCAGAAACTTCTGATAGGCCTGAAGTGTCCTAAGGAGCCGATAGAAGCGGATATTTCGCCCATAGGCCTCACCGTAGATCCGGATAGCCTCGGCATCGCCTTCTCCCTTGATAATTTCAGCCGTCCGATAGGCCTCGGAGAGAATCGTTTTGGTTTCCTTGTCAGTAGCCGCCCGAATCTTCATGGCCTCCTCTTCCCCCTCAGCCCGATACTGTTTGGCAATTCTCTGCCGCTCAGCCCGCATCCGGTCAAAAACAGACTGCTTATTTTGTTGGGGAAGGATCAATTGCTTAAGTTTCACGCTGGCTATTTGCATGCTGTAGTCTCTGGCCGCCCGGCGCCGACAATTTTCGGTAATCTGCTGAAAAATCTCTTCTATCTTCATCTCACCGGGCTTGGACGAAACCAAAGAAGATAGGTCATATCTGCCAAGGGCAGCCGAAACTTCAGAATACACCAAATCATCGAGGTGGGTTTCAGCTTTGGGAACATTCATCACGGTAGCATAAAAATCAAGAGGATCAATGATTTTCCAGCAGACAAAATTATCGACCACCACATTTTTCTTATCTCGCGTCAGGTACTCCTTGGGAACCGGATTATAGAGCAGGAGCCTCTTATCCAGGGTGATAGTGGTGTGAATGGGCGATTTAAAGTATAGCCCTGGCTCTGAAACCACTCTGGTTGGCTTTCCAAAAAGAGTAACAATCTTGTACTGGGTTTCATCAACCACAAACATGCTCAAAAAAATCAAAACTAGGGCTACAAGAATTAAAAGTGAAATAACGATCTTATTTTTGGTTTCTTTGTCCATCAACATTCCCCCTACAAAGAGAGTTGGCAAGCTGCAAGTCAAGTTAGGTTGCTATATACGCTCTTTCAGGATGATCTTTTGCATACCCCGGTTAGATTACGGCTTCAGATTCTGCTGCTTGGCCCGGGGGAAAAATTCCCTGGTAAGGTTATTCATAAGGGTCTCGATCTTTTTAGAACCAAACACTGTTAACTCCTCACGACCATTGCGCTGCTCATCGAGAATAAATTTTTTCATCCCCGGCAGGACACTTTCCACAGTCTCAAGATAGAGCCTTAAGGTAGTGGCCTCTTGAAAGCGATCATAATTTTCGCACATACGCACGAACCGCTCTCCCTCTCCTTCGGCCCGATTAACTATCTCCTGCCTATAGGCTTCAGCCAGCCTGATATTCTGCTCCCCCTTGCCATGAGCCAGGGGCAGTTGTTCATTATGATAGGCTTCAGCCAGATTGATGAGCATAATCTTTTCCTCATGGGCATTGACCACGGCCCGGAAAGAATCAGCCACTTCAATGGGCGGATGCACGCTCTGCAGATAGGCTCCGGTAACCAAAAGGCCTGTATCAAGAGAATCGAATTCTTGCTGAAGGAGCTTTGAAACTCTGGCTTCAATCTCACTTCGATCTGTGGTCAGAATCTGGTCAGCCCCTTTTTGGCCAATAATTTCCCTGATCGCTGACTGAGCACAGAACCGCACCAGATTTTCGGTATCTTGAAGTCCCCTGATTTTAAACAGATAAGCCGAAGGATTCTTAACCCGATATTGAACCACTAGATCCAGCTCAAGGAAATTCTCATCCCCGGTAAACACCAAGGTCTCATCATCCTTTTTCTGATACTCACCGCTGCGGTCCTGAATATCCCACTCATAGGTGGTGATCACCTGACCGGTTTTCTGATCCACTCGCCTAGCTATATTCTTGTTGCGGCGAAATCCAATCTCAACCCGATCAACCGAGCGAATAACCTTGGTAACTTTATCTATCGGCCAGGGGAAGAAAAGATGGAGGCCAGGCGGCACATTATCAGTGATCAGACGGCCAAAACGCTGAACCACTCCCCGCTGATAGGGAGCGATCATGGTTAGGCCTGAAAAAAGGTAGAGCACAATCACCAGAGCCAGGCTCGTGTTGACTATCGGCTTCCTGTAGCTTTCCCATAAAGAGCGAATATGGTCATGAACAAGATGCTTTGACCATTCGAGCAGAGCAAGCAGCCAGCCAGTCAGGATGTCTTTTATTTTCCCAGACAGAAGCCGAAGTGAATTTCCCACCACCAAAAGGGAGCTGATCTGATGAACAATAGCCGCTATTGGCGGTGTAACCCAGGCTGAGGCCCAGGCAGCAGCCACCACAGCCAGCGTATTGAAGATAACGGCAAAAAAGATAATATTTTGTCTGATAGTTTTGACTGTTTTTCTGCCGATGAGCACAGCCTTCTCCAGGCGGCTCAGATCATCGGCCATAAAGATCATATCCGCGGCATCAATAGCAATATCAGAGCCGATGCTACCCATAGCTATGCCGACATTGGCCGCGGTCAATGAGGGGGCATCATTGATCCCATCCCCGACCATAGCCACGACGTAGCCTTCCTCTTGCCACTTTCTGATCCTGTCCACTTTGCCGTCAGGCAGAAGATTTGCTGCATACTCATCAATACCTGCCTGATGGGCTATCTGCTTGGCTACCAGCTCGTTATCTCCAGTCAGAAGGGTAAGCTTGAGACCCAGTTTTTTCAGTTTTCGGATGGTCTCAATAGCCTCAGGCCGAATCTCATCCTGCATGGTAATGGCACCGGCCAGCTTCTGTTCACAGGAGATGAGGATTATGGTCTGGCCCTTGCGCTCAACCTCTTCCAAGACCTTGATCGCCGACGCATCAAATTCAATCCCCTCCTCCTGAAGGAGTTTTCTGCTACCCACAAACACCCTCTTCCCCTGGTAGACCGCTTCGACCCCAAGCCCAGGTTTTACCAGAAAATGCTCGCACTGGCCGATATCGGCTGATCTTCTCTTAGCCTCCTCGACCACAATCCTAGCCAGAAGGTGTTCGGAATGCTGCTCAGCCAAAGCCGCAAGAGACAAAACTTGCTGTTCTGAATACTCTTGGAAGGGAATGATGCTGACCAGACGAGGTTTGCCCTGAGTCAGGGTCCCGGTCTTGTCAAGAGCGATCAGCCCGACCCTGCCCATAGCCTCAAGGTAGGCTCCCCCTTTGACCAGAATGCCCTCTTTGGCCATCCGGCCAATGCCAGCAAAAATAGCCGTCGGCGTAGCCAGTACCAAAGCACAGGGGCAGGCAATGATTAAAATGGACACCGACCGCACCAGATCGCGGGTGATGAGCCAGGAGATGGCAGCTACCAGGATAATAATAGGGACAAAGAATTTAGCATACCGATCAGCCACCTTCTGAATAGGAGCCTTCTGCGACTGGGCCTCTTCCACCAGGTGAATGATCCTGGACAGAAGGGTATCCTCCCCCACCTTCTCAGCCCTGATTTCCAAAGAACCAAGCTGATTGATAGTGCCCGAATACACCTTGCTGCCGGCGCTCTTTTCTACCGGTATAGACTCACCGGTAATGGTGCTCTGATCAACCGAAGAGTATCCGCTCAAAACCTCCCCATCAACCGGGATTCTCTCCCCCGGCTTGACAATAACCCGATCGCCAGCCACCAGCCTCTCAACCTCAATCTCCTGCTCTTTCCCTTCTCTGACCACCCTGGCCTTTTTGGGCGAAAGATCAATCAGCTTCTTGATGGCTCCCCTTGTCCGGTCAACGGCAAAAGACTCAAGAGCCTCGCCTACCAGCATAATGAACATAACCTCAGCCGCAGCCAGATACTGTTTTATGGACAAGGCGGCGATAGCAGCCAGGGCAATAGCTAGATCAACCGAGATCTTGCGTCTAAAAAGGCTTTCCAGCGCACCTAAAAAGATTTTATATCCGCCGACCAGGGTAAGAATGATGGCCGTGTCAATTCCCAGTACGGTCTTAAAGATTCCCAACCAGTTAAGCAAAAGCAATAAGCCAACAAGGAGGGTAAAAATTATATAGTTAATCGAAACTCCCTCTTCCGCCTCTTCTATCTCATCTTCCAATGGCGCATCATCGGCCAAGGCCTGATGATTCTTCCCCTTAGCTGCTGTGCTCATACAAGTTTCCTCTTCTCGATAAATACCCCTATTGATTCAAGCGTAGAATAAATTTCTCATCACCTTTTGCCAGGCAGATACTATCTTTAGTGATCCACATCACCTCCATTCCAGCTATAGTTTCTCCTTTTTTCACCCTTCTGTTGTTGATCAGGGCTATATATTCCCCCTGACAGCTCAAGATTCCGTTAAGGTCAAGATCTTTTACCGAAACTCTCCCCTCATCCTGCAAGGGGCTCCTCCCCTCTTCCTCCCAGGGGCGGCTCTTCTTCCTGATAGGAGGATCATCCTCTCCGCTCACTGCCGCCTCTTCCTCACTCTTCCCCAGCTCATCATCCTCTTCGGCCTCTGAGACCTCCTCGGGAAAAAAGAGGTCTTTTTCCAAGGCAGTCAACCGAACGTTTTTCTGGGCAGCAATCAGAGCAGAAGAAAGATTTGCGGGCTGGTAGGGGGCCACCGCTCTCAAGATAAGGCCAGTGTCCTCTTTCTCCCGACGTGATAGGCCAACTATCTTGATGAGCATAGCTAGCCGCACTCTGGGAAACACCTCTGAGCTATTCTCCTCAAGCTTGCGAATCTCCGCCTGATCAATACTCAGAAAATAGGGTAGCTCCTCCAGCCACTCAAGGTAGTTGCAAATATCGGGAAGCTGCCCTTCTGCCTGAAGTTGAACTGGAACAGCCTCCAGGCAAAAAACCCGATCATTGGCATATGATGATTGATCTGCCGCCTCATCCAGCCGGAAGGAATAATCAGAGCTCACCTTTAGCATATTCAATCCATATTCTGTTCCCCGAGAGTGAAGCTGCTTCAAGGTAGTCTCGATAGATCCCGGGCCGGGAAGATAGCGAATCAGAGGCTGGATGTCCTTCTGAAAATAAGCTATCTTCCTCTCTATCTCCTGCGATTGAGTTCGCAGATGGCCAAATCTTTCAATCTGGCTGCGGGTCAGGCGAATTTTTTCTCTGACCTTGAGGATCTCAGCTATAGAGGGATAGAGCAAAAGCCAGGAGAAAAGTATAACCAGGACAGGAAATATAAAAATAAAAACTCGCGCCTTTTTCATATCTTTTAAGCCATGTTTTTGGGGAAAATTTGCGTGAGGAACTCGGCTGTCGAATAATACCGCTCTCATGGACCCCTAGGGAGATACCTCAGGCATCCCTAGGGAGATACAGATACCTTCAGGCATCCATGAGCATCTCTTTTTAGATCACTATCTCAAATCAGCGATCAGGCTAAAACTTAATCCTCGACCATAATCGGTATCCGCTTCCCGCTGATAGTTGACCTGCACATGCCGAAAAAAGGAGGATTGATTGAGCCGGGCCAAAAATGCAGGGAAATCTCCACCAGGATAAGAGGCGCTCTCTTGTACGCTCATACCTTCCAGCACTACCTTCCTCCTGCTGTCCTCTGTCTGTGAGCTTTTACCTATTTGTGAGCTTGTACCTAACTGAATGGCAGCAGAGGATGCGCTCTGGAGGGAAATTCGGTTGAAAAAAACCGTGGCTGGACTCAGGTGGCTCAGTTCCTTCAACAGGCAACTTAGAGAAAGTTTCTCACCCAAAAGGTCTCTAACTAGAGCCTCTTGTCCGCTCCAGAAAGACTTTCTGACCTCAAGAGCCTGGGGCGATGAGAGCTGCGCTGCGGTCTGCTCAAGCTCTTTGGACAATAGCTCAAGCCGGGCCCTATCTGCCCTAAGCTGCCAAGAAAGCAGCACATACCCTGCCAGGATGAGCCCGAATCCGGCCAGAGCCAGAAATCCCATCATGAGTAGCCCCCTTCCCGGTTTTCCCTCGGATTTTACCTCAGGATATTGGCTATAAAATTCCTCACAGCTAACCCCCCCGCGAATGAATCTGATCAGTTGATTTGTAGCGGTGAGGTTTTCCTCCTGTTTCATCTGCTCTCTTAGTCTTGACTAATGACCACTACCCGGCAGGTGCGAAAGTGCTTCTGCTGTAGCCTGTCTATAGTCTCCCAGGCACGGGCTAGATCAGCAAAAGGGCCAATAATGACCGCGTATTGCTCTTCCCGTCCGGAGAGATTTTCCCGCTCAATATAGATCCGACTGCCAATTGAGGAGAGTTTCTTCAGACAATCTTGAGCCGCGGCTGCAGTGGGAAAATAACCTACTTGCACACCGTAGATGCAAGAGGAGCCCCCCTCCTCTTTCTTAGTAAGATCTGGAAAGTAAACCTTCTGGCCAGGTTCTATGAGATCCAAATTTGCAATGTGAGGATTGGCCTTTCGGATGGCTGCCAAAAGCTCATCTGAAACTTTCTCACAGCCATAAAGTTTGAGAGCCATCCTAGAGATAAAATCACCCCTTTCAGCCACCACTACCCGATATCCTCCCCGGGTCTCTCCGAGAGTGGAATCCTGCGGCCTGCTCTGCTGATCATCATCAGCAGGGGAGACTCTAGTCTCTATTTTCCTTATCGGAGCCTTTGGGGGGGAAAGATCGCTGTCGGCGGCGACTGTAGCTTGGCGGACAGCTCGAAAATCTAATTGTGCGTCTTGGGAGCTGGCCTTAGGATTTGATTGTGCGTCTGATCCTATGGCCTGATGAGTTGCCAAGGCTGTCCGGCGATCGAAAGCGGCGGTGTTAGTCAAAGCTCCTGCTGTTGAGAGTGCAGAGTCAGCTGTCTGCCCGGCAGAGGATGAAGGGATAGCTGGGGGCCTCGGGCTTTGATGCACAGCCTTGGCTGTCTGCGGGGCACGGGGGAAAGTAGAAAGCTGCTGCTTCAAGGGTGAAGAAGAGGGAGTGAGCTTTTGGTTATTTCTCAGCGCATGAGCTGTCTTTGGGTCAGATGAGCTGCGGCTGTCTTGATCGGATGCGCTGCGGTGTCGAAAAATCATGAAGCATCCTAGGATAAGGAGAATGAGCACAGCCACTGTAGCTGCTCCTCTCCTGGCCCATTGAGACTGCTTAACCCATTTAAGCCACCCATCTGGTAGTGAGAGATTAAATTTCTTACGCTCTGGAAAGGCTGCCTCTGGGAAAAGGGATTTGACCACCAGCTCGACAATTTGCCGATCCACTATCTCCTGCTTTCTAATGAGCATAAGCAGCAGGCAATGGTGGCAGATGTTGACGATTTTCCTGGGGTATCCCTGGCTATAGCTGTAGATCTTCCGATATGCCTCACGGGTAAAAAGAGGCTGGCGGGAAAAATAGCCAGCCTTTCGGAGCCGAAACTCGATCATCTCCCTGGTATCAGCAGGACTTAAGGGCTTTAGGAAATACAGCATATTGACCCGATCCATGAAGTTTTTCTTCTCCCGAATCTTATCCAGAAATTCCATCTGCCCAAGAAGCACAAGTTGCAAAAGCTTATGCTCATTGGTTTCAAAATTCAGAAAATCCCGCAATAGCTCCAAAAAGGGATAGTCCATCTTCTGGATCTCATCAATGATCAGGACCACGACTCGCTTTCTATCCAGTCCCTCTTTTAGGAGGTTAGTGCGTATGGCTTCCTTGAAGGCTAGGCTGGTTTTTTCATCCGGGACCGGGATATTGAAAATTTTTACCAGAGCAAGGAGAAACTCATATTCGGAATTGAATGAAGGATCGAGTATCAAATGAAATCGAAACTCTTCATATCCCTGAAATAACTGGATCAGGGCGCGACTTAAGGTTGTCTTGCCGGTTCCGACATCCCCAAGGATGATATTTAATCCCCGGCGCAGCCGGATAGACAATTCCATCTGTTGCAAGCATTCCTGGTAATCCCTGGAGTAGTAAAAAAAGCTTGGGTCAGGCGAAATCGAAAACGGTTCCTTTTTTAGGTTAAGGAGGGCTGTGTAATCCATAGAAGTGTGTATAGCAGATTAAGGATGACTTGTCAAGAGATAGAGAGCAAAAAATTTCATGTTGAAACTTTATCTCTCTGATTGTAAAAAGAAAAAAGACTAACCATCGAAGCTCTTATTTTTACTTTTTGGGGATGGTCAGTCTTTTTGAAGAAAAATGGCTGGTCGTACTTTTTTATATCAAGGAAGAGCTAGTCGTCTTTATTATGATCTTCCTTCTTTTGGTTTGGGCTTTCAGCCGATCGAGGCTCTGGCCGGAAGGTGTCAAAGCGGCTTGCTTCCTCTTCTTCTTTGCTCTTTATCGTGTCCTTTATTTCAGTGATCCCAATAAACAGAGCAATAAGGCCGCCAGTGAGCAGAATGATAGGGATGCTTCCCGCTAATAGATAGAGAAAATATTTAAACCAGAAAATCAGACCGATAATACCGAGGATTATTGCTAAAAAACCGCCTAAAACTGCCATAATCATTCCCATTATTCTTTGTGCCCCCTTTCTCATCTAGGATTGTTTTGGCGTTCACAGAGAATTCAATGCATTAAATAATTCAATGCATTCTTTCATAAATTTCCTTAAAAGTCAAGAATAAAAAGTAATTTCCAAATATTTACCAGATTGAAAAAGTAGCGCCATTGGTTACTATCTCTAATTTTCGGCGTTACTATCTCTAGTTTTCGGCCATACGCCCAAACCTTAAAGTAATTCTCCGATCGCAAATAGCCTTGATCAGCTCAGCGTCATGAGACGCAATAACCAGAGCCATCCCCTGTTCTTTGTATTCCCGAAGTATATGGATGAGCTGATCAATAGAGGCTCCGTCCATACCGCTGGTCGGCTCATCGAGAAGGAGCAATGAAGGATTATTGATAAGGCCAGAGGCAATGGCCAGACGCTGCTTTTCTCCAACACTTAGAGAGTGAGGATGCCGATCGCGCAGATGGGTCAAGTTAAAACGATCTAGAAGCAAGCTCGCTTTCTCCTCCCACACTTTTTTCTCCTTAAGGTCACAGATCTTGGGAGTGGAAGACCAGTTGACCAATTCTGAAAAGACGCTCCGGCCAAGCAGTTGATGATCCGTATTTTGGAGAACCAGGCGAATCATCCGACTTCGCTGCCTGAGAGGAATAGAATTAATTTCCTGCCCCTTAAGGAGAATATCACCCCGATCGGGAATCAATGACCCTGCCAATAACCGAAGCAGGGTGCTTTTCCCTGAGCCATTATCTCCCCACAATGCTACAGCCTCGCCCGCATTGACAGAAAATCTAGGGACCTGGACCACAAATTGACCATTCGGACGAAACCGAAAATAAAGATCGGCTACCGAGAGGATCGGCTGGAAGTTAATGGCCGTACTCTTCTTTTCCTTAGTGGTCAGTGCCGACAATTGGTCTGGTTCTGGCCGCAAACCCCATGTTTTAGGCCATTGGTGGTTCTGCAAAATATGAGGATGGCCATCATAGACTATTTCTCCATCCCGAAGAATTATAAGACGGCTGGCGATTTGGGCTGCCCGGTGGAGACGATGTTCAGTCATGATGATAGCACGGTCCGCCTGGTGATGAAGTTTTTCAAGAATAGTATAAAATTGGCTGCTCGATTGCTCATCCAGGTTGGAAGTCGGCTCATCGAACAGGAGTATCTGGGGATCCATAGCCAGGTTGGCAGCTATGGCTACTCTCTGCTTTTCTCCTTCCGAGAGAGTATGGATAGATCGAGGCAGTAAAGATTCCGTATTCGTATCTAGGGCTGCCTGATGAAGGCAATATTTAATCTCCTCAGGGGAAAGCCCGTGGTTTTCCAGCCCGAAAGCTATCTCATCCTCTACTTTCAGGGTAAAGAATTGATCTTCCGGTTCTTGAAAAACCAGACCCAGAAAACGTGAGATCTCCCAAAAGGGAATCTCTTGAATATTTCTTCCCAAAAGAGACACCGATCCTTCTATCCTCCCCTGAATATGGCGCGGTATAAGACCACTTAAAGCATGGATCAGCGAAGACTTCCCACTACCGCTTGAGCCTGCTATCAGGACGATTTCTCCCGATTTAATTTCCAGGTTGCAGCCCTTTAATATCTCCCTAGAAGAAGAGGGATAGAAAAGGGAAAGATTTTTGACTGAGATAAGAGAAGAAGATGAAATATTATACATAATCAGAACATATGAGCGCTCTCATCAAGCAAGCGCTTTCATCCCCATTGCACCATGATCCATCGGTCAGCCCAGAAAAGAGAGAGGGAGAGGATGAGAATAGAAAAAAGGAATAAAAAATCCTTCTGCTGAAAACCAACCCTCTGCCTTGAGCTTCTTGGAGTTGGGCCGCCGAATCCCCGAATAGTGGCTGCCAGGGCCAGAGCATCTGCCTTTTTTAGGCTTCGGACAAGCAAAGGGAACAACAAGGCACGAGCTGATCGATAAGGGTGGAGAATCAATGCCCACCCCCACACTCCCCTGCTTCGGGCATTATCCATGATCAATTCCATCTCCCGCAAGCAGTGAGGGAAAAACCGGATAGCTATAGACAGGACAAAAATCAGGGGAAAGGGAAGCCTCATTTTCTCCAGTGAGTAAATGAACCGGGAAACTGAGGTGGTGAACATAAACCACAGTCCGGATGTGGCTAAAATGATGAACCGAAGAATAGCCCGCATTGTGGCCACAATCTCCGTACTATGTTGCAGATTCTGGAACTTAGCGGTCCAGAAGAGGAAACCAATAACTATGAAGAGTGAAAGAGAAAGTATCAACCCTACTCTTAGAAAGCGAAATACATTCCATCTTAGGTATAAGAGGATAACTGTAAGCACCAAAAGACAAATAAATAGAAGAGAAAGGCTTTTTATAAACAGGACAATCCCGTTGAACAAGACTATTCCCATGAGTTTGGATCTAGGATCTAACTGCTGGCTTTCTGATTTAGCATCTGCCTCAAATAGTGTGATCAAAAATCTCATATTCTCATCATACGGTCATGGAACCACACATGAAGTTATCCATACTAGACAAGGCTCAAGTGCCTGATCATAAAGATCTGTAACTTACTCCAACTAGCGCAAGCATCTCGCCTGTCCAGCACAGGCGAGATGCTTATCCTCGTCAAAAGGTTATAATTTATTCGCTCTTATCTATTAGCTACCATTCAAGAGACATAACCCTAATAAGAGCTAAGCCTCTTCGAGAGTTTATGGTTGTTCTGATAATAGGGTTTATGGTGTCTGATATATAAAGAGCGAATTTATTATGGTCGAATACTTATGACTAGATAAGACTCATGGATCAGTATGTTTATGGGGTTCCTTATAAGAATGATCATGGGTGTGGTCGTGACTATGTCCGTGACTGTGGCCGCGGTCATGGCTGTGTCCATGACCATGTCCATCTCCATGATGATGTTCTTTAAGGTGTTGTTCTAGCCACTCTGGTACCTTTGCTTCGGCATAGCTGTCGAAATGGGGAAGATAGGGCTTTATGTCTAGGACAGGGGTCCCATCGATAGCATCTATCCCTTTGACCACAATTGTTCCTTCGTCAATCGAAAAATCAACCAGTTCTACAACGGATAAGCCAATAGGATTCGGCCTTGCTGGCATCCGGGTGGCAAATACTTTGACCTCCTTTGGTTTGTGTTTCTCCTTAGGCATCTTCCACTCCCGATACCGGCTGAACCAAAAAAGAATAATCAGATGCGAATATCCAGCCAATCCGCCCAATCCCCTCCTATACTGGGGCTTGAGTTTAATTAAGCAGGTATCGGCAGTCCATCCACGGCTAAGATGACGTACTTCATGAAAATTCTTGATTTCTGAGCATACCGTCCCAATTTCTTTCAGCTTCATGCAATTTCTCCTTATTTGAAAAAACTTGAATCAAATTAGGATCAGGTTAAAAGACCGATGCGGCTCAATTCCTCAGCAATTTTGGCTCCCAAAGCCCCGGCCAAAATCCCTAAAACCAGAGATCCGACAAGCAACCCTGCCATTGGTAAAGGATAGAGCTTAATCATTCTCTGGCCCGGAAGACCCAAAACAAGCATAAACATAAAAGCGCTCAATGGCTTGCTTAAATTTAAAATTCCTCCTAAAACGGCGGCTTTCCCCAACCTAAGTTGAAATTCTTTTCCCTTTATAACCCAAAAGGCAAGATCCGTCAGTAGTCCACCGATCAGCGGAGCAAAAAAAGCCAACGGGAAGCCTCCCGGTTTAAAAAAAGAAGCCAAACTGTAAATCGACTCAATACAGGTAACGCATCCAACCTTTTTAATCCGGGCAAGAGCTATCAAAGTCAAAAGCACCCTGAGAGGACCAGCAATCCAAGACCCAAGGAAAGGCAAGCCAATTATGGCCCTGGTAGGCATACCGACAACAAATCCCAAGCCAAGCCCCAGTGCAGAAATGATTCCCATTAAGGTTAAGTCTTTATTAGTAAAATACATATTCGCCTCCAGATATTGAATAACAAAAAAAGCCATGAAGGAAGCCGATTTTCTAACCGGAAGATAAGCCTTCATGGCTTTAATGGTTATAATTTCTTTTTCGGGTAAAAGATAGCCGTACTTGGGACAATACTCTAAAATTCGGACTTGAAACAATCAATCTCTCTAATTAGGCTATCAACTCCTTATTTTTAAACCCAGGAATATCTACTCTGAAACATTTTACATTTTCCGCCCCTCCTGCACAAGCCCCAAAATCCGCACCTTGATATTCTTAGATTCTTCTGAGCCTTCCTTCTGAGCCTTCGCTCAGAGCGACTAAGAGGCATGGCAAAATTTTTATATTTTTCTATACTTTTGCACTTTTTCTCCAAGCCTTTGATTTTACTGGGTATAGTAAAAGTACAAAAATATAGCCTATATTTCAGGCTTATTTTTAAAAAGGAGCGCTTACCATATTTACATAATTTAAATTTATGTCTCTTCTAAATTTATGTCTCTTCCCCACTAGAGCATTCTGAGTAAATCCCCAGCAAGCCCAAAGCGTCACCATCGGAGCGGCGAACTGCCTGCAGGGAAAGCTCCAGCCAAACCCCCTGTCTCTCCTTGGTCAGATGCACCACCTTCCCCTTCCAGCCGCCCCTCAGGGCCTGGCTGATCATCCCATCCACAATATCAACTGAAAGAGCAGGATCAAAGAGGAATTCAACCGGCTGCCCGATCAATTCATCCGCCGAGTAGCCAAATCGCTGACAAAACAAGGCATTGGCCAAGAGTATCCGCCCTGTCCGGTCCATGAGAATCCCATATTCGGGCAGAGCATCCATGGCCATCCGAAAAAAGGCTGATTCCCTCCGGCACTCATCCAGTTTTCTAGTCAGCCACTCTATCCGCTCCTTTAGATCTGCTTCTGTATTTTTAAACTTAATGATATCCCTGATCACCACCTGAATAAGCTTTTGATCTGCATAGGTTAGCAGATTGGCACAAAGATCGACTGGAAACGCTCCTCCCTCTTTTTGCCTAAGATAGCCTTCAATCCGAAAGGCCTTACCTTCGACTACCCGCATCAGGAAATCCCTTACTCTTCGCTCCTCATTGGGAAGGTGGAGTTTCCAGAAAGCCTCATTAATCAACTCCCCATATGAATATCCAGTATACTGAACGGTCCGGTAGTTCACGGCCAGGATTTTTCCCTCCAGGTTGCAGATAACGATCATGTCAGCGGCCTGGTCAAAAAGGGTCTGAAATCTCTCCTTCAGCACTTGGGTTTGCCGCTCAACCGCATTTCGGACCATGAGCAGGGAAAGGTCTTTGGCCAAGGCGCTCACCAGCTCCTCCTCTCTCTTTGTGTATCCTTCGGGCCTGTCGGCTGTACAGATGATGCCGATTACCTCTTGATCAGCAATAATCGGCACTCCCAAAAATGAGTGAAGAGTGAGTGGGCCAAAAGATAAAATGGTACGATCTGACCTGCTGTTGTCTGAAGAGAAAAGGCTTCGGGGATTTGTATTGATAATCTGAGGCTTTTGCTGACGGATAATTTCCCCCAGGACTCCGACCGGCCGAAAAAGCTGAGCCTCTTCTGCTTGAGCTGAAATCCCCAAGCTGGCCAGAAGACCAAAGTTGCCCTCCTTATCTTTGACCAGAAAAAGTCCAAGTGGACTGTCAGTCAGCTCAAGCGATTTTCTTAGAGAATATTCAGCCAATTTTTTCAAATCCCTCTCAAGGAGCAGCTCGCTAGAAATTTGGCTTAGCAGAACAAGCTTTTCATTCTGTCTACTGATTTCCCCCTCTTTCCGCTTCTGCTTGGTTATATCCTGGATAATGACCGCAAATACCTTGCTTGCGCCCATCTTGCCCGCTGATACGGATATATAAGCGGGGAATTCCTCTCCACTTTTGCGCAAGCCCGCTGTTTCCAAAGGCTCATCAGCCAGTGGCCCATCCCTTTGGCTCTGGATAAGGGCCCTCTTGTAGTCTCGATGAAGTTTTGTGGGGATAAGCAAGCTTGCCTTCTGATTCAGGATATCATCTTTCTTCCAGCCAAAGATTCTCTCCGCGCCATGATTAAAGAAAAGTATCTTCCCCTTATCATCCAAGGCTATCATTCCGTAAACGGCCGAGTTGGTCAAAACCCGACTCAAGTCAACCTCTTTTTGCAAGCATTTAATTTTTTGGCTAATTGAAGCTCTCATCAGATAAAAGGCTGAAAACAGCGATCCAACCTCATCCTGCGGTTTGATATCCTGAAGAGAGATGTTCCTCTTGAGCGAGTCGCTGAATGTAGCCACTGGAAGATGCTCACTACCTTCTCCTTCAAAATCTTCCTGTCGGCTGAAAACCGCCATCATCTCTGACAGATTCTCCAGCCGATCAGTGATCGAGATTTTGGCAAATAGCAGCCAGATCAAGACCATACCTCCGCCAAGGCCAAGATTCAGCCACAGGGAGCGCATCAGGCCGCGCTCTGGGGTGTGAGCCTGCAGATAGATAGGGATAATGAGCGAAATGGCCCCCCGCACCCTTCTCCTTAAGCCTTGAGGTGAGGTCCTTAAACCTTGAGATGAGGGAAGAGCTGCATGATGAGAGGGGATCGGCAAAGATGAAGTTGCCACCCCGCCTCCCGCCTCATCTAACCCGCCTCCTGCCTCATCCGCCCCTCCCACCACCTCATCTACCGCATGGCCGCGCGGATATGGCTCTGCGGTCTCAAAAAGGGGCTTTAGATAGCGAATAACCCTCTTCCCCTGAAACCAGACCACCTTGACATATTCCCGTCGCTGATCCTTACTCCGCTCAAGAATTTCTATTCCTTCCTGCTCAAAGGAATCAGCCATATTGTTTAGATTCTCGGGGGGAAAAGCCACATAGCGAATGGTCATGGAGAGGGTCTTCTCAAGGAGCCTTTCCATACGCTCTTGCCCCTGAGTGATCCTAGAGTGAAAATCTCTCTTTCCCTCATCACTAGGCCAGCTATCAATATTATTGATATTATTATTATACCTGTTATCGCTAATATCACTAAGGGTTTGGGCCACAGACCGTGCCTTTTCCACCCCCAGCTCTATCCCAGCCAGATACTGCCGGCGATAATCGAAAACACTGGCTACCAAAGAGGCAGGCACAAAAGCGAGGATAATGATTAGGGTAAATTTTTTCGTCAAACTCTGACTCGCCATTTTTGAAGCCATATGTCTATTCCATTATTTATCTTGCTTTTTATATATTTATCTTGCTTTCCTTTCTATTCCATCGTATTTATCTTGCTTCTTTATCTGCTGTATCTTGATCTTGCCGTATGGTGATTAAATATTTTCACCTGTCGGCTGATTTCTAGCTCGGATGCTTAATAAAAATCCCTCTATCTCCTTAAACCCCCTCTATAAGTCCCTCTATTGCCTCATCTTTCTTGCTTGCCGCCCGAAAGGGTTTTACTTCCTCCTACATATTTGTCGAGACTGGCTGGCCTTTCGATTTTCAAGATAACCCTTTAAAATACAGGATATTAATGGCTGCGCATGATCCGGTACTGATCCTAGCTGGTTGATCAGCTCGACAAATTTGTCACCCAGGATGTTTTTCAAGAAAATAAAAATAAAAAAATCAAACAGTTATTATCTGGCATTCAATTTGCTATAGAATAAATTGTTCTCATTGAGTTATTCCTGATCAAGCTTTGGGAAAAATAGCGAGGCTAATTATCAGTTGGGATTCTTTTAAGGCAATGATTTTTTTCATATCGAAATACCTGCTTTGATCTTAAAAATAAAATTTTCAGCCAAAAGCCAAAAAGGAGTCAAAAATGCAGGCAGAGAAAATTGAAAAGGTGCGTAAGCAAAAAAGAATGATGCAAACCATGATTAGAGCCAACAAGGATCTATGGGATACTAAAAAAAGGCTGGAGAAGACCTGTAAGGACTTGAAATATAAACTCAGGCAGAATGAGCAGGAGCTAGCCAGGGAAAAAAGGATCAATTTAGCTCTCTATGAATATATCACCAGTGGCTTACTGGTCATTAACAAAGACCGCTCCATCGCTTATGCCAATCCCATAGCGGAATCTATTACCGGCTATAGTAAAGATGAGCTCATTCACTCCGATTGCTTTACTCTGCTCTCTTATGAAGATTGCCAGGGAACAGGGCTATTGCTGCCTCCACCCTTGAAAAAGGATTCCCAGGTCAAGCTCACAAGCTACATCCACAAGAAAAATGGCCAAAAGGTTAGGGTAAATATGGATATTAGATCTATTGTCGATGAGAATAATCGATTTGCTAAGGGATTGGTCCTGTTTAACCCTGAAGTTTAGGTTTAATAGGCTTAACCCCCAAACTACGAAGTTTAGGTCTAAACCCGACCGTGTCCCTATGAGATGTCACTGTGATGATATTGAAAAAAGAAAAGGTATAAGTCGCAATAAATCGCTGGTATAAGTCGCTATCAATCGCTCCTGATTTCCTCATCATCCCTTTTCTTCCTTCAAGGCCAGCCCCTTTCACCTCCTTTTGGGGCTGGCCTCTCTCCTTATGCTTTATTTTATTTATGTTTTATTTTAGGATCTTTATACTTTATTTTAATCTTTTCTAGATGAACTGTGGTGAAATCTTTGGCTATTCCGACCGACAAAAACAAACAAAGAACAATCAAAGATTGATTTTATTCTACTATTTTAGATATACTAACTAGGTTACCACTTATCGCACTTTGTATCGCACACCTTGCTAAAAATCCTGGTGGCTGTGCGACAAGATGTTTCTCATCTTTTATGGGGATTCCTCATATTATGGTTTGGATAATTATTGCAGTTATCCATTGTCTTGACCAGTGATGGTAAGTTATAAATCTTTATGGTTGAATACTATGTATGATTGAATACTATAATTAGCTTGATTAGTTTTAATTTTTGATTAGTTTGAATTTATGGAGATAAGCTATCATGAAAGTGGCGATTGTGGGGCTTAAGGGGAGTGGCAAGACAACGATTTTTAATTCACTGACTGGGCTGGCTGCCAAAACAGGGGGATACTCCTCGCAGCAGGATATCAATCTGGGGCTAATCAAGGTCCCGGATGAGCGGCTTGAGGTCTTGAGCCGTGTTTTTGAGCCGAAAAAAACCACACCTGCCGAAATCACCTTTGCTGATATAGCCATGCCTGCTGAGGAGGAAAAATTTTCAGCCAAGGTCTTAGAGAAACTCAAAGTAATGGATGCTCTGGTCCTGGTGATCAAGGGATTCGATGACGGGAAGGGAGATTTTCACCCTCTGGAAGATGTAGCCGGGCTAGAGAGTGAGTTGCTTTTTTCGGATTTTGCCATAGTCGATAAATCCCTGGCCTCACTGCGAAAGGAGCGCAGGGATCAGAAGCTGATTCAGACAATGGACAAGGTCCATGCTTGTCTTGATGCAGAAAAGCCGCTTCGCCTTCTTGACTTAGACGAGGCCGAGCGCAAGCAAATTGCTGGTTTTGCCTTCCTGAGCATCAAGCCGACCATGGTGGTCATAAACATTCCGGAATCAGGGTTTGCCCCTGATCTTTACGCCTCCATCCAGGAGTATTGCCAGGCTCACGGTCTTAGGCTCATGCAGATTGCCGGCTCATTGGAGGAAGAAATCAGCCACTTGTCTCCCACTGAGCAGGCCGATTTCCTGCGGGAGATGGGGCTTTCGGAATCAGCTAGGGACAAATTCATCAGGGAGAGCTACGCCATGATGAACCTGATCAGTTTTCTTACCGTCGGCAAAGATGAGGTCCGCTCCTGGACCATACCACGAGGCACGACAGCAGTGAAAGCAGCCGGTAAGATCCATTCTGATATCGAGAGGGGCTTCATCAGGGCTGAGGTTGTTTCCTATGAGGATTTTATCAACTGCCACAGCAACATGGCCGAGGTCAAAAAAAAGGGGCTCATGCGATTAGAGGGGAAGGATTATGTGGTAAAGGATGGTGATATAATTAATTTTAGGTTTAATATTTAACTTTCTCCTGGTTTAACTTTAACTTCTCCTAGCGATTTTTCTCCTTGGTTGGCATAGATTTTGCTTCTTACTAAATTAGGAGGACACCTTTCTCTCTTTTACATTTTAAATTTATATTTTTATTTTATTATATCTTCAGTTATATCTGTCTACTTTATCCAATAGGACCTTAGCGAGGGTTATCATGATAGAGACTCTTCAATGCAGGAAGATAGTCAAAGGTATAATTAAAACTAAGGTAGTGCTCTTTGGTTTTCTTGGTTTTTTAATATTGCTGTCCGGATGCCACAATATCAGCCTATCGAGACAGGCCAAAGCACCAAATTTCAACATCCTCTTAATTAGTATTGATACCCTGCGGGCTGATCATCTTGGCTGCTACGGCTACAAAAACATTCAGACACCCGTAATCGACCAAGTGGCCAGGGAGGGTGCCCTTTTCTCTCACTGCTATACACCCACTCCGGTTACCTTGCCCTCTCATCTGTCAATCATGACCGGGCTTTACCCTCTCTCGCACGGGGTGCGCAATAATGGAACTTTCGTAGCCGGCCCGGAGCTGGTAACCCTGGCCGAGGTGCTCAAAGAGCGAGGCTATCAGACAGCCGCCTTTGTCGGCTCCTTTGTCCTTGACCGCCGGTTCGGATTAGATCAAGGTTTTGATACCTTTGATGACTACATGAACAAGGACCAGGAGGCGACGCTTCTGCTCTACAATGAGCGAAAAGCCGAAGATGTAGTCTCAGGGGCTGAAAAGTGGCTAAGGACCAACGGGCGCAACAAGCCCTTCTTCCTCTGGATGCACTGTTTTGATCCCCATGCCCCCTATGAGCCTCCCCAGCCCTTTGCGACTAAATACAAAGATAATCTTTACGATGGAGAAATCGCCTATACCGACCAGATGCTGGGAAAGCTGATTGCCTGCCTGAAGGAGATAAATATCTGGGATCAAACCCTGCTTATCCTGACCGCTGATCACGGAGAGGGACTTGGGGAGCATAACGAAAAGACCCACGCCATCTTTATTTATGATTCCACGCTGCGAGTGCCGCTAATTTTCCGCCATCCAGGGCTAATTCCCCAGAATGTAGAAATTTCCCAAGAAGTAACCCTACTTGATATTTTCCCAACGGTTCTTGAGCTTGCGGGAGTGAAAAAGGAAATCGACATTCATGGAAAGAGCCTGACGGGACTTCTGACCGGCAAGGAAAATAAACCCTTACGGGAAGAGTTTTTCTGCGAGACCTACTATCCACTCTACAACCACGGCTGGAGCCCGCTTGAGGGCTTGCGGACCAAGGAGTGGGTTTACATCCGGGCCCCAAAGCCCGAACTATACAATATGATTGAGGATCGGGGACAAGTGAAAAATCTCTATTCCAGCCACCGGCAGAAGGCTGAAGAGCTTGATAAACAGATGGAAGCTCTAAAGCGGAGAATCGCCCGCGGCAAGGTGGAGTCGAAGAAAATGGTCATGGACCAGGAGACGGCCCAGCGCCTTCGGAGTCTTGGATATGTAGCCACCGTGCATGAAAAAGCGGAAAATGAGGCCCCGGGTCTCCATCCTGATCCCAAGGATATGATCGGCACCCTTGACTATCTCAACATGGGCACATACTATTTTAGCCAGGGGGATACCAATAAGGCTATCGAGCAGTTTCTGGCCGTGTTGAAGGTCAATCCCAATGATGTGTTTACCCATTTTGTCCTAGGCTATATCTACGATCAGATCGGCAAGACGGATCTAGCCATCAAGGAGTTTGAAGAGACCCTGCGGCTTGATCCCCGCTATGTCAGCGCCTACAATGATCTTGGCACGGTCTATAACCGGCTCGGCCAGTATGATAAGGCCTTGGAGCAATTTCGCAAGGCCCTTGAGCTAAACCCTGATTATACCGAGTCGGTTGAGAATATGGGTGTGGTCTACTTTGCTATGAAAGATTATGATCAGGCGCTTAAATACTTTGAGCAGTCATTGCGCATGAATCCGAAAAACCATAAGGCATACAATAACATCGGCAGTGTCTATCTGGCCTGGGGAGATTATAAGAAAGCCAAGGAATATCTTGAAAAAGCCCACCAGATGAACCCTCAATATATTGATGCCTATAACAACCTAGGCAGTGTCTTAATTAGCCTGGGTGAGTTTGACCAGGCTATCGAAAAATTCCGAGGACTGCTGAAGCTGAATCCAAAACACATCGAAGGCCGCATTAACCTTGCCTCTGCCTACATCGCCAAGGAAAAATATGAGGAGGCATTGAAAGAGCTCGAAGAGGCGCAAAAGATCAATCCTAATATACCCAAGATCTATAACTGCCTGGGAACCCTCTATGTGCGAAGCGGAAAGTTCGCCGAGGCTGTTCCGCAATTTCAAAAGACTCTGGCTCTTGATCCAAACTCGTTCGAAGCCCACTATAATCTTGGGATCGCCTATTTTCGTCTAGGAGAGCTAGATTCATCAATCAAGGAATACCAAGAGGCGCTTCGTCTCAATCCATCTAACGCGTCTTGCCATGTCAACCTTGGCATAGCCTACTTCAATCAGCAAAAGATAGATGAATGCATAGCCGAATACCAAAAAGCCCTTCAGCTCGACCCCCGGAATGTCGAAGCAGCCATTAACCTCGGCGTCGCCTACTATGCGCAAGGGAAATACGACCTAGCTCTTCAGAGTTATCTGACGGCAGAAAGCCTGAGTCCAAATAATCTTCAGGTGCATGTCAATCTCGGCATGACCTATTTTGCCCAAGGGCTCTTGGACCAGGCCGAGCAGGAGTATAAAAAGGGGCTGGAAATTGCCCCCACCTGTCTAGAAGCCTTGATCAATCTGGCTATCCTATACGCTAACCTGGCCAAGTACGACCAGGCTATCAGCTATTATCAGGAGGCGGTCAGGCTATATCCCCAAAGTCATCTAGCATACTATGGCCTGGGTTATTGCTATTTCCTCAAGGGAGAGATCGATCAGGCCATTGAGGTTTTGCAAAAGGCGATTCAATTGCAGCCAAGCTATATCGATGCCCAGATGCTCCTCGATAAGGTAGTTGAGGCCAAGGGCAAAAAGTGATGAACCTAATCGCTCGGATCAGAGAATCAGCCCCGGTGGTGGCGGTGGCCGTGTGCTCATGGCTCATCATCATCAGCAGCAGCCTGACGGCAATCGGCCTGATTACAGCAGGCTGTGGCCGAAAAGTTAGGCTGGTCCAAAGGCCAGCGGCGGCGGATGGCATAAATCGGCAAGAGGTGATCAGAAGCCCTAATGTGCTTCTGATCACCATCGACACCCTGCGGGCCGATCATCTTGGCTGCTACGGCTACCGTGAGGTGAAGACCCCGAATATCGACCGCCTTGCCCAGACAGGGGTCCGGTTTACTCAAGCCTACACGCCAGTGCCAATTACCCTGCCCTCTCACGCTACCATTATGACCGGACAATACCCGCTCCAGACCCGGGTAAGAGACAACGGCACCTTTCGCCTGCCTAATGAGAGCACTACCCTGGCTGAAATACTCAAGCAGCATGGCTATCGGACCGCAGCCTTTGTCAGTGCCTATGTCCTTGACTCCCGCTATGGGCTCGACCAGGGCTTTGACCTCTATGAGGATACCCTGGATCAGCAGCCGGCAGCAGGGCGGCAGATTAGCTTTCTTGACAGTGAACGCCGGGCAGAGCAGGTAACTCGATCTGCCCTATCCTGGTTCGACCTAAACAAATTCGAGCTAAACAAAAGCTGGCCATTCTTTGTCTGGATCCACTACTTTGATCCTCATGCCAGCTATCACCCCCCTAGCCCCTTTGCCGAGCAATATGCCGGACACCTCTACGATGGGGAAATCGCCTATACTGACTACTGGATAGGGGCTCTCCTGGAGCATATGGAAGGTCTTGGCCTGATTGACAATACCCTCGTGGTTCTCACTGCTGATCATGGTGAGGGGCTCGGAGAACACCAGGAAAAGACTCACGCTATCTTCATCTACGACACTACGCTCCACATTCCCCTTATCATGCGCCATCCGAGGCTTATTCCCCCAGGGCGGACCATCTCAAACCTAGTCAGAACCCTAGATATTATGCCAACCATTCTCTCCCTGATCGGTGTTCAGACACAGGCGCTTTCGGCCTGCTCCGGCGTCGATCTTGTTAGCCTCATTCAGGGAAATGCGGCAAAGCAGCAGCAGCTTCAGCTCTTTTGTGAAACGCTCTATCCGCAGCTCAATCACGGCTGGAGTCCCCTTGAAGGAATCAGGACCGAGGGCTGGAAATATATCCGGGCCCCAAAGCCTGAGCTCTATAACCTGGCCGAAGATCCATCGGAGGTGAATAACCTCTGGACCAAGCAACCTGAGGAAGTTATCCGGCAGTGGGCAAATCGACTCGATGAGCTAAAAAAACAGCTTAGCAGTCAAACCCTTGGCCGCGGCAGTGTGCGCCTGACCCTTGACTTTCAGGCGCGGCAGAGGCTGCAAAGCCTTGGCTATATTTCTTGGCCACATCGATCGGGGGAATCTCCCCTTCCCGATCCCAAGGATATGGTCGCGGTTCAGGGTGAGATTGATCTGGCCGCATCCTGGGTGAACGATGGGCAGTATGAGCAGGCCAGGCAGATCTTGGCCAAGATTGCCGGCCAGAACCCAGACGATCTCTTTGTAAGGTTTCTCCTCGGTCAGGTTTATGTCTCGCTAAAGGAGTGGGATTTGGCCAGGGAGGAATTCCTGGCCGTGATAGCCAAAAGCCAACCAGACTCTGCACCAGCATCTGTAGGAGCAGGATCTTCTGTAGGACCTGATTCTGATAATGATCCTGATAATATGGCTTCAGCCGGATATGCTGATGCCAAGGTCTTTTTGGGGATCGTCTACCTAGAGCAGGGGGAGTATGAGAAAGCGATCCGTGAGCTGACCGAAACTCTTAAAACAGATGCCGATCAATATCAGGTTTTCTATAATCTTGGCCTAGCCTACAGCCGGCTTGGCCAGCTAGATCAGGCCCTTGCCTGGTTTGATCGGGCACTCTCCCTGAAGCCGAACCAGCCTGATGTCCAAAATAACCGCGGGGTCATTCTGGCTCGGCAGGGAAAGATCCGGGAAGCGATTGAAGCCTACAGTCAGGCAGTGCGGCTTGATGAAAAAAATCCAAAACCATACCAAAACCTTGCCTCGCTCTACCAGCAGCAGGGTGATTGGCCCAGGGCTAGAGAGATTATGGACCAGGCGCTGGTCCATAATCCTAATAGTCCAGACCTTGATAACTTCAAGGCTTATCTGGCCACTCAGGCCGGAGAGTATAAAGAAGCCGGCTCAATCCTAGAGCGTGCTCTTGCCCGCGATCCCCACCATGCGGGGCTTCATACAACTTGCGGCCTTCTCTACCTCAAACAGCAGCAGGAAGAAGGGGCCCGGCTTGAGTTTGAGCGGGCTATCGAATGCGATCCCAATTTCGCCGACGCCTACTACCATCTTGGCTTGCTTTTTGAGCAGGATTGGCAAAGCAGCAAAGATCCAGCCCTAGCCCGCAAAGCTGAAGAATGCTATCAAAAGCTCATCCAGATTGCCCCAAGCTATCACCGTCAGGCTCACCTGCAGCTAGCCAGCCTGCTGTGTCGTCTGGGAAAGCCTCAGCAGGCCATCAGCATTTATCAAAAGCTCCTTGAGCGCGGCCTCAATGACCTTGAGCTAAGGCTGAACCTTGGGCTTGCCTATGGCCAGAGCGGCCGGATCGATGAGGCCATAGCCGAATACCAGAAAATCCTAAAGCTCGATCCTAAAAACGCTGCCGCCTGGTTTAACCTAGGAGTGGCCCTCATGCATAAGGGAAATTTAGGACAGGCTCAAGAAGCCTATCAGCAAGCCATTCGCTTGCGGCCCAAATATCCTGAGGCATCTTTGAACCTTGGGATTATCTACATGCGACAGGGGCTAGCCGATGCGGCTCAAAAGGAGTGGGAGAAGATTCTTGGCTATGATCCTCAAAATGCCAAAGCTCACTGCAACCTGGGCAATCTTGCCCTAAGTCAGCGTGATTTCACCCGGGCTGAAAATGAATATCGTCAGGCTCTGCAGACTGACCCAAACAGCCCTGAGACTCACTTTGGCCTTGCAGCCGCCTGTATCAACCTGGGCAAAGAAGCCGAGGCTGTCAAAGAGTGGCAAGAAACCGTGCGCCTCTCGCCTAATAACCTCGAAGCCCGAATAAACCTGGCCGTAGCCTATATCAACCAGAAAAACCTAGAGCTTGCCCGAAACATGTTGTCTCAGGTATTGCAACTAGAGCCAGGATTGGCCGCAGCCCATCAGTTATTAGAAAAAATCCGCGAACTGGAAAAAGGCAAGGCCAAAAAATAAGCCCCCAAGCCCCTCTATAAGCAGCCACAGCCAGCTTGCTTACTCTACAACCAGAGCAAGAGCTTCTTATTCTGCAACCAGAGTAAACTCTTATTTTTATTCTGCTTTTATTCTTATTCTGCCATCTTCTCCAGCTCGCTCTGACAATCAAAGCAATAGCGAACAAAGGGAAGAGTCTCAAGCCTTCGTTCCTCTATAGGCTGGCCGCACCTTTGGCATAATCCATATTCTCCTCTGGCCAGCCTGAGCATAGCCTCCTCGATATTTTTCACCTTCTCATTATAGGTTTTAGCCAGCATCCAATCGGTTGACTTGTTCTCATCAAGAAACGATAAGTCTCCATTATCTACAGCAATATCCGTAATCGTGGTCCTGATATCGGATGCGTCCTTATTGAGTAAGCGGGCAATTTCCCTAATAGCTTTCTCTTTCTCATTAGCCAGTATTTGAAATAATTTTTGTTCCCGATCCGTTAGTTTTTTTTTGATCTGCATAGCCGTCCATCCTAAGAAATAGTGGATAAAAATATTATATCTCTAATTATATACCACCTTTAGGACTTTTGCATTATATATGCCACCTTAGCAGATGTTTTATTACCACCTTAGCAGATGTTTCCCAAGTCGAAAAAAATAAAGATGAAATGGGTGGATAATTATTTGATGATATTTTCAAATCGCTTCTTTTGATACCAATCCCGCGACTTGAAGAGCCTCAAGATGTTCCCCACCAGATGGTTGAAAAAAAACAGATAGCAGGTGAGAAAATAAACAGATAGCGGGTGAGAAAATAAGACGGAGAAAAGAGATTATCGTGGTTTTTTCTTCTCTATTTTTTATTTTGTGTTGAGAACAGAGAGGGCTGGTTGGTCTTCTGCCCTTCAATAATGTTGCCTCCCATCAATGTTGCACCATTATTACAATTATCAGAAATGTTGCACCATCATCACAATTTTTTAGATAGGCTATGATTCCCTTCCCCTACACCTCACGGCCAAAATTGACGAATACTACATTACCCTCATCCTGCCGGATGATATCCTGCTCAAGCTCTGCTTTCCATCGGTTAGCCAAATGAAAGAGCTGGTCAAGGTCCTGAACCGGAGTATCCAAAGTAGCCGTGCCAATGCCAAATTCCTGGATGGCGGCCAAAAGTTTGATCTTCTCATCCCTCGACAGCCTGCTGCTGCCAGCCTGAGCCCTTATTCTCTTCCCATGCCGTAGACAATCTTTCCCAACCATACCTAACCATCCTCCCTACTTGGGGCTATGAATTACAAGACCTTCTCTGTTGACTTTAAGCTCCTGGTTAATTAAAAAATTCTCCCCTTATCACTTCTTTCGGTCAGTTTTCCCTATTTCTTCGGCATTTTGGTTAAAAAATCATGAGTGTGATTTGCTGAAGTAGTAATTTTTTTTAGAGAATAACACGTAGATTCTCTCCATCGCGGGATGGACGAAATGGTCAGTAAAAAGTGCCGGTAAGCGAATCTGATAACGGCAACGAATCTGAGAATAAGTTATAGAAAATAACTTGTAAATTTTGATAATAATTTATAAATATTGACAAAAAATGCCGACTGGAATATTCTCTCAAAAGAAAATCGCTCTTATATATCAGACACCATAAACCCTATATCAGAACAACCATAACCCTCGAAAGGGGCTTAGCTCTTATTAGGGTTATGTCTCTCAATGGTAGCTAATAAATAAGAGCGAAGAAAATTTAATGTGAGAGCACAGATCCTTATGACTACCCAAAGCGTAAGCAAGGTAAGCATTCCGATCGCCGGAATGCACTGTGTCAATTGTGCCCTGAATGTTGAAAAGAGGCTCAGGAGGCTCCCTGGTGTGCTTCATGCCTCGGTCAATTTTGCGGCTGAGCAGGCACAGGTCGAATATCTACCGGATCAGGCTACGGTGGAAGGAATAGCTAAGGCTATCGAAGAGATGGGATATCGGCCTCTTGTGGCCGCCGCTGGCGCTAGCGAAGAGGAGGCAGATGATGCTGAACAAGCGGCCCGCAAGGCCGAGATAAAAGATCAAAGCCGCAAGTTTCTCGTTGGCCTGATTTTTACCCTCCCCTTGTTCATCCTCAGCATGGCCAGGGACTTTGGCCTTATTCCAACGGTCTTTAGCCATGCCCCTTACATCAACTGGCTGCTTTGGCTTTTGGCCACACCGGTCCAGTTTTACCCTGGCTGGGATTATTATCGTGGCGGATGGAAAAGCCTTCAAAGTGCGAGCGCCAATATGGATGTGCTGGTTGCTCTAGGCTCTTCGGCAGCCTATTTCTACTCCGTGTTTCTGCTGCTTTTCCCTGGGCTTGGCCAGCATACCTATTTTGAGACCTCAGCCATGATCATTACCCTGATTAAGCTTGGCAAGATGTTAGAGACGCGGGCCAAGGGCAGGACCAGTGAGGCTATACGGCGGCTGATTGGGCTTCGGCCCAAAACTGCCACGATTATCATCGACGGGAAGGAAAGGCAGGTTCCACTCTCTCAGGTTAAAGTAGATGATACGGTGATTGTTCGGCCTGGGGAGAGTATCCCGGTTGATGGGCTCGTTGTGGCTGGAGAGTCGGCGGTTGATGAATCTATGTTGAGCGGAGAGCCGCTGCCAGTTGACAAGCGGCCTGGCGATACGGTTATCGGTGCCACCATAAACCAGACCGGAAGACTCAAGATTCGGGCCACCAGGGTCGGCCAGGACACTGCCCTAGCCAGGATCATCCGGCTGGTTCGGCAGGCTCAAGGCAGCCGGGCTCCCATCCAGAATCTGGCTGATCGGATCGCGGCTATCTTTGTGCCGGCAACTGTTGGGATTGCCGGTCTGACCTTCATCCTTTGGTTTGTTATCGGCGGCTCATTTGCCCAGGCCATGATCCGCATGGTAGCGGTGCTGGTCATTGCCTGCCCGTGCGCTCTGGGATTGGCCACACCAACGGCTATCATGGCCGGGGTGGGCAAGGGGGCCAGCCTTGGAATCCTGTTCAGAAATAGTGAGGCCCTGCAGATGGCCAGCCGGCTGGATACCATTGTCCTTGACAAAACAGGCACGATCAGCCAGGGGCGGCCCGCTGTGGTCAGGATCATCATCCTTGCTGATCTCGCCGGTGATCCGAAAGCCGCAACAAGGTTAGGAGAAGCAGAGCTTTTGCAGCTAGCTGCCTCTGCCGAGCAGGGATCCGAGCACCCTGTGGCCCGGGCCATTCTCAAAGAGGCTGAAGGGAGAGGAATCAGGCTCATTGAGCCAGAGGGCTTTCAGGCCCTTGGAGGCTCCGGGGTTTCTGCCACCGTAGGGGGCAGGCTGGTGCGGGTGGGAAAGCCTGCCTGGCTTGAAGAGCTTGGGATCTGGCTCGATGAAGAAGCCAAAAGCCGTATTTTGGCCATGAGTCTTGAGGGGCAGACAGTCATGATGGTTGCGGTTGAGAATCGGGCTTTGGGGTTGATCGGCGTGGCCGATTCGATCAAACCAGAGTCAGCCGCAGCTATCGAGGAGCTTCACCAGCAGGGGATCAGGGTGATTATGCTAACTGGCGACAGCCTCCAGGCAGCCAGGGCTGTCGCCTCCAGGGTAGGGATCAATGATATTAATATTATGGCTGAGGTCAGACCAGAGGAGAAGCTAGCTAGGATCAGGGAGCTTCAGGCCGCAGGGCATTTGGTCGGCATGGTGGGCGACGGTATAAACGATGCTCCGGCTTTGGCTCAAGCTAATGTGGGCTTAGCCATTGGTAGCGGGGTGGATATAGCCATTGAAGCTGCCGATATTACCCTGGTGAGCGGCAGCCTGACCGCAGTCCCCAAGGCTATTGAGCTCAGCAGGGCCACGATGAGAACCATAAGGCAAAATCTCTTCTGGGCCTTTTTTTATAACCTCACCCTGATCCCAACAGCCGCGGGAGCCTTAGGGTGCGTTCGGTCTCTGCCAGAATTTTTGCGCCACCTCCACCCTGCTTTGGCTGCCCTGGCTATGTCGATAAGCAGCCTTACTGTGGTCTCAAACAGCCTTCTTCTCTCACGCAAGACTCTTGAGACGACCTCAAAGCTCATGCCGAAAAGCTCCTAGCCTGTTTTCTCCTCTCTCTCGAAAGCCCCTAGGGTAAGGAGAGCGCGGTCGGGTTCAGGTTACGTACCGGCCACTCTAGCCACCGGAAGTCCCTAGGGTAACACTCTAGCCACCGGAAGTCCCTAGGGTAAGGAGAGCAGTCGGCAAAAGCCGATCAGTAAGCAGCAGTGGAAGAAAGGGGAGAAAGAAGAGAGTGAAGGGTTGAAAGTCAGCCATATTTGAGCACAGATGAGCACAGATTAAAAGCCTAATCGCACAGAATTAAAAACAGCAACCTTAGTGGTTCTTTCGCTAACAAAGTGCGCAATTTGGGCGGCCCCAATAGCCGCCCCTACAATTGATAGCGTAATTGATCCGCTCGTACTTGTGTTACGCACTTAGCGAACAGACCACTTGAACCTTAAAGGGGAGAAAAACAGTGGATCCAAGATCGTGGATTCCTTATGGCCGGGCCCTAGTCGATTATTGGAGCGGCAAGTCTTCGGCCACTGTTATTGTCCATGAGAGCAACGGGAGAAAGCGGAAGATGCCTATGGGCATGTTTTTCCGAGGGCCGGCTGAATTTCCGACCATTGAGCAAACCGCCCTGAGCTTTTGCCGTGGCCGCATTCTCGATATTGGCGCCGGAGCCGGCTGTCACAGCCTTGCCCTACAGGAGCGGGGATTTTCGGTCTGCGCGGTGGATATTTCGGAGGAGGCGGTAGAGGTCATGAGACAGCGAGGCGTAAGAGAGGTTTACTGTGCTGATATTTTCAACTTCAAAGCAGAGCCGTTCGATACGCTTCTGATGATGATGAACGGCATAGGGGTAGTTGAAAGCCTGGCTGATCTTGATCGCTTTCTGGAGACTGTCCGCTGTCTGGTCAAACCTGATGGGCAGATACTGCTTGATTCTTCCGATATGAGAAAGGACACGAAAGGATACCCCACCAAGCTAGCTCCCAAGATCGACAGCCGCTCAGGCCGATACATCGGGCAGGTTTGGTTCCAACTGGAATATCGAGGCAAGAGAGGGCTTCCCTTCTGGTGGCTGTTTGTGGATTCTGAAACGCTCACCGAGCGGGCTGAAAAATCAGGCTGGCTCTGCCAGGTTATCTACCAGGAATGGGGCGGACATTACCTGGCTAGACTAATCCCCAAGGATCCGGGCTGGTTCCCCGCTGAAAGATAAAGTGGGGAGGATAGCCTTAGTCTCCCTCTTGCCCCTAACCATAGCTCCATGTTTACAAAGAAAAATACTCCCGCCCTAACTAGTCCTCTCGCTAACAAAATGCACAAGCTGCATCGGCACAAGGTCCGCGCCTACAATTGATAGCGTAATTTATCCGCTAATTTATCCGCTGTGCACTTGTGTTACGCACTTAACAAAAGAACCACTAATACATTTACATTTTAAAAGATTACCACCGTCATCCCCACAAAAGCTAAAATCCAATAATATCAAGGCCTTGTGATTCTGCGGCCCTGGGGATTCTGCGCTTTGGGCAAAAATGACGGCAATACTGCAACAGTAGATTTAAAAAATAAAGATCTTATCTGAAAAAAAATCTTGTTTTGAATGATCTTCACCGCTTATGTTTTTTAAGCGCTTATGTTTTAAAGATCTTTAGCGCTTATCAACCCCTCCCGATTGGCATCCGGGTCTTTGGTATCTGCTGGTCCCCACAAGGTCTGCGGCTCAGCCGAGTCGATCAAGGCCTGACGAATAGCCCAAACCCCTTGAGCATCCACAGCTCGCCCATACCGAGCAATATACAAGGCTATGCTTCCAGCTCCGTGAGGTGCGGCCATGCTAGTTCCACTGCCGGTTGCATAGCCATTATTTTTATAGGTAGAGTAAATATTAACTCCTGGGGCGGCGAAATCTATAGCTGCACCGGCAGATTCAACCGGATTATTCGCAACCACCGACCTGCTGAAATTGCTGAAGGTAGCCAAGGTATCATCGGGACCCCAGATAGTGGCTGCACCTTCTCCACCTCCTCGGCCATCAGAGTCAGCCAAAGCTGACACCGTGGCTACTTCGGGATAGGCAGCCGGGGTAAGGTCATCGGCAGTGCCAAATAGGCCGTCATCACCATATACATCCTTGTACTCATTGCCGGCCGCAACCACAAAAACTACGCCTTTTTCTATGCATCTGACAATTGCATCCCTCTCGGCCTGTGAATATCCCACACCCCCCAGGCTCATATTGGCCACCTCAATTTCCCCGGCGTTTTTGGCCACATAATCAATCCCAGCAATGATCCAGGACAAGAACCCACTGCCTGATTTGTCGAGAACCTTGACCGCCCATAGCCTGGCTCCAGGAGCGACACCAACCACTCCGATACCATTATCTTTGGCCGCGGCAATCCCGGCGACATGCGAGCCATGGCCATTATCATCGTTTCCAGTTTTGGTCCCCTTGACAAAGGTTACATTTTTATACACATACAGGTCTGGATGATTTAGGCAAATGCCAGTATCAATAATGGCTATATCGACATTAACCCGCTCATCGGTTCCATCAATCTTAGCTGTAGGGCTCAAGTCCGCATCGATCCGGTTGATTCCGGTAGGGATGATCTGCCCAAGGGCATGCACCTCTCTATCAGGCTCTAAATACTTAATCCTGGGATCTGCCTTTATTTTGGCCAGAGCGGGTTCGGGTATGGTAGCCGAATACCCTTTGAGAGCATGTTGATAGATATGGCCTAAGGCCAATCCGTGCTTAGTTGCCATCTCATTGGCTACATCCGAAGGGCTCAGGATATTATCCTGGAGGACAACAATATATTTATCCACGGCCTTATCTGAGCTAGCCGCGGCATACGGTACCAATGAGATATTGCTTATGACTACTAACAAAAAGAATAAAAATCCGATCACTCCTAAGGTTCTTTTTCTTAGCATAGTTTCTCCTTCTGTTTTCCCTGCTGGTCCTTGAAATTAAACCGCTTCTTAACTGCGAATATAATCCTTAGGCTCTTTTAAATTGCTACACTTTTGCAGAAATTTCTTAATGCCTTGAAATCCTTGAAAATTATCTCTAATAGCCAATCCATTAAAATCAAGGATTCGGAGAAAAAGTGCAAAAGCATAGTTAAATTGCATCACCTCTAAATTGCATCACCTCCCGAAGATCTTGAGAATGGGCCTTTTGGGTTCTTCAAAATGCGTAAGAAGTAGTATTAGATGATAAAGTTAAAGGGCAAAAGTGCGCTAATATTCTTCTTTTCAATATACTCTTTATCGATATATATTAGTATCCATATATATCAGTATACTCTCTTTTTTCATTAATAGTCAAATTTTTATAAAAACATCATGCTGCATTTTTGGTAAACCGCTTGAAATATATATGGCTTTATTCTTGAAACATATATAGCTTTATTTATAGTACTCCCCCTCCTTTATCCCCGCGAAAGTGCAAAATATAGCCTGAAATAAGTGTCCGAGCATAAAGATCTATAACTTACTCAAAGTAGCGCAAGCGTCTCGCCTGTGCTTGACCAGCGAGGCGCTTATCCTACCAAAACGTTATAATTTATTATGGTCGGGCACTTATCAGTGCAGAAATTTCTTTGCCTCTTATTTTGTCCTTTTTAAATTTTTTGTTTAAATTTTTATTCAATTTCCATGCCTACCTTGACTTCCAGGGAAGCGTGTATGATAATCTATTCTTGCTACCGGACACATTTTATCTTCCGGTTTTGTATATGCCTTCTTGAGTGCAGGCATTTCATGTCATTCTCGCGTAGGCGGGAATCCAGAGGGTTGCTGCAATTATACAGGATTATCACTTTCGCGGACATGACGATAAAAAAAGTGTCCGGTAGTGAAAAATATTTAAACTTTTGCATAAATTTTTTAACGCTTTGAAATCCCTGAAAGTTATCTCTAATAGCAAATCCAGTAAAATCAATGGTTCGGAGAAAAAGTGCAAAAGCCCCCAAGAAAAAAAAGAAAAAACAAACCTTCTGATATTTCCGAAGAGGAAAAACAGCTTTTCCTAGAAGCGGTAAACTCACTTGGAAAGTTTGGAAGCGATTTAATCAACGAAAAGTTTGATCCTGTCGAAACCCGCACTTTCACCAGGCGAAAACAAAGATCCTCTTCCCTTCGGGGCGAAGGAGAGCAGGCTGCGGCTACTTTAGACTTGCATGGCCTAGCCCGCGGGGAAGCCATAAGCCGGCTTGAGCAATTTTGCCGCCTGTCAATTAAACGGGGCCGTCTCACCCTAACGATCATTACTGGCAGAGGAATCCACTCCCAGGGGCGCAAATCAGTGCTAAGGGAAGCCGTTATCCGCTGGCTGAATTCCGAGCAGGGTCGCAAATTGGTGGAAGCCTACCGTCCAGGCTTTCCACACCAGGGAGGAGATGGAGTACTAATCCTCTACCTGCACAAAACATCTCTCTAGCACATCCTAGCATATCCTAGCGCATCGCTTAAAAACCTATTGATCTTGCCTAACTTTTCTTCCAATTTTTCAAGACCATAAATTTTTTTATCTATTTTCTCATTTTTCTTGTAGGTAATTTTTTTATTCCAGCCGAATAGAATATCACACTTTTTTTAATATCAACTTTTCGATATTTTCGCCTTTGAATTGCGTATCCTTACATTATGACACTCGATTAAAGATTTTACCATAGTTGGGGGTATTTTGGTTCTTTTGCTAAGTGGTTCTATCGCTAAGTGCAAGAGCAGATCAAATTACACAATCAATTGTATAACACAGTCAATTGTATGGGCAGACACAAAGGGGGTCCGTCCAAATTGCGAATTTTGTTTTTGTTAACAAGAGGACCAATTTCTTTTTGCTATTAACCTCATGCCTAGGTAAAGAGCGCTTATCCATCAAAAAAGATCAATTCAGCCATTCCGTTATAAGAGAAGGGAGGGAGGAGTCAGAGACCTTTTACAAAACCACACTTAAAAAATTAGTTTTTTTGCCTGGTTATGCTGTCATAAGAGCTAGATCAGAAAGGAGATAGAAGAGATGGCCATTTGTAGAAGAAAAATATGGGGATTATTTTTTATCATCAGCCTATTGTGTTTCCTTCTCTGTCCGCGAGTTTGGGCAGCAGGGACAATATCGGTGCCCCCTTTTACCTACCTGACTACCCCCGCCTCCGCCACCTATTGGGGAACAGTAACTGTCGGTGGCCAGGGGCCAAAGGTCGGGGATGTGATCGGTGTGTTTGACAGCAGTGTTGTTGAAAATAGCGGCTGCATTGGTGCCGTAGCCATTGATCAGGCTATGGCTGATGCCGGAAGCTACAGTATAGCCACCTATGGCGATGACCCATCAACCCAGCAAAAGGATGGGGCCGCGATCGGAGATTCCCTGACTTTTAAGCTATGGCGACCGTCGGAAGGTACCATGTACATACTTGAGCCTGCCAGCGGAGTCTCTGCCCAAAGCTGGCCAGGGGACCAGCAAGTGGTGGGAAATTACCATCTTACCTCAGTGGGAGCTGAGCCTCAAGGCGCACCGCAAGCTCGCTTTACTTCCTCGGCGACCGGCGGCTGCGCTCCCTTAAGCGTTCAATTCACCGATTCCTCACTCAACAATCCTACTGCCTGGAGCTGGGATTTTGGCGATGGCTCAGCCATCAGTCATGAGCAAAATCCAAGCCATACCTTCAGCCAGCCAGGCACCTTCACCGTCAGTCTGACGGTAACCAATGCCTTAGGGACGAGCGCTCCCTATACACAAACTATTCAGACCTCAGCCCTGCCTGAGGCTGATTTTAGCCTCAATACCTCAACCGGTCGCGGGCCGCTTGAGGTAAGCTTCACCGATCTTTCCACTAACAATCCCACCTCTTGGGAATGGGACTTTGGTGATGGCACAAGCAGCACGGTGAGAAACCCTGTTCATACCTACACCCAGCCAGGAACCTATACCGTAGTCTTGAAGGCTAAGAATGCCTGCGGTGAAAACGTGAAGACAAAAGCAGGTGCGGTTTCGGTCCAAGCATCTTCCTCAAATCTTCGGGCTGCATTTACCCTGGCCGCCGGTGCCTTAGAAGATTGCGCCCCCTTGCAGGTAACCTTCCAAGACCAATCAACGGGCGATCCGGTTAGCTGGGAGTGGAGTTTTGGGGATGGCAATATCAGTACGGCCAGAAATCCGGTTCATACCTTCCAGCGCTCGGGCTTCTATGACGTTAGCCTGAAAGTGAAAAATGCCCAGGGTGATGAGCATATCCTGACTCAAAAGAAATGGATTCATGTCCTCATCAAGCCTCTGGCTGATTTTCGAGCAGACAAAACCATAATTTGTCAGGGTGAGACAGTGAAATTCACTGACCAATCCTCTGGTGAGCCTACGATGTGGAGATGGAATTTCGGCGACGGCTGGATAAGCTCCAAGCAAAATCCAGAGCATAAATACGAAAAACCAGGCCTTTACATGGTGCGGCTAATCGCCACCAATAAATGCGGATATAGCCTAGAGCAGAAACGAAACTTTATCGAGGTCAGGGCTCCAGAAGTAGACTTCACTACCCAGCAGACCGGCAACTGCTCGCAGCTGACCATTCAGTTTACCGCTAAATCACCTCAGGGTGAGATTGAAAACTGCCACTGGAATTTCGGCGACTCAAGCCAAGGGGGGGGAAGCAGCAATCAGCCAAACCCAACCTATGTCTATTCCAGACCAGGCATCTACACCGTTACCCTGACCGCTGATACCCCTTGTGGTCGGGCAACCAAGACCAAACAGATAGCGGTCAGTGGAGTTCCTTTCGCCAGTTTCGCTCCCTCGGCCAATCCAGGCACGGTTAATCAAACCATAAAATTTACCGATCAATCAACCGGAGGGCCAACCTCATGGGAGTGGGATTTCGGCGATGCCGATCATGGGACCAGCACCCAGCAAAACCCGACCTATCGGTTCAAACAGCCGGGTGAATACCGGGTGAGTCTGAAAGTCAGCAATCATTGTGGAAGCCACACCGCGGTCCGCTATATTATCATCGTCAATGCAGGTGAAAATGCCGATCCGATCTTCACGCCGGAGAGCCCGATCTGCTCTGGCCAGGAGGTCAAATTCGTCACTGCCACCCCCACCGGTGTGTCCATCAGCGACTGGCAGTGGGACTTTGGCGATGGCACACCAGGCACAGGGAGCAATCCCAGCCACATTTTCCCCTCTCCTGGAACTTATCATGTTACCCTTACCGCATCCGGCTCTTTAGGCAAATCCTACAGTCTGGTAAAATCGGTCGAGGTTCATGAAAAGCCGCTCATTAGTGCTGATATAACCAGCGGCTGTGCCCCCCTGACCGTGCATTTCTACGACAACGCCCCAGCTACTGACAGTTCAACCACTTGGCATTGGGCCTTTGGTGATGGAAATCAGACCACAGGGCACAATCCCACTCACACCTTCACCAAGGAGGGAAATTATGTAGTCAACCTAAGCAACGAGTGTGGCATGGCCGAGCCGCTTACCATCGAAGTCAAGGGACACCTTGAGGCAGACTTTTCCACCAGCTCCCTGTCTGGACCTGCTCCTCTGGTGGTCAATTTCCAGAATAAATCCGCCGGCGCTACCTCTCTGCTTTGGGATTTCGGAGATGGCGAGCTGAGCCGCGACCCTGATGGCTCACACATCTACAATCGCCCTGGCTCCTATAAAATCCGCCTGATTGCCAGCAACAGTGACTGCGAGGATGAAAAAAGCCTGTGGGTTGATGTCTATACCCTAAATTCCATCCAGGGGAGGGTTTTGGATGCAGATACCAAAGCGCCAATTTCCGGCGCCCAAATTAGAATTTTGGGAGAAAATCAAAACTACTGGTCAGGAGCAGGCGGAAATTATGCCATATCTCAGCTGCGGCCCGGCCTATATGCTCTTGCGGTTTCGGCCAGTGGCTATGAAAGTGCTCTCATTCAGCAAATCAGGGTAGTCATGGGCAAGGATACCAAGCAAGACCTTGTTCTGAAAAAGGCTGTCGGCACGATTCAGGGGCTTGTTAGCGGAGCCTCAGGCAAAGGACCGATTGCCGGAGCAAAGGTAGTGGCTATGAGCATGGATGGAGGCTCATCCCCATATCTACAGCAGACAATCACAGATAGTGAGGGAAAATATACGCTTTATCTGGCCAGAGAGGGAAACTACCAGCTTGTGGTAGGAGCGGACGGCTATCTCCCCGTAGTGGATATCAACCAAGGGGCAGGCTATGAGATTGTCTCTGGCTCAAACCAGGGGGTAAATATAACCATGAATCCATCTGCCTGGCAGCCTAAGCTCACCATATCCTCACGGGAGACTCAAGATGCCCAAAGCGGCAGCAAGCAGCTAGAGATCTTTATCTACACGGATCAGACCGTCTCCTCACTGTCCATTGATTCGCAAGATCATGTGGGCAGCTTCAGCGCACCTGAGCCGACAACCGACCACGAAAATCGTCCCTGCTACAAGGTGATCTACTCAGGCTATGCAGGAGAGGATATCGACACGGTCGCGGCCCGAATAATCTGCACCAGAGCTGGCCAGCAAGCTCTTTCCGCCACTTTGCCTTGTGCTTTCCCCATTCAGCCAAACATCTGGGGGCAGGGCAGGTGCTTGAAGAGCGCTACCCGACTGATCAGCCGAGCCGAGGGCGGAAAGATAGATGGCCTTGGCTGGATTGATCTGAACGGTGATGGCCATGAGGACATTTGCGATCAGAGCTTTGTCGATTTTCCGGCTGATTTCACCTCAGGCAGCCACACGTCTGAATCCGGCTCTTCTCTGATCGCCAGCCTAAGCCGGCTTTCTGATCCGACCACAAGCTCACTATTTGCCCTCTATCAGATTAACCTGATGGATGAGCAGGGAGAGCCGATCGCGGCAGAGGATTTCCCCATCAGAGAAGATAATCCTATAATTGTCCACCTGCAATTTGACCCGACCACCTTTGCGGGCAGTATGGGAGATCTGATAGTCAGCTTCCAGGACCAGGACGGCAGATGGAAGAGCAGCTTGAAAAATGTTCATCTGATTGGCAATAGCCTAGTCTTTACAGCTACTCGTCTGGGCCGCTTTGCCCTATTTGCGGCTGACTCTGCCCCGTCAAACCTTCTGGCTAACCAGGATCTATTCGATGCCAAACGACTTAACCTCCGTTGGGAGGACCATGCAGAGCATGAGCTTGGCTTCGAGATCTGGCGCTGCGTGGATGAGGATAACCCAATGAGCGATGCTCGCTATACCCTCCTGACCGAGCTGGCTCCCAATGTAACTCAGTATATCGATCCAACTTGCCAGATAGACAAAAGATATGCTTACAAAATTCGGGCAATTATGGATCTTGGGGCTACCGAATACTCAGATTATACCAGCCTGGCCGTGGTCGAGTGCGAATCCGTACCTGTGCCTCCAGCTAATCTCCAAATAAGCTCGGTGGCGAAAGATCAGGTGGTTCTGAGCTGGACCGATCAGTCTTCCTGTGAGAGCGGATTTGATATCTGGCGCCGAGATGGAGACTCAGGAGTGTACCGCATCATCCATACTGGAGCTGAGACCAGCTTTACAGACCGAGGGGTGAAGCCAGGGTGCAAATACTTCTATAAGGTTACAGCCAAAAGCGATAAGGGAGATTCTAAACCCTCGAATGAGGTTGTAGCCACAACTGCCCGATCACGCAAAAAAAGCAGCGGAGGAATGTGCTTTATTTCATCACTCTCATCCTCATGGTCAGCTCTATGGCAATGGATTACGGGCAAATAATCTTTCCCTGACCTAAGTGGTGGTTCTATCGCTAAGGGAAAATATTGCCGACATTACTGGCACTTTTCCCTGCCCGCTCCCCCCGCCTCCTACAAGGCGGGGGAGCACAAGGCGGGAAATCGCAGCAGTAGGGGCGTATTGCAATACGCCCACCCCTGCCCGCACGCAAAAGCGGGGAGACTAATGACCAATGACTAATGACCAATGACCACCCTTGCCCGCGCAGGCAAAAGCGGAGGAGTGGGAAATCCGGCATGGCAGCCTCTTCTGCCCCCTGCCCGCGCAGGCAAAGGCGGGGGAGCAATTGAAGGGACGAAACATTATTGAGGAATGAGGAGAAAAATGCTTGATGGTGTAAGAGCAATTGATGGTGTAAGAGCAATTGGTGTAAAAGCAATGGGGGTAAGAGCAATAAGATCTATTTTTTTCAATTTCAATCATCGCTTGCTTATCCTGGTGGCTATGATGGCAGCAGTAGGAGTAGTGATCATTCAGGCAAGCTGCCCCCTTTGCCCCTCCACCGATCTTCTCGTCAGGGATGCTGAGGGAGCTGAGGTGGCCTCTGGCTGGGAAATTCAATATCCGCTAATGAATGCCAACTGGATCAATGATATCTGGGGAAGCTCTTCAAGTGATATCTTTGCCGTCGGCTTTGGCTTGAACGCCGCGGTTATTGGACACTATGACGGCCAAAGATGGAAAACCATAGCCTCCTATCTTCTTGAGGAGGAGAGCGGAGAATTAACCGCCATCTGGGGAAGCTCCGCAAGCGATATCTTTGCCGTCGGCGGCACAAGCGGACAAAGTGATGGCCGCCCAATCATTCTTCACTTTGATGGCCGTGGCTGGTCGCTGATGGATTCTGCTTTTTCCGGCTGCCTACTAGATGTCTGGGGCACAGGGCCAAGCGATGTTTTTGCTGTCGGACTAGAGGGACTAATCCTTCACTGGAGCGGAAGCGCTTGGAGCAAGATGAGCCTGAATCAGGCCCTTGAGCCGTCAGACCCCCTGCCAGACCTTCAGAGTATTTGGGGAAGGGGGCCGGATGATCTTTTTGCTGTGGGCATTCGGGTCAAAGGTATCACCCAGGAGCCTTCTTCGGTCATCCTGCATTATCAGCATGGCCAATGGAGCCTGATGAAGGAGATTCCCTCGGTCTGTCTCTACGATATCTGGGCCGCGGAGGGAGGAGACATCTGGGCAGTGGGTGAGCGCATCTTCTGCTGTCGAAATGGCCTTTGGCAGGATGTAACCCCATCTGATCTTCCAGAGGGCTTTTGTCTGAATAAGATAGCCGGAAGATCAGCTAATGATATCATCGCTGTAGGAGTAGCTGACCTGGCTGGAGAGGAGGGGCTAATACTTCGATACGACGGACAAGCCTGGACTAGGGTCAAGGAAGTAAATACTTGCGGCTATCTAAGATCGGTCCGGGTTGATCCTAATAATGGCCAGGTTATGGTAGTTGGCGGAAACTTTCTGTATGATTACCCAAGCCGGGGAATTGTCTTGATCTACGATGGGGCCTCCTGGTCTAGCCAATCGGCCAAGGGGTATGAAGGAACATGTTTTCAAATCTGGGCCAACTCAAGCCAGGCGGCCTGGGTAGTAGGCGGGCATCCAAATCCGGCCACTGAGGAGGAAGCCAGGGTTTTCATTGCCCGCTATGATGGTCAGCTCTGGTCTCCGATTGATCTGCCCGAATATGGCATTCTCTCTGATATCTGGGGCAGTCTCTCAGGGGAGCTATTTGCGGTCGGCGGTGATTGGTGGGAGGATGATAGCGGCCAGCTTGTAATCGAAGCTCAGATTCTCCACAGTAGCGATGGCATTCATTGGAGCAGAATGCCTGATGCTCAAAATATCAAAGATTTTCTCGAAGGGGTCTGGGGCAGCTCTCCAAGTAATGTCTATGCAGTCGGCGAGGGTGTCTATCATTATGATGGCTCGCGATGGTCGAAAATGAGCACACCTTCTGCGGGAAGGCTGCGGGGAATCTGGGGAAGCGATTCTCGGACGATATTTGCTGTCGGAGACTGGTCAGAAAGCGGCGGCGGCAGAGCCACTATCTTGCGCTATGATGGCCAGAGCTGGCGCGCTATGAGCCATAATATTCAGGACAATTTGCTCAAGGTTTGGTGCAGCTCAGCCAGCAATGTATTTGCCATCAGTGAAAGCCAGATCTACCACTATGACGGGTCTGGCTGGTCAGCTATGAGCTGCCCACAGACTGCCGGCTACTATGATCTTTGGGGCGTATCAGCCAATGAGGTCTTTGTTACCTACGATCGAGCTGTCGAGCAAGAAAATGGGCCTATTTATTATCAGTGCGGGCTCCTCTTCTACGATGGTCAATCGTGGATTGACCTTGGCTCTGTGCCTGCCTATGGCCCTTTGTGGGGAATAGGGGGCACTTCAGCCCGAAACCTTTTCCTAGCCAGCGATCTTGGAACCATTCTGCATCTTGGGGCGCAGGAGACTGCGGTCAGCCAGCAAAAGATCCCCTTGCAGCCAGGCTGGAATCTGATCAGCTTTCAGGTCAATGTCTGCATCTTTAGTCAAAAACAGCCTCCGGCTGAGATCTGGTTTCCACCGGGGATCGAATTTCGCCAGGTGGCTGATCTTTGTACCTTCCTTTCAGATAACCAAAACTCCCCGATCCGCGATGCGGCCAATCCGCAGCTGGCAGGGGACTGGCAGCGGATCACCTCCTTTGACCGCAACGGAGCTCACCTTTTGGATAAAAGTGTACCTGCCTTTGTCAACAATCTGACCTATCTTGCCGCAGGATACGGCTACTGGATCAAGATGAATAAGCCAGGATACCTCCTGCTGAGCGGCCCTATGCTGTCTTCCAAAACATCCATCCACCTTGAGGAGGGATGGAACCTGATAGGAGCCCCCTGCCCTGATTCCTGTTACTACCAGCAGGATAGCCCGCCCCTGTGTCCCATGCAAGATGTACCAGTAATAAACTTTATACCGATGAGCGGCCCGCTCATCGAAGCGCTTTTCTCATCCATTTCTGGAAAATACCTCCGGGTAAGTAGCTTTGACTGCCAAGGGGCCAAGCTCTACGATCCCAAGGCTCCGGCCTTTGTCTGTAATCTGCGCTATTTCGCTCCTGGGTATGGCTACTGGATAAAAATGTCTGCGGCTGCTGATCTTGTTCTGCCTTCTGCTACCTTACCCTAAGGAGGTGGACTTGAGGAATAGCCCTCCACAATCGTGATCGCCTCCTCACTTGGACTCTACTGCCTCGCCCTAAGTGAGGAGTGAAGCTTTTTGGGGGGATTTTGGAGGCCAAGCGCTTTTTAGCTATGCGCCTCCAAAATCCCCGGCTGTAGCGACAATATTCGCTCATATTGGTTAGTAACCGATGGTGCTAGTTTAGAGAGACAAGGGATTCTCTTCGATAGTATGGATAGAAATTCAAAACTATTGATAAGGAGAATCCCATGTCCCATGAAGATTTCATTATCACACTGTTTTCTAAGGTGGACGACGCTATGGCCGCAGTTAAGAAGCACCCTC
>Ga0078972_1001326_pt2 | contig 81155 bp, 78 predicted proteins | sample YelNatPaOPGAMG01_FD_67568 | JGI IMG/M metagenome (GOLD analysis project Ga0078972, IMG submission 67568) | Hot spring thermophilic microbial communities from Obsidian Pool, Yellowstone National Park, USA - OP-RAMG-01 (SPADES assembly) (version 2) | ecosystem: Environmental > Aquatic > Thermal...
CCACTGGCGGCGACGGCCTGTCTTTGCTACATTTCGCCGCAGAGGAGGAGGAGCGCATGACCATCTACTCAGTCGTGCCGCCAGAGTTGGGCGACGAGGTTTACCAGAGCCTCGTCGAGCACTACAAGGACAACCCGAACGTCAAGGTGATCCGCGAGCGGCGCAAGGGGGAGCGGCGCAAGGACGACTCCGGTGGCGGCGAACGGAAGCAGCGCGACCGGCGTCGACAGCGGCCCGGCATCTTCGACATTTGAGCGCCGGCGCCACAGGGGTCAAGCACCCGTCCGAGACTGCCGTCTTACTGGCGCAACTGATGCAGCCGGCCGACGCCAACTTCATGGGCGTCATCCACGGCGGCGTCATCATGAAGCTCATCGACGAGACCGCCGGCGTCTGCGCCTTCCGTTTCTGTCGCACGCGCTGTGTGACGGCCGCCATCGACCGGATCGACTTTCACTACCCGGTCGATATCGGCAGCATGGTTCGCTTCAGCGCCATGGTGAACCATGCCGGCCGGACGTCGATGGAGATCGGCGTGCGCGTCGAGGCCGAAGACTTAAAGACCGGCGCGCTAACACACACCAACTCTGCCTACCTCGTCTTCGTCGCCATCGACGAGAACGGACGCCCCACGCAGGTCCCGCCACTAGAACCGGTGACGGAGCTCGAGCGACGCCGCTGGCGCGAAGCCGAAGAGCGGCGTCGTCACCGCCTCAGCTTGCGCCAGCCGGCCGACTGATCGCCTCTCCCGCGGGCGCGCTCACGCTCTCGACACGCAGGAGCTCCCGGAGCGCCGCCTCGGCAACGTCGAGCTGCTCGCCGCTGGGTTCGCGCGTCGTGAACAAGCGCTGCACTTCGATCCCCGGCGTGCGCAGTAGCTCGGCCAGCGGGTGACCACGATGCTGGGCCATCCATGAGAAGAGCTCCACTGCGGAGCCGATGCTCACCAGACCGGCGAGGAGTACCGCTAGCGGATTGCGCTCCGCCCCCCAGCGTCGGAGAAGCATATTGCTCGCCGTGCTCGTCACCAGCAGCGGCGCGATGAGGTTGGTGCCGCACCGCTCGTGCTCCTTACCCGCCTCGATCGCGTTGCCACCCTTCTCAAAGGCGGCGACACTCTTGTGTTCGGCGCCGTGAAAGCGTGACAGCTCCGAATCGCGGATCGCGAGGAGCGCCGGCGCTAGGGACAGCGCCGCAATGCCAAGCTCGCGCGCCAGAGGCGACCCGGAGCGACCACGACGCAAGACCAGAGCCGCGACGGCGCTGAGGACCGAGGCGCCGAGCAAGCGAGGGTCCTCCTGCGGTAGCACCGGTTGCCCGATCTCGCGCCGCAGTCGCGGCAAGACGGCAATCGCCTCCCCCAAGCGCACCACGCCGCGCGCAACGGGAATCTGCGCCAAGAGTTCACGCCCAGGCAGCAAGGCCTTCTCACCGGAGCGCACTTTCAGCGAACCGTCCGGCAAGCGCACGGCCGCCGCCCAGTGGCGCTCGCTCTGCAGCATGACACCGTCGCGCAGAGCCATGCCGCCGAGTTGGACGTGCCGCGACGCCTCTGCCGCCTCTGCCGCCTCGCCTGGGTGTGTTTCCTCAGTCGCAGTCACACTCATGCCCAACCCACTCGTTCCGAGCCGTTGTCGCTCGCTCATTCTGAGCCTCACTCACTCGCATTCACGGGCAGCGCCCTCGCTCGTCGCCCTCGCTCGTCTGCAGTTCTCTATTCCCCGGGCGCTGGCCGCTGAGCCGCCTGCGGCGGCCCCGCGGCCAGCGCCCTCTTCAGGCCACGCACAGCCTGACGGATACGTTCCTCGTTCTCAACCAGGGCGAAGCGGACGTAGCCATCGCCGAGTCCACCGAAACCGATGCCGGGCGACACAGCCACGCCGGCAGCACCAACGAGGTGCTTGGCGAACTCGAGCGATCCCATAGCGGCAAAGGCCTCCGGGATCGGTGCCCACACGAACATGGTCGCTTTAGGCTTCGCGACCGGCCAACCCACTCGGGTCAAGCCGTCGCAAAGCACGTCACGACGCCTCCTATACACCTCAGCCATCTGCGGCGGCACGTCGTCACAGTCGTTGAGCGCTTTGATCGCGGCGATCTGGATCGGCTGAAAGACGCCGTAGTCGAGGTAACTCTTCAACCGCTGCAACCCCCCTAGCACCTCGGCGTTGCCCGCCGCGAACCCGAGCCGCCAACCGGCCATGCTGTGGCTCTTCGAGAGGGAGACGAACTCCAAGGCCACGTCCTTGGCGCCTGGCACCTGCAGAATACTCGGCGGCTGATAGCCATCGAACACGATGTCGGCGTAGGCGAAGTCGTGCACGATGAACACCTCGTTGCGCCGCGCGAAGTCGACGAGGCGCTCGAAGAAGTCGAGGTCGACACAGGTCGTTGTCGGGTTATGCGGGAAGCTCGCCAGGATCACCCGCGGGCGCGGCCAGATAGCGTGGTAGGTGGCCAACAGGTCGCTGAAGAAGTCGCTGCCAATTCCCAGGGGCACGCTGATCACCTCGGCGCCCGTGAGGATGGCCGAGTACTGATGGATGGGATAACTCGGCTCCGGTACCAAGGCCGTGTCGCCCGAGCGCAGCAACACCCAGGCCACGTGAGCGATCCCCTCCTTCGCACCGATGGTGACCAACGCCTCGGTTTCGGGATCGATCGTCACGCCGAAGCGACGCTCATACCAAGCAGAGAGCGCGTGGCGGAGTTTCGTAATGCCGCGTGAGGCTGAGTAGTGGTGATTGCGCGGGTTGCGCGCCGCCTCAACGAGCTTGTCGACGATGACCTCTGGCGTCGCCAGGTCGGGATTGCCCATGCCCAGATCCACGATGTCCTCGCCCCGTCGCCGGGCCGCCATCTTCAGGTCGTTGACAACGTTGAACACGTAGGGAGGTAATCGATCGATGCGTCGCAATTCCACGCCAACTCCTTCACTCAACCGGCTGTTAGCAGCTCAAGTGCATAAGTATGCGTGCCCACCCAGCAAAACGAAAGGCCAATCGCCAGAGTTTCCCGTTGCCGACGCCCATCACGAAGGACGGGTGTGCCCATCGAAAGGGACGGGCGCACGCATCACACGGAAAAGGTGCGCCGATGACAAGGGAAAGGAGCGCCCATCATAGGGGACCAGTGCTGAGCTCAGTCGCACCGCATTCGCGCGGCCAGCCAAGTAGAATGAACGCTCTGTCTCAGTGGTTGCCGTCGGGGCGCACGGGCGCCCTAGGGAGGAGAGGTGGGCAAGCTCGATCGCGACCTGACGTTGATCTTCATCGCCATCTGGTTGTACGCGCTCGGGCTGGGACTCTTCTTCCAGCTGCTCTACCCGTACGCACTCACCTTGGGCGCTTCGCGTTTCGCTATTGGCGTGCTCAACGCGATCACGCTGGCCGTCATGGCGGCAAGCTACATCCCGGGAGCCTGGGCCGCCGGGCACTTTCGCCTCAAGCCCACGATCGTTTGGATCTGGTGGCTGCTGCTGCCTACCTCGCTGAGCTACCTGTTGGCGCCCAGTTGGGTCTGGCTCATCCCCGGGTTGATTCTCTTTGGCCTCTCGTACGCCAATAATCCCGCCCTCAAGGCTTACATCGTTCTGAAGTCGGAGCCCCAGCGCGTCGCACGCAACATGACCCTCGTCTTCGCCGCCTACCCTCTGGGGCTGATCGTCGCGCCCACCATTGGTGGACAGCTGGCCGCCACGTACGGCATGCGCACCGTGTTTGCCCTGAGCACGCTCATCTTCATCGCCTCATCGGTCGTCGTCACGCTGATCAAGGACACTCCCTACCACGCATACGAGTCTGAGTGGAGCTTCGCCTCGCTGTGGAGCAACCGGTTATTCCGCCGCTACCTGCTCTTCTTCCTGATCGCTTACTTGGCAAGCTACCTCGCCCAGCCGTTCCTGACCCCCTTCCTTGCCCAGGCGCATCACCAGGGTTACGCCGCCCTCGGCGTCTACGCCTCGCTGGCGGCCGTCGGGGCGGCGCTCATCGGCCCCCTGATGGGGCGCGTCACCGACCTCTATGGGGCTCGCAACGGGGCCGGCGGCGTGCTCGCCTTCCTCCTCGTGGGCGCCTTTCTCCTCGTCGTCGGTCACGGCCCCCTCGCCTGGGGCATCGCTTTCTTCTGTTACGGCGCCTACGACGCCCTGCGCGCGGTGGAGTCGGGTATCGTCGGCCGCTCCTTCGTCGCCGTGCCGCTCGCCTGGGGCTTCGCCATCTTCGAGAGCATCATGGGCATTCCGATGGCGGGCGCCTCGATCCTCGGCGGGCTCCTCTATCGGCAAAGCTATCGGCTGCCGTTCGTGGTGGTCGCCGTACTCGCCACCTCGCTGTTGATTGGCCTCGCCGTGTGGCCGCGCGGGTGGCGGCGCGGAAGGGCTTCGCCACCGGCGCCGACGAGCACGCGCTGAGGGGAGGACAATCCCAGCCAGCCACTTGGTCTGTCCGACCAGTGTGTTACGCTTGCTGCTCCAAAGGAGACGACCGTGAATGCACCAGACCAGTTCAGCGCGCCGCAGGCCGAGCCAAACGGCGCTGCCCACATTCCCCTTGCCGAGCTACCCGAGGGACGCGAGCTCGACACCTACGCCCTGTGCGCCGAGCGTGAGGTGGCCACCGATCGCAACGGCAAGCAGTTCCTGCGCTTCAAGCTGCGCGACGCCTCCGGCGAGGTGAAAGCGATTCATTTCGACCCTTCCGACGAGGCGCTCGCCGTGCGCGCTGGCGACGTGGTCAAGATCCGCGGTGTCTACAGCGTGCACGCCCAGTTCGGGCCGCAGCTGCAGGTACGTCGCCTACGAGTCATGAGCGCCGACGAATACGACGCCGCGGCGCTCATTCCCGTCTCGCCGGTCCCGCTGCACGAACTTCGGGCGCGCTTAGGTGCTCTCATCGACGGTGTCACCGACCCGCGGCTGCACGCCTTGCTAAAGCGAGCTTTCGCCAGCGACCGCGAGCCAGGCGCCACGTTTGCCGTTGCGCCAGCGGCGGTCAAGAACCACCACGCTTACCGCCACGGGCTGCTCGAGCACTCGATCATCGTCGCCGAAGTCGCCGGCGGAGTGGCGGCGAACTTCGCCAACGTCAACCGCGACTTGGTCGTGACTGGCGCCCTGCTGCACGACATTGGCAAGACGCAGACCTACTCAACCGACTTTCTCGCCCCCGGTTTCACCGACGAAGGCAGGCTGCACGGCGAGATCGTCATCGGCCACGACCTCGTGCGCGGCCTGGTCGCCGAGATCCCCGAGTTTCCGGCCGACCTCGACCTGCACCTGCGCCACATCATCGTCTCGCACCATGGCGAGCGCGAGAAAGGCAGCCCGGTCGTACCCATGACACGCGAAGCGATCATCGTGCACTTCTGCGACGACATGACCGCCCGAGTGGCTGCCTGCGACGATGCCCAGCGCGCTGCCGAGGTCGGCGACCGGTGGTCGGGCTACAGCCGCATGCTCGAGGCGTTCGTCTACCTGGGCAGTAACGAGGAGTAAGCAACCATGCTGATCAAGTTCCTCTTCGCCGTCATGGTCATCGCGCTCGGCTGGCGTCTGTACGGCTCGTACGGGCGCATGCGCAAACGCTAGCCGCACGCATGCGCAAGCGCTAGCCGGGCGTATGCACCGGCCTAAGCGCACCTTAGCGTCACGGGTGCGCGAGCGCTCGCGACACGCGCAGCGCCCACGAAGGCGACGCCGTCTGGCACAGCGAGACGATCGCTGCGCGTCGTGGAGCACCGCCTACCCAGACGCGGCTCTCCTGACGCTCCCCTAGACAAGGCGCTCGCCAGCGTTTGGCCCGGGCCCCATGTCCCACACCGATTCAACGGCGATGCGCACCACATGGCGAACAGGGGGCAAAGGCAGTTCCCGGGCTAGGTTCGCGAGGCGCTCCGAGACCTGCTCAAAGAGCTCCCCGCTGTCGATCACCTCGGCAGTGCCCTTCACTTGCATGGCCAACTGGCGCTCCGGGTCGTGGACCCCAACGGCGACACGGGGATCGCGGCGCAGGTTGTCGAGCGTCTTCTTGGAGAACATATCGGCAAAGTAGAGGTGCTCGTCGTCGAGCAAGGCACCACTGCCCTTGATCGAGACGTTCGGCATTCCGTCAGCGCCGGTCGTGGCCACCCACACGTTGTGGCCACCCGCCAAGATCTCCCGCAGCTGTTCCGGCATCTTTGCCATCGTGCGATCCTTTCTCGTCCTTCGTTCGATACCTACCTTGCGCCCGTTCTGGCGTGCTGCACGCTCGCCCTAGCGCGGTGAGGGCTCGTCCCGGCGTGGTCGCGGCGCCGTGAGCACAGCTGGGTCGAGACGCTCGGCCAGCTCCGCCGGCGACAAGATGCCCCGTTCGAGCACGACCTCGGCGACGGTCTTACCGCTGCGATACGCCTCCTTGGCGACTTCGGCGGCGGCCTCGTAGCCAATGACTTTGTTGAGCGCCGTCGCCAGGCCGAGGCTCAGCTCGCCGAAGTGTCGGCAGCGTTCCTCGTCAGCGGCGATGCCCGACACGCAGCGCCGCGTGAAAGCCTGCAGGGCGGGCGTGAGGATCGCGAGCGAGAAGAGCAGCTCGTAGGCCACCAGGGGCGTCATCACGTTGATCTCCAGTTGACCGGCTTGCGCGGCCAAAGCCACCGCCGTGTCCGCGCCAACCACGTGGAAGCAGACCATGTCGAGCATCTCCGCCAGGACCGGGTTCACTTTGCCCGGCATGATTGAGGAGCCCGGTTGGACGGCCGGCAAGGCGATCTCGGCTAAGCCGGTGCGCGGCCCACTGGCCAGGAGACGGAGGTCGTTGGCGATCTGGATGAGGCTTAGAGCAAGGCCGCGCAGAGCGGCAGAGAAGGCGACGAAGTCGTCGAGGGACATCGTCGCCTGGACGAAGTCAGGCGCCCGGTCGAACGGGATGCCGGTAAGATCCGAGAGCTCCTTCACCATGAGCGGCGCGTAGCGCGGGTCCGTGTTGATACCCGTGCCCACGGCGGTGCCGCCGATGTGCAAGTTGCGGGTGCGCGCGAGCGCGTCGGAGACGCGCTCGCGCGCCTTTCTTACGCTCAACGCGTACGCAGCGAACTCCTGCCCGAGCCTGATCGGCACCGCGTCCTGGAGGTGCGTGCGACCGCTCTTCAGGATGTGATCGAACTCCCGCCCCTTGGCCGCCAGAGCTTCCGCTAGCTCGTCGAGCGCCGCGAGCAGCGCCGCCGTCGGCTCTTGCAGAGCAATCCGTATGGCCGTAGGGATCACGTCGTTTGACGACTGCCCCATGTTCACGTCGTCGTTAGGATGCACCGGACGGTAGACACCGCGCCGCTCACCGAGCAGCTCGTTGGCGCGGTTCGCCAAGACCTCGTTCACGTTCATGTTGTGCGAGGTGCCAGCGCCCGCCTGGAACGGGTCAACGCGAAACTGGTCCCGATGGTGGCCGGCAAGCACCTCATCAGCAGCCCGCGCGATCGCTTCGGCCTTGACCGCCGCCAACTCCCCCAGGGAAGCGTGCACGCGCGCGGCCGCCTTCTTCACCAGGACAACGCCGTCGATCAACTCCGGCCGCGGGGGCAAGCCCGAGATGGGGAAGTTCTCGATGGCGCGGACCGTTTGCACGCCGTAGAGCGCCTCATCGGGCACCTGCTTGACCCCGAGTGCGTCGTGCTCCTCACGCATGCCGACCGCCCTTCGCCGCCGACCTTCAGCCGCTCTCACGAGCACACTGGCCGCGCCTGACAGTCACGGCTCACGGTCCTCTTCCAGCCTGACGGTCACGACTCGCGGTCCTCTTCCATGGGGAACTGCCACAGTTCAAGCGCCTTCTCGAGAACTTCGGCAGCATGGCCGGCGGCCGGCTTGACGTCGGCCCAGACCCACTGAACGACTCCCTGGTCTAGGAGAAAGGTGCAGCGGCGCGCGGAGCCACCGGGCGCCTTGAGCACACCGAAAGCCTCGCTCACAGCCCGCTCCGGATCGCAGATCAGGGGAAAGCGCAAGCCGTACTTCTCGGCAAAGGCACGGTTGGCCTCGCGACGGTCGACGCTCGCGCCAATGACCGCGACGTCGAACTCCGCGAAACGGGGCACGAGTTCGTTGAACTCCCTCGCCTCCGTGGTGCAGCCCGAAGTGTTGGCCTTGGGATAGAAGTAGAGGACGGCCCGACCGGTGAAAGAGCCGAAGTCGATCGTCTCACCCTCGTGCGTCGTGCCGGTCACCTGCGGCAGCTTATCGCCTGGTTGGATCACGGAAAGCTCCTTTCGCTACTTCATCTCGACATCGCCATCGACCGGCGGCGCCGCCACAGCTAGGTACGTTAGCGGTCCGAGGCCCACATTGGAGATCTGGCGCGTCGCCCCCGCCGGCACCACCACAGCATCGCGCTCTCCGAGCTTGTAGACGAGGCCGTCGACCTCGATCTCGGCGTCGCCGCTCAGGATGACGTAGAGCTCTTCCTGTTCGCGATGAGAGTGCCGTTTCATCTGCGCCCCCTCGGCCACCGACCACACGTTGGCGTGCAGCTTCGTCATGCCCAGAGGGTCGGTGAGGCGCTTCACGTGGATTTGCTCCGAGACACTCTCTATCGGCACCGTGCGCACAACGTTCATCGAGACTCCTTTGCGCCATCACTCTTCGGGAGGATTTCGACCGGCAGTGGGCAGCGTTGCTGGAAGCGCCGAGCATCGTCGAGCGAGCCGACGATCGTGCCGTAGTGCATTGGCACGGCGACCGCCGCCTTGAGGTGGGTACACGCCTCGGCAGCTTCGTCGGCCGTCATGACGTAGGTGCCGCTCACTGGCAGCAAAGCGACGTCGACGTCGATGTCGTCCATCTCGGGGATGAGGTCGGTGTCGCCGGCATGGTAGATGCGCCGCCCACCGATCTCGACGATGTAGCCCACCTTGCCGTCGGCCTTGGGGTGGAACACCTGGCCTGGCTCGCGAAACTTGTTGACGTTGTAGGCCGGCACAGCCGTGACAGTCACGCCATGGACGGTCAGACGCTCACCCGGAGAGATGGTCCGCGTCTCGCCGGCGAGGGCTTTGGTGACCTCCGCCGGCCCGACAACAACTGTGTCAGCCTTGCGCAAGGCCTCGATATCACCCTTGCTCAGGTGATCGTAGTGGTCGTGCGTGACCAGGATGAGATCGGCTGCCGGCGCGTTGGGTGCCAGATGCCACGGATCCACGTAGACCGTCTTCCCGTCACCGGTGATGCGAAACGAATCGTGCCCTAGCCAGACGATACCCTCGACCATCGTGCCTCCCGTCTTACTCAGCGAAGCGGAGCGATACCAGCCCTTTACCCGGTTACGGTCGTAGCGTACCGCTCCGCTCGCGCCAGCACCTTGTGACCGAATCCTACGAGTGAGAAACGCGGCCCCTACGCGCTACTGGCCCGGACGTTCGCCGAAGCATCGCACCAACTCCACTAAAGAGATGCCAGGACTCCTGCAGGCCGAGCGCACACGTGAGCTCAATGCGAGCTCGCGCAAAGTGCCAACGTCGGCCGGACGAGGCTGCGCTACGTACCACCGTCGCTAACGTACCACCGTCGGCTGGAACGCGGGCACCGCCGCGGGCGTGGGCCGCTTCTTGCGCACGACGGAGAACGAGCAACCGACGACACGCCCTTCTCACGGGTCCCGACAGGGGCCCTCACTTGTCCGTGGCGCCGATCGGTGTGCTACCAGTTAGGCGACCGGCTTAACCTCGACCGCCTGCGGCCCCTTGCGACCCTCGCCGATGCGAAACTCGACGCGCTCGTTCTCATGCAAGTTCGTTACCCCGGGGGCCAACCCGCGGATGTGGACGAAGATGTCCTCGCCCTCGTCTTGCCGGATGAAGCCGTAGCCCTTCTCCGTCGAGAACCATTTCACTGTACCTTGAGGCACTGCTCCTCCCGTGTTCTAGAGTGCCTTACCGACGTCGTGGGCGACGGTGTGCACCGGCCCTCTGAGGGCCCCTTTGCGAACGTGACCGCGGCGCCCAGGCGCCGCAACAGCATAGTTTTACTCCTTGATCGCGCCCGCGTGAACGTTTCTTCCTGGGCAACGCGGTGACGAACGCAGTGGCAGGAACCCGGCCCGCCGGGCGCTGCCGCTTTCAGCTCGCGGGAGCAGCGCGCGAGACCGCAAACAGGGCGATGCGCGCCGAAAGGTTGGGGAAACGCAGCGTCGGAGCGGGCTCTTCGAAGGAGCGCAAGTAGACCTCTCGCTCGATTGTGAGCGCTTCGTGGCGACACAGGTCGCGAAAGTCGCGGATGGTGCACAGGTGGATGTTCGGCGTGTCGTACCACTCATAGGGCAGCTCCTTGCTGACCGGCATCTTGCCGGTCAAGAGGAGCTGCCCCCGCAGGGTCCAGTGAGCGAAGTTCGGAAAGCTCACGAGCGCTAAACGTCCGACGCGCACCATCTCGCGCACGACCAGCCGCGGTCGGCGCAGCTGCTGCAAGGAGAAGCTGAGGATGACGACGTCGAACGAGCCGTCCTCGTAGTCGGCCAGCCCTTCGTCAAGATCTCCGTGGAAGACCGACAAGCCGCGTGCCACGCAGGCACGCACCGCTTCCGGCGAGATATCGACGCCGCTACCACAGACGCCCTTGTCGCGCACGAGGCGCTCCAGCAACTCACCGTCACCGCAGCCGAGATCGAGGACGGTGGCCCTCTCCGGCACCATCTCTTCGATCAACGCGTAATCGACTCGTTGCATTAGAACTGCCCCTCGGCCGCCTTCGTCCTTGGCTCCGCGGTATCGTCCGCCTGGCACCTGCGGGCCGGCTCTGGCGGCACAGCGAACGTGCGCGCCCCGCTGGCCAGGAACACGCTGATGATCCCCTCCATCTTCTCCCGCTCAAGCAGGAAGGCGTCGTGCCCGTACGGGGAGTCGACCTCGTAGTAGGTCACGTGCTTGTGCGTCGCACGCAGGGCGCTGACGATCTCCTTCAATTGGTAGGGCGGATGCAGCCAATCGCTGGAGAAGGCCATCACTAGGAAGCGCGAGCGCACGTTGCGGAAGGCATCGATCAAGCTGCGGTGGCCGTTCTCCAGGTCAAAGTAGTCGATCGCCCGCGTGATGTAGAGGTAGGAGTTGGCATCGAAGCGGTTCGTGAACGACAAACCTTGGTGACGCAGGTAGCTCTCGACTTCGAAGTCGGCTGAGAACGTGAATGAATAGTCGCGGATATCGCGCAAGCGACGGCCGAACTTCTCCTTCATCGCATCGTCGGAGAGGTAGGTGATGTGGCCGACCATACGTGCGACGGCGAGCCCCTTGGCGGGCGGCTTCTTGCCGTAGTAGTCGCCGCCGTTCCAGTTGGGGTCGGCCATGATCGCCTGGCGACCGACCTCGTTGAAGGCGATGGCCTGCGCCGGTTGGCGCGCGGCGCAGGCCATCGCGATGACCTGGTGCACACGCTCCGGATAGGCGACTGCCCACTGCAGCGCCTGCATGCCGCCCATCGAGCCGCCGATGACGGCCAGGAGTTTGGCGATCCCCAGGTGGTCAAGCAGGAGAGCCTGCGCGTTCACCATGTCGGCAATCGTGATCATGGGAAAGCGCGTGCCCCACTTCTCGCCCGTGGCGGGATCGATCGACGGCCAGGAGTTTGGCGATCCCCAGGTGGTCAAGCAGGAGAGCCTGCGCGTTCACCATGTCGGCAATCGTGATCATGGGAAAGCGCGTGCCCCACTTCTCGCCCGTGGCGGGATCGATCGAGGACGGGCCAGTCGAGCCGCCACAGCCACCGAGCACGTTCGAGCAAATGACGTAGTACTTGTCGGTGTCGAGAGCCTTGCCGGGTCCGATGAGCATGTCCCACCAGCCGGCTCGTGTATCTTCGGGGCCATGTCGTCCGGCCGCGTGCGCGTCGCTCGACAAGGCGTGACAGACGAGGATGGCGTTATCGCGCCTCTCGCTCAGCCTGCCGTACGTCTCGTACGCTAGCGTGAACGGGCCCAGCTCGCGTCCGCACTCAAGACGCAGCGGAGCTTGTGGCGGTTTCGCCAGCGTCACGTGATGCGTCTTGACGATGCCCGCCGAACCGGTATCACCGCCAATGGCGCCCGCCACGTCGCCGATCTGTTTGTCAGTTCCTGCGCTCATGTGCTTCCACGACGTTTGCCTCGCACGACCTTCGCAGTGGCCTTGCGTCACCCTCGCAGCAGCCTTGCGTCACTTTCGCAGTGGCCTTGCGTCACCCTCGCAGCGACACGTTCGGGAGGAGTCGAGAAACCCGCGCTCCCGCGACCCTCAACTCTACGAATTGTACGCCAGGTTGGCGCCCGGTTCCGTGGGCTGGCCGGCTGGGCAAGCCCAGCCGGCCAGCCCACTCACGCGTGCGCCAACGCCTGATCGATGTCGGCGATGATGTCGTCGATCGTCTCCAGGCCGATCGAGAGACGCACGAAGTCGTCGCTCACGCCGGCCGCACGCAGTTCGGCTGCGCTGAGCTGCGAGTGCGTCGTTGACGCCGGATGGATCACGAGCGATTTCGCATCGCCGATATTGGCCAGGTGCGAGAGCAAACGGGTGCTCTCGACGAAGCGCCGGCCGGCCTCGCGCCCGCCCTTGATGCCGAAGCCGACCATGGCGCCGTACAGACCGCGATAGTGGTACTTCAGCGCATTGGCATGGCTCGGGTGCGTCGCCAGACCGGGATAGCTCACCCACTCGACCTTCGGGTGCTGGGCGAGAAACTCCGCCACGGCGGCTCCGTTGATACTGTGCCGCTCCATGCGCAGCGGTAGGGTCTCGACCCCCTGGAGGATCAAGAAAGCGTTGAAAGGCGACAAGCAGGCGCCCACGTCGCGCAGGAGGCCAACGCGCAGTTTAGCGATGTAGGCCGCTGGGCCAAGCGCCTCGGCGAAGCGCAGACCGTGGTAGCTTGCGTCCGGTTCGGTCAACGTGGGGAACTTGCCGTTCGCCGACCAGTCGAAACGGCCACCATCGACGACCAGGCCGCCGATCGAGGTGCCGTGACCACCGATAAACTTGGTCAGGGAGTGCACGACGATGTCGGCGCCGTGCTCGAGAGGACGTACGAGGTACGGGGTCGGCATCGTGTTATCGACCACGAGGGGCAAACCAGCGGCGTGCGCCACCTCGGCGACCGCCTCGATGTCGAGCACCTCCAGCTGCGGGTTTCCGACCGTCTCAGCGTAGACCGCCTTCGTGTTGGGCCGCAGGGCGGCGGCGAAGTTCGCCGGATCGGTAGGATCGACCAACGTCACCTCGACACCGAAACGCGGCAAGTTATGCACGAAGAGGTTGTAAGTGCCGCCGTACAGCGTACTTGCCGAGACGATGTGGTCGCCGGCGCCGGCCAGGTTCAGGAGCGAGAAAGTGACCGCGGCCGACCCCGAGGCGAAGGCGAGTGCCCCGACACCGCCCTCGAGGGCGGCGATGCGCCGCTCCAGGACGTCGGTGGTCGGGTTCATCATGCGCGTGTAGATGTTGCCCTCTTCCTCGAGGGCGAACAGGCGCTGGGCGTGCGCCGCGTCGTCGAAGACGAACGAGGTCGTTTGGTAGATGGGCACAGCGCGTGCCTTGGTCGCCGGGTCAGCCTGCTGGCCACCGTGGAGAGCGATGGTCTCGAAGCCCAGAGCGGCAGCTGAATCCGCCGGCGTTTCCTTGTTTGACGGATGCTCCTTCGTCATCTCGATCCTTCACTGGAGAGGAGGCCACTGGGTGGGCCGCTGGTCACGGTACAGTCTCGCACACCTTGCCACGTCCCGCAGTCACGATCGCCTGAGGGCCGGCTCTGATACGCCCACGATGCACGCTTGCGCACGCTGCGCCCACCTGACGCTGGCCTTTCTTAGCGAGTTTATCATGAATCGCAAGCGCTGCGGGCGCGCGGTCAAGCGTAGACGTGAGGTCAGCTATACTGGCACCAGCCCCATCCCCCGACGAGGACGTGAGAATCACGACCGAGAAGCACGACGCACTGACGACTCTGCAGCGCGAGCTGCCTGGCCTCAGACAGACCGTGCCTCTGGCGCCCTACTGCGCCTATGCAGTTGGCGGACCGGCCGAGTGGCTCTTCGTGGCGACCTCTACGACCGAGCTCGAACACGCGGCAATCGTGGCGCATGAGCTCGGCGTGCCGCTCACGGTCCTCGGCCAAGCGACGAATGTGCTAATCAGCGACGCCGGCCTTCGCGGCCTGGTCGTCCTCGCCCGCAACGCCACGACGGCACTCGACGGCGAACTGCTGACCGTGGGCGCAGGCGCTCCCTGCACGACGGTCATCGCCGATCTCGCGCAACGTGGTCTCGGCGGGCTCGAGTTCGCCGCCAACATTCCCGGTTCGTTCGGCGGCGCCGTCGTCGGCAACGCTGGCGCCTACGGCGCCAGCGTTGCCGACGTCCTCGTGCGCTGCGAGCTGCTCATCGGCGGCCGCCGGCGCACCGCCGAGCCCGCCGACCTCGACTTCTCCTACCGCAGCAGCGCCCTCAAACGCGGGCGGGAAGCCGTCGTCCTGGAGGCCACCTTCGCCCTGCACGGCGGCGAGGCTTCCCGCCTGCTAGACGAGATCGCCCGCGATGCTGAGCTGCGCCGCCGCAAGCACCCGCTGAGCTGCGCATCGTGTGGCAGCTACTTCGCTAACCCTTCGCGCGAGCTGCCGGCCGCACGCTTGATCGAGCAAGCCGGACTCAAAGGGTTGACGGTCGGGCGCGCACAAGTCAGTGAGAAGCACGCCAACTTCCTCATTGCCCTGCCTGGAGCCACGGCAGCCGACATTCGCGCCCTCGCCGAAGAGGTCAAGCGACGCGTCTTCGAACACAGCGGCGTGCAGCTGGTCGAAGAGGTACGCCTACTCGGGTTCTAGCAGCCGCACGAGCCCGCCCATACGGGCACACGTGCGCCAGCGACGGCTTATACTTAGCCCACCGGTGCGAACGCGTATCGCCCGGGACGCGTCTCTCTCACTGGAGGATCAGGATAGAGGATCTACCCCCCGGCCTCTTCGACAGGCTGCGACGCGGAGAGCCTTCGGCGCGAGCGCAGTTCTTCCGTCGTTACGCCGCGCAAGTGCGCCAGATCCTCTTCTTGCAAGATATGTGTGAGGACGTTGACGAAGCCGTGCAAGAGGTCTTCATCAAAGTGATGCGCGCCAAGCTCCCGCCGCAGGAGAGGTTCCTCGGCTGGTTCTACACGGTCATCCTTAACACGGGGCGCGATCTCGGGCGGCGCCGCAAGACACGCCAGGCGGGCCTCGAGAGACTCCTGCAGGAGGCAGCTCGCGACACACGCCCGGACGCGGACCAGGACCGGGCAGATCCGGCCGGCGACGTTGAGCGCCGCGCGCACGACCCGGCTCTCGTGCGTGCGCTGCGCGAGCTTCCTTACGAGTTCCGCGAAGCGGTCGCCCTGCGCTTCTACGCCGACCTCTCACTAGACGAGATCGCTCGTTGTCAAAGTGTGCCAGTGGGTACAGTGAAATCACGACTGCACGGCGCCTTAGCGAGACTGCGAAGTGCGCTCGAGCGGGAACAATGGGGTCAGGAACAGGGCCAGGAAGGCCTCGCGGAAGACACTCCATGAGTGATGTTGACGACGACAGACTGCTCGACCTGGCGCTAGGCCTTGAGGACGATCCCGAGGTCACGGAGGCGGTGGCGCGCTCGGCCGAGCTCCAGCAGCGCCTGAGCGAGCTCGAGGCCGACTTGCGGGCGATCGACCGCGAGCTGCACAACATGCTGCCGGCGCCCGATGAGGACTGGAGCGACCCGACTGCCGATCGCTGGCAGCGCCTGCATCCGTACTTTGCCGAGCCGCGGCCGCGTTCCTGGCGCATCGGGCGCCGCGGACGCCTCTTGGCGCCGGCCATCGCCGTCATGTTGCTCACGGCCTTGGTGATCGGCGTCCTCGTCTCAGGCGGCAGCCGCACCACGAGTGAGCCGCCCAGCGGCAGTTCAGCCCTGACGAAAGGTAGTTCCAGCCTCACTGCGCCACGGAACACGGCCGAGGCCACCAACGCACAAGCACTCGTGGCCTCGGCCGCCAGTCAGTACGCCACCATCGTCGTCGCGCGCGCCGGCCGGGTGCGCGGCTCCCACCAGTCCTTCACGGTCGTGCGCACGCTGAAAGGTACTCTACCGGCCACCTTCCGCGTACAGATCGCCACACCTGCGGGTGCCACCGTCGGCAGCCTGCTTCTCGTCTGTCTCAATCCGATGGCCGCCTTTGGCGCAGTCGGGGAAGGATCGGCTCATGCAAGCTCCACTCCCTCCCCGAGCACCGCTGCCGGCGGTGTGACGGCAACGTACGCCGGCAAGCCGGCCGTCCTGGAACCGCTGCCCGCCGGAGTCGACCCCGCGGCGCTCAAGCTGCCGTGAACGGCCTGCCTCCGCTGACGCAGGCCTTGAGGCGCATCCCTCTCGGCAAACGAGCGAGCTACTTCCGCGACACCAAGCCTATCCTGCTGGAGTTCCTCAATCCGCACGGCTTGCGCATCTTGGATGTCGGTTGCGGAGCGGGCGGCAACGGTGCGCTGATGAAGCGCGCCGGGGCGGCCGAGGTCGTCGGGGTCGAGCTCGACCCGGTGGCCGCCGAGGACGCGCGCCGCGTCCTCGACCGCGTCGTTGTCGGCGACCTCAACCAGCTCGACCCCGACGACCTCGGCCGCGAACCGTTCGACGCCATCCTCACCATCGACGTGCTCGAGCACTTGGTCGAGCCGGCGCAGGTCCTGCGCCGGCTCGTCGACCACCTCAAGCCGGGCGGCGTCGTGATCGCCTCACTCCCTAACGTCGCCCACGTGTGGGTCATCGCCAACCTGCTGGCCCAGCGCTGGCCGCAGCGCGAACGCGGCATCTTCGACCGCACGCACCTCCGCTTCTTCGCTCGCCGTGATATGGAGCGCCTCTTGCAAGGAGCCGGGCTGACCGTCGAGCGCGTCGAGCCGTATTTCACTCGCTACCGTGCGCTCAAGGCTTTGTCCCTGGCGCTCTCCCTGTACGTCTTCCGCTCCTACTTTGCCCGCCAGTACATTCTCGTGGGCCGCAAGCCCTCTTGAGACAGGCAAAGATGCACCGCTCGGTAGCCTAGCGCGGCAGCGCCTGGTGCCGCTGGTCGTGGCCGGCTGCGTGGCGGCGCGCGCTGACGCCGGCCATGCCGGCGTCAGCGCGCGCTATACTACCGATGTCAGAGTAAGGCAAAGGCGACCGTCCAAGCAGGCGCAAAGGCAGGTCAATGGGACTTCTCGACGGCAAGAACGTGCTCATCATGGGGGTTGCCAATCAGCGCAGCATCGCTTGGGCAATCGCTCGCGCCACCCATGCCCAAGGCGGCCGGGTCGCACTGACCTACCAGTCCGAGCGCTTGCGCAAGCGCCTCGACCCACTCGTCGCCGAACTCGGCAGTGATGTCCCCATGATCGAGTGCGATGTGAGCGACGACAAGTCGGTCGCCAAGGCCTTCACGCGACTCTCTGAAGAGATGCCCGTGCTGCACGGCCTCGTGCACAGCATCGCCTACGCGCCTGCCGAAGACCTCCAGGGAAGCTTCGTCGAAACCACCCGCAAGGGCTTTGCCCTGGCGAACGACATCAGCGCCTACAGCCTCATCGCCGTGGCCCGGGAAGCGCGCCGCCTGATGACCCGCGGTGGGGCGATCGTCACGATGACCTACCAAGGCTCGCAGCGCGTGATCCCCAACTACAACGTCATGGGACCCGCGAAGGCGTCGCTGGAAGCCAGCGTGCGCTACTTGGCCGCCGACCTCGGCCCCGTCGAGATCCGGGTCAACGCCGTCTCGGCCGGCCCAATCCACACGGTCGCGGCGCGCAGCATCAAGGATTTCGGCACCATGCTTGACCTCATGGAAAAGCACACACCCCTGCGCCGCAACGTCACGGCAGAAGAGGTCGCCGACGCGGCCGTCTTCTTGCTGAGCGACCTCGCCCGCGCCATCACCGGCGAGATCCTGCACGTCGACGCCGGCGCGCACGCCGTCACCTGATACAGCACCTACGGCTGGCGCACGGCCGGCCGCCCTGTCAACGGACTGGCCTGTCAACGGACCGCCCTCTCAACCGACGGCCTGTCAACTGGGAGCGCCCGCGCTGGCCCCGCCCGCCACCTTCAACTGCGAGCGCCCGCGCTGGCCCTGCCCGTCACCTTTTGTGAGCCGCGGCGCTCTCCTACGCTCTCGACACGCAGATCATAAGACGTAAGATGGCACCTAGTAACGGCCGTGCCAGTGCTGAGCGAGCACTCACGCTGAACCGGCTACCTCGAGGGGCGCGAACCGCCCCCGGTCCGGTGATGACCGTGCCACACGCGAAAGGGGAAGCGATGGGTGCACAAGAAGCAACGGCCAGGCGACGTCCGGTGAAGCGCTGGCTGCCGGCGCTGCTGATGACCCTACTCGTCGGGGCGGCGCTGGCCGGCGCGCTGTGCGCGCCGGCCAGCGCCGCCCCGACCGACCCGACGCTTAGCCTCCCCGACCTGCAAGCGCAGCTCGCCGCGTCACCGACCGGCACCGTCGACGGTTACTTCCTCACGGTAGTCAAGGGAGCGACGATCGCTTCGATCCCCTGCGTGATCGAGGGCATCGTCCCCCAGGCGGCCGCCGACAACGGCGACCTCATCCTGTTCGAGGCTAGCGGCCCGGTCATCGACAAGGCGGGCGGCATCGCCGCCGGCATGAGCGGCAGCCCCATCTACGTCAACGACGGCGGCGTCGACAAGCTGATCGGCGCCGTCTCCTACGGCGACGTCTTCACCGCCGGTGGCCTCGGCCTGGCAACGCCGATCGAGCACATGATGACGCTCGAAAGCGACTTCCACATTGACCCCCTGGCGGCGACGAACACGCGCACGATCAACCTGGCCCAGCCGGTGAGCACGAGCGCAGGTACTGTCTCGCGGCTGCTGATCGCACCCACGAGGCGCGCGGCCAGCAAGCTGCACCCGGGCCGGCGCGCAGCCGTCCTGCGACCGTTAACGACCCTTCAGGTGGGCGGTATCCCGGCCAGCTCCCCCGCCTTCAAAGAGCTCCAGAAACGCCTGGCGGCCAAGGGCTTCGACGTTCAGGCAGGCATCGCCGGCGGAGCGGCCGGGTACCTCGCCGACTTCAGCACGCCCCTCGTGCCAGGCTCCTCAGTCGGTGAGCTCTTCATGCGCGGCGACTCTTGGTGGGGCGGCGTGGGCACGACGACCTACACGACGGCCGACGGCACGCTCGTCGCCTTCGGTCACCCCATGATGTACGACGGCTACCTGAACGCTTACTTGACCAACGCCGACGTCATCGGCCTGTGGGCGAGCACCTATGAACCATACAAGGTCGTCGCCCCCGGAGCCGTGCGCGGCACGATCACCGTCGACAGCGGTCCGGGTATCGCCGGCGTGCTCGACGCCCTGCCAGCCGAGGTTCCCTTCACGACGACGGCAACTTACGTACCCACCGGCAAGACCGTGACCACGACCGCCTACGTCACCCAGTGGGCGGCCGACCAGTTCAAGTATCCCTACTGGGACATGAACGCCATGTCGTTCTGGCCGGCGCTCTACCAAGCGACCGGCGACCAGGCCTTCGACGGCCACATCGCCTACACGCTGACCATCAAACTCACCGACGGCGTCAACGAGTACACGGCGGTACGGAACAACGTGTGGGAGGACAGCTACGACTACGACGCTCCCTTCCTGGTGGTCACCGAGCTGGCTTCCCTGTTTACGACCCTCACGTATGACCCCGACGGCACCATCAACGCGCACATCGAGTCCATCGACCTGAACGCCACCCTCAGCCCAGGGCTGAACCGTGCCCGGGTTGTCAACGTAGATGTGCCGGGCGGAGTGCACACCGGCTCAAACACCGTGCGCGTCACGCTCTACCGCTACGGTAGCATCACCCCGGACACGCTCGATGTTCCCCTCACGATTCCCGCCGGCATGTCGACGCAGGGCACGATCTACGCGAAGGCCCCGTTCACGAGCGTTGAGAGCGAGGGCGATGGCTGGTACGGCTGGTGGAGCGCCTACGGGCCCAACAGCGCGCCTCCCCAAACGCTCGCCGACGTGGTCGCTGGCCTGCAAGGTCTCTCCAACAGTGACCTCGTGGTCGCCTACGACCCGCCCAGCAACAGCAACGAGAACTGGTCAGACATGGGCGAACCGTGGAGCGACCAGGCAGTCACGGCGTCGGTGGGCCTGAACGGCACCTACCTGACCGGCGCCGCGAGCAAGTCACCTACGGATATCTCGCTCTGGCAGGAGAGTGGCCCCGCTGTGGCGGGCAGCATGGTCCTCCTGAGCGGCACCGTCGGCGACGGCGCTGTTGCCGGCGACACCGTCAGCATCTTCACCCAGGACGTGGATCAATCAGCGCCGACCTTAGTGACGTCGGTGCCGCTCACCCAGGATCCGCAAGATCCGCAAGACACCTCGCTCATGTTCACCGCCGCGGTGCCGGTCATGAAGAACACGACGGTCACGGCCTCGTGGGGTGGCAACGCGCAGTACCTCATCTCAACCGCCACGCTACCCATCGATGTCCGCGCGCGGCTCGGCCTGAAGACCACAGTGAGCGCCACCGGACGCGTTCACCTGACGGCCAGCGTACTGCCCGCGCAGCTCGGCGCGACGACCTTGCCCGACTCCCCGTTGCCCCCCGGCCAACTCGTCGGTTTCCTGCGCCGCACGAGCACCGGCAGCTGGAAGCTCATGACCCTGAAGGTGAATGCGACCGCCGACGGCGCCACGTTCACGGCGACCTGGAAGCCCGCCCGCGGGACCTACCGAATACGGGCGCTCTTCGCTGGTAGCACGTTCAACGACATGACTATGTCGGCGATCAAGAAGGTGGTCGTCCGCTAAGAGAACGTCCACCTACAGCGGCCGAGAGCGCCCACCTCGTGCGGCCGAGACAGCCAGCTCGCTGGGCTGAGAGCGCCCACCTCGTGCGGCCGAGACAGCCAGCTCGCTGGGCTGAGAGCGTCCACCTCGTGCGGCCGTGTCGGGGGGGGGGGGGGGGGGGGGGGGGGGGGGGGGGGGGGGGCGGCGCCCCCCCGCCCCCCCCCCCCCCCCCCCGCCAAGTCGACGAGCTCGGCGACTGGTGCGTGCGCCACCAAGCCGACATCGACTTCCACCACGAGGGCATCCTCTACGCACAAGCCGACGACTGGCAGGCCGAGCCGCCCTACGAGGCGGTCGGCCGTCTGGCGGCCCTCGGCCAGAGCGAACGCTTGCGCCCGCTCACCGCCAACGAGGCGCGCGCCATCGCCGACTCGCCGCGCTTTCGCCGCGGCGTGATCGCGCCCGACTCGGCGACGGTCCAGCCGGCGAAGCTGGCACGCGAGCTGCGCCGTGTGCTCCTGGAGCGCGGCGTGCGAATCTACGAGCGTACGCCGCTCCTCGACATCACCGGCTGGGAGCCTGAGGGCGCCGCGCCGCGTGCCCGGCCGGCCTCGCCTGAAGCGTCAACTGTGATGTCATCCATACGGATGACAACTTCGGGGGAGTCCGTCCCCCACGGCGCGCGCCAACGATCCAGAGTCCGGCACGGCCGTGTGCACGTGACCACCCCGCAGGGCCTGGTCGTCGCCGACGACGTCGTTCTCACGATCGGCGCCTGGGCCGTCCGGCGGCCCGAGTTCCGACGCGCGTTTGCCGTGGTCAACGACTTCATGGCCGTCACCGAGCCGATCCCCGACCGCCTCGCCGCCATCGGCTGGACCAACCATACGGGCATCGCCGACTCGCGCGAGAACTTCTACTACCTGCGCCGCACCGACGACGATCGCATCGCCATCGGCGGTGGCAGCTCACGCATCATCTACGACGGACGAGTGGAGCACGCCAAAGCCGTCTCCCTGCACGCGGCCCGCCAGGCAGCCGCCGGCCTAGCGTGGCTCTTCCCGCAGCTGGAGGGGGTGCGCTTCACGCACGCCTGGACAGGGCCCATGGACATGACGGCCGCGCTCGTGCCGTTCTTCATGACGTTGCCCGGTCCCGGCGGACACCTGCACGTCGGCCTTGGCTTCTCCGGCCACGGCCAGGCGGCGACGAAGGTGGGTGGCAAGATCCTCGCCGCGCTCACACTCCACATCGAGGATGAGTGGAGCAGCTTGCCCGTGGTTGGGCCACCCCTGTCGCTTGTCCCCCCGGAGCCCCTGCGCTGGCCACTCGTGCGCACAGTCGCCTGGGCCGCCGACAGCGGCGATCGCGCCGTCGAGCGTGGCCGACCGCGCGGGCCCGTACGCAGCCTGATCACGACGGCCTTCAACGCTTACCGCGCAAGCCGGCGCCGACGACCACGCTAGTCACCCGACCGACAGTTCTTCATCGGCGCTCACCGCGACGGCAACCAACTGCTCAAAGGGCCGTCCTGTTGATAAGGTAGGTACTTCAGAGAGCCACCTGCGCCACCGCCTTACGGGCGACGGGCGCCGGTATCAGACGATCACCAGGAAACCATCAGGGAGGAGCTATGAGCACCGCCGCACCGAAGAGCGCCGACGTCGTCATCGTTGGCGCTGGCCTCGCTGGCTTGGCTTGCGCCGTCGACCTCTACCGGCGCGGGTTGGAGGTGGTTGTCCTGGAGGCCTCAGACGGAGTCGGAGGCCGCGTGCGCACCGACGTCGTCGACGGCTTCCAGCTCGACCGCGGCTTCCAGGTCCTCCTCAGCGCCTACCCGGAGGCACAGCGCGTCCTCAACTACCGCGACCTCGACCTGCATCCGTTCTACCCCGGCCTGCTCATCCGCCTGAACGGCCGGTTCGTGCGCATGACCGACCCGCTGCGCCGTCCGCTCGACGGCCTGCGCAGCGTGCGCGCGCCGATCGGCACGCTGGCCGACAAGATCCGTCTTGCCGGCCAGCGCGGACGCCTGCGCGGCCGCACCCCCGAACAGCTCATGGCCCTCTACGAGCCCGGACGTACAACCTATGAGGCGTTGCGCTACGTCGGCTTCTCGGACGAGTTCATCGACCACTTCTACCGTCCCTTCCTGGGCGGTGCCTTGCTTGACCGGGAGCTCGAGACGCCCGTCGCCCTCGGCGCGTGCGTCCTGGCCATGTTCACCGCCGGCTCGACGGTCCTGCCCGCGCGCGGCATGCGCGCCATCCCCGAACAACTGGCCAGTCGCCTCGTGCCCAGCGCGCTCCGCACGCGCAGCCGTGTGCGCGTGATCGACGACACGACCGTCACGCTCGACACGGGCGAGCGAGTCCGTGGCCGCGCCGTCGTCGTCGCGTGCGATGCCAACGAAGCGGCGCGCCTGACGGGCGGCGTCGTGAGCCCTCCTCAATGGCGCTCGGTCACCTGCCTCTACTTCACCGCGCCCAAGCCGCCGGTAGACGACCCCATCCTGGTCGTTGACGGCGACGGCCGTGGTCCCGTGAACAACCTCTCGGTGCAGAACTTGGTCGCACCGACTTACGCCCCACCGGGACAGTACCTCATCTCGGCGTCAGTACTCGGTGTGCCGCAAGTTGACGACGCCACCCTTGAAGGCGAAGTGCGTGCGCAGATGGGCGAGTGGTTCGGCAACCAAGTGCAGGCGTGGCGACTCCTGCGCACCTACCGCATCGAGCACGCTTTGCCCATGGTGCAGGCCTCGCGGCCCAAACCGCAACCGGAGGGCCTGCCCAAAGGCTGGTTCATCGCCGGCGACCATCGCGCGAACCCGTCGATCAACGGTGCCCTTAGCTCCGGCCGCGATGTGGCCGAGCGCTGCGCCCGCTACCTGGCGAGCGCCTCGTAAAGAGTCTGCGGGTGGCGGCGGGCGACGCGCGGGTTTAGACTAGTCGCTGCCCGCGCGTCGCCCGCCGCTCCCTCGCCCGCTCGCGGGGCCCATCGTTCACGTTCACGACAAACGATCAAGGAGTTCGCCGGTGAGTGCTGTCCTCGACCCGAGCATCAGAGGCGGGGGCGAAGGGCCACTGCTCTTCCTCCTCATTGGTCTGCTCGTGGCGTTCTTCCTCGTGCGCCTGAGCACCCGCCTCATGCGCGCCCGCGTCCGCTGGTGGTTTGGCGAAGTGCGCCCCCGCGGCCTGCACATCCACCACATGGTCTTTGGCGCCGTCGCGATGATGGTCGTCGGCGTCATCCAGTTCGCCTTCGACCCCTCGGGCAAGTGGCCGTACGTGCTCGCCTTGGCGTTTGGTGCCGGCATCGCGCTCGTCCTCGACGAGTTCGCCTTGCTCCTCCACCTTGAGGACGTCTACTGGTCCGAAGAGGGACGCACATCCATCGACGCCGTCGTGCTCGCGGCGACACTGACCGGCATCCTCGTGCTCAGGATCGCCCCGGCCGGATTGCCGGGCGGCTTGGGCGCTCTCCCCTCGACGGCGCGCTGGGTGATGACGGTGGTGGCCGCACTCAACGTCGTGCCGGTGATTATCTCGCTGCTTAAAGGCAAGCTCTGGATGGGCGTCATCGGCATCTTCGTGCCCGGCGTAGCCCTCATCGGCATGGTGCGCTTGGCCAAGCCGCGCTCACCGTGGGCGCGCAGTCGCTACGCCCACGACCCGGCGAAGATGCGCGCGGCGCGGATCCGCGCCGCGCGCTGGACGCAGCTCCGCCACCGCCTCTGGGACATCATCGGCGGGGCGCCCACACGCGTGGCTCCCCCACGTGAGGCGCCCGTGCGCGAACAGGCCGACTGGAGCGAGTGAGCCCGGCGCGGGCCGGCGTCCGGCAACGGGCATTGCTCGCCGCCGATCTGGCGACGTAGACTGCGTCTCTGGCACCCACGCGTTCAAGGGCGCGGGCGTGCCGCGGAAGCGCTCACTCACACGGGAGGTCGCATGCGGGTACTCGTCGTTGGCGGCGGCGGCAGAGAGCACGCGCTCGTGCACGCCTTCGCCACCTCTCCACTGGCGACGCAAGTCTTTTGCGCACCGGGAAACGCCGGCATCGCGCAGGAGGCCGACTGCCCACCCATCGCCGCCGACGACCTCAACGGACTGCTCTCCTTTGCGCGCCGTGAGCGCATCGATCTCACCGTGGTTGGTCCCGAGGCGCCGCTGGTCGCCGGTATCGCCGACCTGTTCAACGAAGCCGGCTTGACCGTCTTCGGACCTTCGCGGGCGGCGGCTCAGCTGGAAGGCAGCAAGGAGTTCGCCAAGGAGATCATGGCCGAAGCGGGCGCGCCAACTGGCAGCTACGTGAAGTTCACCGACAGTGAGGCCGCCCTGGCGCACCTCGACCGCCTCAGCGACGCCGAGTTCCCAGTCGTCGTGAAGGCCGATGGCCTCGCCGCTGGCAAGGGCGTCACGGTGGCGCGCAGCCGCGATGAGGCCAAGCTCGCCGTGCAGGAGTGCCTCGTGCAGCGACGTTTCGGCTCCGCCGGTGAGGTCGTCCTCATCGAGGAGTTCCTCCAGGGTAGCGAGGTCTCGTTGCTGGCCCTCTGCGACGGACCGACGGTCGTCCCGATGGCGCCAGCGCAAGACTACAAGCGCATCTTCACCGGTGACCTGGGGCCGAATACGGGCGGCATGGGTAGCTACTGCCCAGTGCCCGGCTTCGGCGACGACACCGCTCAGACGGTCGCCGACCAGGTCTTTCGCCCCGTGCTCGAGGCGCTCGCCAAACGTGGCATCTGGTACCGCGGCGTCCTCTACGGTGGCCTCATCGTCACCGCTCACGGCACCAAGCTGCTGGAGTTCAACTGCCGTTTTGGCGACCCGGAGACGCAAGCCATCCTGCCGCGACTAGATTCGGACCTGCTCGAACTGTGTCTGGCCACCGCCCGCGGCGAGCTGCGCGGAGCGCAGCTCGCCTGGAGGCCGCAAGCGTGCGTTTCGGTCGTCGTCGCCTCCAAGGGCTACCCGGCCTCAAGCTCGAAGGGCGACGTCATTAGCGGCCTCGACGAGGTCGCCAAGATGCCCGACGTGACCGTCTACCACGCCGGCACGGCGCGCAACGAGGCCGGCCAGATCGTCACAGCCGGTGGACGTGTGTTGGCGCTGAGCGCCCTGGGCGAGCGCTTCCGCGATGCGCGTCAGCGCGCCTACAGCGCGCTGACGCGCATCGCCTTCCCCGGTATGCAGTGGCGCAGCGACATCGCCGAGCGGGCCGTGCGCGCCGAGGCCGGTGAGCAGGCCCTGTTCCCGGGCGGCGCGGTGCGTCTTTAGCGGCCCGGGGCACGCCGGGAGAGTGAAGGCCAAAACCGGGAAAAGAGATCGTACGCGGTGCGGCCGGCACCGCAGGTGCCGGCCGCACCGGCACTCACTGTAGCGAAGGAGCGATGGAGGAGGTTGGCGACGTGGAGCGCACGATGTCGCAAGTGGAGCAGATGTTGCAAGGCATCGAGATGAGCCCGAAGCTCGTCGCCATCGTCATGGGCAGCGAGTCTGATCGCGAGGTGATGGCGGCGGCCGAGCGCGAGCTCGATGAGCGCGGCATCTCGTTTGAGACGCAGGTGATGTCGGCGCATCGGGAGCCGGACAAGGTTGCACAATTCGCCAAGGGCGCCCAAGCGCAGGGGTTCAAGGTCATCATCGCTGGAGCTGGTAAGGCAGCCGCCCTGCCAGGCGTCATTGCCGCCTACACGAACCTGCCCGTGATCGGCGTGCCCATCAAGACGAGCGACCTAGGAGGACTGGATTCGCTGCTCTCGATCGTGCAGATGCCGCCCGGCGTACCGGTCGCCTGCGTGGGCATCAACGGCGCCCGCAACGCGGCCATCCTGGCGGCCAAGATCCTCAACGTCTGAAGAACTCGGCGCGCCGCACTGCGGCACTGTGAGGAGGCAGTCGGAGGGGCGGCCGCGCGACGGGGATCGACAGGAGCAGTCTCTTCGCCGTAGGCGCGTGGCCAGCGAGGCGGCCGTGCGACAGGGGGTCGACAGGTAGGCACACGTCACGCGGCACAAGCAAGCGAACTCAAGCAAACGAGCACAAGCAAGCGAGCACAAGGAAGGTGGAGCGATGAGCAAAGAGGCATTCGCAGCGGCCCAGGGCGCTCCCCCGGTGGGCCCATACTCGCCTGGCGTGGTTTCCGACGGCCTCGTGTTTGTCTCCGGTCAGGTTCCCCTCGATGCCGCCGGCAACGTCGTCGGTGAGAGCGCCGCGGAGCAAGCACGACAATCGCTCGAGAACCTGCGCGCACTCTTGGCCGCGCGCGGACTGACCATGGACGCCGTCTTAAAGACCACCATCTTCCTCACCGACCTGGGCGATTTCGCCGCCGTCAACGACGTCTACGCGAGCTTCTTCAGCCCGCCGTACCCAGCGCGCTCGACCGTGCAGGTCGGAGCGCTGCCCAAGGGCGTCAAGGTCGAGATCGAGGCTATCGCCCGCCAGTAACGTGAGCCCGCGACAGTGACACAAGCGCCGCAACAGTGACAAGGGCGCCGCAAGAAGTATGAGAGCGCCGCAACAGTGACAGGAGCGCCACGATGATCGCACGCTACTCCCTCCCCGAGATGGCTGGCCGGTGGACCGAAGAGGCCAAGATGCAGGCATGGCTCCAGGTCGAACTGGCCGCCGTGCGCGCTTGGGCGAAGCTCGGCAAGGTACCGCCCGCAGCGGTGCGCGAGATCGAGGAGAAGGCGAGTTTCGAGGTCGAGCGCGTGCGCGAGATCGAGCAAACGACCGACCACGACGTGATCGCCTTCTTGACGAACGTGGCCGAACACGTTGGCCCGGCCGCAAAGTACGTCCACTATGGGATGACCTCATCCGACATGCTCGATACGGGGCTCGCGCTGCAGCTGCGCGCCTCCGGCGCGCAGCTGCAGCGCGAGCTCATCCTCTTGGGCGAGACGCTCAAGCGCCGAGCGCTCGAGTTTCGCGACACGGTGCAAGTCGGACGCACGCACGGCGTGCACGCCGAGCCGATCACCTTCGGCATGAAGCTCGGCCTGTGGGCCTTCGAGGTCCGCCGCCACCTGGACCGCCTGAGGGCAGCCACCGACGATGTCGCCGTCGGCAAGCTCAGCGGCGCCGTGGGTGCCTACGCCAACATCGACCCACGTGTCGAGGAGCTCGTCTGCCAAGAACTCGGCCTGCGCGCTGAGCCGATCGCCAACCAGGTGGTGCAGCGCGACCGGCACGCCGCCTTCCTCACGACGCTAGCCCTCATCGGCTCCTCGATCGAGAAGTTCGCTACCGAGATCCGCCACTTGCAGCGCACCGAGGTGCGCGAGGCGGAAGAGGCTTTCAAGCCGGGACAGAAGGGTTCCTCGGCCATGCCCCACAAGCGCAACCCGATCCTCTCCGAGCGCATGGCCGGCCTGGCCCGCGTCCTGCGCGCCAATGCCCTGGTCGGCATGGAGAACGTCGCCCTCTGGCACGAGCGCGACATCTCGCACTCGAGCGCTGAGCGCATCGTCCTGCCCGACTCGTGCATCTTGCTCGACTACATGCTGCAGAAGTTCACGGGCCTGATCGAGCGCCTGGTGGTCTACCCCGAACGCATGGCCGCCAACCTGAACCTCTCGCACCGCCTCGTCTTCAGCGAGGCCGTGCTCCTCGCCCTGATCGATAAGGGCATGCTGCGCGAGGACGCCTACCGCGTCGTCCAGGAGAGCGCCATGGAGGCCTGGCGGGAAGGCGTCGACTTCGGCGATCTCGTCAAGGCTAACCCGGCCGTGCGCGCCGCGGGACTCAGCGACACCGACATTGAGGCGGCCATGGACCCAACCAAGCACAGCGCCGGCCGCGAGGTGATCTTCGCTCGCCTCGAGGCACTGGAGTTCTGAGCCCGGTCGCACCGGCGAACCGCGCCGCAAGGGCAACCACCGCTACCGCGAAGCCGCACAGTGCCGCTCCCGAACTAGTAACTCGCCGCCGAGCGAGACGCACGTAGTTGAAAGGGCTGGGGCTGGGGCGGCGTACCGCCGCCCCAGCCCCAGCCCACTTCGCCGGACCTGCCGCCCGAATTCTCCGCGCCCCGGCGCCAGGTCCGGCCTCTCAAGGGCAAACGACTAACCCGATGCTGCGCGACGAGCACTTTGACCTCACATCGCGAGCGTTTCGGCGCCCGCGCGGTTAGGCCGCCCGCCGCTCAGGTACCTCTTCAGTCGCGCCCGCAGCCGTGCTCACGTCGGCTCCGGCACCCGTCACCGCAGGTGCGGCACGCCGGGCCAGCAGTGAGCTACCAACCCAGCCACCGACGAGCGCCCCGACGAGCGTGAGCACGGCGAAGACCACGAACCAAGCGCTGTAGGTCGCCGTAGCGGCCGTCGCTCGGGTCAGCGAGATACCGGCGGTGCTGCCCGGCAAGACGCGCAGCACACTGTGGCTCGTCAGGCCGAAGCCCAGCAGGCCGGGGAACCCGACCAGGGTCATGCCCAGGAAGGCGATCAGCCCGACCGCCCAAGTAACCAGGCCGTGCCAGAGACCGCTGCGTGTCTCAATTGAGTCGGAAAGCCGGGCGGCGACGATGCCGCCGATGAACAAAGCGATGAGGGCAGAGAACCCGACCCAGATTGAGGTCACGGTCGCTTCACTCTTGATCGCGGCCACTGTCGTGATTCGCCCGAGGCCGAAATCGGCCCAGAGCGACACCGCGCCAAGGAGCAGAGCGACGGCGGCGGCAACGAACGCGCCGGCAAAGACGCTGCCCCAGCTCAGTCGGCTCAGCCACGCCGGCACCATGCCCGACCGCGGCAGTGACACTGCCTCCAGCGTCGGCCGCGAACGGTCGCTCTCGGTGAGCTTGTCGCTCCGCTTCTCGTCCATGTCTCTCACCTCCTTTACCCGGGTTTTGCAGCAATTTATGTACCCATCTTGAGGCACTTTGTGCACCGAGACAGCGCGTTTCGACACGCCAGCCAACACTGGTGCGGCGCCCAAAGAGAGCTACACTTAAGGGCACGCCGAACAGTCGCCAGCCATGCGAGGGGGTGTCTCATGAGCCAGACTGTTCTCTGTCCGACCTGCGGCGAGTACGTGCGCACCTCGTCGATCTTCGTTGAGCGGCCGCGCCTGACGCACTGCCCATTCTGCGGTGCCGCACTGGAGGATTCACGAGCGGCCACCGATGCCCTCACTGACGTGCGCGACGACGCCGTCCACCCGCTCGTCGCGCCCGTCGTACGCCAGCGAACAGCGGCCTCGTTGACGCGCCGCGCCGACCTCCCGCCAGGAACCGCGCGTCGCATCGCCTAGAATCTCTCCCCGCGCCGCCTTCCGGCGTTGCCTTCCTATGCCGGTAGGCTCTAGGCTTGTCGCTAAGATGTCCCCCGGCGCCAAGGAGTGCACCATGCAAGTCCTCGACAAGCTCTACGAAGGCAAGGCGAAGATCGTCTACGCCACCGACGACCCCCACGTCGTACTGCAGGAGTTCAAGGACGCGGCCACGGCGGGCGACGGGGCCAAGAAGGGGACCATCACCGACAAGGGACGCATGAACACCGCCATCTCGGCGAAGCTCTTCCAGCTACTCGAAGACAACGGCGTGCGCACCCACTTCCGCGGCTTGCGGGGCGACCGCGCCATGTTCATCACGAAGCTCGACATGCTCAAGCTCGAGTGCGTCGTCCGCAACATCGCCGCGGGCTCGCTGAGCCAGCGTATCGGCTATCCCGAGGGCACCGAGCTCAAGCAACCGATCGTCGAGTTCTACCTCAAGGATGACGCCCTGCACGACCCGCTGCTCACACCCGACCACATTCGCGAGTTGGGCCTGGCCACTGACGAACAGCTCGCGCAGCTGCGTGCAGCCGCCCTCAAGGTCAACGATGTGCTGCGCGCGTTCTTCCGCGACCACGACCTGCTCCTGGTCGACTTCAAGCTTGAGTTCGGCCGCGACGCCGAGGGCAACCTCGTCCTGGGAGACGAGATCAGCCCCGACACCTGTCGCTTGTGGGACGCGACCACGCACGAGAAGCTCGACAAGGACCGCTTCCGCCGGGATATGGGCGGCGTGGAAGAAGCCTACCAAGAGGTCGTCAAGCGCATCGGCGCCTGAGGCGCCCGCTCGCGCGACGCTTCACTGGCAAACGGAACTCAGACACAGGGGACTCACACCAGGGGGGATGATGAGGGATTACCGCAGCCTGAGCTTGTGGCACGATAGCCTACCCGAGCCGATCACGCCGCGACCGGCGTTGAGCGGCCCGCTGGCCGTCGACGTGGCCATCGTCGGCGCCGGGTACACCGGCCTCTGGACGGCGTACTACCTGGCCAAAGCCGACCCTCACCTGCGCATCGCAGTGCTGGAGAAGGAAGTCGCCGGCTTCGGCGCCTCCGGGCGCAATGGCGGCTGGTGCTCGGCGTTCTTCTCGGCATCGTGGGACAAGATCGCCCGTGAGGCCGCGGTCGCGCTCCAGCGCGCCATGTTCGCCACCGTCGATGAGGTCGGCCGCGTCGTCGACGCCGAAGGCATCGACGCGCGCTACCACAAAGGTGGCGCCCTCATCTTGGCCATGAACGAGGCGCAGGTAGCTAGCCTTCAGCAAGAGCTCGTCGAAGAGCGCGAGTGGGGCTTCGGCGAAGACGATTACCGCTGGCTCAGCGCTGAAGAGGCTCGCCAGCGCGTGCGCGTTGAAGGAGCGCTCGGAGCGCACTACACACCGCACTGCGCCGCTGTCGATCCTGCACGGTTAGTGCGTGGCCTCGCCGACGTCGTCGAGCGCCTCGGAGTGCACATCTACGAGCAAACGCCCGTGCTTGCCCTAGGCGGCCGCTACGCACAGACACCCAGTGGCGCGGTTGCCGCCGATGTCGTCGTCCGCGCCACCGAGGGTTACACACCCGAGCTGCCGCAGTACCATCGCGACCTCATCCCCCTCTACTCGCTCATGATCGCCACCGAGCCCTTATCAGACGAGCTCTGGCAGCGCATAGGTTGGGCCGACCGCGAGTGCCTGGGCGACGGACGCCACCTCATCATCTACGCGCAGCGTACCGCCGACGGCCGCATCGCCATGGGCGGGCGGGGCGCGCCGTACCACATCGGCTCGCGCGTGCGCGACGACTTCGATCGCGATGAAACCATCTTCGGCCGCGTGCACGCCTCGCTCCTCGGGCTGTTCCCCTTCCTGAAAGACGTGCGCATCACGCACCAGTGGGGCGGGCCGATTGGCATCCCGCGCGACTGGTGCAGCTCCGTCGGCTACTACCGCGCTGAGGGCTACGCGTGGGCGGGCGGCTACGTCGGCGACGGCGTCGGCACGAGCAACCTCGCTGGCCGTACGCTCGCCGACCTCATCCTCGGACGCGAGAGCGACCTCGTGCGTTTGCCCTGGGTGAACCGGCGGACGCGCGCCTGGGAGCCCGAGCCGCTACGCTGGATCGCCGTCAACACCGCCTTGCAACTCATGGACGCGGCCGACCGGGAGGAACGCCGCACGGGCCGCCCGTCACGCCTGGGAACGGCTATCGACACGTTGATCGGGGCATAACAGCACGCACGGGCCCCTTGCGGGGCAGAGAAGAGCGCAAGATAACCGTCAAGGAGTCAAACGATGCGTGCTATCCGTGTTCATGAGTTCGGCGGGCCGGAGGTCCTGCACCTCGAGGAGGTGCCCGACCTCCGGCCCGCCGCCGGCCAAGTCCTCGTCCGCGTCGTCGCCGCCGGCGTCAACCCCGTCGAGACGTACATACGCTCCGGCGCTTACGCGGTCGAGCCACCGTTGCCCTACACGCCCGGTGCCGACGCCGGTGGCATCGTCGAGGCTGTCGGCGAAGGTGTTGAGCACCTTGCTGTCGGCGACCGCGTCTACGTCGCCGGCTCCCTCACCGGCACCTACGCCGAGCTCACCCTGTGCACGCCGGCGCAAGTCCACCGCCTGCCGGAGGGTGTGACCTACGCTCAGGGCGCCGCTATCGGCGTGCCCTACGTGACCGCCTATCGGGCGCTCATCCAGCGCGCCGGCGCCCTGCCGGGCGATGTCGTGCTCGTCCACGGAGCGACCGGTGGAGTCGGGCTAGCCGCCCTGCAGTTAGGCGCGGCTGCTGGCATGGTCATGGTCGGCACTGCCGGCAGCGACGACGGCCAGCGTCTCGCGGCCGAGCAAGGCGCCGCCCTGGTCGTCAACCACAACGAACCCGCGTATCTCGACCAGGTGACCGCTTTCACGAACGGGCGCGGGGTCGACGTGATTCTCGAGATGCTCGCCAACGTCAACCTGGGGCACGATCTCTCCGCCCTGGCGCCCGGCGGCCGCGTCGTGGTCATCGGCAGTCGCGGCACCGTCGAGATCAATCCGCGTGAGTTGATGGGCCGGGAAGCGGCCGTCCTCGGCGTCCTCGGCGGCAACTTGACGGCGGCCGACGCACAGCGCATCCACGCCGCTCTCGGAGCCGGCTTAGCCAGTGGCATCTTGCGCCCCGTCGTGGCGGAGGAGATACCCCTGGGCGAAGCCCCGCGTGCGCATGAGCTGGTCATGCGCGGTCCGCACCGCGGCAAGATCGTGCTCGCACCATAGGTCGGAAGGCCAGCCCGGGACAAACGCCCGCCTGAATCCGCAGCTCCTCCTAGACCGAGGGATGCCAACGGTGCCCCGGTCAGCGCCACCAGGCCCTGCGGGCCAGCGTCGGCGCAGCCGCGCTGGCCCGCCGCTCCCGCTCGGTCGGCGGCCGCGAAGCCAGTTGCACCTGGCCCTTGCGACGCTCCCTTGTGTGTCGTTAACTACGAGTGACTGGCGCGAGTGGCTGGCCAGCGACTCGCGCTGGTTCGAGCGAGCCCCTGCTTAGACTGCGTCGCGGTGGCCCGGGCAGCGCGGTCGCACTGCACGGTGGAGACCGCCGCAAAGGGTGATTGGAGGGTGGCATGAAGCGTAACGTGCATGCCGGGCGGCGTTCTGCTGGCGGTCTGAGCTTGTCAGTACTGACGCCCGACGAGGTCGACGACATCCATCTGGCAACTCTCGAAGTCCTCGAGCGCACTGGGGTGTGGGTGGAATCCGCCGAGGCACTCGACGTGTTCGCCGACGGTGGTTGTCGTGTGGACCGCGAGTCGCATATGGTGCGCATCCCACCGTGGGTGGTCGAAGACGCCATCCGCTGGGCGCCTTCCACGTGGACGCTCTGCGGCCTCGATCCGGCCAACGACATCGTCCTGGAATCGAACCGGGTCGGGTTCGCCAATTTCGGCGAGGGCCTCAAGGTCGTCGACCCCTACTCAGGCGAGCTGCACGACTCCACCAAGGCCGACCTGGGCAACGTGGCTCGTGTCGTCGATGCACTAGCGGACATCGACTGCTTCGAGGTAGCCCTCGGCTGCTCGGACGCACCGCCGGAGACGGCGACGATCCATAACTTCGAGGCAACGCTGCTCAATTGCACGAAGCCATCGTGCACGGGCCCGCAAGACGGCTACGCGGTGAAGAAGTATGTTGAGATGGCCGCCGCCGCAACTGGAGGTCTCGATAAGTTGCGCGAGCGACCGATCATGATCCTCGGCACCTGCCCCGTCAGCCCACTGAAGCTGAGTCGCGAGTTCTGCGAGATCGTCATAGAGGCATCCCGGGCAGGCCTGCCGGTCGAGGTCCTCAGCATGGCCATGGCCGGAGGGTCTGGACCGGTCACTCTCGCCGGTACGCTGGTGACTCACAACGCGGAAGTTCTGGCCGGCATCACCCTGGCGGAGCTGACGGAACGAGGCACGCGCGTCGTCTACGGTTCGTCGACCACGTCGATGGATTTGCGCTACGCCGCCGCCAGCGTGGGCACGCCGGAGATGGCCTTGATCAGCGCCGGAGTAGCGCAGCTTGCCCGCCAGTACCGCTTGCCGAGCTACGTGAGCGGTGCGTAGGGGGACAGCAAACTGTGTGACGCCCAGTCCGGTCACGAGAAAACCCTCACCGCCGTGTTGCCGGCGTTGGCAGGTGCCAACCTGATCTTCGGCGCAGGGATGATCGAATCGGGCATCACCATTGACTACGCGCAGCTCGTGCTCGATGACGAGATCGCTCGGATGGTCAAGCACGTCGTGGCGGGCATCCCCGTGCGCGACGACACGCTGCTCGTCGATGACATCCACAGAGTTGGATCCTTCGGCGACTTCCTCAGCTTGCAGAGCACGTTCGACCACATGCGCGAGCAGTCGCAGCCGCGTCTTCTCGACCGACGGGTACGCGAGGACTGGGCGGCGGACGGAGCGACGGACGCTCGCGCCCGAGCCCTCAAGCGTGCCCAGGAGATCCTCGAAGGGCACACACCAACGGCCTTGCCCGACGACGTGAAGGCCGAGATCCGCCGCATCGTCGCCGCAGCGGATCGCGAATTGGGGGTGGCATGACAGCTCAACCGACACAGACGACTGCGGCGGAAAGGGACGCCTCACGAGGCCGCATCAGCGAGAGCCGCGTGCCGACACGCATGGGCGATGGGTTCATGGTGGAGATGACGCGCAGCGAGCTGCGCGCCGACATCGAAGAGGCGACGCAGCTCGCTGCGCGTAAGGCCAAGTGCCCGCCGCTCGAGGCGGATGAGCAGGAGCACCTGCTCGACATCTACGCTTCGCGGGCCAGCTTCACCGCTGTCGACGTGGGCGAGCAAGTCGTGCTCTCCTGCGACGGCGGCGGGTCCAAGATGACCGGCACCGACCTACAGGACCTGCTCGAGAGTGAGCAGCGCTTTGGTCAGGACATCCTCGAACTCTGGCACATCGAGTACTCCTACAAGGCGATCAAGACGATCCTGCCGTTCCAGCAGCAGATCATGCAGAACGCGCAGCTCCTGGTGACGGCGCCCGTGCAGTACGGCGCGCAGCCCAACCTGGCCTTCTACTCCAAGCCCGACGGGCCAGCCGACAACTGGTTCGAGTTGTTGCCGCGCGGCGACATTCCTGGCGCTCGGGCAGCCATCGAGGAGGCCATGGAGTACGCCACGAAGGACTTCATCTTCGTCTCCGAGGGCATGCTCGATGCCGGCGCCGACGGCATGGACTTCGACACCACCGGTGGCGCCGGCGACGCCGATTTCTTCTCGACGTTGCGAGCCGTGAAGCACGTGCGTGAGAAGTACCCTGAAGCCGGCATCGAGGTCGGCATGGCGGGCGAGTTCGTCATCGGCGTGCACGGCGAGCTCGAGTGGGAGGGCCGCCGCCTCGCCGGCATGTGGCCGCGCCAGCAGCTCGAGGTCTGTCAAGACGCCGGCGCCACGATCTACGGTCCAGCGGTGAACATCCGCACCACGAAGAGTTGCGCCTGGAACATCGCCTACGCGCTCACGGTCATCAAGCCATGCATGGAGGTGGCGCGCATCCCCGTCCATCCCAACGTGGGCGAGGGCGTTGTGGGCGTGCCGGTGAACGGCTACCCGCCCGAAGATGCCGTCTCGCGGGCGGCCAAAGCGTGCGTCGAGATCCTACGTTGCGACGGGTTGTAGGTGGGTTCGGGTGACTCCAGGGGCATGGACGTCACCCACGCGCTCGCCGCGGGCATGGGCGGGATCCGAACTGCCGGAGACCTGGTAGCGAGGATGCAGATGACCCGGGGCATGCGCCTCGCCGAGGCCAAGCGCTACGTGGCCGACAAGCTCGGCTGCACCGAACGGGACCTGAGCGATTCCTACGCCATGGAGCAGATCAGGGGCGAGAAAGGCCTAGGAAGGATCCTGGACCACTCCAACCTGCATCCGGGTGAACCGAACGCGATGTACGCCAAGTTCCGCATCGCCGAGCTGCTCGGCATCAAGATCAACTCGGTCGAACGCTTCAAGGAGCTGGCCGGGATTTGACCCGGCCTAAGTGTCGATCTGGCGCCTGCGCGCTCCTCGCCTTCGTGCAGATCTGCACGCAGTAGGTGTCGAACGCCCTGAGCTCGTTGGCGATCTCGCCCTGCGCCGCCTGCTCGGGCGTGGCGCAGTGAGCGCACGATCTTGTCTTCGCTCAGTGCGAAGGCCTGGTCGTTCAGTGCCTGGTAGCCGATCTAGGCGGCGTCCTGGGCGGCGTTCTCGGCCTTCGTCAGCCAGTCGACAAATCAGTGAGCTTCGTGGGGGCTCCTGGCGCTCTTCCGGATGGTGAGGTTGTCCGTCCCAAAAGTAGACATCCTCGCTGGGCAGCACGTACTTCAGCTTCTTGGTGCCCGTCGTTCGCATGGCGATCGCCGCAGCGCCGTCATAGGTGTTCACGATGGCGCTGGATGGAGACGCTATAGCCGCCGGAGCGAACGAGTTCGTACGTCCGGCTTGGTCGCGTCCACCGAGGCCGGCGAAGCGCCGGTACCCGGTGCGGCGACGTGAACGCACATAGCCCCCGCCAGCGCTCGTTCGTCACCGCTCACCGCCGGATCGCCCGGCCCGTCGGGTGGCAGCTTCACGAAAGGTAGACTACCAGCATCAGCAGACTTCGGCCCCATGGTTTCCGGGGATCCGAGCGAGGGTACTAGCCGCCTATGAGGTTAGACTGCGAGGCAAGGCGCTGACGGCGTGATCGATCGCGTGCTTGTTGCCGGTGCGACTGGCTACGTGGGCGGGCGACTCGTGCCGCGCCTGCTCGACGAGGGCTACCGGGTGCGCTGCTTAGCCCGCGACCCCTCGCGACTCGAAGGGCGAAGCTGGTTCGACCGCGTCGAGGTCGTGCAGGGGGATGTGCTTCAGGCGGGCGGCTTGGACGCCGCCCTGGGCGGCGTCCAAGCCGCCTACTTCCTGGTCCACTCGATGATGGGCGGCGCCGACTTCGCCGCGCGCGACCTCAAGGCCGCGCGCACGTTTGCCGAAGCCGCCCGGCGAGCCGGAGTGCAGCGGATCATCTACCTAGGCGGCCTGGGCGAACCCACGTCCGATCTGTCGCATCACCTTCGTTCGCGGCAGGCCACCGGAGAGGCGCTGCGCACGTACGGCCCGCCCGTCACCGAGTTCCGCGCCGCCGTGGTGGTCGGCGCCGGCAGCGTCTCCTTCGAGATGATCCGCTACCTCACCGAGCGCCTGCCCGTAATGATCTGCCCCCGCTGGGTGTACACGCGCACGCAGCCGATCGCCGTGCGCGACGCCATCGAGTACCTCGTCAGGGCCCTCGAGGTGCCGGAGAGTGCCGGCCGCGTGATCGAGATCGGTGGCAGCGACGTCATCACCTACGGGGAGATGATGCTCGGCTACGCGCGCGTGCGCGGTTTGCGCCGCGCCCTCATCCCGGTGCCCGTGCTCACGCCGCACCTGTCGTCCTATTGGGTCAACCTGGTGACGCCCATCCCAGCGGCAATCGCGCGGCCGCTCATCGATGGTCTGCGCAACGAGGTCGTCGTGCGCGACGACAGCGCCGCCGAACTCTTTCCGGACATCCGGCCGGTGGGCTACGAGGACGCAGTGCGCGAGGCGCTCGCCAGCCTCGTGGGTGGTAACGTGGAGTCGGCCTGGACCGACGCGCTCTCCTCGAGTGTCGGCGACACGAAGCCGGTCGCCCTGACGACCGAGTCGGGCATGATCGTCGAGCGACGCCGAGCGCTGGTCAATGCCTCACCCGCTGAGGTGTTCCGCGCCTTCACGGCGCTTGGCGGCAACCGCGGCTGGCCCTACCTGAACGCTGCCTGGCAGTTGCGCGGCATCGTGGACCTGCTCCTCGGGGGTGTGGGCACGCGTCGCGGGCGGCGCGATCCCGACGAACTACGCGTCGGCGACGCGCTCGACTTCTGGCGTGTGGAGGCGGTCCAGCCCAACAAGCTGTTGCGTTTGCGCGCCGAGATGAAAGTGCCGGGCCGGGCCTGGCTGCAGTTCGAGACCGGGCCCGGCCCAGCCGGCAAGACGATCCTCGCCCAGACCGCCTACTTCGCGCCCAAGGGGCTGCCCGGCCTGGCGTACTGGTATGGCCTCTACCCGATCCACGCGGCGATCTTCTCGGGGACCATCCGGGCGCTGGCCAAACAGGTCGATGGCCCGCCGGACGCCGCCGCGATCGAGCGGCTGGAAACCTAGGCCACCAGTACGGTCTTGCCGCGGTGCGGCTCCCGCATGATCTCCGCGTGGGCACGCGGGGCGGCCGCAAGTGGCAGCTCCTGCGCCACAATGGGACGGAGAATCCCCTCCGCAAGGCCGGCTTGTGCGTAGGCCCCCGAGCGCACGTGCGTCTCGACCGGGTTGACCCCAGCCGCAGCGACGCGTACAACGACATAGCCGAGGGCGGGCGTGCTAAAACTGCCCGCCACAGCGGAGACTGTCCCGTGGCGCACCGGCCTTGGCGCCACGGTAACGAGCATGGGCGACTCAACGGGTGGCGAGATCATGACTGAGGCAAAACCGAGTGCTGGAGTACCGCTCCGTACGGCAGACGCGCCGGACACCGACCCGCGCACCTGGTGGACGCGCCCTGGGCTGGAGATCCGTCACGGCCGACTTTTCATCGCCGGCCGCGACGCCGAGGCTCTGGCGCGCGAGCACGGCACGCCCCTCTACGTGTACGACGTGACCCACGTCATCGAGCAGATCAGGGGCGTGCACGACGCGCTCGCGCGCACCGGGTTGCCCTTCAAGGTGCGCTACGCCCTCAAGGCGCAGCGCGAGCCCGAGATCTTGCGCGCCGTGCGCGCCCTGGGCACGGTCGGCATGGACGTCTGCTCGCCCGGTGAAGTCGCCCACGCGCTCGCCAACGGTTGGCGACCCGAGGAGATCAGCTACACGGGCACGAACGTCTCAGAGAGAGACCTGGACGCGATCTTCGCCGCCGGCGTGCACATCAACGTTGACCTATTGAGCCAGCTGCGCCGCGTGGGGCGGCGCCGGCGCGCGGCCCTCGACGCGGCCGCTGGCGGTGCCACCGCGCCGCTTGGCCCCGCCGGCGGCCGCGTCGGCATCCGCATCAACCCGCGCGCCGGCGCCGCCCATCGCTACGTTCCCGTGGGCCAGTCTCCCGACGACGAGCTGCGCTTCGGCGTCTACGCTGGCCAGAAGCCGACCAAGTTCGGCATCTATCCCGACCAGCTCGACGACGCGGTGCGCATCGCCCGCGAGTACGACCTGACCATCGACACCGTCCACTTCCACGTCTCCCACCAGCTCCTCAACGAAGACCTGCCCGCTTTCGACGACGCCGTCGGCAAGGCCGCAGCCATGATCCGCCACCTGCAGGAGGCCGGCTGCCCGATCGAGGAGGTCAACACGGGAGGCGGGCTCGGCAATCCGCTCGGCCCCGGTGACGAGCCCCTCGACCTCGATGCCTGGGCGGGGATTCTCGCTCGCCACCTGGGTCCCCTCGGCGTCACGATCGCCACCGAACCGGGCGAGTACTTCACCAATCGCTGCGGCATCGTGCTGACCGAGGTCGTCACCGTTGAAGATCGCCTCGGCGTGCCCTTCATCGGCATTACCGCTGGCTGGAACGTCATGCCCATCCGCTTTGTCTGGGGCGAGTTCTTCGAGCTCGTCAACTGCACCGCCGCCGATGCGCCACGCACCCAGCGCGTCACCATCTCCGGACACATCAACGAAGCCCCCGACCTCTTCGCCGAGGACTACCCCTTCCCGCCCACGCAAGAGGGCGACATCGTCGCTATCCTCGAGGCCGGCAGCTACTGCCAGGCCGTCGCCAACACGCACTGCATGCGCCCGGTGGCTCCGGCCCTGTTCTTCCACGATCGCCTGTAAGGGGCGCGCGCCCGAGCGCGCCGCGGTCCACGGGGTGCACAAGCGCGCGGGGGCGCGCCCGTGCGGGCGCGCCCCCGCGCGCTTGCGCCTGCGTTCGCGAGGCCCCGGCTGCGTGTCCTACTCGGCGCGCGCCAACGACCCCATTGGGTCCCAGGGCGGCAGCACGATGGGCGGACCCTCGAGGGCAGCCAGCACCTCAGCGGGCACGAACTTCTTGTCGACGACGACCTCGAACATGTACTCGTCGAACCAGTTGTCGCTCATGACGAAGAAGCCCTTCTCGCCGTACTTATCGCCCCACGAATTCTCCACCCGCCACTTCACCGGGTTGCCGGCGTCGTCGAGGTCGACCCCCGTGAGCACCATGGCATGTGTCATAGCGGAGTGGCCGTACGTCACCCGCTCGCCCTTGTCGGCGGTGAACTGCGTGTCGTAGAGAAGCTCGAAGTCGTAGAGTTCACCATCGAGGATCCCCAAATCGCGCTCCATCATTTTGCCGACATCGCAGCCGAACCATACGGCTCGCCCCTCGGCAATCATGTCGACGGCCGCCTTCTTGAAGACGTCGATGGGCACGTTCAGGTAGCGCACGATCTCGCCGCCGCGCACATTGCCCAAGTACTGCACCGTGAAGAACTTGCCGAAGGGTTTGTCCTCCGTGGGGCAGTTGATCAGGCTGATCACTGAGTCAAGGTCGAAGCCCACGTACTTGGCGAAGAACGTTTGCGGCGTGATGAGGCCATCCCGGTGGAAGGCATCGTCCTTGTCGCGCCACTGCCAGACGAACTCGCGCGGCGGCTCGCCCAAGTTGATCGCCAGGATACGGTAGAGCGTCGCCAGCATCTCATCCTTGCGCGCCCGCAAGGCCGCGTCCGGCTCGCCCGCCGCGTGCCGCCGCCGCAGCTCAGCTGCATACTCGCGCAACTTGGTGCGTACTGTGGCGTTCATGGTCGCCGACTCGCTGCTCGACTCCGTCTCCGGCATGACGCTCTTGGGCACGACGCCGTACTTGGCCACCAAATTGGCGAACATGTCCCACTGGCCACCGTCACCGATCGGGTCCTGCAAGAGGAACCAGACCAGACGACCGTCGGTGGGCTCGTCCGCCGTCTCGATCATCGTCTCGAGGAAGTAGTTGGCCTTCTCCAACTTGTCGAAGAACATGAGGTAGTTCTGCGAGAGCTCAAACTGCTCCACGTTGAGCCGCTTCATCGCCTCGATGCGAAACACGTTCAGTCCGGCGAACATCCAGCAGCGGCCGCTCTGCTTCTGGTTTGTAATCTCGCCCGTCTTGATCAGGTGCGAGAACGTGTGCTCGGCGCGCACGACAGCGGCACGATTACGGGCCACGTTGTGCGGCTTGGCCGCCGTCACGGCGTTGAGAGCTAAGCGGTTCTTGGGGTCGGCGGCGAAGGCTGCCGCGTAGCGCTGCAGGCTGACCGAGTCAAGCTCGGGCGCGCCGGGCGTGGCAGCATCGACGCCGGGCACGTCGGTAGGTGGTTGCATCACGTTGCTCCTCCGGAACGTTTTCTCGCTGGGCCGCCACCACAGGCGGTCGACACCACGACAGGACCAAACGGCTGAACTATCGTGACTTTACCGCATCTGCCCCGGCACGGACGACCACAAACGCCGGCGGTCACACTACGGTTTCAGATCGGCGCCTCCGCCGGATAACCGCGCTCTTCCCAGTAGCCGAGCGCCCGTTGCTTGGTCACTTCCAGCCTGACAACCCACTTTACGTTCTTGTAGCCGAGCTGTGACGGAATGACCAGACGTATCGGCCCACCGTGCGGCGGCGGCAGCGGGCGGCCGTCGAGCGTGTCGGCGAGCAGTGCCTCCGACGAGAACGCCTCAGCCAAGGTGAGGCTGTCGGCGTACGTGCCGCCGTAAGCGTGGAAGGTCACGAAGGCAGCCTGCGACAGCGGTCGGGCTTCGCGTAGGAGGACACCGGGCGACACGCCTTCCCAACCGACCCCGTCAACGCTCCAACCCTCGACGCAGTGGAAGTCGTCCGTCTCGTGCAGCCGCGGCAGCGTCACCCAGTGCACGTGGTCGATGCGGAGCGGGTTCTCCACCAGGCCGTCAACCTCGATGACCCATTGTTCGGCAGGCACGTGCGGCGGCTCGCGCTCGACGCTGAGCACTGGCCAATCGCTCCCGAGCCCGCCCAAGGACCGCGACGAACCGCCGCCGCGCGGACCACCCAGACCGAGGCGCAACACAGCAGCGACCAGCGCCGCGCCGCCGGCGAGCAGGGCAAGGAACCACTTCCGCGTCCCGCGCACGATGGGCAGCTTCGGCTCGCTGGCGTCCCGCTCGGGCTGGCGGGTAGGACTATCCTTAAGCACGCTTTCCTCCCAAGACAACTCTCAAGAGGAAGTCTTCCCGCGCGCAAACCAGGTCACGGCGGCAGTGTAGCCTGCTCGGCCACCGGGAACGTGGGCGGAGAAGTGAGCCCAGGGGAAGACTGAAGAGGACTGGGATTACTGGTTTTCGAGGAGCTCCTCGTCGGGCACGCCGCGGACGGGTTTGGCCGGCGTGCCCATGACCACCGTGCGCGGCGGCACGTCGCGCGTGACGACCGAGGCGGCGGCGACGAAGGCTTCCTCGCCGATCTCCACTGCCGGCAGCAAGACGGCGCCGCCGCCTATCCGCGCGCCACGACGAATGGTGGCACCCCTCTCCAGGGCGAAGCGCTTCTCCGTACGGCCCATGAAGTTGTCGTTGGTCGTCATCACGTTGGGGGCGATGAAGCAGTGGTCCTCGATCGTCATGTAGGCGGTGATATAGCAGTTCGACTGGATCTTGGTAAAGGCGCCGATGGTCGTGTCCATCTCCACGCACGTACCGCGCCCCACCACGACGCCCTCGCCAAGGAGGCACCGTTCGCGCACGCTCGCCAGGTCGCCCACGATGCAGCCCTTGCCCAGCTGCACGCCTCGGTAGAGCACCGCGCCCGTGCAAACGACGCACTTCTCCTCCAGGCGCAGCGGCGCCAACTCACCGCGTTTCGCGGTCGAGCGTGGAGAGAGCGACGGCAGCTTGCCCAGGACGGCGCCATCCTGGATGAAGCAACCCTCGCCGATCACGGTGTCGTCGTGCACGACGACGTTGGCGCCAAAGGTCACGCCAGGAGCGACCGTGACGTTGTTGCCGATGACCACGTTGGCCCCAAATGCGACGTCTTCAGCCAAGCTGACGTTGTCGCCGAGGAGGAGGTTATGGCCGCGCGCAGAGGACTTCATCGTCGCATCCTCACGGGAGTGTGTGACAACGCATGCTCAGATTCCCCGACACCGAGACGCCCCACGCTCAGACACCCGCCAGCTCGGCCGTCTTCACCGGCCGGCCACCGTCGCGCAGCGAGAGCTGCATGGCCTCCAGCACGCGCACCACGTTGAGCCCATCGCGCCCATCGCTGAGCGGCTGCTGGCCGTCGCGGATGCAGTCGAGGAAGTGCTGGCACTCCAGACGTAGGGGCTCGTCGTTGGCGATGCGCGGGATATGGATGTCGCCGAAGCGCAAGGTAACGTACTCGCCGTAGGACTGGTACTCGGGCACGACCGCACCCTTGTCGTAGACGGTCACCTTACGATCGCTCTCCATATCGTCGAAGACGACCATCTTCTCCGAGCCGACGACGGTGATCTTGCGTGACTTGTGTGGATCGAGCCAGCTCTCGTGCAGGTGGCCGAGCACGCCCGACGGAAACTTGATGTAGCCGAACACGACGTCCTCGACCCCGGGCTGCAAGTAGGATTCGCCCCGCGCGCTCACCTCGAGCGGCTCCTCGCCGGTGAGGAAGTTGATCACCGAGATGTCGTGCGGCCCGAGGCTCCACAAAGCGTTCTCGTCGGCCCGCACCTTGCCCAGGTTGAGCCGGTTAGCATAGATGTAGTAGATACGTCCGAGGTCGCCCGCGTCGAGCATGTTCTTGACCGCGCGCACGCCGGGATGGTACTCGAGCAGATGACCAACCATGAGGATGCGCTCGTTGGCGGCCGCCAGGTCGCAGAGCTCTTGCGCGTGCGCCGCCTTCAGGGCGAGAGGCTTCTCGATGAGCGCGTGCTTGCCTGCGGCAAGCACGCGCTTGCCCACCTCGTAGTGCGTCGGCACGCTCGTCGCCACGACGACCGCGTCGAGCCCGGGGTCGGCGAGGAGCACGTCCAGATCGTCGGTGACCGTCGCCTGAGGAAACTGCACGGCGGCCTTCTCACGGTTGGCCGCGACGAGGTCGCAGCAGTAGGCCAGCTCGGCTCCCGGCAGGCGATCGAAGTTGCGCGCCAGATTGGGGCCCCAATACCCCAAGCCGACCACGCCAACACGGATGTTCTTATCTTGAGCTTTCACAAGACGGTCACCTCTCTGCCGTCGCCTTTCAGAGCTTCCACACCTTGCCCCTGCCCGGGATGCCCGCCGTGGCGTTACGCAAGTCGACGACGAGCTGCGCCTTATCGACCACCTCGCGGTAGTCAACGTTGGAGTGCGCCGTCACGATGATGACGACGTCGTAGGCTCCGATGCCGGCGCCCTTGTCGAGCGCTATCGAGTGCAGAACGCCCTCGTACAAGTCGGGCACATGAAGCTCTGGCACGTAGGGATCGTGGTAATCGACCACGGCGCCGTGCTCCTGCAGGCGCCGGATGACTTTCAGCGCCGGCGACTCGCGCAGGTCGTCGATGTCGGCCTTATAGGCCACTCCGAGCACGAGCACTTTCGCGCCGTTCAAGCTCTTGCCGCGTGTGTTGAGCGCCCGGTGAACCTTCTCGACACACCAGTAAGGCATGTTCTCGTTCACCTTGCCCGCCAGCTCGATGAACTCGGTCCAGAAGTCGAAACTGCGTGCTTTCCACGACAGGTAGAACGGGTCGACCGGAATGCAGTGACCGCCCAGGCCAGGGCCAGGTTGGAAACGCATGAAACCAAAAGGCTTCGTGGCGGCCGCCTCGACGACCTCCCAGACGTCGATGTGCATGCGGTCGCAGAGCATGGCGAGCTCGTTCACGAGGGCGATGTTGACGCTGCGGAAGATGTTCTCCAGCAGCTTGGTCATCTCGGCGATCTCCGGTGTGGAGACTGGCACGAGATGGTCGATCGCCTGTCCGTAGACCTGCAGGGCGCGCTCGGTACAGGCCGGCGTGAGGCCGCCAATGACCTTCGGCGTGGTCTTGGTCGTGAAGTCGGTGCGCCCCGGGTCGACGCGCTCGGGCGAGAACGCGATGTGGAAGTCGACGCCGGCCTTGAGGCCAGAGCCCTCCTCCAAGATGGGGACGAGTTCCTCCCGCGTGGTGCCCGGGTAGGTGGTCGATTCGAGAGTGATGAGCTGGCCGCGACGGACGTGGGCGGCCAGCTCATGGGTGGCATCCTTGACTAACGTGAGGTCGGGCTCCCGATAGGGGTTGAGCGGCGTCGGCAAGCAGATGATGATCGCCTCGCAGTCTTCGACCGCGGCGTAGTCGGGCGTCGCCTGCAGAAGGCCGCGCGCCACGACACGCTGCAAGGCCTCGCTGTCGACGTCTTGAATGTAGCTTTGCCCGGCGTTGACCGCGGCGCAGCGTTCGCCGTTGGCCTCCACACCAACGACACTCGCGCCCGCCTCGGCAAACACCATGGCCAGCGGCAGACCGACGTAGCCCAAACCAACGATGGCGACTTTCACGAACGATCTCCTTGCTCGGGAGCCGTAGGACGGCTCCGCATGCAGTGTGATGAGTGCGAGCGCGGCATCAAAGTGTGGATTTTACCGCATCCGCGGCCGAGGCGCCGCGCCGGCCCCTGCGGCCGGCGCGGCGCCTCGGCCGCGCGAGAAGTAGCTTCGCCAGTCGCAGAGCCCCATCACCGAGCCGCTCTCAGCAGGCGAAGCGCCTGATCACGGAGAAGTTTCCTCAAGTGCGGTTCCCTGTGATGCCGGCGCGGCGCCCAGACGGGCGAGAAAGTCGGCCACGAGGACGGCGATGCGCTCGCCCGCGTCGCCCTGGCCATAGAAGGCGGGGTGCTGCGCACCCCGCGGCGGATCGGCCAGGGCACGGGCGAGCGCATCGCCGTCCGCCCCGACCAACACGTTCCACCCACTCTCCAGCGTCTCCACCCACTCGCTTGTGTCGCGCAGCGTGACACAGGGCGTAGCGAAGAAGTAGGCCTCCTTCTGCAGGCCACCGGAGTCGGTCGCCACGGCATGCGCGTTCTTCACCAGCGCCAGCGACTCACGGTAGCTCACCGGTGGAAACGCGTGCACACCCGGCGCCAGCCGCTGCCCCACTGGCGGCCAGCGCGCCGCGCGCTGATCGCGGACCAAATCCCGTAAACCGAAGCGCTCAATCGACGCCCGCGTGCGTGGGTGCAGGGGGAGCACCACGGGCATGCCAACCGCCGCCAGCGCCGTGAGCAGCGTCCGCAGTGGCTCTTCCCGGTCGACGTTCGCCGGTCGGTGCAGCGTCGCCACGATGTAAGAACCACGGCGCACGCCGAACCGCTCCAGGACAGCTTCCTCCACCGCGTCGGTGAGCGCCCGCCTCGCCAAGTCGAGCATCACGTCACCGACTTGGTGCACACCGCTCGTAATGCCCTCGCGACGCAGGTTTTCGACCGCCGTGTCGGTCGGGCACAACAACAGATCCGCCAACCGGTCGGCCACGACCCGGTTGACCTCTTCCGGCATGCGCCGGTCGAACGAGCGCAAACCGGCCTCCACGTGGGCCAGCGGAACGTGCAGCTTCGCCGCCGCCAAAGTGCCAGCGAGGGTTGAGTTCGTGTCGCCAAAGACCACGACCAAAGCAGGCCGCACCTCCCGCAGGGCATCCTCGATACCGACCAGCATGCGGGCTGTCTGCTGAGCGTGACTCCCCGAACCCACGCCCAGCGCGATGTCGGGCACGGGCAGCTCGAGCTCCTCGAAGAAGACGCCGGCCAACTCGCGGTCGTAGTGCTGCCCAGTGTCGAGCAGCACCTCACGCGCCACGCGCCGCAGCGCCGGTGAGAGCACGGCGCACTTGATGTACTGCGGCCGATTGCCGACCACGGTCAGGATCGTCGGCACCGACCTTTCCGTCGTCACTGGCCCCGCAGGAATCCCCGCTTGCGCACGTTCCTTCATGGCTACCTAGTTTACCGGACCGGAGCGGTCCAGATGGGCCTTCATGCCAACCGCGCAGAGCGACGGTCTAAGGACGGCCGCTTGTGGCGTCAGTCGGCCGACCTCGGCCGACTGACGCCACAAGCGGCTACACAAGATCGCTGGCACCGCCAACGTCGATGCCGACAGACACTGCCCGAGGGGGTACAATCAGGCCATGAGTGAGCTATCTCCCGACTACATCGAAACGCTGCCCTCAGACTTCGAGCGCTTCATCGGCGGCTTCTTCTCCCACCGCGGCTGGCACGTCGAGGCGAAGTACGACCACCACGAAGGTCGCTTGTTCCTCGAGGTGAAACTGCGCAATGGCAAGCTCTCCAGCGACGATCGCTTCCTCTCGCTGATCGCCTTCTACGTGCGCAGTCAACGCCTGCTGTTGCGCCAGAACGGCGAGCCCACCGACGTCCAGTGCCGTCTGCTCGATGCAGACGGACGCGATCTAAGCTCCCGCCTGCAGGGCGCCGAGGCCTACCTCGACGACGCGCAACGGGGCAACTTCCTTGGCCGCCAACTAGCCTGGCTGAGCTTGCGGCGACGCTTCGTGCACAGCTTCTTGCCCAAGACCCTCCTGTGGGCGGGCGTCATTGCCACCCTCATGGTAGTGATGGGCTTCTCCCTCACGCTCGCCGTCCTGCTCTGTCTAGCGGCCACCCTCGTGCAGTCGCTCCTCGTCGGCTTCCTGCGTGACAAGTAAACAGTCCCCGCGGGTACAGCGCAGGAGGCCCGCGCCAGAGGGCGAAGAACGGTGCCAGCAGTGATGCCTCCTCTGCCGACAACGATGCTCTTGAACGTGCTTGAGCGGCTGCAGGCCGTGCATGTCGCATCGGCACCTGAGCAAGCGTTACGCGCTGCGACCGAGGCCGCCTGCTTCGCCACCGGTTCGGCGCGCGGTATGAGTGGCCTGACCGACGGGCAGGCAGCCTTCGCCAGCGGCTGGTTCGACACGCGCGACGGCTGGACCGAGCGCCACCTGCGTTGGGAGATCGGTCGCGGAGCGCCGGGACACGTCGCCCGGTCGGGCAAACCGCTGCTCTGCAACGCCCTGCCTGCCGATGCCGACGGCCTCGTTGAGGCCACCGATATCCTCCATTTGGACTGCTTCGCCTGTGTGCCCCTGACAGCCGCAGACGGCACCGTCCGCGGCTTCCTCGAGGTAGGCAACAAGCCCGAACCCTACTCGCCCGCCGACGTGCGCCTGCTCGCCGCGATCGCGCAGCACACGTCGCTCAGGCTCGCCGAGCTCGCAGCGCCAAGCGCCACTCGAGAAGCCGTGGGCGAGCGCGAGGTCACCGACACGTTACGACGCGCCCTGGCTCCGGAGGATCTGCCGCCGGTCGAAGGCGCTGAGGTGGCTGTTCTCTGCCGCTATCGCGACGAGTTGGGCGGCGACTTCTTCGATGTCATGAGTTTTAGCCCGCACAGTGTGGCCCTCGTCATCGGTGACGTGACTGGGCACGGCATCGGCGCCGCTACCCTGGCGGTCATGGCGAAGTACACCGTGCGTGCCATCGCCGCTACGCGCTGGCCGCCACGCCCCGGCGAGGTACTCGCCGAGGCCAACAACGCCCTCCAGCTCGAGGTCGACGGCGGTTCGGGGGCCAGCGAACTGGCGCGCGAGCGCTTCGTCACCATCGCCTTCGGCCTGCTCGATTTGCCACACCGTCACTTCCTCTTCGCCAGCGCCGGCCACCCGGCGCCGTTCGTCCTGCGCGCCGACGGCAACATCGAGCGGCCACTGCTGCTGCCCGGCCCCGCAGCCGGCATCACGCCCACCTTCGACAAGGAGCCCTACACGCCCGAGAGGATCGACCTGCAACCCGGCGACGCGGTGCTCCTCTTCACCGACGGCATCGGTGAGGCGCGTAACCGGGAGGGCCAGTTCTACGAGGAGACCAGGATGGTGCAGGCGCTCCAGGAGCTGGGCGGCCGGCCGGCCGCCCAGCTCCTGGAGCGCCTGCACGCCGACGCCGTCAGCTTCGCCGGCGGCAGACTCAGCGACGACGCCACCCTCCTCCTCGTGCGCTTGACCCCGGCCTAACACCACGGGCACCGGCGACCCTCGGCCCAAGAGCGGTCCACGTCGCTGCCAGCCTGCGCAGCGGGCGTTAATGCTGCACGGTCTTTCGTCCGATAATGCCGCATGACCTGATCACGACGGCGCCCCAGGAGATCAGCATGCACGGCAGTCGCTTCCGCCAACAGGACGGCTTCGTCCGCGAGTCAGTCACCCTGTTGCTGATCGTGGTCGTTATTGCTGTGGTCGTCCTCGACGCCGTCGCCCTCATCCAGACCGATCAAACGGTGAAGGGCAACGCCAACGACGCCGCCCTGGCGGCAGCGGAGACGTACGTGCAGACGAATGACAACGACGCCGCCCTGGCGGCAGCCAAGTCGTTCCTCGCCGATCACAACGACACCATGTTGGGCTTCTCGTGGAGCAACGCCACCGGGAGCATGGTCTACACGGTGACCGCGCAGCGACACGCCCAGACCTACGTCTTCCACTACTTGGCGAAGCTGCCTCACATGAAGGACTGGGTTGAGCGCCTGCTCAATCCGCAGGCCACGCGCTCGAGCGACTCCAACGACTGAGAAACGCCGCCGCTCGAGCGCCTCGTCCAGGATCTAATGGCGCCGTCAGCGAGCGCGCCGCCAGCGAGCACCCCACCGGCGCGCCTGAGCCCGGCAAAACCTCGCTCGCTCGTTTCCTGCCTAGCGTTGCGTGAGCAGCGCCGCGCGGGCCGCGTGGCGCTCCAAGGCTAGCGCAATGATGCGGTCGGCCAGCTCGGCGTAAGGGATCCCGCTCGCTTCCCAAAGCTTGGGAAAAGCGCTCATCTCCGTGAGCCCCGGAAGCGTGTTGATCTCGTTGACGAGGACGCGCCCACCAGGCTCCTCGATAAAGAAATCGACACGGGCGAAGCCAGCGCAGTCGATTGCCGTGAAGGCGGCCGCCGCTAAGCGACGCACCTCCTCGCGCTGCGCCTCGCTGAGCGGCGCCGGAATGGCGAAGCGCATCTTGCCCTCGGTGTATTTGGCCTCGTAGTCGTAGTACTCGTTGGCGGGCACGACTTCGCCAGGTAGCGACACCTCGGGTGTCACGTTGCCGAGCACCGCGCACTCCAGTTCGCGGCCGACGCAAGAGGCCTCAACGATCACCTTACGATCGTAGCGGAAGGCGACCTCCAGCGCCTCGACCAACTCGTCGCGGTCGTGGGCCTTGGTGATACCGACGCTCGAACCCATGTTGGCTGGCTTGACGAACATGGGGTAGTCGAGGGCGTCCTCGACCTCAGCGACGCACGACTGCGGCGCCGCGCCCCGGTCGCGCAGGACGAGGTAGTCGACTTGCGGTAAGCCAGCGGCCTTGAAGACGGCCTTCATGAGTTCCTTGTCCATGGCCACTGCGCTGGCCGCTACACCCGCGCCGGCGTAAGGCACCCCCGCCAGTTCGAGCAGGCCCTGCACCGTGCCGTCTTCGCCGTAGGGACCGTGCAGGACAGGGAAGACGACATCGAGCGGCAGCAGCTGGCCATCGACTACGCGCAGCCCCGGGTGCACGGGGTCGGGCGCGAGGACGACGGGGTCGGACGCGACCTCGACGAGGCCCTTGGCCAGGGCCTCGTCGAGGTCGCGTGGCATCACCCACGTCCCCTCGCGCGTGATGCCGATGGGCACCACGTTGTACTTCGTGCGGTCGAGCACCGCCGACAGGCAGCGCGCCGACACCAGCGAAACCTCGTGCTCCGCCGAGCGGCCGCCGAAGATCAGGCCGAGATTCATCACGCTGGCTAGCTTATCGTCCCACGCGCGGCGCGCAACCAGGAAGGCCCTTTCCCGTGGCCCAAAGTGCAGTCCCACATGGCTGCCGTCCTCAGCCCCGTGACGGGGCACGCGCCAAAATCTGTAATTTCTTGCAAAACCTGTCATAGTACGCTTGTCTATTCGGCAGTAGAATTCTGTAGATCTCCTGACTATCTACCGATATGAAGAGCGTACAGCGGCCAGTGAGGAGGCCGGCATGGCTCATATAACAGAGACTTGGAAGACCGCTACCGAGGCGGCGGAGTTCCTCGGCGTCAGCGTGAGCACCGTGCGCCAGTGGGCCAACGAGGGACGCCTGCCCTGCTATCGCACGAACGGTGGCCATCGCCGGTTCAAGCTCGACGACCTGGAAGAGTTCCTCGGCCACGCGCGCGCCAAGACGCCCACCCGACGGCGTCTTCGCGTGCTGGAGCAGACGACCCAAGCGGTCTCTTCGCGGCTCGATCTCGACCGCCTGCTGAAGACGATTCCGGAGAAAGTCGTCGGCGTCATCGATGCCGCTCAAGTCGCTGCCCTCTACCTGTACGAGCGCGACTTGGGCAAGTTGGTGCTCCATAGCTGCGCCGGGTTCGACGAGAACCACCTTAGGGAGCAGCGCCTCGGCTTTGGCGAAGGCATCGCCGGCAAAGTCATCCTCACGCGGCGACCGTTGCGGCTCAGTGACCCCAACGAAGTCAAAGCTGCCTTGGCCGACCTCCAACCCACGAACCGGCGCGCCCTCGAAGCGGCGCTTCCCGGACGCGACCAGGGAAACGCCGTGCTGGCCGTACCGCTCCTCTACAAGGACGATGCCCTCGGCGTGCTCCTCGCCGCAGGCTTGGATTCCGATCGCATCTTCAGCGAAGACGACCAGTCGCTCCTGCAGGTGATCGCTAGCCAGGTCGCCACCGCCGTGGAGAACGCCAAGGCTTTCGAGCAGATCAAGAAGCTGCATCTCGATAGCCTGAAGATCCTCATCCGGGCGCTGAACGCAAAGGATTACTACAGCTACGGCCACTCCATGCGCGTGGCTGCTTACGCTCAGCTTCTCGCGCTCCACTACCAGCCGCTCAGCGGGAGCGCCCTCATCAGCGAGCTTGGCGAAGCGGCCGCCCTGCACGACATCGGCAAAGTGGGGCTGACAGACGAGCTCCTCCTCAAGGGCGGCAGTGAGAGTGAGGCCAGCGACGCCATGCGTGAGCACCCCATTCTCGGGGCTACTATCCTGAACCCGCTCTTCACTGACGACGTCCTCGCCGCCGTACGCTACCACCATGAGAACTGGGACGGTTCCGGCTACCCAGACGGCTTGGCGGAAAGGGACATCCCCGAGCTGGCCCGTCTGCTGGCCGTCGTGAACACGTACGACAGCTTGACGATCCCGCGCGCTTTCACGCAGCCGCTCACCTACCAACAGGCGCGCGAGCGCCTCCTGCTGGAGGCTGGCCGTTCGCTCGACCCGCACATGGTCGATGTCTTCCTGCGCGCCCTCGAAGGGCTGCGCGCGCGGCGGGACGCCGCGCGCGCCATTGCCGCCGAGGCAGCTGCGCAGCTCGACGCCAGCCGGCACACCTTGTTGCGCACGCGCCAGGACATGGAGACGCGCATCTACCAGGACGGCGTCGAGACCCTGCGCAAGGTGCTCGCCGCTCACCCGGAGGCGCGTTTCCTGACCACCTTCAACGAGACGCCGGAGGGCTTCATCTACGCCCTCGACGCCGAGGAGGACCCGGCGTATCGCTCACAACTTGGCGATGGAGTGCTCGAAGATGGCGAGTTGCCCGCTTGGTTTGCCGGCGAGCGTCCCGACCGCGTGGTCTACTCGGCCGACGACTTCGGTGTGTGGGTGAGCGGCTATGCGCCGATTTGTGACCGCAACGACAGAGTCGTGGGTGTCGTCTGCGCGGACTTGCCGGCCTTGGAGGAGATGAGCGGCGACCAGCGTCAGCACAACGCGCTCACCGAGATGATGTCGAAGATCGGCACGCGTATGGCCTCGGTCGAGCTGCAAGCGATCACCGACGGGCTTACCGGCCTCTATAACCACCGGTACTTCCACGAGCGCCTGCAGCAGATCATCGACGCCGCTGTAGCTCGCCACGAGACGGTGGCGATCCTCTTCTTCGATCTCGACAACTTCAAGACGCTCAACGACACCTACGGCCACAGCGCTGGCGACGCCACCCTGGTGCAGGTCGCGAAAGTGGTGCAGAACAACATCCGGGGCGGCGACATCGCCTCTCGGTACGGCGGTGATGAGTTCGCCATCATCCTGCCCGATAATGACGTGGCCGGTGCTCTCCAAGTCGCCGAACGTATCCGCCGCAACGTCACCGAGATGGTTGTTGGCGAGGCCTCCTCCAGTGGAACAGCCAAGGGCGAGACCGAGCTCAAAATGAACGTCACAATGAGCATCGGTCTCGCCGTGTTCCCCGACGATGGCCAAACCAAGGACGATGTCCTGAGCGCGGCTGACTGGGCCATGTACCAGGCCAAGGCGCGGGGACGCAACCAGATCGTCGTCTTCTCGCCGCAAGCACGCGCCGCCGCGGCAAGCTAAAATGGGCCATGTAGGTACACCCTGTGAAGCTTCCTCCCAGAGAGAGCGGCCCGGCGCGTCGTGCCCGACGCGCCCTGGGCATCCGTAGCGTTCTGGCGGCGCTGGCGGCGCGCTCGACCGGTCGCCTGATCAAGGCGACCGGTTCGGGCGCCGCCAGCAACCTGCCCGGCAAACTGGTCAACCTGGTCGCACCCTCGTTCCTCAGTGAGCAGGCCGCACGCTTGACGGAGGGGTTCGCCCTCGTCACCGGCACCAACGGCAAGACGACGACGACGGCTATGGCCGCGGCCATCCTGCGCGCCAACGGGCGTCAACTCATTCACAACGCCGAAGGCGCGAACCTCCTCTCGGGTATCGCCGCAGCCTTCGCTCAGCAACCACTGGCTCCCTTCGCTCTGCTGGAAGTCGATGAGGCAGCCCTTCCCGGCGCCGTCGCGCGCCTGGGCGCGCCGCGCGCCGTCGTGCTCACAAACCTCTTCCGCGATCAGCTCGACCGCTACGGCGAGATCGACCGCCTGGCGGAGGCGTGGGTAGCCAGCCTGCGCGGCATACCCGGCCTTACGCTCATCATCAACGCCGACGATCCTCTGGTGACGCACGCGGCACTGACCAGCGGGCTTCCCCTCGTGCCCTTCGGCCTTCAGCCGCCGCCAGAGATCGCCCTCGCCGGTGCCAATGAGGTGAGCGATGCCCCGGTCTGCCCACACTGCAATGCCCCCCTCGAGTACGCGCGCCGCTGGATGGCCCACTTCGGCGAGTACCGCTGTCCGAAGTGCGGCTTCGCGCGGCCACGTCCCGACCTGCTCGCGCACGATATCGTCTTGCGCGAGGATGGAGTGCAAGCGATCGTCTCCGCGCCAGAGGGAGAGCTACCCCTGGAGCTGCACGTGCAGGGCCTGCACACCCTGTACAACGCCTTGGCGGCACTCGGCTTAAGCGGAGTGCTCGGCATCGACGCCGGTAGCGCCACCACAGCGCTGAGGAGCTACCGGCCGGTGTTCGGTCGCTCGAGCGCTTACCAGGTGCGTGGAGCCCGCGTCCACGTGAACCTCGTCAAGAACCCGGCTGGCTTAAACCAAACGCTGCGCACCCTGCGCACGGTCCCCGGCGCGAAAGCCCTCATCTTCGTCCTCAACGACCGGATCGCCGACGGGCGCGACATCTCCTGGATCTGGGATGCCGACCTGGAAAGTCTCCTGCCCGAGGCGAACATCTACGTCGCCTCTGGTACGCGGCCCGCCGGGATGGCCCTGCGCCTCAAGTACGCTGGCGTGCCCACGGCCCGCCTGAGCACCGCGCCCGATGTGCGCACCGCCCTGCTCTCTCTCCTCGCCGCCGGCGAGCATGCCATTTACGTATTGCCGACCTACACCGCCCTCCGCGAGGTGCGCGCTGCCCTGCGCGCTGAGCAAGCGGTGCTTCAGGCAGGGGGTGCCACTGGTGACGCCCATGGACGCTGAACGCCCGACCTTAACTGCCGTCCATCTCTATCCGGCGACGATGGACACCTACGGCGACCGCGGCAACGTGCTCGCCTTAACTCGGCGGGCGGAGTGGCGCGGGCTGACCATCGTCTGGCACGACGTCGAGCTGGGCGACGCCGCTCCAGCCACGTGCGACCTGCTCTTCATGGGCGGCGGGCAAGACCGTGTGCAGTCGGCGGTTGCCGCCGACTTGCGCGCCCGGCGCGATTGGCTCGCCAGCCTCGCCGCCGAAGGCACGGCGATGCTGGCCGTCTGCGCCGGCTTGCAACTGTTCGGCAACCGCTACGTCGATGCCGCCGGCGGCGAACTGCGCGGCGCGGGCCTGCTCGACCTAGAGACCGTCGCCGGACGCGAGCGCTTGATTGGCAACATCGCCACGGAAGTAGATCTAGAGGGCCAACACCACCGTCTCGTCGGCTTCGAAAACCACGGTGGGCGCACCTACCTCGGTGCGGCCAAGCCGCTCGGGCGCGTGCTGGCCGGCTACGGCAATAACGGCCAAGACGGGAGCGAAGGGGCCCGCTCCGGCACCGTGCTGGCAACCTACCTGCACGGCCCAGTCTTGCCGCGCAACGCCTGGCTCACCGACTACCTCCTCGGCCTAGCCTGCCAGCATGCGGGCATCTCGCCCAGTGCGCTGGTCGCGCTGGACGACGCCCTCGAGGCGGCCGCTCACGACGAAGCCCTCGCCGTCGCCCAGCGCGACCAGCGCCAGCGCCAGGCACGCACCTGGAGCCGCCTCTGGACACGCCGTCGCGGTCGACGTTAGCGCGCCCTCGTCGGCAAACCTCAGCGCGCCTGCGTCTCACCCAGGCGTAAGACACTCAGGCGGCTGTCGCCGCCAGGGGTGGACGTCCTCGCCAAGCTCACGGGGCGGCTTTGGCCAGGGCAACAGCAATCGCATCTTGCGCCCCTTCCGCCCGCCAGATGTTCAGGCAACTGTGGTTCATGAGGATCGAGAAGACGACTTGGTGGCCGTTGGCTGTGGTCACGTAGCCCGAGAGACAACTGGCGATCGCCAGCGTACCCGTCTTGGCGTGCACGTTACCGGCCGCCGCTGTGTTCCGCATACGATCGATCAAGGTGCCGCTGCGCGCCGCTACAGGCAGTGAGGCCCAGTAGTAAGGGTAGTCCACGCTACCAGCCATCTGGCGCAGGAGGCGCGTCACCGCGCCCGCCGTGAGCTTGTCCTGGTAGCTTAACCCCGAACCGTCACAGAGACGGAAGCTCGTCGCGGCCACGCCCTCAGAGCGCAAGAATTTCGCTTCTACCGCCACTCCGGCAGCGGTAGTGCCGGCGCCGCCGAAGGCGGCGCCCAAGTCCTTCGTCAGCATCTCGGCGAAGAAGTTGTCGCTGGGCTTGTTCATCGCCTTGATGAGCGTGGCCAAAGGTGCCGACTGCTCGGTGAAGCAGAGGACCGCCGTCGCCGGCACGCGTCCCACAGCGGCCGAACCGGTCACCACGATACCGTTGCGTTCCAGGATCTTCGTGAGGCGGCGCACGGTGAACAGCGCTGGATTAGTGACCCGAGTACCGTCGTCGTACCCCTCGTTGAGCGACAGTGCCGAGAGGGGGCCGCACCACTGCGTCATCCCCGGTCGCCACGAGGCCACCGCGCGCTGCGTGTCGAAGTAGCTTTCGTCGCCGACTACCCTGCCGACAATCTTGGTGACGCCCAGGCTCTTGAGCGCCTTGGCGAAGTGGCTAATGTTGGCCGTCGTGATGTGCAGCACGTTGGTCTGATACCAGCCAGAGGAGAGGCTGGGGTCGCCGCCACCCTGCAGGTAGACATTGCCGTGCACGACCCCGGTCCCGTACGCCGGCAGGGAGGAGAGGTAGAGCCGCGTCGTAAACCGATGCTCAGGACCCCAGAGCGCCAGAGCGGCCGCTGAGGTGACCAGCTTCTCGTTCGAGGCCGGAGTCAAGAGCGTGCTCACGTTGCGCGCGTAGAGCCCCACACCGGCGGTGCGGTCCCAGACGCGCACGGCAGTACCCGGTCGCGCCAGGCCACGGTTGACAAGGATTGCCGTGATGCGTGTCTGCAGGCTGGTCTGCGCCAGCCGCAGTTGGGTAGTCGAGATCGACGACGCACTGGCCGGCAGCGCCAGCGAGGTGAACACGCCCCCCAAAACGAGGACGAGGACGGCGAGACCGCGCAATCGCCAAGCAAGGCATCGCATAGTGCACACTTTACCTGCTCGCGGCGCCCGTGAAACCACCCGCTACGGCCCGCAGCACGTAGTCGAGAAAGCCGTCTACGACCTTCATCTGGGCCATCGTCTCTCCCAACGGCGGCAGCTCGCCAACGACGAGGGCGTCCATGAGGGCATCCCACATCGCCTCGCGCAGCAACTGCAACCCCGCCAAGAGATCGTCGAGCGAGAACCCCAAAGCCGCGCGCCGCGCCGCCTCCGCCGCCGCCGCTTCCGCGACTCGGTGCAGCGTCGTCGGCGCCTCGTACTCCTCGGCCTCAGTGTAGGATACGAGATCGTCGATGACCTGGTGGGCCAGGCGAGCGCCGATGGGGCTCTCTAGCACCTCGCGGTAGTCATCGGCCACAACGCCGGGCAACAGCGCCAGCCAATGGCGCGTGATCTCGTCGCGACGATCGCGCAAGATGAACGACAGGTCGGTCACGCGGTGCCCTTTCTCCTGGTTCCCTCGAGACGGTGCGGCAGCCGTCGGCACAGCGGCAGCGCGTGAAGCACACGTTCGCCGCCGCCACGTGCCCTCCTTCTCACGCCGGCACCGATGCTCCCCGCGCAACGCTCGCCGCTCGACGACAAGTGATGCTCGACGAACAGTCATTTGACAGTACGCGAAAGGGTGCTAGTCCTGTATTCTACGTAAAGGCCGGTGAGCGACCGATAAGGGACGTATGAAGGCGTCGGCATGGAGGCGACATCGCTACGGGCGGGTCTTCGTCCCGCTCACGCTCGCTGCCGTGCTCGCCGTGACCGGCTTCGAGCTCGTTACAGCACCGCGTATCGGCGCCGTGTCGCCCGTGCCAGGCAGCTTTTCCCGCACGGCCTCCCTCACCGTGCGCGTCCGCGTGTCTGACCTGACGCACGTGCGCGGCTTGTCGGTCACCTTCGACAACGTCAACGTCACCGACCGCGCCCGCGTCAGTGGCGACACGCTTACCTTGACCGTTGGCCCCTTGTCTCAGGGCATGCACGCCGTCAGCGTGACAGGCGTCAGCTCGAACCTCTTCGGCCGAGAGCTCCACAAGACGTGGCGCTTCACCATCGACACGACGCCGCCTCCGTTGGCGATGATCGCGCCGCTGCGCGGCGCGATCATCGCTTCCTCTCCGGTCGTCCTCCGCGGCACCAGCGAACCCGGCGCCCTGATCCGCGCCACGGTCGCGCCCTCGAGCACGGCGAGCCAGACCAGCACCGGCCACCAGTCGAGCGGGACCGGCCAGTCCGACGCCACCGGCCAGTCCGACGCCGCCGGCCAGCCCGACGCCACCAGCCAGTCCAGTGCCGCCGGCCAGTCCGCCGCCACCAGCCAGTCCAGTGCCACCAGCCAGTGCCGAGCGGCCAGCGACGGCAGCTTCGCGCTCCGCTTGACCCCTCCCGATGGCAGGCGCACGATTGAGCTGACGGCTACCGATCGCGCTGGGAACGCGACGCGCCTCGCACTGCCCTTGGTGATCGACCTGCAGGCGCCGCGGCTCAACGTCACGTCGTTCGGTGACGTGGTCACAACACCCACTCCGGTACTCCATGTGAGCGCCAGCGACGCGGCCGGTCCCGTTGAGGTGCGCCTGCGCCTCGACGACGCCACGGCGCCCATCGTGCGGCGATTAGCGCGCGCGGGAAAGCTGGCGATTCCTCTTCCCAAGCTCACCGACGGTACGCACTCGCTGGGCGTGACAGCCGTCGACCGCGGCGGCCACACGGTGAGCAACCAACAGACGTTCTTGGTCGACAGCACGGAGAAGTTCGGCGCCGCGATCCTGAGTCAGGGAGCCCGCGGCGCTGATGTAGTCGTCTTGCAGCGCAAGCTACGACGCGTCGGCGCCTACAGAGGCAGCCTTACAGGCGTCCTTGGCCCCGGCACGCTGGCTGCGGTCAAGCGGTTCGAGCGCCGACTCGGTATGACGCCCGACGGCATTGTCGGACCGGAGGTGGTTGGTGCCCTCACCGGCCGCATCGTGGTCGATCTCTCCGAGTGCAAGCTCTTCCTCTACCTCGATGGCAAGCTCGTCAAGACGTACTCAGTCGCCGTCGGCCAACCGGCCTACCCCACACCCACAGGCGACTTTCGCATCGTCTCGATGATCAAGGACCCGACCTGGATACCGCCCGACTCGCCGTGGGCCAAGGGATTAGAGCCGATCCCGCCGGGCCCCGACAACCCCGTCGGGACCCGCTGGATCGGCACGAGCGCCAAGGGCGTCGGCATCCACGGGACCTCGGCCGACTATTCGATTGGCACGCACGCCTCGCATGGGTGCATCCGTATGCACATGTGGGACGTCGAGGATCTCTTCACGCGCGTCCTGGTCGGCATGCCGATTCACATTCAGCCGTAAGCGCTCAGGAGCCGACGCGCACCGGTATACTGAAACAGCGGGCGCTGACGCTGTTTGGCGGCGGGCCCACGTCGTGAGTCGTATTCCAGTTCATCGTGTCCCCCGAGGAGAGTGATGGCTAAGATCAGCGCCTTTCGCGGCGTGCGTTACGACGTCGCGCGGCTGGACGCGGGCGATCTCGTGTGTCCGCCCTACGACGTGATCTCAGACCAGCAAGCGCGCCACTACCGGCAGCGCAGCCCCTACAACGCCGTGCACCTCGAGCTGCCCCAGCCAACTGCCGCGCACGACGACCGGTACGAGGCCGCCGCAGCCCTGCTCCGCGAGTGGCTTGCCAGTGGGATCCTGAGACGCGATCGCGAGCCCTCGCTCTACCTTCTCGAACAGGCTTTCCGCGGGCCCGATGGCCAGCAACGTCGCCGGCGCGGCCTGTTGGCCCTCCTGCGCCTCGAGGATTTCAGCACGCGGGTTGTACTCCCCCACGAGAAGACACACGCAGGGCCCAAGGAGGACCGGCTGCGCTTGTTGCGCGCCACGCGCGCCAACGTGAGCCCCATCTTCATGCTCTATTCCGATCCGACGGACGAGGTGGGGGCTGCGCTGGCGGCGGCGGAGCCGCCGCCAGCGCAGCCCACGACTGTCACCGACGAGGATGGCACCGTGCATCGGTGTACACAGCTGAGCGGCTCCGTGGTCGATCAGGTAATCAGCGCACTGGCTGCCAAACGCCTGTACATCGCCGACGGACACCACCGCTATGAGACTGCTTTGCACTACCGCGACGAGCGTCGCGCCGTCGGCGACCACAGCGCCGACGAGACGCTCGTCTACCTGTCCAGCATGGACGACCCAGGACTTGTTGTGTTCCCCACCCACCGCCTACTCAAGGCTGTCTCGCTGCCGTCGCCGCAAGACGTGTTGGCGCGCCTCGCGCCCACGTTTGCCGTCTTTCTGGAGCGCCCTGACGGCACGTCCGGTTGCAGGGCCATGATGAGCCACATGGGCAGCCTCAGCGACAGCACGAAGGTCTTTGGCCTCTATTTTCCGCGCGAACGTACCTGTGCCACGGTCGAGCTGCGCGACCCGAGCGCCATCGCACGCCTCGTGGCTGAAGGGATGTCGCCCGACCTAGCCCACCTGCCGGTGACGCTCCTGCACTCCTTGATCCTGGGCGACGCGCTTGGCCTTGGCCCAGCCCAGACCGAAGGCAAGATCGACTACGTCGCTCGGTTCGACGAGGCCCTCGCCCTCCTCGAGACCGACAGCCAGTACACTCTGGGCGTCTTCCTCAACCCAATGCCAGTGGCCGACGTGCGCCACGTCGCCGACCGCGGTGAGACCATGCCGCACAAGTCGACGTACTTCTACCCTAAACCGCTCACCGGCCTCGTCTTCCACGTGGCCTCTGCCGTTGACGAGACTCTCCCTGCGCACAGCTCAAGCCCAGTGGTACCGAAAGGCCACGCTTGACGAGCTTGCCGCTGATCTTTGCTTCGTCGCTCCTGGTCGCCTACTCCGGTGCGCTCATGCCCGGCCCCATGCTCACGGTCGTCGTCAGCGAGAGCCCTCAGCACGGCTTTGCTGCAGGTCCGCTCGTTGTGCTCGGGCATGCCGTCCTCGAACTGACCCTCATCGTGGCTTTAGTTGTCGGCCTCGGCTCGCTGCTCGAGCGTCACTCCGTGCAGGCGGCAGTTGAGATCGGCGGCGGCGCGATGCTCGTTTGGATGGGCGCTAGCATGGCCCTCGCAGTCATGCGCGGACACGTCTCGCTCAAGTGGGAACACGACGCCGCCGCGCCGCCGCGTGCCCAACCGGTACTCGCGGGGATCCTGGCAAGCCTCTCTAACCCCTACTGGCTCATTTGGTGGGCGACGATCGGCATGGCCTACCTGAGCAAGTCGTATGCCGCCGGCGCACTGGGCGTAGGCGCCTTCTATGTCGGTCACATCATGGGCGACCTCACCTGGTACTCGGCCGTGAGCGGCCTCATGGCCGCGGGCCGACGCTTCATCGGCCTGAGCGTCTACAAGGGCTTGCTCGTGTTTTGCGGCGCCTTTCTCGTCGTGCTCGCCGTAGTGTTTCTGTACGCTGGCGTGCGCGGAATCTCATAGCGCGAAGTAATGAGCGCGAAGCACGAGGGCGAAGAGCGCCCAGGGCAAGAGCAGAACGGGCCGCAAAGCGACGCACGTCCCAGCCAAGCACGAATTCGCTGCCCGCTCACCCATGCGCAACCTCATCACCCGTCCTCACTCGTCCGCGGCCTCGTCACTCGTGCACGGCCTCGTCACTCGTGCACGGCTTCATCACCCGGGCGGGCCTTCGTCACTCGTGCGGAGCCGGGCCAGTTGCTTACCGAGGCCGTGCTCACTCAGCCTCCCAGGACGCTGTCGCGCAGAGAGTGCAAAGCCCGCCGGCCGGAGCAGTTGAGCTTGCGGTAGACAGCTCGACAGTGGGCTCGCACGGTGGCCTGGGAGAGCACCAGCGTCTCAGCGATCTCGGCGTTGCTGTACCGCTCCACGAGAAGGGCTAGCACCTCGGCCTCGCGCGCGGTGAGCTGGGCCTCATCGAGGACCGATGGCCAGGGCACATGCGCAAACCGCGCCTCTGTCGATCCGACGTACAGGACGACGACCAGGTCAGCGCAGCCATGCACACGGTGCAAGGCCGCCGCCAACGGATCGCACACAGTGTAGGCGATCGTGAAGGGTACTCCCTGCCCGCTTGCGTCGACCGCTCCGGGAAGAGGACGGCGACGCTCGCGCAGGAGAGGGCAACTCGCCACAGACGCGAGGCCGTGCAGACCGACGAAACGCGTTTCTGGCTGAGCCTGGCAGCCGCCAGCCGTGAAGGGGGAGGGCGCCGCGTCTGCCCTAAGCGCCGCGTCTGCCCTACCGACGGGGCGTGGTCGATCCGCGACCGCGTAACCGAGGGCCATGACCGCCTGCAGCGCTTGCGGCAGCACCAGAACGTCGTCTTCGACGACCGCAGCCGCGAGGCCTTGGCCAACGTGACCATCCCTCCGCATTGACGGGCCGGCGCCCGGGGGGGAGGAGGCGCCGGCCCCTGCGAGGAGGGTGGGGGTGGGGGGCAGTACGTCGACCGGAGGGCACCCTGGCAGCCAGCGCATGAGCGGTTGTGGCGCGGAGATGCTTACAACACGCACGTGAAACCTCCGGTTGAAGGAGTCGCTTCGCGCGCCGCGGCGAGTGCGAACGTACAGCGAACGCACGCGGCGGCGCGCGAAAGGGCGGAAAGTCTGCGGGAGCCGTGGTCGGCGAAGCGACCTCGCCGAAGGGCGGGTCGGGAAGGATCGCGTTGTCTTGGCCCGGACAGCGTACCCCAAGGCGGAGCACCTTGTCGTCATCCCCAGGGTTGAGTTTCTCGTTTGGGCTGCAGCCACCTACCAAGCTTGTCGAGCACCCAGGGGTTGAACAACCCGCATTATCAACCGCGGCGGCAGCGCAGCTCGCACGGCACAAACGCACAAGAGGCAATCAGAGTGCTTTGATATAAGGGAAAGTTGTTGTATGCTTGAGCAGTCAGTCACAAGCTTGTAAGGGCAACCGCGCCCGGAAAGTGCGAGGGAGAAAGAAGCATGGCAACGAACTGGTACCCAATTATCGACCCCGAACTCTGCCTGAACGACGACCAGTGCGTCGAGTTCTGCCCGCACGAAGTCTTCGCGAAGGGTGATGAGCATCCCTTCGTCGTCAACCCGGACAACTGCGTCGAGTTCTGCCAGGGGTGCGGCAAGATCTGCCCTGCCGAGGCAATCAGCTACTTCGGCAACTCCAACTAGAGCGCCCCTGTCAATCACCGGCGAAGCGTAAGAAAGGAGCAATCATGGCGAAGAAAGGCCTCCTCTTGTGCGTGTGCCAGGGGACATGCCCGTCGTTCATGGAGATGAACATCTTCGAGGTCGGCAACGCTATCCGCAGGGAGAAGCTCGTCGACTTCATCGCGATCCATCCACAACTGTGTGCCACCGACGGCGACACGTTCTTGTCCACTCTTCTCAATGCGGAGGGCGAGGACCATATCTACGTCGCTGGCTGCGACCCAACGATGCAGGTCAAGATGTTCCGTGACGCCCTCGAGGCGGCACAGTTCAGCAAGGAGCACTTGCACGGCGTCGACATCCGCAACATGACCACCGAGCAAGCGGTCGAGGCCATCAAGACGCTGATCGTCGACAGCGGGGTCTCGTGAAAGTCGCCATTACAGCAAAGGGCGCTGGCCTGGGCGCATGGCTTGACCCCGCGTTCGAGCACGCCTTGCAGATCGTGATCGTCGACGACGACGACCGGTTCAGCGCCTTTGCTCCCGAGGCAGCCGGCACTGGCGAACCGGCCAGCGCGCAGGCTACTCAACGCCTCATCGATGAGGGGGTAACCCTTCTCGTGACGGGGAGCATCCCTGCCCACGACTACAATGCCTTGCGGGAAGCGGGCATCCGCGTCCTGCAGGCCGAGGGCGGCTCCGTTCTGGAGATCCTCGAACGAGCTCGGGCCGGCACCTTGCCGGAGCTCGTGCTTTAGCGCCCTTTGGTTCGGCCTCGCGCAGCCGATCGCTCCCGTGGCCGTGGCGCGTGAGTGACAGTTGTGCGGGTGCGGGCGGCGGGGCCCGCACGGGCCTCACCGCCCGCACCCGCACGGAAAGAGCCAGAGCGCGCCGCGCCCTGACACGAAACACGAGCTCCTCCCAACTCAGGCGCCCACTGGCCAACGGGCGGAACCCGGTCCCGAAATCGCGACCGCCACGACGAGTACTAGGCGGCCACTGCCCTTCGGGCAGAACAGCCGCACACAAGGCTGGGAGGCGGCAAAGCGCAGTCAAGTCGATTGTGAGAGACGGCAAGATTCGGTAGGCTACTTGTGCCTCTCTTCGTAGTGGTTGGGAGCGGAGTTGTTGCACGAGGTCTTCCGTACGCCCTCTGCCCTCGTCACGCGTGTCGCAGCTCGTGTGGGCGGTTGGCGTGACGCGGGCCGCCACGAGCGAAGTTGAGGCGCCCACGAGGCTGAGGCGCTGCAACGAGGCTGAGGCGCGACCACGCGGCTGAGGCGCTGCTGCGCGACCCAGGTTCTCGCGGTGGCGCGCGCGACAAGCGAGGCCGTCGCAGCGCAGGCCACGACGGGCGAGCTGCAGCGCAGGCCACGAAGAGTGAGCTGCGGCACAGGCCACGAAGAGCGAGCGCGTCGTGACGCGAGCTGCAACGAGCAGTGCATGGTCGCGCTGGCGCAAGCGAGGTCTTTGCGGGTTCGCTGACATCGAGCTCTGGAGGGTGTCATGGGGGAAGAACTTCCGCGCACGAAAGGCTTGGCGCTGATCGAGCGCCTGGCGACCGCTCCAAGGGTGGCCAGCGATTACCGTCCGTTCGACATCTCGCCGGACGGCGCCCAGATCGCCTTCACCTGGTACCGCGACGGCAACTGGCAGCTCTACGTGACCGACGCACAGGGGGCCGAGCTTCCCCGCCGCTTAGTCCAATTCGATGACGCCTGCCTCTGTCCGCAGTTCTCGCGCGACGGACGCCACCTCTACTTCGCGCGCGACGACAAGGGCTCGGAGCGCTTCGACATCTACCGACTCGAGCTCGCCAGCGGCGCGCTCGAGAACCTCCTGCCCGACAGTCCCGACTTCTCCCCCGAGCCCGACTTTGGTCTCTCGCCGGATGGCACCCAGATCGCCCTAGCCGCCGAGCACGGCGGCGGCTTCGCCGCCGCCGTCATGCCGGCACGCCCCGAGCCTGGCGCGCGCCACGTGCGCTTCCTCACCGCTCACCCGTACTCCGACACATCGCCCTGCTGGTCGCCCGATGGCACACGTCTTGCCTTCGTCAGCGCTACGCACGGACAAGATTCAGCCGCCTTCGTCTGGGAGCTGGAGAGCGCCACGATGCGCCCGGTCGGCGGTTCCACGCCCATCCTGGCCGCCAACCTGGCGTGGTCGCCCGACGGCCACAGTCTCGCCTTCAGCGGCGGCCCGCGCGACTTCGCTGCCATCGGCCAATACGAAGTCGCGCGCGACACCGTGAGCTGGCTGTGGCAGGGCGCCCAGCCGGCACACCACCCGGCCTGGTCGCCCGACAGCCAGCGCCTGGCCTTCCTGACCGATGCCGACGCCGAGACGGCCCTCCGGCTGCTCGATCTGCGCACTGGCGAAGAGCGTTGCCTCAGCATCGGACCCGGCAACCACTACGCGCCGCGCTTCACGCCCGACGGCGCGGCGCTCATCGTCGTCTACAGTGGACCCGGCGCCCCCGACGACCTCTACCGCATCTCCCTCGATGATGGAGCGATCACGCGGCTGACGCACTCCTTGCCCGAGGAAGTACGTCACGCGCGCTTCATCAGCGGCCGTCACGTGCGCTACACAAGCCTCGATCGGCTCACGTCAGTGCCAGCCCTCCTCTGTGAACCGGAGCGCCCGAACGGCGCCGGCGTCGTCATCATCCACGGTGGGCCGACCTGGCACCACTCTAACGAGTGGGACCCGCTCCGGCAGGCCTTCCTGGCTGCGGGCTGCACTGTCGTGCACCCCAACTACCGCGGCAGCGACGGGTACGGCCGCCGCTGGCAACTGGCAAACCGCTACTTGGTCGGCCAAGGCGAGATTCAGGATTCGGCTGGCGCCCACGCACTCTTGGTCTCGGCCGGTTGCGACCCCGCCCGTATCGGCGTGACCGGCCGCAGCTGGGGCGGCTTCCAGACGATGTCGCTGCTCACGCAGTTTCCCGAACTCTGGGCGGCAGGTGTGGCTGGCGTGCCCTTCTTCGACTTCATCGAGGCGCAAGAGGATCCAGCAATCCGCGAGGACTTGCGCTGGTGGGACCGCGAGAACAGCGGCCGACTCGAGACCGATCGCGCCCGTTTGGAGTACTACTCGCCGATCAACCACCTCGACCGGATCAAGGCTCCGCTGCTCCTGCTGGCCGCCGAGAACGACCCGCGCTGCCCGCCCAGTCAGATCGGTCAGGTACAGGAGCGCCTGCGCACCCAGGGTAACGTCTGCGAGGCGGTCATTTACCCGGCTGAAGGACACGACATCAGCGACTTCGGCCACCGTCTCGACTACGACCGACGCACGGTGGAGTTCCTCCTCGAGCACCTGGGCCTCTAGCACGCCCGGCGATGCATGGACATCGGCCGCGCAATCGGATAGCCTCAAATGGTGAACGTGCGCGTCTACATCACTCCCAAGAAGGGGATCCTCGATCCGCAAGGCGTGACGATCGAGCGTGCCCTGCCGGCGCTTGGCTTTAGCGGCGTCTCCAACGTCCGCGTGGGCAAGTTCATCGAGCTTACCCTCGCTGCCGACGGGCTCTCGCGCGAGCAAGTGCACGCCCAGGTCGACGAGATGTGCCGCAAGTTGCTCGCCAACCCAATCATCGAAGACTTCACCTTTACGGTCGACGACGGAGCATGAGCGCAGGGCCTCGCTTCGGCGTCGTCGTCTTTCCCGGTTCCAACTGCGACGGCGACGCGTACCACGCAGTGAGCACGTTCCCCGGCGTGCACGTCGAGTACCTGTGGCACAAGGACACTCACCTGGGCAACGTCGAGGCGATCATCCTGCCGGGCGGCTTCTCCTACGGCGACTACTTGCGCTGCGGCGCTATCGCTCGGTTCAGCCCCATCATGCAGGCGGTGAGCGACTTCGCCCACGCAGGTGGCTTGGTGATCGGCATCTGCAACGGGTTCCAAATCCTGCTAGAGGCCGGCCTGCTGCCCGGCGCGATGCTGCGTAACACCGGGCTTAAGTTCGTCTGCCGCTACGTGAACCTGCGCGTCGAGACGTCGGCTACACCCTTTACGAGCGCCTGCCGCGCCGGCGAGATACTCCGCATCGTCGTCAAGCACAACGAGGGCAACTACACGACCGACCCCGACACCCTGGCGCGCCTGCAACGCAACGACCAAATCGTCTTGCGCTACGTCGACGCGCACGGTGAGGCGACCGCCGCGGCTAACCCCAACGGCGCCCTCGCGAACATCGCCGGCATCTGCAACGAGGCACGCAACGTCTTCGGCCTCATGCCGCACCCGGAGAACTCGGTCGAGGCTGGCCTGGCTGGCGGTACCGACGGGCGCAAGATCTTCCAGTCGATGATTGACACGCTGGTGCGTCAGCGATGAGCGAGTCGACCCGCGGCAACCCGATGAGCGAACCACCGTCGAGCCGGCCACCTCGCCAGGCATCGCTGTCGGCGGCCATCGACCTCGGCCTGACGGCGGCTGAGTACGAGCGCATCTGCACGATCCAGGGTGGCGAACCGACCTTCACCGAGTTAGCTATCTACTCACTCATGTGGAGCGAGCACTGCGGCTACAAGCACTCGCGGCCGCTCCTCGGACGCTTGCCGACCCAGGGCGAGCGCGTCCTCCAGGGACCGGGCGAGAACGCCGGCGTCGTCGACGTCGGCGACGGTTGGGCCGTCGCCATGAAGGTCGAAAGCCACAACCATCCGTCGGCCGTGGAGCCGTTCCAGGGAGCGGCCACCGGCGTAGGCGGCATCATCCGCGACATCTTCACGATGGGCGCCCGGCCGATCGTCAGCCTCGATAGTCTGCGCTTCGGTGAACTCGACGGCGAGGAGAACGCCCGCCAGCGCTACCTCTTCGAGCACGTCGTAGCCGGCATCGGCTTCTACGGCAACTGCATCGGCATCCCCACCGTGGGCGGCGATGTCGCCTTCGAAGCGCCCTACGCCGGCAACTGCTTGGTGAACGCCATGTGCGCCGGGCTGATCCGGCACGATCGCATCTTGCGCGCCGTGGCGGCCGGAGTGGGCAACCACGTGGTCTTGATCGGCTCCAAGACGGGCCGCGACGGCATCGGCGGCGCCTCGGTACTGGCAAGCCAAGAGTTCGACGAGACCCTCGAGGAGAAGCGTCCGTCGGTACAGGTGGGTGATCCCTTTACCGAGAAGAAACTGATTGAGGCCTGTCTGGAGCTGCAAGAGAACGACCTCGTCGTCTCCATGCAGGATCTGGGCGCCGCCGGCCTTACCTCGTCAGCGAGCGAGATGGCCAGCAAGGGCAACGTGGGTCTCGACATCTACGCCGATCGCGTGCCCCTGCGCGAGCCCGGCATGGAGCCCTGGGAGATCATGATCAGCGAGAGCCAGGAGCGCATGCTGGCCATCGTCGCGCCTGAGCGCCTGGGCAGCGTCCAAGAGGTCTGCGCGCGCTGGGACCTCGATGCCACTGTCATCGGCGAGGTAACGGACAGCGGGCACCTGCGCGTCTTCTTTGGCGGCGAACGGGTGGCAAGCATCCCGGCGCGGCGCTTGGCGCACGAGTCGCCCGTCGAGCGCACGCCGTCTTTCCCGCCCGAGCACCTCGTCGATGAGCCGGTCCGGTTTAGCGAGACGAACGGCTACCCGCGGCCGGCCGATCTGAATGCCACGTTGCTCACCCTGCTCGCCGCCCCGAACATCGCCAGCAAGCGCTGGGCCTTCGAGCAGTACGACTACATCGTGCAGGCCAATACCGTGCAGATCCCCGGCTCAGACGCCGCCGTGCTGCGCATCAAGGGGACCCAGCGCGGCATCGCCTTCGCCGCCGACGGTAACGGGCGACGCTGCTACCTCGACCCCTACCGTGGCGCGCGCGAGGCCGTCGCCGAGGCGGCGCGCAACGTCAGCTGCGTGGGCGCCCTGCCGGTGGCCGTGACCGACTGCCTCAACTTCGGTAACCCCGAGAAGGGCGATATCTACTGGACCTTCGCGGAGACGATTGAGGGCATGAGTCAGGCCTGCGAGGCGTTGGCCACGCCGGTCGTGAGCGGCAACGTGAGCTTCTACAACGAGAGCTTCGGCCAGGCGATCTACCCCACGCCACTGGTCGTCATGCTGGGCGTCCTCGACGACGTCACGCGCAACATCGATCACAGCTTCAAACGCGAGGGCGACCTGGTCGTGCTGGTCGGCCCGTTGAGTGAGACCAACGTGGCTGTCGATGGCTCCGAGTACCAGAAGACCGTCTTTGGCCGCGTCGAGGGACGCATCCCCGACGTCGACCTGGATCTGGAGGCGCGTGTGCAGCGCACCGTGCGCGAAGCCATCGCTGCCGGCATCCTATCGAGCGCGCACGATTGCAGCGATGGCGGCCTCGCCGTCACCTTGGCCGAGTGCGCCATCGGCAGCGGCAGCGTCGGCGGGGCAGCCTTCGACGATCCTGAGACGCGCCGCCCGCAGCGCTTCCTCGGCGCGACGATTGCCGTGGAGACGACGATGCGCGACGACCTCGCCCTCTTCGGCGAGGGGTCGTCGCGCATCGTCGTCTCCCTCGCCCCCGACCAACTCGACAACCTCTGCTCGCTGGCCGGCGATGTGCCCCTCACCGTGCTCGGCGAGGTGACGGGCGAACGGTTGCGCCCACGAGTCGTTGCCTTCCCGCCTCGCGTGACCGACTGGACGTAGCGCAACCCTTCGAGTACCGTTCAGTAGTGAAGGATTCTCAGTTCTCATCCACGATGGTACGGCGGAGCTGCTCCGAGTCGTTCCAGCGTCCCCGAGCACGCTCGAGGGAGCTCGTGTTGTCTGCTGTGCTATGACGAAGCCATGACGAGTCGTTCCCCGCATCCTTCCCGCATCCCTCCTGCGCGGCATGACTGACAGCCCCCAAGATAGCTGCGGCGTCTTTGGCATCTACGCGCCGGGACACGACGTCGCGCGCCTGACCTTCTTCGGCCTCTTCGCCCTGCAGCATCGAGGTCAGGAGAGCGCCGGCATCGCCGTCGCGGACGAGGGCCAGATCACGGTGATCAAGGAGATGGGCCTCGTCTCGCAGGTGTTCGACGAGCGTACGCTCGCGAGCCTCACCGGTCAGGCCGCCATTGGCCACGTGCGTTACTCGACCACCGGAGCGACGCACTGGCAGAACTCGCAACCCCTCGTGCGGCAGCGAAACGGCGGCACCATCGCCCTGGGACACAACGGCAACCTCGTGAACACGACCGAACTGCGCGATGAGTTACGCGCCCAAGGCGTGCGCTTCTCGGGCTCAACCGACACTGAGGTCATCACCGCGCTCATCGCCCACGAGGCTGAGGGCGACCTCGACGCCGCCGTACGAACGGCCGTCGGCAAGATCCGCGGCGCCTTCTCGGCTACGATCCTGGCGCCGCACGCTCTCTACGGCTTTCGCGACCCGTACGGAGTGCGCCCGTTGGCCCTCGGTGACCTCGACGGCAACCCAGTCATCGCCAGCGAGACGTGCGCCTTCGACATTATCGGCGCCCGCTTCGTCCGTGAGATCGAACCTGGCGAGATCGTCATCGTCGACGAACACGGCTTGCGCAGCGAGCGCGTCGAACTACCCGAGGCGCGCCCCGCGATGTGCATCTTCGAGTTCATCTACTTCGCGCGCCCCGACTCGCAGCTCTATGGCCGGACGTTGGCCGACTGCCGCTACGAGATGGGCCGCCACCTTGCGCGCGAGGCTCCTGTGGCGGCCGACTTCGTCATTCCCGTACCCGACACCGGAGTCTCGGCGGCGATCGGCTACTCTCGCGAGAGCGGCATCCCGTACGCCGAGGGCTTGCTCAAGAACCGCTACGTCTACCGCACCTTCATCCAGCCCGACGACCGCCTGCGCCAGCTCGGCATCCGCATGAAGCTCAACCCCATCCGCGCCGTCATCGAGGGCAAACGCGTGGTCGTCGTCGACGACTCCATCGTGCGCGGCAACACGACGAGTAAGCTGGTCGAGATGCTCTTCCAGGCGGGTGCCAAAGAGGTCCACCTGCGCATCAGCTCGCCGCCGATCGTCTGCCCGTGCTTCTACGGCATCGATATGGCCACCAGGGCCGAACTGATCGCCACGCATACCGACGTCGAGGGTGTGCGCCGCCACGTCGGCGCCACCTCGCTGCACTACCTGACGCTGGCAGGCCTTCAAGAGAGCACGGGCCTGCCAGCCGAGAAGTTCTGCCGCGCTTGCTTTACCTGCGACTACCCCATCCCGGTGCCCGAAGAGCTAGCCATGAGCAAGCTGCGCTTTGAGCGCTCGCAGCCGTAAGAACGTCTGCTGGCCATCAGCTAGGCACGTCGACGGGCCAGCGGCGGTGCTCGGCTGCGCCACGCACGCCTAGGATCGCTGCCGATCCGGCAGGGGGGCACGCTTCAGTTCCCGCACTTGGGGGTAGCATTGCGTTGGTGCCTGGTCTTCGTCCGGAGGCCTTGCTCTTTCTGTAAGTCACCCGGCAGGATATCGGGTCCTTGCTGGTTCAGAGGCGTTCTCACCCCTGCGCCGCGCGTAGCGCCAGGAAGAACTTGAGAAGGAGGACGGAAGATGAGCAGTCCGCACGTGTCCCGTAGACGGGCCGGTTGGGCAACGGCGATCGCCGTCGCTACGGCACTAGCGCTCGCGTTGGTTGTCGTCGGTTGCGGGAGCTCGAGCACTAAGTCGTCGGCCAGCCCAGGCGCCGGAGGCACACCGATCAAGATCGGCTTCTTCGCTCCCGAATCGGGGTACGCCGCTGCCGATGGCGCAAGTGCCTACGATGCCGCCAAGCTGGCCATCAAAGACATCAACGCTTCAGGCGGCATCAACGGTCGTCAGCTCCAGCTCGTCAACTACGACGACGCGAGCGATCCCACACAAGCTGTGAGCATCGCCACCCGACTCGTCACGCAAGACAAAGTCAGCGCCGTGGTGAGCGGTTCCTACAGCGATCAGACGCTCGCGGCCGCACCGATCTTCCAGCGCGCGCACATCCCCATGCTGGCTGCCTACGCCGTGAACCCCGGCATTCCCGCCACCGGCGACTACATCTTCCAACAAGACTTCAACGGCACCGTCGAAGGTCGCGCCGGCGCCGTCGCCCTGGTCAACATGCTCGGCGCCAAGAAGGTCGCGATCGTCGCCATCAAGAACGACTTTGGCACCTCGCTGGTGCAGGGCTTTACCCAGGCAGCGCAGGCGCTCGGGGCCAAGATCGTGGCAACGGACTACAACCAGTTCGGCGAGAAGGACTTCACGCCGATCCTCTCGCGCGATAAGTCGAAGGGCGCCGATGGTTTCTACATGGCCGAGTACTACACCGAAGGCCAGCAGTTCGTGAACGACTGGAACACCCTGGGCTTCAAGTATCCGCTCGTGGGTACCGAGGGTATCGATTCCACGACGCAGTTCTTCCAGCCGATGGGCAAGAAGGCCGACGGCATCGTGTTCACGACGCCTTTCAACCGCGACAGCACCGACCCGATCGTGAAGAACTTCATCAAGAGCTTCACAACGACCTACGGTTACGCGCCTGACATGGTCGGCGCCACAACCTACGACTCGTTCCTCGTGCTCGCCCACGCGATGAAGACGACGGGCACCTCACCGAGCCAGATCCGCGACGGCATCGCCGCAACGACGAACTTCGTTGGCGTGACCGGCACGATCCAGAAGTACATCAACGGCCAGGTCGTCAAAGCCGTTGACTTGCAGATCATTAAGAACGGCGTGCCGCATCAGTACGCCACCCTCAGTGAGCCGCAACTGATCACACCGTAACCCGTTAGGAGGAAACGAGGGACAACCCGAGGGACCCGGGACACAGTCGAACATGCTGATCTCAAGCCTCATCGGTGGCGTCGTCATGGGATCGCTGTACGCCTTGATCGCCCTGGGTCCCTCCCTCCTCTACGGGATCCTGCGCATCCTCGATATCGCTAACGTCGCTGGGCTTACTCTGGGGGCCTACACCGGCCTGAAGGTGTTCGATGCCACCCACTCGCTGGCGGCCAGCCTCGCGGCTGGCATCGTCGCGGCAGCGGCCTTCGGCTTCATCCTGCAGCGCTTCCTCTATCGCCCGATCTTGAACCGCGGCCCGCTGATCCCATTGATCGCCAGCATCGGCACGTTCATGGCGATGGAAGAGGTTTTCCGGCTGGCCTTTGGCCCCTATCCCTACGACTTTCCCGCACCGGTTCCCCTGCCCACAGTGCATATTGCCGGCACAGTCGTCACGGGAGTGGAACTCCTCATCCTGATCGTTGGCCTCATCGTGCTCGTAGCGACTTGGTACACGCTGCGTCGCACGCGTCTGGGGCTCCTTTGGCGCGCCACTGCCCAAGATCGCGAGACGGCCTCGGCGATGGGAGTGAATACCGGCTTGATCATCGCCACGATCTTTCTCATCGGTTATGGGCTGGCTGCTATCTCGGGCATCCTCTTGGGCGTGAATTACAACACCGTCTACCCGACCATGGGCGACATTCCGGCCTACAAGATGCTCGCCATCATCGTCCTCGGCGGTCTTGGCAACCCCCTTGGCACGATCGTGGCCGCCATGCTCATCGGCCTAGTCGAGACGTTCGTAGCCGCCTACCTCGGCTTTGTCTTGCCGCGCGACGCGATCGCCTTCATCGTCCTGATCATCATCTTGCTCGTGCGCCCGCAAGGCTTGCTGCCCGGCGAGAGTGTCCGGTCATGAGCTACCTCGTCGTCGTTGCCGTCACGATCGCGATCTACGCCGTACTGACGGTCAGTCTCAATATGGTGGTCGGCTACGTCGGTCAGCCGAACCTGGCCCAGAGCGCCTTCTTCGGTATCGGGGCATACTTCGCCGCCGTTTTCTCGACGCGCTACCACACGTCGTTTTGGTGGACCATCCCCCTCGCTTTCGTGACCGCCGGCGTGGCCGGCCTGGCTCTCGGCGCCATTAGCCTGCGCCTGCGCGAGGACTTCCTCGCGATCACGACCATCGGCCTGAACTTTGTCATCGTCGCCATCTTCCAGTACGTGCCCTTCTTCGGCGGCGCCGTGGGCATCTACGCGATCCCGCTGCCCAGCATCGGCAGCTACGAGTTCGGCAACAACGCGTTCCTCATCGTCGCGCTCGCTATGCTGGCCCTGGTCACCCTCGTGAGCAAGTACCTGGAACACACCTGGTTCGGAGCTTCGCTGATCGCCATTCGCGACGACGAAGCCGCGGCGGCCTCGGTTGGTATTCCGATAGCCTCCTACAAGATCATCGCTTTCGCCCTGAGCACCGCCTTCGCCGGCATGGCGGGCAGCCTCTACGCGCCCTTCCTGAGCGCCGTGACGCCGACGACGTTCGGCTTCACCGAGTCGATCGTCATCCTCGCCATGCTGATCTTCGGTGGCTTGGGAACGATCCGCGGAGCGATCGTTGGTGCCATCATCCTGGGCGCGCTCCCCGAGGCCTTCCGCTTCATCTCGAACTATCGCCTGCTCACCTTCGGCCTGATCCTGCTCCTCATGCTGCGCTTTCAACCCGAGGGGTTGGTCGGCGAGGGAAGCGTCCTAGCGAAACTCGTGCAGCGCGCGGCCGAAATGCTTCGTCAACGGCCGCGCGCGAATACCATCGATCCGCCTTCGTCGGCAGCGTAACGGCCATGGCTTTGCTCGAGATTGACCACGTCACCGTCCGTTTCGGGGGCCTTGCCGCCTTGCGCGACATCACCTTCGACGTCGCTGAGGGCGAGTTCATCGCTATCATCGGCCCTAACGGTGCCGGCAAGACGACTCTCTTCAACACGATCGCTGGCGTCATTCGACCGACGGCCGGCCGGATCCGCTTCCGCGGCCGCGAAGTGCAAGGCTCCCGGCCAGCGCACATGAGCCATATCGGCATTCGTCGCACCTTCCAAGTCGCGCGTCCCTTCGCCTCTATGACCGTGCGCGAGAACGTACGCATTGCCGCGGCCGGTCGGCAGATACTGAACGGAGTGCGCTCGCTGAGTCTGCGCGGGCGAGCCCGCGCCATCAGCGAGCGCGTCGACTGGCTTCTGCAGACGACTGGCCTGGCAAATGAGGCCGACCGCAAGGCAAGTGAGCTCAACATTGGCGGCCTGCGTCGCCTGGAAATCGCCCGCGCCCTGGCGAGTGAGCCGACGGTCCTGCTGCTCGACGAGCCAGCCGCCGGCATCGGCGTCGATGGACTTCGCCCACTCGCCGACCTCATCCACAGCGTGCACGAGCGCGGTCTGACGGTCTTGCTCGTCGAGCACTACGTCGGCTTCGCGCTGTCGCTCGCGCAGCGCGTCATCGTGCTCGACGAGGGCGCCATGATCGCCGACGGCACACCGGAAGAGGTGCGTAACGACGAGCGCGTGATTACTGCTTACCTAGGCAGGGCTGGGCGCGCCGCCAAGGAACAAGCGCGAGGCGCGCTGGCCGACACGGCCAGCGCGCAACCGCACACCGCAGATGAGGGCAAATGAGCCAGGGTAACGGTCAACCCCTGCTAGAAATCACCGATCTGCGCGCCGGCTATGGGCGCATCGAGGTGTTACGCAACGTGTCCCTGACGATCGGCGAGGGACAGTTCGTCACCATCATCGGCGCCAACGGCGCCGGCAAGACGACCATGCTCAAGACCGTGATGGGGCTGCTGCCCGTGAGCGGCGGGCAGATACGCTACCGCGGGCAGTCGCTGATCCACGAACCAGCCCACCGACGCATCGCCTTGGGCATCGGCTACGTCCCGGAGGGTCGACGGGTCTTTCCCTCCCTGACCGTCGAGGAGAACCTCCGGCTGACGGCTTCCCGGCAGGACGGCAAGACGGCTGAGCGGACCGCCATCCAACGAGTCTACGAGATCTTCCCCCGATTGGCTGAACGGCGCACCCAAGCAGCCGGCAGCTTAAGCGGCGGCGAACAACAGATGCTCGCGCTGGGGCGTGCGCTCGCCTTGGGTCCTCAGGTGCTGGTTGCCGACGAGGTGTCGCTGGGCCTCGCACCGGTGGTGGTCGACCAACTCTACGACGTGCTCACCGAGCTGCACCGGCAGGGCACGACCATCGTGCTGGCCGAGCAAAATGCCCGGCTGGCCCTCGAGGCGGCCGACACAGCTTACGTCCTTGAGACCGGTCGCGTGCTCCTGCACGGGCCGGCAGCCGAGCTGCGCGCCGATCCGCGGGTGATCAACGCGTACTTGCAGAGCGTGTGAGCGAGGGACAGAGCCGGCACCGCCGCGGCAGCGGTTACGGTGCGGGTCACACCGCCATCCGAGTGGCGCCGCCTGCCTACAGTCTGGTCGTCGCCCGCCGGAGCACGTAGACTACCGTCCTGGGAGCGGCAACGCTGTCGCGTAAAGGTCTCACCCGCCGCACAGGCCGCGCGCGACGAGCAGCGAGTTCGCGGCGAGGCGAGGCAAGCGCCAACCTTGACGCAAGACGCACCGAGGGATAAGGGCGAGCCATGACCAACGAGAGCTTCACCTACAAGGACGCCGGCGTCGACGTTGCCGCCGGCAACGCCGCCGTGCAACTGCTCAAAGAGCGCCTCCGCTCCACGAAGCACCCGCTCGTCCTGGAGGGTATCGGCGGCTTCGGCGGCATCATGCGCCTGCCGCCGCTGAAGGATGGCGTGCTGGTGGCCAGCACCGACGGCGTGGGCACGAAACTCCTGCTCGCGCAGCAGCTCGGCCAGTTCAGCACCGTAGGGATCGACCTCGTGGCCATGAGCGTCAACGACGTCTCGGCCACCGGGGCTGTGCCGCTCTTCTTCCTCGACTACCTCGTGGTCGGCAAGCTTGACCCCGAGCGGGTCGCCGAGCTCGTCGGTGGAGTCGACGAGGGCTGCCTGCGGGCCCAGTGCGTGCTGCTTGGCGGCGAGACGGCCGAGCATCCCGGCCACTTCAAAGCCGAGGCCGACTTCGACATGGCTGGCTTTGCCGTCGGCATCGCCGAACGCGGTGAGCTCTGGGGACCGAGCAAGGTGCGCCAGGGCGATGCTCTCATCGCGATCGCCTCGACCGGCGTGCACGCCAACGGGTTTAGCCTCGTACGCAAACTGCTCGCCGAGCGCCGTGTGGACGTGACCGCGCCGTTCCCGGCGCAACCATCTCCCTCAGCGCCCGCGGGTACATCGATCGGCGAGGTGCTCCTCACGCCAACCGCGATCTACAGCCCCGCGCTGCACAACCTCGGACATGCCTGCCCGGTGCACGCGGCCGCCCACATCACCGGCGGCGGTTTTCCCGACAACCTGACGCGGGCGCTGCCGGACGACCTCGCGGCTGTCGTGGATCTGAGCACGTGGGAGCTACCGGGCGTGTTCGCCTGGCTGCGCGAGCTCGGCGCCGCCGACGATGACCTCCTGAACACCTTCAACTGCGGCGTCGGCATGATCGTCGTGCTGCCCGCGGAGGAGACGCCCAAGGCGCTCTCAGTGATCACGCAGGCTGGCCACGCGGCCTGGATTGCTGGCACGGTTGTCGCCCGCGGCGGTGGCGCCGCCGTGCGCTACAGCGGTTCACTCTGGTGAGCGACTGGGTGCTTTCCGGATGGCACACTCGATGAGGCCTTACGACGTCCTTGGCTGCGGCGCCATTAACCTCGATTTGATCTACCAGTTGCCGGACAGCTTCGCGCTGTGGGACGAGTTGCCGCCAGCCGGCTCGGAAGGCCTGCTCGACGCACACCTGCGGGCGACACTGGACGACGCCCTGGCCTACCTTCAACCGGTCCAGTCGGGCGGTGGACAGGCAGCCAACGCGGTGTTCGCCCTGGGCAAGTTCGGCTTTAACGTCGCCTTGCTCGGGCGCGTCGGCAAGGACGCCACGGGCGACTTCCTCCTCGAGGACCTGGGGAACGTTGATACGCGCTACGTTGCCCGGGACGAGGTGAGCGGCCGCGTGTACGTGCTCCTCGACGAGCGCGGCGAGCGCCGCAACCTCGTCTGGCCGGGGGCCAACGATCAGTTTTCGCCCGACGACCTGCCGCGCCGCCTGCCGGCGACGCGGTGGGCCTACTTCTCGTCGTTCGTTGGCGAACGGCCCCTCGAGACCCAGCTCGCGCTGATCGAGCGCTTGCCGCGCAGCGTCGAGGTCGTGCTCGACCCGGGCGAGATCTACGCTCGCCGCGGCGTAAAACGCCTGCTGCCCCTCTTGAAACGCGCCTCGTTCGTGTTCGCGACCGAGGACGAACTACGCCTCCTGTGTGGCTTAGCAGTCGACGAAGCGGTCGAGTTCCTCCTCAAAGTGGGCGTCGGCTTGGTCGTCTGCAAAATGGGCGAACGCGGCGCCCGCATCATGGGGAAACGCCTCGACCTCTTCGTGCCGCCGCTGCTGACCGAGGTGGTCGATGTCACCGGCGCCGGCGACCTGTTCGCCGCGGGGTTCATCGGCGGCCTGCTCGAGGGCCTTGGCCTTGAGGCGGCCGGACGGCTCGGAGCCTGGGCCGCCTCGCGCGGCATCGCCGGCGTGGGACGTTCAACGTACCCCGATGCCGAACAGTGGCGGGCCCGAGTGGCCGAGGAGCGCGAGCTTCCCTGAGACACTCCGGGAGGTGGACACGATGAGGATTGGTTGGCTCTCTACCGGACGCGACGAAGCGGCTACGAACTTGCTGCGCGATGTCTTGACCCGCGCCGAGTCCGATCATGTGCCGCTGGAGATCGCCGTGGTGTTCTGCGATCGCGAGCCCGGCGAAGCCGCGGCGAGCGATCGCTTCCTCCAGTTCGCCCGCTCGGCCGGCCTCGTGGTCGAAACTGTCTCCAGCGCCCAGAGTTGGCGACGCTGGCAGACACAGGCGGCCGACTTGCCCGCCGCGGCCAGTCGCCAGGCGTGGCGCGAACAGTTCCACGACGAGGTTATGTGGCACTTGCGCCCCTACCAGCCCGACCTCCTCGTGCTGGCCGGCTACATGCTTATCGTCAGCCCGCCCATGTGCGAACGCTACGCCATGCTCAACCTTCATCCCGCTCTGCCAGGAGGGCCGACGGGCACCTGGCAAGAGGTGATCTGGGAGCTTTTGCGTACGCGCGCTCGTGAGACCGGGGCCATGATGCACCTGGTCACGCCGGAGCTGGACCGCGGCCCGGCCATCTCGTACGTGCGTTTCGCGATCACGGGGCCAGCGTGGGACGGCTTGTGGAAGGAGTACTTGGAACAGGAAGAGCGGCGGGGGGGGGCCGGGGGCCGGCCCCCGGGGGGGGGGCACCCACAAACCCTCCCCCCGCAAAACACCCGCACGGGGGGGCCCGGGCACACGCCGGGGGGGGGGGGGCGGGGGCGGGCCGCCGGGGGGCGCCCCCCGGGGGGGCCACCCCCCCCCTCCATACCCAAAAAGGGTCCGCGCCGGGGGTATGCGCAGCAGATAGGCCGGCAATCCCCCATTCGCTGGCCAGGTATCAGGCCCCTTGCCACTCTCGCCGCAACAGGCCATAGAGCAGCATATCATAGCGCCGGCCGTCGCGCAGCAGAAACTCGCGGAAAATGCCCTCGCGCTGAAAGCCCAGCCCCTCATAGAGGCGAATAGCGCGCTCGTTATAGCTGAACACCGTCAGCTGCACCCGCTCCAGGTTCAGCTCGCGGAAGCAAAAGCCCAGCGCCAGTTGCAGCGCCTCGCGGCCATAGCCGTGCCCCTGCTGCGCCCGGTCAGGGATAGCGATCGAGAGCCCGCCCACCCGGTGCGCCCAGAGGATGCCCTCAACCTCCAGGTAGCCGATCAGCTCATCGCCCTCCAGCAGCCAGATGGCGAACACATAGGCGTTCGGCGCCCTCTGCTGCTCCGTCAGCCAATCCGCCAGCGCCCCCTCCGTCGCCGGAAAGGCCGGGCGGGCGTCATACCGGCGCACGAACTCCGCATCCGCGTGCCAGCGGGCCAGTGCGGGCAGGTCGGCGAGCATCAGGGCGGTCAGGCGCAGGCGCGGTCCGGTGAGGAGGGGGTCTCAAGCATGACGCATCCAACCTTTCTACAGAGTATGGACAAACCCGAATGCGAGCCGAGCCCCGAAGCTGAAGCGATACTATTGGCAGATTTGGCTGCGTGTTCGACCGGGGCTGCCCAAGGCTCCGAAAGCCTCGGGCTCAGAACGGCAAAGCCCCTCCGGGGCTCGTACAGGGCCCGATCTCGCCGTGCAAGACAGGGTAACCTCACTCGAGCCCGCAGAGCCTGCCCTGAGCGAAGCCGAAGGGGCTTTGTATTAGCCCGGCGGCTTCAGCCCCGGGCGCCCTGATCAAGCGTGCAACCGAGTTTACCAATAGTATCGCTTTCAGCCTCGGGCGGCCCTGCGCAAACACTCGACCGGGGTTTACCAACAGCATCCAAGCCGTCACTACCACACTGCATGAGAGCCTTGTAGGGCCAACACGAGAATTGCAGCGGCAAGAAGGGCTGTCCTATGCCCATTTCACAGCAGGCGTTTTGGCCGTTCGTCCCCCGAGCGACATCTGATACACGGCGAGGCCAACCAGAAGCCCAGCCCCTCCCCCGGCGTCCGGCAGAGCTGACAGGTTTCAGAAACCTGTCAGCTCTG
>Ga0078972_1001655_pt1 | contig 81107 bp, 75 predicted proteins | sample YelNatPaOPGAMG01_FD_67568 | JGI IMG/M metagenome (GOLD analysis project Ga0078972, IMG submission 67568) | Hot spring thermophilic microbial communities from Obsidian Pool, Yellowstone National Park, USA - OP-RAMG-01 (SPADES assembly) (version 2) | ecosystem: Environmental > Aquatic > Thermal...
TGATGGTTTGCGGCGGCATGGGGATGGAACCCCAAACTCCAGAGCCGCCCTTGATGATGCGGGTGGTCAGTTCAGCGACCATGTCTTTCTTGCCGCCGTATTTGGCAGCGACTTCCTTGTAACCCGGCCCAACCAGCTTGTTGTCACCGAAGCTATGGCAAGCAATACAGCCACTACCCTTGATCAAGGCGATAACCTTTGCATTGGGGTCATTGGCTGCGGATGCTTTTTTTTCCTCGGCCTTTTTCAGCTCTGCCTGAGAGACCGTCACCAGACCGCGGATCGGACCCCAGGGACGGGTTTCATCTGCCAGATTACCCCAGGTGTTCATGGCGTACTCCGGGATGAAGGTTTCGACCTTGGGCTTAGGAGCGCAGTTTTTCATACATTCGACATTGTGGGTATCCGGGATCCCCCCATTACCGATCTCCTTGCCAGGCCACATGCCGTGGTTCCAGGTCATGCCATTGCGATTGGGCAGCATGTCCTGGACCTGCTGCACGTTGTCGCGGGTCAGCACGAAATTGCTCGGCACAACGTTGGCCAGATTCAGCAGGTAGGCCACCAGAGCGTACGTGTCATCCCAACTCAGGGACAGCGGTGCGTTCCAAGGCATGGCACGGTGGATGTAGTCGAATAGGGTCGAAACTGTGGACAGGCGTTCGATCGAGGTACCGCCATTCACAAGCGCAGCAACCCGGCCGGTCTTGATATCTTGTTTGGACGCCTGATAGGCACCGACCAGTGGAGGAAATACCGCATTGGAATCGGCGAAGTCACCGTGGCAGGACGCGCACTTAGCTTCCCATAACTTGGTCCCAGTTGCGACACTGCCTTGCCCGGGGGGCAAACCAGCAAAGTCAGGGCGAACATCAATGTTCCAAGCCTGAATTTCTTGAGGGGTTGCCGTGCGGCCCAGCATGCCGTCCGTCTTGATCGCCTGAGCCGGGACACGAGTATTCACCGGCACACCTGCCGCCATCGCGGAGCCGACAAAGGCCCCACCCAAAATAACCGCCAGCGCGGCCTTACGAATTCGCGAGTTGGACATTGCGAATATCTCCAGTTTCTTCAACTTGCCAGGTTTGAATTGCGTTGTTGTGGTAAACCGAGCGGCTACCGCGGATTTTGCGCAGCTCTTGGTAGGTGGGTTGCACCATGCCGGTTTCGTCCACAGCGCGACTTTGCAGGAAGGCGGACTTGCCATCCCACACCCAGGGGATGTTGAAACGCGTCAGTGCCTTGTTCTGAATCGGGCCTTCCACGCGGGCGGGCTTCCAGCTGATGCCGCCATCAAAGGACACGTCGACACGCTTGATCTTGCCACGGCCCGACCAGGCAAGGCCAGTCACGTTGTACACACCTTTGTCCATCAGCACCTGACCGCCCGAGGGCGAGGTGATGACCGACTTGCACTCCATCACGGAGGTGTACTGACGCTGAATACCGTCGGGCATCATGTCGACGTAGCCCAGCACCTCGTCCTTGGTGGCGAATGGCGCGCGACCCAGCTTGATGCGGCGCAGATACTTGATCTGGGACACTCCCTCGACACCGGGCACCACCAAACGCAGCGGGTAGCCGTTTTCAGCGCGCAGCATTTCGCCGTTTTGGCCGTAAGCCACCAGAACCTCGCCAGATAACACGAGCGACATGGGGATGGTGCGGTTTTCGTGAGAACCGTCCGCGCCCTCCGCCATGATGAAGCGCACACCCTTGAGGTCGGCACCGCAGTCCTCGAGCAGGTCGATGAGCGGCACGCCGGTGAACTCGCTGCACGACACCATGCCGTGCGTGTACTGCACCGTCGGCACGGCGACATTGCCCCACTCCATCGCCGAGTTCGCGCCGCATTCGATGAAGTGAATGCGGGAGACGGGCTGCATGCGCATGATGTCACCCACGGAATACACCTTGGGGTTCTTGATCAGGCCCTTTTCGCCCATCACCATGAAGCGGAATTCTTCAGGGTTGATCTCATACCAACCCTGGTGCGAACGATTGAAGTGCAGGCCGGACGGTGTGATGATGCCGAACATCCCCTGCAGCGGCGCGAACGCCACATTGGCCTGAGTGACGGCCGCCAAACCCGGGCTGATGCGACGCACGAGGTTCTTTTCGTACTTGATCGGCATGCCATAGGGCGGCTCGTCCACACCACGGCCCAGGGTGGTGCCCCACTCGGGTTTGTCGAGAATGAGCTTGCTGCCCTTCTCCCCGTCCCAATCTTTACGATCGTCGGCGTAAGCATTTGCTGCACCACCAGCAGCCATGGTGGCCGTGGCGGTGAGAAATGTCTTACGCAAAAAATCGCGGCGGCCCGCCTGAACCTGAGCGATCTGCTCAGAACTCAGGAAGTCTTCCGGCGCTTTGCGCAGCCGGCCTAGCTTTTTTGTGTAGTCACTCATCCTCTTTCTCGCTTAGTAGGCACGTCGGGCCAGGCGATCCGTCTGCGAAACCGATTCAGGATCATCCAGCTCGATGGCAATTTGAGTACACACGGTCCGGCACAACTGCACTGCCTTCTCGCTTTGCACACGGTAATAAACCAGATTGCCGACGCGACGCTTGGCGACGACGCCGGCTTGATACAACACCTTGAGATGCTGGGACACATTGGGCTGGGTCGAATCGACCAGACTCATGATGTCACTGACGCTTTTTTCGCCCGTACAGATGGAATTGAGGATGCGCAGGCGCAGCGGCGTCGCGAGGACGCCGAAGAGTTCTGCTGCGGTATCAAAAACCCGATCCACATCGACCGAGAGATCGTCTGCAGGCGTTGTGACCAGTTCCGGGGGCGTGTCGTTTTGGAGCATGTGAATTTGCTTATAAGCAAGCACTGATATTTTTCAAATCAAGAGGGCTGTTGTCCACACTTGGCGGCTAGGAGTTTCCCTAGTCAAGTGCGCGCAATTGCATCAGGAATTTGCTGCAGGGCAAGCGGATCTTCTAGTGTAGTGAGATCGCCGGGGTCACGGCCTTCGCAGACTGCTTGGATTGCACGGCGCAGCATTTTGCCGGAACGGGTCTTGGGCAAGGCCGTGACCAGGCAGATGCGCTGCGGTCTGGCGACAGCACCGAGTTGCGCATCCACATGTGCGGCGATCGAAGCCTGCTGCGTGGCGACGGCATCAAGCTGTCCTGGTCGTAACACCACGAAAGCCCAGGCCACCTGCCCCTTGAGCGCGTCCTGCACGCCCACCACGGCCACTTCGGCCACCGCCGGATGCGCGCTGATGCTCTCCTCGATCTCGCGGGTGCCCAGCCGGTGTCCGGCGACATTGATCACGTCGTCGGTGCGGCCGAGGATGTAGAGGTAGCCGTCTTCGTCCTGCCGCCCCCAGTCGAAGGTGGAATACACCTGCCTGTTGGGGTACGTACTCCAGTAGGTACGCACGAACCGGGTATCGTCTGCCCAGATGGTCTGCAGGCAGCCCGGTGGCAGCGGCCAGTCGATCGCGACCACGCCCTTCTCTCCCGGCGCAACCGGCTCGCCGTCGGTTTCGTTGCGCAGGCAGACCTTGTAGCCGGGCATGGCCACGCCGGGCGAACCCGGGCGGGAGGGCACCTCCGGAAAGCCCTGCGGCGTCGCCAGAATGGGCCAGCCAGTCTCGGTCTGCCAATAGTTGTCGATCACCGGCTTACCCAGCGATTCGGCCACCCAGCGGCCGGTCGGCTCGTCCAGCGGTTCGCCCGCAAGAAAGATGGCGCGCAAGGCCGACAGGTCGTGCCGCTTCAGCAGCGCCGGGTCGTGACGCTTGAGCACGCGCATCGCCGTGGGTGCGGAAAACATCAGGTTGGCGCGGTACTGCTCGGCCACCCGCCAGAACACCGCGGCATCAGGGCGGATCGGCGTGCCTTCGTAGAGGATGGTGGTCATGCCGGTGAGCAGCGGCGCGTAAACGATATAGCTATGCCCGACGACCCAGCCGATGTCGCTTGTGCAGAAAAACGTCTCTCCAGGCTGCCCGCCGAAAATCGTGCGCATGGACAGGTGCAGCGCCACGGCATAGCCCCCGGTATCGCGCTGGACTCCCTTGGGCTTGCCAGTGGTGCCCGAGGTGTAGAGGATGTAGCTCGGGTGCGTGGCCTCGACCCAGACGCAGGGCACTTGCGCCTGCGCGTGCGCCGCGTGCAGCTCGGCATAGCCGATATCGCGACCGTGCTGCCGCGCCCAGTCGGCCAGACCGCGATCAACCACCACCACCCGGGCCGCTGGATGCATCGAGAGCCGCAGCGCCTCGTCGAGCAGCGGCTTGTACGGCATGACCTTGCCGCCGCGCGAACCCGCGTCCGCGCTGACGATCACCTTCGGGCGGGCGTCGTCGATGCGCGCGGCCAAGCTGACCGAGGCAAATCCGCCGAACACCACCGAGTGCACCGCGCCGAGCCGCACGCAGGCGAGCATGGCGAACACCGCTTCGGGAATCATCGGCATATAGATCAGCACCCGGTCGCCCTTGACCACCCCCTGGCTCTGTAAGCTCGCTGCCATGATCTGCACCTCGCGGTGCAGCTCGGCATAGCTGTAAGTCCGCTCCTGCTCGGTTTCGGTGGACACATAGACCAGCGCGGGCTGCTGCGCACGATGCGCCAGATGCCGATCGACCGCGTTGTGGCATAGATTGGTCTGCGCGCCGACGAACCACGCGGCAAACGGCGGATTGCTGCTGTCAAGAACCTGATTCCAGGGTCGATGCCAGTCGATTGCCTGCGCCTGCTCAGCCCAGAAAGCCTCGGGGGATTCCACGCTGCGGCGGTAGAACGCCGCATAGCTCGTCTTTGACATCTGGCTGTCTCCTGTCTCTTTTGTCGGCCGGCCCGGATTAGCTTAGGAAAACGCGCTGACGCTCGACTGACGTCTGACTTGCGCAGCTGCGCGGCACGTCAGATCTTCACCACCAGCCGACCACGCACCTTGCCATCCAGCAGTTCTTGTGCCGCTGCGGCAGCCTGAACAAGCGGGATGTCGTGCGCAATACGGTCGAGCAGTTGCACATCGATCTGATCGACCAGCAGTTGCCACGCCTTGCAGCGCACCGCCTTGGGCTGCATCACACTGTCGATGCCCGCCAGCGTCACCCCGCGCAGAATGAACGGTGCCACGGTAGACGGGAAATCCATGCCCCCGGCCAGGCCGCAGGCGGCAGCCACACCGCCCCATCGCATCTGCGCGCAAGCGTTGGCCAGGGTGTGGCTGCCCACCGTGTCCACGACTGCAGCCCAGCGTTCCTTCTGCAGCGGCTTGCCAGGGTTCGACAAGGTGTTGCGGTCGATGACCTCTGCGGCGCCGAGTTCGCGTAAGTACGTCTGCTCATGCAGTTTGCCGGTGGATGCCACCACGGTCCACCCCAGCCGCGCCAGCAGCGCCACCGCCACACTGCCCACCCCGCCGCTGGCGCCGGTGACCAGCACCTCGCCCTGCGCAGGATGCGCATCGTGCCGCTGCAGCGCTAGCACGCACAGCGCCGCGGTATAGCCCGCTGTGCCCAGCGCCATGGCCTGACGCGCACTGAACCCTTTGGGCAGGGGGATCAGCCAGTCGCCGTTGAAGCGCGCGCGCTGGCTCAGGCAGCCCCAGTGCGTCTCCCCCACGCCCCAGCCGTTGAGCAGCCAGCGGTCGCCCGGCCGCCAGTCGGGGTGCGAACTCTCGAGCACCGTTCCGGCACCGTCGATGCCCGGCACCATCGGCCAGCGGCGCACCACGGGAGCGCGATTTGTCAGCGCCAGTGCGTCCTTGTAGTTGAGGGTGGAATACTCCACCGCGACGGTGACATTGCCATCGGGCAGATCGGCCTCGTCAATCGGCGCGAGTTCCGCGCGAAAGCCTTGTTCGGTCTGATCCAGGCGCCAGGCTGTGAACATGATGTTGTCTCCAAAATGGGTTTTGATTTTGCATTGCACAATCGTTGACACAATGGGGCAATTTACCTAAATTCGCCCTCTTATGCGTGTCAATCCCATATTCGTTCCGCTCGCTTTTGCGTGCTGCGTCCTGTGCAGCACGTCGGCTTGGGCTGACTCGGTCACGCTGCCGCAGATCGATCCGGCGCAGCCTTCCGGCAATGCGGTGCAAGATGTGAAAAACGCGCAGCGCGACGATGCCTCGCTCAAGCGATGGCTCACCAATAACGGCTTTGTGCATCAGGTATCCACCCGCGCGTCCGACTTGGTGGTCAACGCGCTGAGCTTTCTTGGCGTGCAATACCGCTATGGCGGCGACTCGGCCCGCAGCGGCTTCGATTGTTCTGGATTCGTGCGCTACATCTACCAGGAAACGCTGGGCACGGTGCTGCCGCACAACGCCGCACAACAGGCCAGAGAAGGCGAAAAAATTTCTGAAAGACAGCTCAAGCCAGGGGATCTAGTGTTCTTCAACACCCTGCGCCGGGCCTTCTCGCATGTCGGCATCTATATCGGAAACGGCCAGTTCATCCATTCGCCGCGCCCTGGGCAGACGATCCGCATCGAAGACCTGGATTCGCCCTACTGGGCCAAGCGCTTCGATGGTGCCCGCCGCATCCTGACAGGCACGCACACCGAAGTGGCGCAGGACGATCCGCAGCAACAGACGGCCAGCGACCAAGCTGGCGGCCAATAACCCCGCCCCAAGCGTCGCCGCTTACCGCTCTTGTCGTCTTGCCGGAGGCAGGTCGGTGCAGCTGCCTTCTGCTGCCTCGGCCGCCAGGCCGACCGACTCACCCAGGGTCGGATGCGGATGGATGGTGCGGCCGATGTCCACCGCGTCCGCGCCCATCTCGATCGCCAGTGCGATTTCGCCGATCAGGTCGCCCGCGTGCGTGCCGACGATGCCGCCGCCCACAATACGGTGCGTGGTCTTGTCGAACAGCAGTTTGGTGAAGCCTTCGTCGCGCCCGTTGGCAATGGCCCGACCCGAGGCCGACCACGGGAACAAACCCTTGGTCACGGCGATGCCCTGCGTTTTCGCCGCGTCTTCGGTCAGCCCGACCCAGGCGATTTCGGGATCGGTATAAGCCACACTGGGAATCACTCGGGCGTCGAAGGCCACCTTGGCCAGCGCTGCGTCGCCCTTCAACTCGCCGGCGCAGACTTCCGCCGCCACATGGCCCTCGTGCACCGCCTTGTGCGCCAGCATGGGCTGACCGACGATGTCGCCGATGGCGTGGATGTGCGGCACGTTGGTGCGCTGTTGCGCATCGACCGCAATAAAGCCGCGCTCGTTCACCATCACGCCGGCCTTATCCGCAGCGATTTTGCGGCCGTTGGGCGCGCGGCCCACGGCCTGCAGTACCAGGTCGTAGCGTTGCGGCTCGGCCGGAGCGCCAACCCCTTCAAACGTCACCCAGATGCCGTCGGACTTGGCTTCGGCCGCCACCGTCTTGGTCTTGAGCATCACGCGGTCGAAGCGTTTGGCGTTCATCTTCTGCCAGACCTTGACCAGATCGCGGTCAGCGCCGGGCATCAGGTTATCGAGCATTTCCACCACGTCGAGCCGCGCGCCCAGGGTGGAATACACCGTGCCCATTTCCAGGCCGATGATGCCCCCACCGATGATCAGCATGCTCTTTGGCGCATGGTCGAGCAGCAGCGCGCCGGTGGAATCGACGATGCGAGGATCGTCGGGCAGGAAGGGCAGGCGTACCGCTTGCGAACCGGCAGCAATGATGGCGCGCGCAAAGCGCACGGTCTGCGTGGTGCCGGTTTTGTTCTGGGCTTCGCCTTCGGTCAATTCCACCTGCACATGATGCGGATCGACAAAGCTGCCGTAGCCACGCAGCACCGTGACCTTGCGCATCTTGGCCATCGCCGCCAGACCGCCGGTGAGCTTGCCCACGACCTTGGTCTTGTGCGCGGCGAGCTTGGCGCGGTCGATCCCCGGCGCGCCGAAGTCCACACCGAGCTCGGCGAAATGCGCCGCCTCGTCGATGACCGCGGCCACATGCAGCAGCGCCTTACTTGGAATGCAGCCCACGTTCAGGCATACCCCGCCGAGTTGTGCATAGCGCTCGATCAGCACCACCTTCAGGCCCAGATCCGCAGCGCGGAACGCGGCGGAATAGCCCCCCGGCCCCGCACCGAGCACCAGCAGATCGCACTCCACATCGGCCTGGCCGGAAAATGCGGTCGCGAGCGCCGTTGCAGGTGCCGCAGCCTGTGGTGCGGCTGGTGCCGGCTTGGCGTCCGCCTGTGGCGCGGTCGTGGGGGCGGCTTGCGGCGCGTCGGCGGTGTCGAGTTCGAGCAGCACGCTGCCCTCGCTGACCTTGTCGCCCAGCTTCACCCGCAGCGCCTTGACCACCCCGGCCGCGCTGCTGGGAATCTCCATGCTGGCCTTGTCGCTCTCCACCGTCACCAGCGACTGATCCACCGCCACCGTATCCCCCGGCTTGACCAGCACCTCGATCACTTCCACATCCTTGAAATCCCCAATGTCGGGAACCTTGACTTCGATGATGGCCATGTCGCGCTCCCGTTCAGATCAGTACACGCCGCAGATCGGCGAGCAGCTCGGTGAGCATTGTGGTGAAGCGCGCGGCCATCGCGCCGTCGATGACGCGGTGGTCGTACGACAGCGACAGCGGCAGCATCAACCGCGGCTGGAATGCGGTGCCGTCCCACACCGGCTTGATCTGCGACTTGGACAACCCGAGGATGGCAACCTCTGGGGCATTGATGATGGGTGTGAACGCCGTGCCACCCACGCCACCGAGGCTGGAGATGGTGAAGGTTGCGCCCTGCATGTCCGACGGCTTGAGCTTGCCTTCGCGTGCGATGGCGGCGAGTTCTCCCATTTCCTTGGCGATCTGTGCCAGGCCCTTCTTGTCCACGTCCTTGAGCACCGGAACCACCAGGCCTTGCGGCGTGTCGGCGGCAAAACCGAGGTGGATGTAATCCTTGAGGATCAGGTTCTCGCCAGTCTCATCGAGCGAGCTGTTGAACGCGGGCATGGCCTTGAGCGCGGTCACACAGGCCTTCATCACTAAGGCCAGCATGGTGAGCTTGACGCCTTGCTTGGCCATGCGCTCATTGCTCTCTTTGCGGAAGGCTTCGAGTTCGGTGACATCGGCCTCGTCGAACTGGGTGACATGCGGAATCATGGCCCAGTTGCGCGCCAGATTGGGGCCGGAGAGCTTCTTGATGCGCGACAGCGGCTCGCTGCGCACCGGGCCGAACTTGGCGAAGTCCACCTTGGGCCAGGGCAGCAGGTTGAGCCCGCCCAAGGCCGCGCCGCCCTTGCCGCTGCCGACACCCGCCGCCGCGGCGGCCTGGGTGACAGTCTGACCCGCCATCACTGCCTTGATGAAGGCCTGCACGTCCTCGGCGGTGATGCGGCCCTTGGCGCCGCTGCCCTTCACCTCTGCCAGCGGCACGCCGAGTTCGCGCGCCAGCTTACGCACGCTGGGCGAGGCATGCGGCAACGGCGCAGCAGACGCTGGCGCCGGTGCGGGCAGGGGCAGCGCCGCGGTGGGCGGGGTGTGGTGGCGCGGTTCGGAGGCAAAACCTACGCCGACCGCCGCCGGAACGATCGCAACCAGCGGCGGCGCAGGCGCCTCATCAGCCGGCGCAGGCGCGGGCTGATGGGGCTGTTGCGGTGCGGCTGCGGCATCGGCCGCGTCGGCGTCGAGTTCAAGCAGCACCATGCCCTGGTTCACCTTGTCACCCAGCTTCACCCGCAGCGCCTTGACCACCCCGGCTGTGCTGCTGGGAATCTCCATGCTGGCCTTGTCGCTCTCCACGGTGACCAGCGATTGATCGACCGCGACTTGATCGCCGGGCTTGACCAGCACCTCGATCACTTCCACATCCTTGAAATCCCCGATGTCGGGAACCTTGACCTCGACGACGGCCATGTTGTGCGTCTCCTGTTGTGTGTGCGGGGGCTGCCGTTCAGGCGTAGAGCGAGAACGCCTTTTCCGTGTCGATACCGTACTTGGCAATGGCCTCGTTCAGCTTGGCGGCAGGCAGCCCGCCTTCGTCCACCAGGCCGCGCAGCGCGGCCAGCACGATGTAATGGCGGTCGACTTCGAAGTGACGGCGCAGTTCGGTGCGGGTATCCGAGCGGCCGAAGCCGTCGGTGCCGAGCACCCGGTAGTTGCGTCCCTTGGGCAGGAAGGGACGGATCTGTTCGGCGAACAGGCGCACATAGTCAGTGCTAGCCACCACGGGCCCGCCATGCGCAGCGAGTTGCTGGGCGACGAAGGGCACGCGCGGGGTCTCATCAGGGTGCAGCAGGTTCCAGCGCTCGGCGGCCTTGCCGTCGCGCGCCAGTTCGTTGAAGCTGGGGCAGCTCCACACATCGGACGCCACGCCCCAATCCTGTTCCAGCAAGTCCTGCGCGGCCAGACTCTCGCGCAGGATGGAGCCAGAACCGAGCAACTGCACGCGCTGCTTGACCCGGGCCTTGCCCGGCTTGCACAGATACATGCCCTTGAGAATCTGCTCTTCCGTGCCTTTCTGCAGCCCGGGCTGGGCGTAGTTTTCATTGAGCAGGGTGAGGTAGTAGAAGACGTTTTCCTGGTTTTCGACCATGCGTTTGAGGCCAGCGTGCAGGATGACGGCCACTTCGTGCGCGAAGGTCGGGTCGTAGCTGACGCAGTTGGGCACGTTGGCCGCCATGATCTGGCTGTGGCCGTCTTCGTGCTGCAGGCCTTCTCCATTCAGCGTGGTGCGCCCGGACGTGCCCCCCAGCAGGAAGCCACGCGCCAGCATGTCGCCGGCCGCCCAGATCAGGTCGCCGATGCGCTGGAAGCCGAACATCGAGTAGAAGATGTAGAACGGAATGGTGATGCGGTTGCTGTGCGAATAGCTGGTGGCCGCGGCAATCCACGAGCACATGCCGCCCGCCTCGTTGATGCCTTCCTGCAGGATCTGGCCGGATTTGTCTTCGCGGTAATACATCACCTCGCCGCGATCTACCGGGGTGTACTTTTGTCCTTCCGGCGCGTAGATGCCGATCTGGCGGTAGAGGCCTTCCATGCCGAAGGTACGCGTCTCGTCCACCAGGATGGGCACCACGCGCGGGCCCAGCGTCTTGTCGCGCAGCAACTGATTGAGACAGCGCACATAGGCCTGGGTGGTGGAAATCTCGCGACCCTCGGCCGTGGCTTCGAGCATGGGCTGGAAGATCTCCTTCAGATCAGGGACCGGCAGATGCTCATCGGCCCTCTCGCGGCGCTGCGGCAAAAAGCCGCCCAGCGCCTTGCGGCGCTCGATGAGGTATTTCATCTCCGGCGTGTCATCGGCAGGTTTGAAAAAGGGCAGCTTGGGCAGTTCGCTGTCGGGCACCGGGATGTTGAAGCGGTCGCGGAACTCGCGGATGTCGTCGTCGGTGAGCTTTTTCACCTGGTGCGCCACATTGCGCGCTTCGGCCGCGCGGCCCATGCCATAGCCCTTGATGGTCTTGACCAGCAGCACGGTCGGCCCGCCCTGGTGGTTGGCCGCAGCGTGAAACGCGGCATAGACTTTTTGCGGATCGTGGCCGCCGCGGTTCAAGCGCCAGATATCCTCGTCGCTCATGTGCTCGACCATTTTGAGCAACCGTGGGTCGCGGCCGAAGAAGTGCTTGCGCACGAAGGCGCCGTCATTAGCCTTCATCGCTTGATAGTCGCCGTCGAGCACATCCATCATGACCTGGCGCAGAATGCCGTCCTTGTCGCGCGCCAGCAGCGGATCCCAGTACGAGCCCCAGATCAGCTTGATCACGTTCCAGCCCGAACCGCGGAACTCGGCCTCAAGCTCTTGAATGATCTTGCCGTTGCCGCGCACCGGCCCGTCTAGGCGCTGCAGATTGCAGTTGACGACGAACACCAGGTTATCGAGCTTCTCCCGCGCCGCCAGGCCGATGGCGCCGAGCGATTCAGGCTCGTCCATTTCGCCGTCGCCGCAAAACACCCAGACCTTGCGCTTGCTGGTGTCGGCAATGCCGCGGGCGTGCAGATACTTGAGGTAGCGCGCCTGATAGATCGCCATGATCGGCCCCAGGCCCATGCTCACCGTGGAGAACTGCCAGAAGTCCGGCATCAGCTTGGGATGCGGATAGCTCGACAACCCCTTGCCGCCGACCTCCTGGCGGAAATGCGCCAGCTGCTCCTCGGTCAGCCGCCCTTCCATATAGGCGCGGGCATAAATGCCGGGCGAGCTGTGGCCCTGGAAATAAATCAGGTCGCCGCCGTGATCGGCGGTGGGCGCGTGCCAGAAGTGGTTGAAGCCGGTACCGTACATGGTGGCCAGCGAGGCGAAGGAGGCCATGTGTCCGCCGAGGTCGCCGCCGTCAGCCGGATGCAGACGGTTGGCGCGCACCACCATCGCCATCGCGTTCCAGCGCATATAAGCGCGCAGACGCTCTTCCACCTCGACATTGCCGGGGCTGCGCACTTCTTCATCGGTGGGAATGGTGTTGACGTAGGCGGTATTGGCCGAGAACGGCATGTCTACCCCGTTCTGCCGCGCCTGCGCCATGAGCGACTCCAGCACGAAGTGCGCACGCTGCGGGCCTTCGGACGCGATCAGTGCTTCCAGCGCATCGAGCCACTCGCGAGTTTCCTGCGGATCGACGTCTCCACTCGCGGTGGCAAGAGAAGTCTGTTGCATCTCGGGTAATGCGGCCATGTTGTATCTCCTCATGAATTTGCGCGCAGTATCGCAAACAAATTTTCAAATCACAAGATTTGATTTCATATAGCGAAATAAGACGTCCGGATTGTTGCGGGCATCCGGCGAGATTGCATACCGGACTGCGTCAGCGCAAGGTTTGGGCACCATGCAATCGTCACGCCAGGCTCTTAGGACACTCTAGACTCTCGCTGTGAAATCTTCAAAACCCATCGCCCCCCTGAGGCGTCGCAGCTGGACGCAAGGTCTGGGCCTGCTGCGCGCCCGCGCCCTGCTGCGGCGCATGCATTCCGACCGGGTGCTGCTGGTCTTGCCGTTGGTCGTGTTCGTTCTGTTTCTGGCGGCCATGGCGGCACTGGTGCGCTATTCGCAGCAGGCCGATCTACAGCGCGACAGGGACAACCTGCAGCGCGACAGCGAATGGGCGCAGCAGCGCATCAGCCTCGACCTGACTCTGGCGCAAGATCAGGTGCAGGCCATTGCCAACAATCTGTCGCTGCACGAAGACCGCGTCGGCCCCTTTGACGTGCAGGCGCTGCGGCTGCTGCGCCGCTATCCGCAAATCCTGATGGTGTATTACGCCCATCCCGACGGCACGGTCGTGTTCAAAAAAGGCAACCCCAATTTGGCCACCGAGCAACTCGCCGCGCTGGTTGGAAAGACCCTTCAACGCGCCAACAGTCTGCAACTGGTGCAGCAGGCCCTGATCAGCCAGCGCACCGCCTACTCCACACCCTTCAAAAGCGTGGACAACGGCTGGCTGCTGGAGACCGCCACGCCGGTCATGCGCAACGACCAGCTCGCCGGTGTGGTCGGTCTGGTGTATTCGGTCGATGGCATTTTGCGCAACTCCGTGCCGGAAGATTTGAGCGCCAGCTACGCGGTGTCTTTGCTGAGCGGCAGCAATCAGTTGCTGGTCAGCGCATCGAGCCAACCCATTCGCGACAAGGCGCTGCAATACCGCGCGCCGTTGCCGCCGTTCGAGCCGGGGTTGGTGTTGCAGGTCAGCAGCTACCGCAGCAGCCCGAGCTGGACCACCAAGGGCCTGTACTGGAGTGTGTTCCTGCTGTCCGCGCTCACGCTCTGGACCTTGCTGACGAGCTGGAACCAGCTGCGCCAGCGCCTGAGCGCGCAGGAAGCGCTGACGCGCGAGACCGCGTTTCGCCGCGCCATCGAAAATTCCCTCTCCACCGGCATGCAGGCGGTGGACATGCAAGGGCGCATCCAATACGTGAACCTGTCGTTCTGCCGCATGACCGGTTTTGAAGACAGCGATCTGATCGGCAGTCAGCCGCCTTACCCCTACTGGCCGACGCAGCAAGGCGCCGAAATGGCGCTGGCCGTTCAGCAGAGTCTGGATGGCCTGGCGCCGCCATCGGGCTTTGCGTTGAAAATCCGTCGCAAGAACGGCAGCGAGTTCGATGCCCGGGTGTATGTCTCGCCGCTGATCGATGTGCGCGAAAAGCAGACCGGCTGGATCATGTCGGTCACCGACATCACCGAGCCCACCCGCATCCGGCAAGAGCTTGCCGCCTCGCACGAGCGCTTCGTCGCCGTGCTCGAAGGGCTGGACGCGGCGGTATCAGTCATCTCTCTGGGCACCGAGGAACCGCTGTTCGCCAACAAGCTCTATCGCCAATGGTTCGGCGCGTCGGTGCACGGCCACCTGATGCTCAACGGCGGGCAGCTCACCTCGGTGGCAGAAGACGATCACACCGACACCGTGGATTCGTTTGCCGGATTGCCGGCCGACGAAATTCTCGACGGCCATTCCAATGCGCACGAGACCTATGTCGAGGCCCTGGACCGCTGGTTCGACGTGCGCCAGCGCTACATGCAATGGGTGGACGGCCGGGTGGCCCAGTTGCTGATCGCCACCGACATCACCCCCCGCAAACGTGCTGAGGAAACCGCGCGCAAACAAGAAGAAAAGGCCCAGATCACCAGCCGCCTGATCACGATGGGCGAGATGGCCTCCTCGCTGGCGCACGAGCTCAACCAGCCGCTCACCGCGATCAGCAACTACACCTCGGGGATGATCGCCCGCGTCAAGACGCACGGCATGGCGCAGCATGAACTGGTGGACGCGCTGGAAAAAACCGGGCGGCAGGCGCAGCGTGCCGCCGGGGTCATCAAGCGGGTGCGCGATTTCGTGAAAAAGAGCGAACCGGCCCGCGTGTCCTGCCGCGTGCAGGACATCGTGCGCAACACCCTGGAGCTCGCCGACATCGAACTCACCAGACGCAATGTGCGGCTACTCAACTTCGTCGCCCCAGGCATTCCCGCGCTATATGCCGACCCCATCCTGATCGAGCAGGTGCTGCTCAACCTGCTGCGCAACGCCGCCGAATCGGTGGACAAAGCCGGACGCCAGGGCAATCTGCGCAGCATCGAGCTCAAGGTGCAGGCCGACGCCGAACGCGTGACCTTCTCGGTCAAGGATCACGGCACCGGCATCGACGACGCCGTGATGGAGCGGCTGTTCGAGGCCTTCTACACCACGAAGGCCGAAGGTCTGGGCATCGGTCTGAACATCTGCCGCTCGATCATTGAGTATCACCAGGGGCGTCTGTGGGCCGAGAATTACTACAATCAGACTGCGATCGCAGGCTGCATTTTCAGCTTCACGCTGCCGCTCGGCGCCCCCAAGGCGCGCCCGCAACCGCCGGGCGACAACGCACAGCCAGACTTCCTTCCCTCCCGTTTCTGAACCGACCCCTAGCGCATGAAAACAGCAAACAAAGGTACCGTGTACGTGGTGGACGACGATGAGGCCGTGCGTGACTCACTGCAATGGCTGCTCGAAGGCAACGACTACCGTGTGCGCTGCTTCGAATCAGCAGAGGGCTTTCTCACACGCTTCGATCCGCGCGAAATCGCCTGCCTCATTGTCGACGTGCGCATGCCCGGCATGAACGGCCTGGAGCTGCAGGATGAATTGCTGCGCCGCGGCTGCACCATGCCGCTGGTGTTCATCACCGGTCACGGCGATGTGCCCATGGCGGTGGACACCATGAAAAAAGGCGCCATCGACTTCATCGAAAAGCCATTCAACGAAGTCGTGCTGCGCGATCTGGTCGATCGCATGCTGCAAAAGGCCCGGCTCGACGCTGAGCAGCAGCAGGCGCAGGCCAGCCGAGGCGCGCTGCTCGGTCGGCTCACCGCGCGCGAGTCGCAGGTGCTCGAGCGCATCGTCGCTGGGCGGCTGAACAAGCAGATTGCCGACGACCTGAACATCAGCATCAAGACGGTTGAGGCCCACCGCGCCAACATCATGGAAAAACTCAACGTCAGCACCGTGGCCGATCTACTCAAGATCGCCCTGGGTTCTCCCAAGTAAATCGCTGCAATCGTCCGCCCGACACGCCCGCCCATGCGGGCGTGTACGTTTCCGCTCCCCCACCTGCCCGCAATCCATGACAGCCCAACGCATCGACGGTCTTGCCCTTTCCGCCCAAATCCGCTCGGAGGTTGCGCGACGCGCACAGGCCTGTACAGCGGCCGGACACCAGCCCGGACTGGCCGTCATTCTGGTGGGCGACAACCCGGCCAGCCAAGTCTATGTGCGCAACAAGATCAAGGCCTGCGAGCAGACCGGTATTCAATCGGTGCTCGAACAATATCCGGCAGAACTGAGCGAGGCAGAGCTGCTGGCGCGCATCGCCGCGCTCAACGCGAACCCCGCAATCCACGGCATCCTGGTCCAGCTGCCCCTGCCCAAACACATCGATGCGCACAAGGTGATCGAAGCCATCTCGCCGACAAAGGACGTGGACGGCTTTCATGTGGCCAGCGCCGGCGCGCTGATGGTGGGCCAGCCCGGCTTCAAGCCCTGCACACCCTATGGCTGCATGAAAATGCTCGAATCCATCGGTCTGCGTGACCTACGCGGCAAGACCGCCGTGGTCGTGGGCCGCTCGAACATCGTCGGCAAACCGATGGCGCTGATGCTGCTGACGGCCAATGCCACGGTCACCATCGCACACAGCGGCACGGCCGATCTGGGCGCGGTCTGCCGCCAGGCCGACATTCTGGTCGCCGCAGTGGGGCGTCAAAACCTGATCACCGCCGACATGGTCAAGCCCGGCGCAGTGGTCATCGACGTGGGCATGAACCGCAACGCTGAAGGCAAGCTCTGCGGCGACGTGGACTTCGCTGGGGTCAGCACAGTGGCTGGCTGGATCACTCCGGTGCCCGGCGGCGTAGGCCCCATGACCATTGCCATGCTGCTGGTCAATACCTTGGAGTCGTGCGAACGCGCGCACGGCAACTCATAATGCCGCAAACAGCCGCCAGCTTGACGCCCACCATGACGACCTCCCTGCCAGCCAACAATCCCCTGTGCGATTTTCACGACCTGCCTGACTACGCCGCTGTCAGACCCGAGCACATCGGGCCCGCGCTTGACGCGCTGATCACCGCCGCCGAGCAGACCCTTGAGCGCATCACCAGCCCGCACACCGCGCCCACCTGGGACGCCGTGATCGAGCCGCTGGAGCGCGCCACCGAGCAGCTGGGCCGCGCCTGGGGCGTGGTCGGTCATCTCAACGCTGTGGCCGACACTCCTGAGCTGCGCGCCGCGTACAACGCCATGCTGCCGCGCGTCACCGAATTCTGGACCCGGCTGGGGCAGAACGAGGGGCTGCTGCGCCAGTATCAGGCCCTGCAAAAGAGCGCCGACTTTGGCGCCTTGAGCCCTACGCGCCAGCGCATCATTGCCCATGCCTTGCGCGATTTCCGCCTGAGCGGCGCGCTGCTGGAAGGCCAGGCGCGCACCCGTTACGCCCAGATCCAGGAGCGTCTGGCCGCACTCAGCCAGACCTTCTCCGAGCATGTGCTCGATGCCACCGCAGCGCATGCCGAATATGTCGGCGAGGACGAAGTCGCCGGGATTCCGCCAGACGCCCTGCAGGCCGCGCGCGAGGCGGCGCAGCGTGATGGCCGCGAGGGCTACAAATTCACCCTCCACTACCCGTCTTACATGCCTGCGCTGCAACACGGCGAGCATCGCCCACTGCGCGAGCGCCTCTACCGCGCCTACGTCACCCGGGCGAGCGAGCTGGGCGACGCGCAGTTCGACAACTCCGCGGTCATGGCCGAGATTCTGGCTCTGCGCGATGAAGAGGCGAAACTGCTCGGCTACGCCAATTACGCCGAAGTCTCGCTGGTGCCGAAGATGGCCGACACCCCGCAACAAGTCATGGACTTCCTGCGCGACCTGGCTGCGCGCGCGCGCCCCTTCGCGCAGCGCGACCTCGACACCCTGCGCACCTTTGCCCGCGAGCAGCTTGGCCTAGCGCAGCTCGAAGCCTGGGACCTATCCTGGGCTTCGGAAAAACTGCGTCAGTCGCATTACGCCCTGTCTGAGCAAGACGTGCGGCAATACTTCACCCTGCCCACGGTCATTTCCGGGCTGTTCCGCGTGATCGAGACCCTGTTCGGCGTGCGCCTGCACAAAGTCGAGGGCGACATCCGCGCCTGGCACCCGGATGTAGAGCTCTACCGTATCGACAACACCAGTGGGCAGACCGTTGGCGAGTTCTATCTCGATCTCTACGCCCGCGACGGCAAGCGCTCGGGTGCCTGGATGGATCATGTGCGTTCGCGCTGGCTGCGTGCAAGCGGCACCCTGCAGACACCGGTGGCCACGCTGACCTGCAACTTCCCGTCCCCGGTGGGCGGCAAGCCCGCGCTGCTCAGCCATGACGACGTGCAGACCCTGTTCCACGAGTTCGGCCACGGCCTGCATCACATGCTGACGCAAGTGGACGACATCGCGGTGTCGGGCATCTCGGGTGTGGAGTGGGACGCGGTCGAACTACCCAGCCAGCTGATGGAAAACTTCTGCTGGGAATGGGACGTGCTGCGTTTTCTCACTCGGCATGTCGACACCGGCGAGCCCATGCCCCGCGCCCTGTTCGACAAGATGCTTGCCGCAAAAAATTTCCAGTCCGGCATGCAGACTCTGCGGCAGGTCGAGTTTTCGCTCCTCGACATGCGCCTGCATCACGACCTCACAACCTTCACATCAGCCGCGATCGAGTCCCTCGTGGATGAGAATCGCCGCGAAATCGCCGTTCTGCAACCGCCGCCTTTCAACCGGTTTGTCTGCAGCTTCTCGCACATCTTCGCCGGCGGCTATGCCGCGGGCTATTACAGCTACAAATGGGCGGAAGTGCTGTCGGCCGACGCCTACGAACGCTTCGAGGAAGAAGGCCCGCTGAGTCCGTCCGTGGGCCAGAGCTACCTGCAGACCATCCTCGCCGCAGGCGGCAGCCGAGACGCCATGGATTCCTTCAAGGCCTTCCGCGGCCGCGAACCACGCATTGACGCGCTGCTGCGCCACGGCGGCATGACGGTACAGGCAGCATGAGCGCGCACGGCGCGGCGCGGTGTGGCAAAAACACTGCGCGCAAGCACTGGGGCGCGCCCAGTCATGGCACACTTGCAGACTGATGCCACACCCGCTGTACACCCAGATGAAACGATCCAACCGCCACGCCATTGTGTTGTCCGCCACGCTCGGGCTCGGCCTGTTAACTGCAAGCCCCGCCTGGGCGATCTACAAGATCGTCGGCCCGGATGGCTCTGTCACCTTCAGCGATGTTCCTCCGAGCACGCCGCAGGGCAAGAACGTGCAGTCTCTCTCGGCAGGCGGCGGCGCGCTCCCTGAAAACAATTTCTCTGGGTTTCCGACGGCGTTGCGCGAAGCCGCGCGCAAATATCCGGTGACCCTGTACACCGCGCCGCAATGCGATGCTTGCGACGCCGCGCGCGAGTTTCTGCAGCAGCGGGGCATTCCCTTCGTGGAAAAAACCATCACCAGCAACGCTGACATCAAGGCATACAAGACCTTGTCCAACGGGAGCGACCGCCTGCCATTCATCGCCATCGGCGACACCAAGCTGCCTGCGGGGTTCAGTTCTAGCAACTGGGGTACCGCGCTCGACGCCGCCGGTTACCCGAAAACCAATGCGTTGCCGCGCAGCTATGTGCGCCCTCAGCCCTCAGAGCTGGTTCCACCGCCCGTTGTCAAAAAAGGCGCAGCGAAGAACGGAACAAGCGGCCCTGCCGAGCCCTCGGTGCTGCCGCCGCCCAACCCCAATGCGCCGAAAGGCTTTCAGTTCTGATGAGGCGGGCGGCTTCGCTGGGAGAGCCAGCGGTCAGAGAAAGTCGCGTCGCTCCACGCCTGATGGCGTTCCCACCAGAGCCACATTGGCACCGCGCAGCGCGAACAACCCAACCGTGACCACGCCTGGGATCTGATTGACGCGGCTCTCGAAATCGCGCGGCTGGCTGATCTGCAGACCGTGCACGTCGAGAATCAGGTTGCCGTTGTCGGTGATGTAACCCGAGCGTTCGCGCGGATCACCACCCAGTGCGCGCAAACGGCGCGCCACCAGCTCGCGCGCCATTGGCACAACCTCGACCGGCAGCGGAAACTTGCCCAGCACCGGCACCAGCTTGCTCTGGTCGACAATGCAGATGAACCGTTCGGCCGCTTCGGCAATGATTTTTTCCCGGGTCAGGGCGCCGCCACCGCCCTTGATCATGGCGCCGGAGGCATCAATTTCGTCGGCACCGTCCACATAGACCGAAAGCTGCCCGACTTCGTTGAGGTCGAACACGCTGATGCCATGCGAGCGCATGCGCTCGGTAGAACGCTCCGAACTCGATACCGCGCCCCGGATCTGGTCTTTGATTCCCGCCAGCGCATCAATGAAAAAATTGACTGTCGAGCCAGTGCCCACGCCGATGATTTCGCCGCGCGGCACCTGGGTCAACGCCGCTGCGGCAACCTGCTGTTTGAGTTCGTCTTGCGTCATGTCGGATCTTCACGAAAAATGTCAGACTTCATTATCGCCGCGCGCACTCAGGCGCTGCGGCCCGCACCGCTCTCATGCCCCTCTCCTACCCGCTGATTCGCCCGATTTTGTTCCGCCTCAATCCAGAATGGGCGCATCACCTCACGCTGAGTGGCATCCGCTTAGCACATTCCGCCGGGCTGTCGATCCTTTATGCCCACGCGCCAGTCAACGACCCTGTGGAGCTCTTCGGCCTGCGCTTTGCCAACCGGGTCGGGCTCGCCGCAGGGCTGGACAAGAATGGCGAAGCCATTGACGCTCTCGCGGCGATGGGCTTTGGCTTCATCGAGGTCGGGACGGTCACACCAAGGGCGCAGCCAGGCAATCCTGCGCCTCGCATGTTCCGCCTGCCGCAGGCGCAGGCACTGATCAACCGCATGGGATTCAACAACGACGGGCTCGATGTATTCCTGCGCAATGTGCGCCGCAGCCATCGCACGGTGCCCATCGGGCTGAACATCGGCAAGAACGCCAGTACGCCGGTCGAGCAGGCTCTCGACGATTATCGTCTTGGCCTGCAGGGGGTCTATACCCATGCCGACTATGTCAGCCTCAATATTTCCTCTCCCAATACCCACAACCTGCGGCAATTGCAGAGCGATACCGCCCTGCATGCCTTGTTGAAAGGCCTGTCGGAAGCCCGCGAACAGATGCGCCAGCAGCACGGTCGCAATGTGCCGATGCTGCTGAAAATCGCCCCTGACCTGGAAGACAGCGACATCGACATGATTGCCGACCAATTGCAGAAGCATGGACTCGATGGAGTCATCGCGACCAATACCACGGTGTCGCGCGATGCCGTGGTCGGACTCGATCATGCGGACGAAGCCGGTGGCTTGAGCGGTTCGCCTGTGCGGGCAGCATCCACTCGGGTGATCTCTCGCCTGCGCCTGCGCCTGGGGCGCAGCTTTCCGATCATTGGCGTCGGCGGCATTCTGCGCGGTGAGGATGCGGTGGAGAAGCTACGCGCCGGCGCCGATCTGGTTCAGCTCTACACCGGTCTGATCTATCGCGGCCCTGGACTGGTGCGTGAATGCGCCATGGCGCTCTCGCGCGTCGCCAGCCAGGGCGGAGCCCCCCTGCCTGCTGACTGAGGCCAGGCGCCCTGTCAGAAAACAAAAAGCGCCTGCAAGAAAGTCTTGCAGGCGCTTTTGAATGCGTGATTACTTCTGCTTCAAACGGGTCTTGTTTGCGGTGATGTGCTCGTAGATTTCGCGAGACCGCTGAGACAGCGGTCTGCCAAATCCCTCGCGCCAAGGTGAGGACACCTTTACTTGAGGACGCTTGCGGAAAGTGGAAGCCACTTCCTCAGCGTTTTGCATCATCAAATCCCAGGGATCTGCAGATTTTGTTGTGGTGGAGGAGTTTGACTCTTCGAGTTCAACACCGTTGGTTTTGCTTGTGGTCGTCGCTTTTGCCACGTTTACCCCTCTGATGGAACTGTGGAACAACACTGTCTGCCGCATACCACATGCAACAGATAAATTGCCCCGTTAAACACCTGTGAATTATAACCGGAAGTATGCTCCGGCAGCTATCGCGCGTGAAAGAAAGTTCACTGCGGGCTGGCGTCGATGCGCTGAAGTACGGTCTCACGCCCCAGAAGGGCGAGTACGGCGTCGACAGCCGGGGTTTGCTCACGCCCAGTCACCATCAGACGAACCGGCATGGCGAGTTGGGGCATTTTGAGCCCATGCTGCTTGAGCACGATCTTGAATGCCGCGCTGATCGCTTCGCGCGACCACTCAGGCAACGCTGCGAGCTGCGCGCGCAAGTCCGCGATGGCCACCTTTCCCTGCACGCCAAGATGTTGCGCCAGCACTGCGGCATCTGGCGCAATGGGACGGTAGAACAGCAGGGTTTGCTGCGCCAGTTCGAGAATGGTCTGGGCGCGGTCGTGCAGCAGCGCGCACACCGCAGTCAGATCGGGCGTATCCGCTGCAACTCCGTCCTTTTCCAGCAGGGGGCGCACCAGCGCGGCCAGCACTTCAGGCGCGGTGTGCTTGATGTAATACGCGTTGATCCAGCGCAGCTTGGCTTCGTCGAACTGTGCGGGAGAACTGCCGAGGTGATCGAGGTCGAACCATGCGAGAAACTGCTCCCGCGAAAAGATTTCTGCGTCGCCATGCGACCAGCCCAGCCGGGCGAGATAGTTGACCACGGCATCGGGCAGAAAACCCTCGTCGCGGTACTGCAGCACGCTCTTGGCGCCGTTGCGCTTGGACAGCTTTTCGCCCTGATCATTGAGCACCGTGGGCAGGTGTGCGTAGCGCGGCGGCTTGGCGCCCAGCGCCTGAAAAATGTGGAGCTGGCGCGGAGTGTTATTGACGTGGTCGTCACCGCGAATCACGTCGGTGATGGCCATGTCGATGTCGTCGACCACCACGCAGAAATTGTAGGTGGGCGTACCGTCGGGGCGCGCCACGACCAGATCATCGAGTTCGTCGTTGCGGATCTCGACGCGACCTTTGACAAAATCGTGCCAGGCGACCACGCCCGTGGTCGGGGTCTTGAAGCGCCACACGGGCTGCACGCCATGGGGAACAGGCGGCAGGGTCTTGCCCGGCTCGGGCCGCCAGGTGCCGTCGTAACGAGGCTTCTGCTTGGCGGCTAGCTGGCGCTCACGCAGTGCGTCGAGTTCGGCCGTCGACAGATAGCAGGGATAGACCATGCCGGACTGCCGCAGCTGCTCAAGCACCTCGCGATAACGCGGCATGCGCTGCATCTGGTAATACGGACCCTCGTCGTAGTCGAGCCCGAGCCAATCCATCGCCTGCAGGATGACCTGCACCGCCTCCTCCGAGGAGCGCTCGGTATCAGTGTCCTCGATGCGCAGGATAAAGTCGCCACCGTGATGCCGTGCGAACGCCCACGGATACAGCGCGGAGCGGATATTGCCCAGGTGAATGAAGCCGGTCGGGCTGGGTGCAAAGCGTGTACGGACGCGAGGAGATGGGGTGGACATGGGAGAACGGTTCAAGCGCCTGTGCGGCAATCGATTGAGAGAAACGGGGCTCAGGTGATGGTATCCAGACCACGGGCCAGATCACACTTGAGGTCAGCCAGGTCTTCCAGGCCGACCGCCAGTCGGATCAACCCCTGCTGGATGCCAGCCGCCTGTCGCTGATCTTCCCGCAGACGGCCATGGGTGGTGGTAGGCGGATGGGTGATGGTGGTCTTGGTGTCGCCGAGGTTGGCGGTGATGGAGCAGATGCGCGTCTGGTCGATCACATGAAACGCCCGTGCCCGCGCCTGCTGGGCATCTGCGGCCTTCAGCTCGAATGACAGCACCGCGCCGCCAGTCTTTTGCTGGCGCATGGCTAGCGCGTGCTGCGGATGCGATGCCAGACCGGGATAGAACACGCGTCCCACCGCCGGATGCGACTGCAGCCACCGCGCCATCGCGAGAGCTGCCGCGCTGTGCGCCGCCATGCGCACGCCCAGGGTTTCCATGCCCTTGAGCACCACCCAGGCGTTGAACGGCGACAGCGACATGCCCACGGTGCGCTGCACCGGTAGCAGCTTGTCGTGGATCGGAGCGGCGCGGCCGCACACCGCACCTGCGATCACCCGGCCCTGGCCGTCGAGGTATTTGGTGCCGGAGTGGATCACCCAATCGGCGCCGAGCGCCAGCGGGCGTTGCAGCGCGGGTGAACAAAAACAGTTATCGACCACCAGTGCCGCACCCGCGCCGTGCGCCAAATCGGCGAGTGCGGCGATGTCACACACCTCGGTCAGCGGGTTGGACGGTGTTTCGGCAAACAGCATCCGGGTATGAGGGCGCATTGCCGCCGCCCACTGCGCGACATCGGTCTGCGATACGAAGGTGGTATCGATGCCAAAGCGCGCCAGCTCGCGCCCGAACAAGTTGATGGTGGAACCAAACACGCCCTGTGAGCACACCACATGATCACCCGCCTTTAGGGTGGCCATGGCCAGCAGCAAGATGGCCGCCATGCCACTGCCGGTGGCCATGCAGCTCTCGGCGCCTTCGAGTGCGGCAAGCCGCTGCTCGTAGCTGGAGACGGTGGGATTGGAGAAGCGCGAGTAGACGAATCCGTCCTGCTCGCCGGCAAAGCGCGCGGCTGCCGTGGCAGCATCCGGGTGAACAAAGCTGCTGGTGAGAAACAGCGCCTCGCTGTTCTCGCCGTACTGAGAGGGCGGCAGCGCCTCGCGGACCGCCAGGGTGTCCAGTCCCAGCGGCTCGACATCGTCCTGGGCGTTCATGTGGCCTGTCCCTGCTCTTGCGCGCCCTGCAGACTGAGGCGGCCGGTATTGGGTTCGATGTCATCTGCCCCGCGATTGCGGCCTTCGTCCTGCGGCAGAGTTCCGGCGATGTAGCAGCCGTCAAAGCATGAGGCTTCAAATTCGGCGATGGCCGGATTGATCTCGCGAATCACCCGCTTCATCGCGTCGAGATCCTGGTAGATCAGCACGTCGGCGCCGATGATGCGGCGGATTTCTTCCACATTGCGGTTGTGCGCAACCAGTTCCGACGCGGTCGGCATGTCGATGCCGTAGATATTGGGATAACGCACCGGCGGCGCCGCTGAGGCCAGATAGACCTTGCGCGCACCAGCCTCGCGCGCCATCTGCACGATTTCACGCGAGGTGGTGCCGCGCACGATGGAGTCATCGACCAGCAGCACATTGCGCCCGGCAAACTCCTGGCCGATGGCGTTGAGCTTTTGCCGCACCGACTTCTTGCGCACAGCCTGCCCCGGCATGATGAAGGTGCGGCCCACATAGCGGTTTTTCACAAAGCCTTCGCGGTAGGGGCGCCCCAGCTTGTGCGCCAGCTGCATGGCCGACGGGCGGCTGGATTCAGGGATGGGAATGACGACGTCGATCTCGCTGGGTGGCAGCACCGAGATGACCCGCTGCGCCAGGGTTTCACCCATGCGCAGGCGGGCGCGGTACACCGACACACCGTCAAGCACCGAATCCGGTCGGGCCAGATAGACGAATTCGAAGATACAGGGATTGAGTTGCGGCGCAGCGGCGCATTGCTCGGACTGCAGGCGGCCCTGCAGATCAATGAAAATCGCTTCGCCCGGGGCGATGTCGCGCTCGAATTTATAGCCTGCGCCCTCGAGCGCCACCGACTCGCTCGCCACCATGATTTCTTCACCATCGGCTGATGTGCCGAAGCACAGCGGGCGGATGCCGTAAGGGTCGCGGAACGCCAGCAGCCCATGCCCTGCGATCAGCGCCACCACCGCGTAAGAACCGCGCAGCCGTAGGTGCACCGCGCGCACCGCGGCAAAGATGTCGGCAACCGACAGCGGCAGTCCGTGCGTGCGGCGTTCCAGTTCATGCGCCAGCACATTGATCAGCACCTCGGTATCCGACTCGGTGTTGATATGACGGTGGTCAACCGTGAACAGCTCTTTTTTCAGCGCCACCGCATTGATCAGATTGCCGTTGTGTGCCAGTACCAAGCCGAACGGCGCATTGACGTAAAACGGCTGCGCTTCTTCCTCGCTGTCCGCATTGCCTGCGGTGGGGTAGCGCACCTGACCGATGCCGTAATGGCCCGGCAGCGATCGCATGTTGCGTGTGCGGAACACATCGCGCACCATGCCGCGCGCCTTATGCATGTAGAGCTTGTTGCCCGACCCGGTGACAATGCCCGCAGCGTCCTGACCGCGATGCTGCAACAGCAGTAGCGCGTCGTACAACAGCTGGTTCACGGGTTGCTGGGAAATGACGCCGACGATGCCGCACATGGGAGTGGTCTTTCAGGGAGTAAAAACAGGGCGAATTTCAACGCGGCAGCAGGTGGCCGACAAAAGCCGCAGGCAACCAGGGGCGGATGACCAGCAGCAACGATTGCGCCGGGGGGATGAGCACGGCGCTTTTCCACATGGCGCTTTGCGCCAGAGCGGTCTGCGCCGCCAGCGCAACCAGCAGCAGCGACAACGCCACGCCCTTGACCAGGCCGATCAGCGCACCCATGCTGCGATCAAAAATACCCAGTCCCGTGGCCCGGAGCAACAACCTCAGCACGGACGCGAGAATTCCCGCGCTCAGCACCACGACGATGAAACACATAGCGTAGGCCGCCAGCAGTCGCATCTCCGCATTGTCGATCGCCAGCAGATACCTTGCACCAACGGCAGGAGCGAACTGCGCTGCGAACCAGACACCACCGATCCAGCCCAGCAACGTGACGATCTCATACACCGCACCCCGCAGCAGGCTGATCAGCACGCTCAACCCAACCACCACGAGCAGAAACCAGTCCAGCGGACTCACAACGTCAACACCGCACCGCCAAGGCCAAGCCCCTGGAGCTTGTGTAAGGCGCGCTCGGCATCCTCGCGCGAGGCAAAGGGGCCAACCCGCACCCGCACCCGTTTGCCCTGCGGCGTATCAACGACTTGGGTGTAGGTCTTGAATCCTGCCTTCTCGATTTTGTTGCGCACGGTCTGCGCGGCATGTGCATCGGCAAACGCCCCGGCCTGCACCACAAACCGCGCATTGGACGGCGCCGCGGCCTGCTGTGCCGACTGCTTTTTATGCGCCAGAGCGGCCTCCGCCTGCGCCAGCGAAATCTGATCCGGCGACTTGCCTTCCAGCGCAGCCAACGCCTGGCGCGCGCTGCTCAACTCCTTGCTTTGCTGCGGCGCGGGCTGAGGCTTCGGTGCCGGGGCAGGCTTTGCCACGGGCTGAGGCGCTTCGGTCGTCAAGGTCGGTTTTGGCGGTACTTCTGCTGCGGGTGCGGTCTGAGCAGCCGGTGCCACCGGCATGGAATTGGGCGCCGCCGCAGCAGAAGGCACGGGCCTGGGTGCGACTGCTGGAGTGCTGGCCGGCTGGGTCACCGCAGCACGTTCGCCAGAGGGCACCGCCACGGCCGACGCAGCGGCGAGCATCGGCGCGGACGCCGGTAAGGACAGACCTGGCGCCTTGCTCTGCGAGGGGATGTCGAGCGCGATGGTCGACGGCACCGGCCTGGGCTTGGAGTCGAACACTAGCGGAAACACGATCACCCCCAGCAGCACCAGTGCCACCGCGCCGATCAACCGTCGGCGGGCGCGAGCGCGCAGGCTGTCCTGGCTTTGGGTATCCGAAGCATCGCCCCGGTTGGAGCGACGGGCAGAGTTGCGTGGTGCGCCGAAAGTCATTGTGGGGATGGGCCCAGATGCTTGCCGTGAAGGCGGGGCAGCCCCTCCTGCATCACACCGCCCACGGTGTAGAAGGAGCCGAACACCACGATTCTATCGGCCAGATCCACTTCAGCCGCCGCTGCGCGCAGCGCCTCCAGCGGGCTGGCATGCGTCTGCATGCGGACTGACGGTTGCAGCGTGCGCAGGTGCGCGGCAATCTGCTGCGCCTGCGCGGCACGCGGTGTCGGCAGATCGCACAGATGCCAGACGTCGATGAGTGGCAGCATGCGTCGCAGCATGCCCACCATGTCCTTGTCGGCCATGGCGCCAAATACCGCGTGGGTGACCGGAAAGTAACCCATGCTGTCGAGGTTTTCAGCCAGCACGGCAATGGCATGCGGGTTGTGGGCGACATCGAGCACCAGAGTCGGCTGGCCCGCCAGCACCTGAAAGCGCCCGGGAAGCTCCGCCCGAGCAAACCCTTCGCGCACCGCCTGTGCCGCCACGGGAAGCACCGCCTGCAGCGCCTCTAGCGCGGCGAGCACGCCACTGGCGTTGAGCAGTTGATTGGCCCCACGCAGCGCTGGAAACGCCAGGCTGTGCCGCCGCTGCGCACGCCCCTGCCAGCTCCACTGCTGCGGCAGATGGGTGTAGTGAAAGTCGTGCCCGGCCATCCACAGATCGGCGCCAATGGCCTGTGCGTGGTCGCGCACCGACTGCGGCGCCTGCGGATCGCTGACGATGGCCGGCTTGCCAGGGCGCAGGATGCCAGCCTTTTCACGGCCGATGGACTCGCGGTCCGGCCCCAGAAACTCCATATGGTCGAGATCGATACTGGTGATGATGGCGCAGTCGGTGTCAATAACGTTCACCGCGTCCAGACGCCCGCCCAGGCCGACTTCGAGAATGACCGCGTCAAGCGCCTGCTCCGCCAACAGCGACAGGATCGCCAGGGTGGTGAATTCGAAATAGCTCAGGCTGACCGCAACCCCCTCTTGCCCCGCGGCGTGCCGTGCCTGTTCGACCGCAGCGAAATGCGGCAACAGCGCCTGTGCGTTCACGTCATTGCCGCCAATCCGGCAGCGTTCCTCGAAGTGCACGAGATGCGGCGAAGAGTACACACCCACCCGGTAGCCAGCCGCCAACAGGATGGATTCGAGCATGGCGCAGGTCGAGCCCTTGCCGTTGGTTCCCGCCACGGTCATGACCGGACAGGCAAAGCGCAATCCCATGGCGGCGCGTACCACCTGCACCCGCTCCAGCCCCAGATCGACGGCGCGGGCATGCAAGGTTTCGGCATGGGCTAGCCAGCCGTCCAGAGTGTGAGGTGTGGAGGACATGCAGCAGAGCCGCCGCCAGCTGGCTGACGCACGGCGTACTGAAAAAGGATCAGGAAGCGATGGCCTCGGCAGGCTGACGCAGCAGGATGGCCAGCATCTGCGCCAGTTCGCCACGCAATTCGCGACGATCGACGATGCGGTCGACCGCGCCCTTCTGCAGCAGGAACTCGGCGCGCTGGAAGCCCTCGGGCAGCTTTTCACGGACGGTATTCTCGATCACCCGCGGCCCGGCGAAACCGATCAGCGCCTTGGGCTCGGCCAGCACCACGTCGCCGATGAAGGCAAAGCTCGCCGACACCCCGCCCATGGTCGGATCGGTGAGCACACTGATGAACGGCAGTCCGGCTGCGGACAAGCGGGTGAGCGCAGCATTGGTCTTGGCCATCTGCATCAGGCTGAGCAGCCCTTCCTGCATGCGCGCGCCGCCCGTGGCGGTGAAGCAGATGAAGGGCACCTTCTGCTCGATGGCCGCCTGCACCCCGCGCACGAAACGCTCGCCGACGACAGAACCCATGGAACCGCCCATGAACTCGAACTCGAAGCAGGCCACCACCACGGGCAGGGTCTGAATGGCGCCGCCCATGACGACCAGAGCGTCGGTCTCCTGGGTGTTCTCCAGCGCTTCCTTGAGACGGTCGGGATACTTGCGGCTGTCCTTGAACTTGAGCGGATCGACGGGCAGCACTTCCTGGCCGATCTCGTAGCGTCCTTCGGGGTCGAGCAAGGCGTCGAGCCGTGCGCGCGCGCCGATGCGCATATGGTGACTGCACTTCGGACAGACGTTCTGGTTGAGCTCCAGATCCGACTTGTAAAGCACCGTTTCGCAGGAAGGGCACTTGACCCACAGACCCTCGGGCACCTGGCGCCGATCCTGCGGACTGGTTTGTTGAATCTTGGGGGGAAGGAGCTTTTCCAGCCAACTCATGTCGGTTTCTCCTCAGGCGTCGAGCGCCTGGCGAATGTCTTGGATGAAGCCGCGCGCAACGGCCGCCGCTTGCTCTGCGGGCTGCGCCTCCATCAGTTCGATCAGGCGCGAGCCGATGACCACGGCATCGGCCAGTTGGCCGATCGCACGCGCGGTCTGCGCGTCGCGAATGCCAAATCCTACTCCCACGGGCACCTTCACATGAGCGCGGATGCGGGGCAGCATGGCGGCCACGGCCGAGGTGTCGAGATGACCGGCGCCTGTCACACCCTTGAGCGAGACGTAATACACATAGCCGCTGGCCATGCAGCCCACATCGGCCATGCGGGCGTCCGTGCTGGTGGGGGCGAGCAGAAAGATCGGGGCGATGTCCACCGCTTTGAGCGCGACGGCAAACGCCTCACTCTCGGCAGGTGGATAGTCGACGATGAGCATGCCATCCACCCCCACAGTTTTGGCCTTGGTGACGAAAGCATCCAAGCCGTAGCGCTCCACAGGATTGGCGTAACCCATCAGCACGACCGGGGTGACGGGATCCGTCTGGCGAAACGTGCGCACGAAATCGAGCACCTGGGGCAGGCCGATGCCCCGGGCTATGGCGCGCTCGGTGGCACGCTGAATCACCGGCCCATCCGCCATGGGATCGGAAAACGGCACGCCAAGCTCGATCACATCGGCGCCGCCCTGCACCAGGGCGTGCATGACGTCGACGGTCCCAGAAGGCGAGGGATCACCTGCGGCGATGTAGGGGATGAGCGCTTTGCGGCCCTGGTCGCGAAGCTGGGCGAAGCGTTGGTCGATGCGGTTCATGTCGCGGCTCCGGACTGGCGGGCAAACAAGGTGTCGAAGTTCACGCCCTCGCGCTCGGCCACGGTGTTGATGTCCTTGTCCCCACGGCCCGAGAGATTGACCAGCAGGATCTGATCCGGGCGCATCTGCGGCGCCAGCTTGATGGCATGCGCCAGGGCGTGGCTGGATTCCAACGCCGGGATGATGCCTTCGACGCGGCAGAGTTCGTGAAACGCAGCCAGCGCCTCGTCGTCAGTGATGCCCACATATTCAGCCCGGCCGAGGTCTTTGAGCCAGGCGTGCTCGGGGCCGACGCCGGGGTAGTCGAGTCCCGCAGAAACCGAATGGGTTTCGATAATCTGGCCGTTGGCGTCCTGCAGCAGGTAGGTGCGATTGCCGTGCAGCACACCAGGCGTGCCCGCCGAAAGCGAGGCAGCGTGCTTGCCCGTCGCCAGTCCCAGGCCTGCGGCCTCGACCCCGATGAGGCGCACTTTTTCATGCGCAATGTATGGATAGAAAATCCCCATGGCATTGCTGCCCCCGCCAACGGATGCAATCACGGCATCGGGCTGACGGCCGGTCATTTCGGGCATCTGCTCCAGGCATTCGTCGCCGATCACCCGCTGGAAGTCGCGCACCATCTGTGGATACGGGTGCGGCCCGGCCACGGTGCCAATGATGTAGAACGTGTTCTCCACATGCGTGACCCAGTCGCGCAATGCCTCGTTGAGCGCGTCCTTGAGCGTCTTGCTGCCCGACTCCACCGGCACCACGCGCGCGCCCAGCAGATTCATGCGGTAGACATTGGGCGATTGGCGCTTGACGTCTTCGCTACCCATGTACACCACGCACTCCATGCCGTAGCGCGCGGCGATGGTGGCCGTGGCCACGCCATGCTGCCCCGCGCCGGTCTCGGCAATGACGCGCGGTTTGCCCATGCGCTTGGCCAGCATGGCCTGGCCGATGGTGTTGTTGATCTTGTGCGCGCCGGTATGGTTGAGATCTTCGCGCTTGAGGTAGATGCGTGCGCCGCCCAGTTTGTCGCTCAGCCTGGCAGCGTGGTAGATGGGACTGGGACGTCCGACGAAATGCTTGAGTTCGTAACGGTATTCGGCGAGAAACGCCGGGTCGTTCTTGTAGTGATCGTAAGCGGCCTGGAGTTCTTCCAGCGCGTGGCTCAGGGTTTCGGCGATGAAGCTGCCGCCGTAGGGGCCGAAATGGCCACTGGCATCGGGATAGGCATAGTCAAACATAAGGGGATCTCGTCTGGCGCCAGGCGGGCGATCCGCACCGGCTTGAAGCTACAGGTCTGCAGCGCGAACCGCGGCGATGAACTCGGCGATGCGCTGCGCGCTCTTGAGTCCCTTGGACGCCTCGACGCCGGAACTGACGTCAACGCCCCAGGGACGCAGTTGCCGGATGGCATGCGTCACATTTGCAGCATGCAACCCACCAGACAAAACGAGGGGATGCGCGACGTTTGCGGGAATGCGTGACCAATCGAAAACCTCGCCGCCGCCACCGTATCCGGGCTGATCAGCGTCCAGAACGAGGGCTTGGGATGTGGAAAAACGGGAGATTAAGTCTAACAAATCCAGCCCTTCGCGCATGCGCGCCGCACGGATGTAGGGGTATGCAAAGCGGGTGCAGTCCTGCGGGGTTTCATCGCCGTGGAACTGCAGCAACGCCGGGCGCACCTGAGCAATCACGTCCTCGACGAACGCCGGCGCGGCGTTCACAAACAGGGTAACGACGGAGACGAAAGGCGGGAGACTGGCCACGATGTCGCGGGCCTGCGCCAGCGTGACATGGCGCGGACTCGGTGGATAGAACACCAGGCCGATGGCGTCCGCCCCGGCGTGCGCCGCAGCCAGAGCATCTTCCACGCGGGTGATGCCGCAAATCTTGACGCGAGTGCGGTGCGAAGGGCGGGTTTGAAGGGCGGCTTCAGACATTGGAATCAAATCAGCAGGCCGATCTGGCGAGGCGGTTCTGGAAGGTTGAATTCTGCCGGGTAATCCGGGCCGAGAAAATACAGGCCATCGGGCATAAAGGTCGGGGCCGCCAGGCCGCGGTCGCGACTGTGCAGCACCTCCGCTAGCCAGGTCGCGGGTTTGGAACCATTGCCAACTGCCAGCAAACTGCCCACCAAATTACGCACCATGTGGTGCAGAAAAGCGTTGGCCCGCATATCGAATATCACATGATCTCCCAGTTGGGCGATCTCGATAGCGTGCAGGGTTTTCACCGGGCTCAGGGCCTGGCATTCGCTGGAGCGGAACGCGCTGAAATCATGCTCGCCCATGAGACATTGCGCCGCCTCGCGCAGACGATCCAGGTCGAGTGGCCGATGCGTCCAGCCGACCCGCCCTTGATCGAGCGCAGGACGCACGGCATGGTTGCGCAGGATATAGCGGTAACAGCGCTGCCAGGCGCTGCGCCGCGCATCAAAAGTGGGGTTGACTTGGGTTCGCGCCCATTGCACCGCAATGTCACGCGGCAGAAACGCGTTGACACCGCGCACCCAGGAGGACGCTTCGCGCCTCAAGGCCGTGTCGAGATGCACGACCTGACCGACCGCATGCACACCGGCGTCGGTGCGTCCCGCACAGTGGACGCGAGTCGCGCGGCCAAGAAACTGTGCGAGCGCATGCTCCAGATGATCCTGCACGCCGCAAGCGCTCGGCTGACTTTGCCAGCCGCAATAAGACGATCCGTTGTAACTCAGGCCAAGCACCACGCGGTGGTCGGCCTGCAGGGTAAGCGCATCAAAAGAATGCTGCGGCAACGATTCAGCGACCAAGCTTGTCGAGCATGTCCTGCGCACGCTTTTTCAGTTGCGGATCGCCCTCGGCGATCACTTCACCCAGCAGATTGCGTGCCGATTCGGTGTCGCCAATCGCCATGCTCTCTGCAGCCAGTTCCAGACGCAGGTCAAGCGAAGGTCTGGATTCAGTGAACTGCGGCTCCAGTTTGGGCAAGGTGTCAAGCAACTCGGCCGATGCCTTGGGCTCGGCGTCTTGTAGGGAAATGCTGCTGAGATCGAACTCCATGCTGTTGTCATGCGCTGCCGCAGCAGCGGCCTTGCCAGCGTCGGCAGCGGCCAGCGTGGAGACCGGCGCGCCAAAGTCCGAAGGCATGTTGAAATCAAGCCCACCAGACATCAGGAAATCTTCATTTTCCGATCGCCCGGTGGCTTGCTTCGTGCTGGCCGCAGCAGCAGGCGTTTCAAGCTCCGGCAGCTTGGGGACCGACAGCGGTGCAGTCGCTTTCGGCGCCGCAGCGGGGGAAGGCTCGCCAACTGGCAAACTCAAGTCGAGATCTAGGTGCTCGGGCATGGTCTGCCTGGCCGCAACGGCTTCCACTCCGGAAAGCATCTCGGTGCTGGGCAAGGTCTGCGGGGTCAGCGCAGCCAGTGCCGTGGGAGTGGCCACCGGGAACTCGGTCTGCGGCATGGTGGACGGATTGCCCAGGGTGCTGGGCATCACCGTGTTGTGATAGAGCGGATTGACCGGATCGAGGCTGCGACCGAGATCCTGAGCGCGCTTCCAGTCCTCGCCCACGCCCTGCGTGAGCGCGAACAGCTCAGCCGCACCGACCTCGAACGAGCGCGAATCCTTGCGCTTGGCATAGATTTCGAGCAACTTGAGCCGCGCGGCCAGACGATCCGGGTTGGCCTTGACCGCTTCTTTCAGAATTTCTTCAGCCTGCAGATCGCGGCCGTAGGCCAGGTACACGTCCGCCTCGGCCACCGGGTCGACATCGTTGGTGTCGAGTTGGCTGGACGAGAAGGTGGAACTCATGTTGCCGTTGCGCGTATCCACGCGCTCGCCACCCGTGCCGCCAAAGAAGCTGTCGGCCACACTCATGCGGCTGTCGAACACCGAGACATCGCGCTGAGACTTGGACGCCTTCTTGCGCTGCGCCAGCCAGGCCAGCAGAAGCAGCAGGATCACCAGTCCGCCGCCAGCGGGCAGCAGCAGCGGGTTGGACAGCAGGCTGCTGAAGAAGCTTTCCTGCTCGACGGGAGCCGGCTTGCTCACCTTGGGCGCTGCGGGCTTGACCGCTGGCGCCGAGGCTGGGGCCGAAGCTGATGCAGGCGCCGAGGCCGCGTGTGGCGCAGACGCCGCCTTGGCAGCCGAAGCCGCAGCGGCCGCACTCGGGGCTGCGGCAGGCTTGGCTGCAGACGCCGGAACGGGACTCGCCACGGGCACGTTGACTGCCACAGCTGCCTTGCTCGCGGCAGCAGCAACAGATGGGGCAACAGTCTGCGGCTTGGCGGCGGCAACGGTCTGCGCCTGTTTGGACAGGGCGGTCAATTCGTCGACATTCTTTTGCAACTGCTTGATTTTTTGTTCATCCAGTGCAGCCTGTTTCTGCTCGGCGATCTGCTGCGCCTTGTTGGCCGCGCCCTGTGTTGCCACCTCGGCCTTGCTGAGCTTGAGCTTGCTTTCCGCCTGCGCTCCGGTCGAAACGGGTTCCTGCACCTGCGCTTGCACCTTGCCTGTGGCTTCGCGCTGCGATTGCTGCGCCTGCGGCTTGGCCTGCCCGCCCATCTCGGCAAGACGACGGCGGTAGGCGTTGAAATTCTCGCTCTGGGTGACCACGAAACGCCGTGCTTCCTGCTGGGGAATGCCTTGCGCCTGTTCGGCGCTCGGCATTTGCAACACAGCGCCCGCCTTCAACAGGTTGATGTTTCCGTCGATGAAGGCCGATTGATTGGCGCGGTAAATCGCGGTGAGCATCTGGTCGAGAGAAACGGCTTCGACCCCCGACGCGGCGGCGATCTTGCCCAGGGTGTCGCCGCGCTTGACGACGTACTGGCCTGGCTCGGCGGCTAGTCTGCTGCTTGGTTTGGTCTTAGCCACAGGCGCTGTCGGCGCCTGCAGCGCAGGGGCTGACGGCATGGCTGGAGTGGAAGCGACCGATGGCGTCGGGGCAACTGCCTGCACCGAGGGCGCCTGTACCGGCACTTGCGCGCTGCTGGGGGCGGCCTGGAAATTGGGCGGATCGAGCAGCAGCGTGTAATCCCGGCTGATCTGTCCGCTGGACCACTGCGCACGGATCAGCAGATCCAGGAAAGGCTCGTTGATCGGACTGCTCGACGTGACGCGCAGATAGGCGCGCCCATCGGGACTGCGCTCGAGTTGGATGCGGATGCCGGACAGAGCGCTGCTGTATTGCAGTTTCGCCGCCTGGAACGCGTCCGGCGGCGCAACGCCCACTTTCAGCGAAGAAGCCTCATCGGCGCTCAACTGGGTGATGTCGATCTCCGCTCTCAGTGGCTGGCCCAAGGCGGATTGCACCTTGATTCCCCCCAGGCCGAATGCGTAGGCTTGCCCAGCAGTTGCGCCCAGAGCAATTGCCAGGGCCAGGCGTCGCGTGTTCAGTCGCAGCATGTTGGCTGCCCCCCAATTTTGGTGAATTCGAATGTGCGCATTTCTCTGCAGTTGCAGCGATAAATTGCGTCGAATTTCACCATATCATCAACAAATTAGGCTGACAAGTTGAGGCGCAAAGACAGACGGGCGCAAGCCCCGCAACTGTGGCATTCCGGCGATTCCAGAGCCGCCGGAAGCCCCGACACACCAGGGCATGCTAGGGCGCCCCGAGTCACCTTGCCTCCCTGGAAGACGGCTTGGCGCGCCAACCTGGCGGATGCTCAATGCCGTTCGAGCAGGATGCGCAGCATGCGGCGCAGCGGCTCGGCAGCGCCCCACAGCAGTTGATCGCCCACGGTGAAGGCGCCTAGGTAGTCTGGCCCCATGGCCATTTTCCGCAGGCGGCCGACCGGAATTTGCAAGGTGCCCGTCACGGCCACGGGCGTGAGCTGCTTCATCGTGGCCTCGCGTTCGTTGGGCACGACCCGCACCCAGTCATTGTCCGCAGCGATCATGTCTTCGATCTCGTCGAGAGGCACGTCTTTCTTGAGCTTGAAGGTCAGGGCCTGGCTGTGGCAGCGCATGGCGCCGATGCGCACGCAAAAGCCGTCGACCGGCACGGCGGGCGAGCCGAACCCGGCGCCTTGGCCCAGGATCTTGTTGGTCTCGGCACCGCCCTTCCACTCTTCGCGCGAGACGCCGTTGCCCAGATCCTTGTCGATCCACGGAATCAGGCTGCCAGCCAGTGGCACGCCGAAATGCTGGGTCTGCGCGGCGTCGAGCGCCTTTTGCTGCGCCAGCACATCACGATCAATGGCCAGGATGGCGGAGGCCGGATCGTCCAGCAGCGCTCGCACCGAAGCGTTGAGCGTGCCGAATTGCGTGAGCAGTTCGCGCATGTGCTGCGCGCCGCCGCCCGAGGCCGCCTGATAGGTCATGCTGGTCATCCACTCCACCAAACCCGCCTTGTAAAGCGCGCCCACGCCCATGAGCATGCAGCTCACTGTGCAGTTGCCACCGATCCAGTTGGCGCCGCCCTTGGCCAGGGCGGCATCGATGACCGGGCGGTTGACGGGATCGAGAATGATCACGCAGTCGTCGCGCATGCGCAGCGTGGAGGCGGCATCAATCCAGTGCCCCTTCCAGCCGGTGGCGCGCAGCTTGTCGAACACCGCCGTGGTGTAGTCGCCGCCCTGCGCGGTGAGGATGATGTCGCAACGGCGCAATTGTTCAAGATCGTGCGCATCGTGCAGCACGGTTTCATTTTTCGCCTCCGCCGGTGCTTGGCCGCCCGCGTTGCTGGTGCTGAAAAACATCGGCTCGATCAGGTCGAAATCGCCCTCTTCGCGCATGCGCTGCATCAGCACGGAGCCCACCATGCCGCGCCATCCCACCAAACCCACCAAAGTCGTTGCCATCATGCCATCCGTCGTTCGTTATGTTTTCAATGCGTGCTCAATCCAGCGCCGCTACCACCGCATCGCCCATTTGCGCGGTGCTGACCTGTTGCATGCCGGGGGCAAAAATGTCGGGCGTGCGCAGGCCCTGCGCGAGCGCCTTCTGCACCGCGGCCTCGATGCGGTCGGCCTGTTCAGCCAATCCCAGGGAATGGCGCAGCATCATGGCCGCACTCAGAATGGTCGCCAGCGGATTGGCAATGCCTTGGCCGGCGATATCCGGCGCGCTGCCGTGACTGGGCTCGTAAAGCCCTTGTCCCTTTTCGTTCAGCGAGGCTGAGGGCAGCATGCCGATGGAGCCGGTCAGCATCGACGCTTCGTCTGAGAGGATGTCACCGAACATATTGCCGGTGACGATGACGTCGAACTTCTTCGGCGCCTTGACCAGTTGCATCGCGGCATTGTCGACGTACATATGGTCGAGCTGCACGTCGGGATATTGCTGGCCGACTTCGGTAACGATGTCTTTCCAGAACTGGAAGGTTTCCAGCACATTGGCCTTGTCCACGCTGGTCAGGCGCTTGCTGCGGCCCTGCGCTGCCTTGAACGCGACATGCGCGATACGTTCGATTTCCGGGCGGCTGTAGCGCATGGTGTCGAAGGCCTCGGGCTGGCCGGCGAAGGCGCCGTCGGGCGCGGTGCGGCGGCCGCGCGGCTGGCCGAAATAGATGTCGCCGGTGAGTTCGCGCACGATGAGAATGTCCAGCCCCGACACCACTTCGGGCTTGAGGCTGGAGGCATCGGCCAGCTCGGGATACAGAACGGCCGGACGCAGGTTGGCGAACAGGCCCAGATGTTTGCGCAGCCCGAGGATGGCCTGCTCGGGGCGCAGGTGGCGCTCGAGGGTGTCGTATTTCCAGTCACCCACGGCGCCGAACAGCACGGCATCGGCCGACTTGGCCAGGTTCAGGGTGGCCTCGGGCAGCGGGTGGCCGCTGGCGGCATAGGCCGCGCCGCCCACCGGGGCGAACTCGAAGGTGAAGTCGAATCCGTCCTGCGCAATACGCCGCAGCACCTTGACGGCTTCGGCGATGATTTCGGGCCCGATTCCGTCTCCGGGCAACACGGCAATGTTCATGAGCAAAGTTCGCGTGAGCGTCAAAGGATGCGATTGTCGAGCCAGGGCATGCGCGCCAGCCGCTCGGCTTCAAAAGCGCGGATGTCCTGTGCATGGCTTAGGGTGAGACCGATGTCGTCCAGGCCGTTGATCAGACAGTGCTTGCGGAAGTCGCCCACGTCGAACGCAAGCTCGCTGCCATCGGGCTTGACCACCACCTGCCGCGGCAGATCGATGGTGAGCGAGTAGCCGACGAAACCATAGAGCTCGTCGAACAGCCGCGCCACTTGGGCCTTCGACAGCACAATGGGCAGCACGCCGTTCTTGAAGCAGTTGTTGTAGAAGATATCGGCGTAGCTGCTGGCGATCAGGGCGCGAAAGCCATATTGCTGCAAGGCCCAGGGCGCGTGTTCGCGCGATGAGCCGCAACCAAAGTTGTCGCGTGTCAGCAGAATGCTGGCCCCGGCATAGCGCGGTTGGTTGAGCGCGAAATCGGGATTGGGCTTGCGGGTGGCGGGATCCTGCCCCGGCTCGCCATGGTCGAGATAGCGCCACTCGTCAAACAGATTCGGCCCAAAACCGCTGCGGCGGATCGACTTCAGGAACTGCTTGGGGATGATGGCGTCGGTGTCGACATTGTCGCGATCCATCGGCGCGACAAGCCCTTTGTGAACGACGAATTTTTCCATGGTGTCTTTCCGCGTCGCCCGCGGTTCGGGGGTTATTTCGACTTGTCAGCCGCGTTGGTGATGGCCTGGCCACCTGCCTTGAGATCCTGACCCACACCTGCCACGGTATTGCAGGCGGTCAGGGAGAGCAGTGTGGCAGCGAGCAGAAGCAGGGACAAAAGAGGTTTCATATCGATCTCCTGAAAAAACGGTGTGCGCTCAAAGTTTGCGCACATCGACAAAATGCCCGGCGATGGCGGCCGCCGCCGCCATGGCGGGACTGACCAGATGGGTGCGGCCACCCGCCCCCTGGCGGCCTTCGAAGTTGCGATTGGAGGTGGAGGCGCAGCGTTCACCGGGCTCCAGGCGGTCGGCGTTCATGGCCAGGCACATGGAACAGCCGGGCTCCCGCCACTCGAAGCCCGCAGCCTTGAAAATCTTGTCCAGCCCTTCGGCTTCGGCCTGCACTTTCACCAGACCCGAGCCCGGCACCACCAGGGCCTGCCGCACGTTGGCGGCGATATGCCGCCCGGCCAGCACTTGCGCCGCATCGCGCAGGTCTTCGATGCGCGAGTTGGTGCAGGAGCCGATGAACACCTTGTCGATGCGAATGTCGGTCACCGCTTTGTTCGGCTCCAGTCCCATGTAGGTCAGCGCACGCTCCATCGCCGAGCGCCTGTTGGCGTCCTTCTCCTTGTCGGGATCGGGCACGCGGCCATCGATCGGCAGCACCATTTCCGGCGAAGTGCCCCAGGTGACCTGCGGGACCAGTTCGCGGGCGTCGAGCGTGACCACGCGATCGAACGTCGCGTCTGCATCGGAATGCAGGCCGCGCCAGTATTGCACCGCCAGGTCCCACGCCACACCGGTGGGCGCGAAGGGGCGTCCGCGCACATAGTTGATGGTGGTGTCGTCGACGGCCACCAGCCCAGCGCGCGCTCCGGCTTCGATGGCCATATTGCACAAGGTCATGCGGCCTTCCATGCTCAGCGAGGCGATGGTGCTGCCGGCGAACTCGATGGTGTAGCCCGTGCCTCCGGCCGTGCCGATCTTGCCGATGATGGCCAATGCGATGTCTTTCGCGCGGCAGCCCGCTGGCAGCGGCCCGTCCACGCGCACCAGCATGTTCTTCATCTTGGGCGCCAGCAGGGTCTGGGTGGCCAGCACGTGCTCGACTTCACTGGTGCCAATGCCGAAGGCCAGAGCCCCGAACGCGCCGTGGGTGCTGGTGTGCGAATCGCCGCAGACCACCGTCATGCCCGGCAGCGTGGCGCCTTGCTCGGGGCCGATGACATGCACGATGCCCTGGCGGCGGTCGTTCATGCGGAACTCGGTAATGCCATGGGACGCGCAGTTGGCGTCGAGGGTCTCGACCTGCAGCCGGGATATCGGATCGGCAATGCCCTCGACCCGGTCGGTCGTGGGCACGTTGTGGTCGGCCACGGCCAGATTGGCGCTGACCCGCCAGACCTTGCGGCCGGCGAGTTGCAGGCCTTCAAACGCTTGCGGGCTGGTGACTTCGTGCACCAGGTGGCGGTCGATGTAGAGCAGCGCAGTACCGTCGTCCTCGGTCCGCACCACATGCTCGTCCCATAATTTGTCGTACAGCGTACGGCCCATCGGTTTCTCCTGCATCTGTCGCACTGGTTGCGCAGAACTTGTCATGAAAGATTGATTTTAGTTGGAGCCGTTCAGAGTGCGCCCGGCTGGGTCTGCATCCAGGCAACCGGCAGATCGAACGAGCTGTCCGTCTGCACACGGAATGCCGCACGCGCCTCCTGCGGTGCTTGCGCAAAGACATCGCGAATGGCCTGCACCCGCAGTTCCGGCGTGCGCATGCGGGCCACCCACGAGCCGAATTCCATGGTGAGGGTCCAGTTATCCGTCCTGGGCACGGCGAACCCCGTCTGCTGGAGCATTTCGCGCCATTCGGATAGGCGGTAGTCGCGCACATGCGAGACGTCGCGCAAGATCTCCACGGTCTGCAGCAGGGTGTCGCACAGGGGTGACTCCAGCGCCACGACGTCGATGATGACCAGTGTTCCAGACGGCTTGATCACCCGGCGCACTTCGCGCAGCGCCGCCTTGACATCGAGCCAGTGATGCGCGGAAAACCGGGTGACCACCAGATCGAAACGGGCAGCGTCAAACGGCAGGGCATCGACCGATGCCTGTTGCGTCTGCAGCCCGGCCAACTTCCGCGCCACCGCCTCGCGCGCAACGATCTCCAGCATTTCAGCAGCGAGGTCGATGGCGGTGACCTGCGCTCCAGCAGCAGCCAGGGCGAAGCTGGCATGCCCCGCCCCGCAACCGAGATCAAGGGCGCGGGCGCATGGCAACTGTTGCACCAGCCTACCAAGGCGACGCAAATCGTCCCCTTGGGCGTGTACGGCGCTGGACAGATAGGCCTTGGCCGTGGTGCCAAACTGTTGTGCGGTCAGTGCGTGTTGTTTCATGCGATGCCTTCTGGACCATGCCGCCGTCATGCGGCACGAGACAAAAGATAAAGGCACAAATTTCCTGGTACAAGATGAAAAAATATCCTGGTATAAAAATCCACCAGTCTATGCAGCCGCCTTTGCGCTCCGCCATCTCCATTCCAGCGCCGACGACTTCCACCGATGCACATCCGGGCAATCGCTTGCTTGGTGAGTTCATTCGACTGCACCGCAACCGCCTGTCGCCTGCGTCCGCAGGTCTGCCCGCAACGGGCCGCCGCCGCGCCCCCGGCCTGCGCCGGGAAGAACTCGCCACGCTGTGCGGTGTCAGCGCCACCTGGATCACCTGGCTGGAACAAGGCCGAGAGGTTGCGGCGTCGACCAAGACCCTGGAGCGACTGGCGCAGGCGCTGCAACTCAGCGCGGCCGAACGCGCCTACCTCTTCGAGCTGGCCCGGCGGCGCGACCCCAGTGAGCCCATAGCGCCTCCAAAGGCGGTCGACGTCGTGCTGCGCTGCGTGCATGCTGTGGAGCATCCCGCCTATGTGCTGAATCAGCGGTGGGACGTGGTGGCCGGCAATGCCCCCGCGGCCGATCTGTTTCTCGATTGGCAGGCCGACGGCACCGAGGCCGACTCGGCGGAGCCCCCGAATCTGTTTCGCTTTCTGTTCTTCAATCCCCAGGCCCGGGTGCTGATCGAAAATTGGCCCGTTCGGTCCAAGCGCCTGGTTGCGGAATTCCGTGCGGATTGCGGCGGTCGTCTGCACACGCCCCCCCTGCGCGCATTGATTGAGGAGTTGAGCGCACGCAGCCCCGAGTTCGACGCGCTCTGGAAACTCAACGACGTGCAGGAGCGCGAAGGCGGCGAAAGAGGCTTTCTCCATCCCCGCAACGGCCGCCTGGTCTATGAGCAGCTGACGCTGCGCGCGGCGCTGCACCCGGACTACAAGCTGGTGATGCTGCTGCCGCTCACGACGGCGTGATGGCCGAGACCGTCGAAAAAAGACCGCGCAGTGCGCGGTCTTGACAGATCGATGGCGATGTCGTGATCGATCAACCCCGGTTCAGCCCCGTTCGGCGATGGGCTTGACGTCACGGCGCGCCGAGCCGGTGAAGAGCTGCCGTGGCCGGCCGATCTTGTACTCGGGGTCGGTGAGCATTTCGTTGAGTTGGGCGATCCAGCCCACGGTGCGGGCCAGCGCGAAGTTGGCGGTGAACAGCGATACCGGCACGCCGATGGCCTTCTGCACGATGCCCGAATAAAAGTCGACGTTGGGGTAGAGCTTGCGCTGGATGAAGTAGTCGTCTTCCAGGGCGATTTTTTCCAGGGTCATCGCCAGCTTGAACAGCGGGTCGTCGTGCAGGCCCAGGGCATCGAGCACTTCGTGGCAGGTCTCACGCATCAGCTTGGCGCGGGGGTCGTAATTCTTGTAGACGCGGTGGCCGAAGCCCATCAGCCGCACCGAGGAGTTCTTGTCCTTGACCTCGCTGATGAACTCGCCGATCTTGGCCACGCCGCCCCGGGCCTGGATGTCGTCAAGCATGTTCAGGCAGGCTTCGTTGGCACCGCCATGCGCCGGGCCCCACAGGCAGGCCACACCCGCAGCGATCGCCGCAAACGGGTTGGTGCCGCTGGACGCGCAAAGCCGCACCGTGGAGGTGGAAGCGTTCTGTTCGTGGTCGGCGTGCAGGATGAAAATGCGGTCGAGCGCCCGCTCGATCACCGGATTGGGCGTGTAGTCCTCGCAGGGCGTGGCCCACATCATGCGCATGAAGTTGCCCGCATAGCTGAGATCGTTGCGCGGGTACATGTAGGGCTGGCCTTCGTTGTACTTGTAGGCCATGGCCACCAGCGTGGGCATCTTGGCGATGAGGCGGATGGCCGAGATGTCGCGCTGGTGCGGATCGTTGACATTGATGGAATCAGGGTAGAACGCCGACATGGCGCCGACCAATCCTGTGAGCACCGCCATTGGGTGAGCATCGCGGCGGAAGCCGCGCAGGAAGAACTGCATCTGCTCGTGGACCATGGTGTGCTGGGTGACACGGCGGGTGAAGGCGGCCTTCTGCTCGGCGGAGGGCAGCTCACCGTACAGGATGAGGTAGCAGGTTTCCATGTAGTCGCACTGCACCGCGATCTGCTCGATGGGATAGCCGCGGTAGAGCAACTCGCCCTTGTCGCCGTCGATGTAGGTGATGGCCGAACTGCACGAGGCGGTCGACAGAAAGCCCGGGTCGTAAGTGAACTTGCCGGTCTGACCATACAGTTTGCGAATGTCGATCACATCCGGGCCAATGGTGCCCTTATGGATCGGCAGATCGATGCTGGGCGAGCCATCGCTGAACGATAGGGTGGCTTTGTCACTTGATTGAGTCATTTTCATTTCTCCGGGGACTGTGTAGTGGGGCTCCCGAAGCCGTACTCCGGGGACGGAATGACGCGAACCACGAACGGGCCGGGCTCACAAGCGCTGCAAGGTTTCAAGCAATTCCCGGACCTGAGGCCGATCCAGCTCCTGGGGAAGCGGGCTGTGGTGCAGGAACAGGTCAAAGAGCGTGTTGTCGTCCAGGGCCAGCAGGGCATTCAGGGCAGCCACTTCGTCCTGGCGGATCGGAGTTTGTCGCTGTGCGAAATAGCGCTGCAGGATCAGATCGTTCTCCAGCATGCCGCGGCGCGCGCGCCAGCGCAGCCGGGAGAGTTCGGCAGCATCGGCTTCGGGCGCGGCGGTAGGCGGCATGAGGGCTCAGACGGCGCGACGCACCATCATCTCCTTGATCTTGCTGATGGCCAGCGTGGGATTGAGCTCCTTCGGGCAGACGTCCACGCAGTTCATGATGGTGTGGCAGCGGAACAGGCGGTAGGGATCCTCGAGGTTGTCCAGGCGCTCGCCAGTGGCTTCGTCGCGGCTATCGGCGATGAAACGATAAGCCTGCAACAGGCCAGCCGGGCCAACGAACTTGTCGGGATTCCACCAGAAGCTCGGGCAGGAGGTGGAGCAACTCGCACAAAGAATGCACTCGTACAGACCGTTGAGCTCTTCGCGCTCCGCGGGGCTTTGCAGGCGTTCTTTTTCAGGCGGCGGCGTATTGTTGACGAGGTAAGGTTTGATCGAGTGGTATTGATTGAAGAACTGGGTCATGTCCACGATCAGGTCGCGGATCACCGGCAGGCCCGGCAGCGGCTTGAGCACCACCGGCTCCTTGAGGGTGAGCAGATTGGTGATGCAGGCCAGGCCGTTCTTGCCGTTGATGTTCATCGCATCCGAGCCGCACACGCCCTCGCGGCAGGAACGGCGGATGGACAGCGAGTCATCCAGATCCCACTTGATGCGCTGGATGGCGTCGAGCAGCATCTTGTCGGTGTGCAGGAGCGTCACCTCATAGTCCTGCATGCGGGGCTTGGCGTCCTTGTCCGGGTCGTAACGGTAGATCGAAAACTTCATCTTGCGCGTCTCACTCATGTGCGCTCCTCGTGCCCGCCATGATGCGGGCGGTTGATCCATCAGAATGTGCGGGCCTTGGGTTTGAAGGGCTCGACGGTCAAGGGCTTGAGCTGCACCGGCTTGTAGCTCAGGCGGTTGCCTTCGCGCCACCACAGGGTGTGCTTGAGCCAGTGCGCATCGTCGCGCTCGGTGTGGTCGTTGTGATAGTGCGCGCCGCGGCTTTCCTTGCGGGCCTCGGCCGAAACGATGGTGGCCTTGGCGACCTCGATCAGGTTGTCGACTTCCAGCGCCTCGATGCGCGCGGTGTTGAACACCTTGGATTTGTCCTTGAGGTGGATGCGATCGACCTGGCCTGCGATGTCGTCAATGGCCCGCACCCCCTCGGCCATGAGTTTTTCTGTGCGGAACACGCCGCAGTGGGTCTGCATCGCCGCGCGGATGGCATCGGCCACCACATGGCTGCCGTCGCCGCTCTTGGAAGCGTCGAGCTGGGCAAGACGCGCGAGCGAACGGTCTGCCGCGTCGCTCGGCAGGGGTTTGTGCGGGCGCTTGTGCGCTTCGCTGGCGATGATGTGATTGCCCGCCGAGCGGCCAAACACCATCAGGTCGAGCAGGGAATTGGTGCCCAGCCGGTTGGCGCCGTGCACACTCACGCAGGAGCACTCGCCAATGGCGTACAGCCCGCCAACGACCGCGGTGGAGTTGTCGCCCTGCGGCACCACAACCTGGCTGTGGATGTTCGCAGGAACACCCCCCATCTGGTAGTGGATGGTGGGCACCACGGGGATCGGCTCCTTGATCGGATCGACATTGGCAAAGCGGATGGCGATATCGCGAATGGAGGGCAGCCGCTTCATGATGGTTTCGGCGCCGAGGTGATCGAGCTTGAGCAGCACATGATCCTTGCGCGGCCCCGCCCCGCGGCCTTCCTTGATCTCCTGGTCCATCGAGCGCGAGACATAGTCGCGCGGGGCCAGGTCTTTGTAGGTGGGCGCATAGCGCTCCATGAAGCGTTCGCCGTTGGCGTTGAGCAGAATGCCGCCTTCGCCGCGCACGCCCTCGGTGATGAGCACGCCCGCCCCTGCAACACCGGTGGGGTGGAACTGCCAGAACTCCATGTCCTGCAGCGGAATGCCTGCGCGCGCCGCCATGCCCAGGCCGTCTCCGGTATTGATGAAGGCATTGGTGCTGGCGGCGAAGATGCGCCCGGCGCCGCCGGTGGCCAGCACCGTGGTCTTGCCTTCGAAAATGGTGACGTCGCCAGTTTCCATCTCCAGCGCAACCACGCCGAGCACGTCGCCCTCGGCATCGCGAATCAGATCGAGCGCCATCCACTCGACGAAGAAATGGGTGCGGGCGGCGACGTTCTGCTGATACAGCGTGTGCAGCATGGCGTGGCCGGTGCGGTCCGCTGCGGCGCAGGCACGCTGCACCGCCTTTTCGCCAAAGTTGGCGGTGTGGCCCCCAAAGGGGCGCTGATAAATGGTGCCGTCGGGATTGCGGTCGAAGGGCATGCCCATGTGTTCCAACTCATACGCCACGCTGGGCGCCTCGCGGCACATGAACTCGATGGCATCCTGGTCACCCAGATAGTCCGAACCCTTGACGGTATCGAACATATGCCAGTACCAGTTGTCCTCGCTCATATTGCCCAGAGAGGCCCCGATGCCGCCTTGCGCCGCCACGGTATGTGAACGGGTGGGAAACACCTTGGAGAGCACCGCCACGTCCAGCCCGGCGCGCGCGAGTTGCAGCGCGCAGCGCAGCCCCGAGCCGCCCGCGCCCACCACCACCACATCGAATTTGCGATTGCTGACCTGCATTTACGCTCTCCACAACACTTGCAGGGCCCAGCCCGCGCAAGCCAATAGCCACAGAATGGTGCCGATCTGCAGCAGCAGTCGCACGCTCACGGGTTTGACGTAATCCATCCAGATGTCGCGCATGCCTACCCAGACGTGATAGATCAGCGCCAGCACCGTGACAAAGGTCAGCAGCTTCATCCACTGCTGCGCGAACAAGCCGTGCCAGCGGGCGTAGTCCAGAGGGCCGGGGGCAAGAAAATACGCCAGCAGCACCAGGGTGAACACCGCAATGACCGCGGCAGTGACCCGCTGCGCCATCCAGTCACGCAGGCCGTAATGCGCGCCCACGACAAGGCGCTTATTGCCGATGTTGTTGCCGCTCATCTCAGTACGCTCCCAGCAGTTTCAGGCCAAACAAAGCGGTCAGACCGAGCGACACCGCGAAGGTAATGAGAGCCAGTTGCAGCCCCTGCGCCTTGCTCACGGCATGAAAGGCGTCCATCCACAAGTGCCGCACACCGGCGACGAGGTGATGCATCAGTGCCCAGAACAGGCCCAGCAAAATGAGCTTGACGAACCAGTGCGACAGAAACTGCGCGATGGCGGCATGGCTGACAGGGCTGCGCAGGCTGTCATCGAACACCCAGAGCACCAGCGGCAGCGCCAGAAACATCACCGCACCGCTGACTCGGTGCAGGATGGAGACGATGCCCGCCAGCGGCAATCGATAACTGACGATCTGGGTGATGTGAATATTGCGGTATACCGGCCGTGCCGGTGGCGACGCAGGCTTTGTCATGACGCTGACCTCGTTGTGAACGAAAGATGCGGGGCGAAATGCCGGTTATCGGTGTCTTCGAAGTCACGGCAAAACGCATCAAAATTATGTTTGTGTTTCAAGTCTATTGCATTGCAGCATGCGAACGACCCATCCAACAAGCGTGTTTCTATCCCCGCCCCTCAGCTCAGCTCGTTGCGATAGTGGTGATTGCGCGTGTTGTACAGACCGCGACGGTATTCCGCCGGCAGGTCACCGTAGCTGAACGACAAGCGCTCCACGAGCAGCAAGGCCTCGGCCTCGCTGACCTGCAGAAGCTGCGCCTCCTGCTCGCTCGCGTTGACCGCGCGCAGCTTCTCCTCCGCACGCACCATGCGGGTGGAAAACTCCGATTCGAACAACGCGTAAAGCGGGCCGCGGTAACTTTCCAGCCGCTCGGCCGTCAGCACGCGAAATGCAGGGCCGGGGAGGTAAATGTCCTCGTACACCACGGGGCTGCCCGCCAGCAGCAGCAAACGCCGGATCTGCGTGACGCTCTCACCAGGCTTGATGCCAAGCGCCCGCGCCACATCCTGCGAGGCGCGGGTGCGCTTGCACTCCAGAAACTGACGCTCCATCGGTTGGGGCACGGGCCGCCCGCCCTCGCCTGCAGCATCCGGCACCAGACGCAGGAAGCGAAACTTCACCCGCTCTTCATGGTGCGTGGACACGAAGGTGCCACGCCCCTGTCGACGCAGCAGCAACCCCTCTGCGGCGAGTTCGTCCACCGCCTTGCGCACCGTCCCCTGGCTGACGCCAAAGCGCCGCGCCAGATCGGCTTCGCTGGGAATGAGTTCACCCGGCTTCCAGTCGCCTTGTTGCAGGCCACGCGTGATCAGCCCCTTGATCTGTCGGTACAGGGGGCTGAAACTCGGGTTAGACGCAGCAGCAATCGCTTGCGCCTCGGACGCTGGATCGGGAACCATGCGGGACACCATCATGCCGTGCATTGCAGCATAGGGCGGTCATCTTGTCCAGAGTTTGATAAAAAACATCTTATATAAGATAGATGAGTGATTGACGCAGCGATATGCCCGGCCTACACTCGCTCAAATACTGCAGTGCACAACGGCGCGCCGATTCGCTCTCGATTCGCGCTTGATTCTCACCGAACCAGGAGTTTCCTATGTCAAAAGCCCCCGTCCGCGTCACTGTCAGCGGCGCAGCTGGCCAGATCGGCTATGCCCTGCTGTTTCGTATCGCCTCCGGCCAGATGCTCGGGCCGGATCAGCCGGTCATCCTGCAACTGCTCGAAATCCCCGACGAGAAGGCGCAGAAAGCGCTCAAGGGCGTGATGATGGAACTGGAAGACTGCGCCTTTCCGCTGCTGGCCGACATGAGCGCGCATGGCGACCCGAACACCGCGTTCAAGGACGTGGACTACGCCCTGCTGGTGGGCGCCCGCCCGCGCGGCCCTGGCATGGAGCGGCGCGATCTGCTCTCGGCCAATGCGCAGATCTTCACCGCGCAGGGCAAGGCGCTCAACGCGGTGGCCAAGCGCACGGTCAAGACTCTGGTGGTCGGCAATCCGGCCAACACCAATGCTTATATCGCGATGAAGTCCGCACCTGACCTGCCGTCGAAGAACTTCACCGCCATGCTGCGCCTGGATCACAACCGCGCGCTCAGCCAATTGGCCGCCAAGACCGGCAAGGCCGTGGCCGATCTGGAAAAGGTCTGCGTCTGGGGCAACCACTCGCCCACCATGTACGCCGACTACCGCTTCGCCACTGTCGGTGGGCAGTCGGTCAAGGATCTCATCAACGACCCGGTCTGGAACAGCGAGGTGTTCCTGCCCACCGTGGGCAAGCGCGGCGCAGCCATCATCGAAGCGCGCGGCCTGAGTTCCGCGGCGTCTGCCGCCAATGCCGCCATCGACCACATGCACGACTGGGTGCTGGGCACCAATGGCAAGTGGGTCAGCATGGGCATTCCGTCGGACGGCTCCTACGGCATCCCGAAAGACACGGTGTTCGGCTTCCCGGTCACTTGTGCAAATGGCGAATACCAACTCGTGCGCGATCTGCCGATCGACGCGTTCTCGCAGGAACGCATCAACAAGACCCTGGCCGAGTTGGAAGAAGAAAAGGCCGGTGTGCAGCACCTGCTGTAACCCCGCGCACGAGACATGACGACAACGCCAAGTGCTGGCGAGCGCTTTCGCCTCGCCCTCTCTCAGGAAAGCCCGCTGCAGATCGTGGGAGCGATCAACGCCAACCACGCGCTGCTGGCGCAGCATGCGGGCTTTCGCGCCATTTATCTATCGGGCGGCGGTGTCGCTGCCGGCTCGCTGGGCCTGCCCGATCTGGGCATCAACACACTGGACGACGTGCTCACCGACGTGCGCCGCATCACCGATGTCTGCGACCTGCCGCTGCTGGTGGACGTGGACACAGGCTTTGGCCCCAGCGCCTTCAACATCGCGCGCACGGTCAAGAGCCTGATCAAGTTTGGCGCCGCCGCCCTGCACATCGAGGATCAGGTCGGCGCCAAACGCTGCGGCCACCGTCCCGGCAAGGAAATCGTGAGCAGCGGTGAAATGGTCGACCGCATCAAGGCCGCAGTCGATGCCCGCACCGACCCGGCCTTCTACATCATCGCGCGCACCGACGCGATCGCCGTGGAAGGCCTGGACGCCGCGATCGCCCGCGCCCGTGCCTGCGCCGAGGCCGGGGCCGACGCCATCTTCGCCGAAGCCGCGCTCGACCTGGACACCTACCGCAAATTCAGTTCGGCAATGGGCGTGCCTCTGCTGGCCAACATCACCGAATTCGGCGCCACGCCGCTGTTCACTGTGGACGAATTGCGCAGCGCCGGGGTGTCGATGGCGCTGTATCCGCTGTCGGCTTTCCGCGCGATGAACAAGGCGGCGCAAACCGTCTACCAGACCATCCGTCGCGACGGCACGCAGCAGACTGTGGTGCCGCTGATGCAGACCCGCGCTGAGTTGTACGAGAGCATCGGCTACCACGCCTACGAGCAGCGCCTCGATGCGCTGTTCTCGGACAAATCCCGTTCGTAATCACAACGCACCGAGGAGACAACACATGAGTGACAACACCGCGCCAGGCGGAATGACCTACAAGCCGAAAAAATCCGTTGCCCTCTCCGGAGTCACGGCAGGCAACACCGCGCTGTGCACCGTCGGCCGCACCGGCAACGATTTGCACTACCGCGGCTACGACATTCTCGATCTGGCCGAAGCCTGCGAATTCGAGGAAGTGGCGCATCTCCTGGTGCATGGCAAGCTGCCCAACACCGCCGAACTCGCGGCCTACAAGACCAAGCTGCGCCGTCTTCGCGGCCTGCCCGCCGCGGTGAAAACCGCGCTGGAGCAACTGCCGCCCTCGACCCACCCGATGGATGTGCTGCGCACCGGGGTGTCGGTGCTGGGCTGCGTCATGCCCGAGAAGGACGACCACAACGTGGCCGGCGCGCGCGACATCGCCGACAAGCTCATGGCCTGCCAAGGCTCGATGCTGCTGTACTGGTGGCACTGGGCCGCCAACGGCCGCCGCATCGGCGTCGAGACCGATGACGACTCCATCGGCGGCCACTTCCTGCATCTGCTGCACGGCCACAAGCCCAGCGCACTGTGGGAGCGGGCGATGCACACTTCGCTCATTCTCTACGCCGAGCACGAGTTCAACGCCTCGACGTTCACTGCCCGTGTCATCGCCGGCACCGGCAGCGACCTGTTCAGCGCCATCACCGGCGCCATCGGCGCGCTGCGCGGCCCCAAGCACGGTGGCGCCAACGAGGCGGCGTTCGACATCCAGAGCCGTTACGCCAGCCCCGACGAGGCCGAGGCCGACATTCGCCAGCGTGTGGCCAACAAGGAGGTGGTCATCGGCTTCGGCCATCCGGTCTACACCATCGCCGATCCGCGCAACAAGGTCATCAAGGAAGTCGCCCGCCGCCTGTCGGCCGACCAGAACGACCTGCGGCTGTTCAATATTGCCGAGCGGTTGGAGACGGTGATGTGGGACGTGAAGAAAATGTTCCCCAACCTCGACTGGTTCAGCGCCGTGAGCTATCAGAAAATGGGCGTGCCCACCGCGATGTTCACCCCGCTGTTCGTCATTTCGCGCACCAGCGGCTGGAGCGCGCATGTTGTCGAGCAGCGACAGGACAACAAGATCATTCGTCCCAGCGCGAACTACACTGGCCCGGAAAATCTGCAGTTCGTGCCGCTCACACAGCGTTCCTGAGTTCGGTCGTGCGCACTCTTCGTCATGCAGTCGCGCCTGACCAGCCACTCACAACGACCTGGAGCGGTTTTTTCCCGTGGTCCAGTTCGTGGAGTCGTCTGATATGAAGCGCAAGTTATCCCTGCTGTGCGGCCTGCTCGGCCTGTCCTTCACTCTCGCCCTGCCTGCCCAGGCGGCTGCCGAATCCGGCGCGGCCAGAAAACCCACCCCGGCCCGCCAGACAAAGGCCAAGGTCAAACCTGCCGCGACAGCTGCCACGGTTGCCATCGCCGCGGCCACCCCTGCCCTGCTCACGCCACAAGCCGCGCAGACCCAGCCCGTCGGCACCGAAAACGGCTACCCCGATGTCAACCCGGTCTTTGCTTTCAAGGATGGCCGCATGCTGTGCGGCTCGCGGCAAGAACCGATGGACATCAAGATCGAGGCGGCCAACGACCAGGAGGTGATGGTGACCTGGAACCGCAAGCATTACCTGCTCAAGCGCAAACCCACGTCCACCGGCGCCTATCACTTTGACGATGCCAAGGCCGGCTTCGTCCTCATCCAGATCCCGACCAAAAGCATGTTGTTCGACAAGAAGAACATGACGCGACTGGCCGACGATTGCGTTCCCATCCAATAGCCCTATTCCCCTATGTCCTCAGCGATTTCCAACGTCCGCCCCGCCCCTGACCAGGTTCTGGTCGACATTGTTGACTACGTCCTCAAGACCGAGATCGACAGCCCGCTGGCCTACCAGACCGCGCGCAACTGCCTGATCGACACCCTGGGTTGCGGACTGGAAGCGCTGGAATACCCCGCCTGCACCAAGCTGCTCGGCCCCATCGTGCCCGGCACCATCGTGTCGCACGGCGCCAAGGTGCCGGGCACGCCGTTCCAACTCGACCCGGTGCAGGCAGCGTTCAACATCGGCGCGATGATCCGCTGGCTGGACTTCAACGATACTTGGCTGGCCGCCGAATGGGGGCACCCTTCAGACAACCTGGGCGGCATCCTCGCCGTGGCCGATTGGCTCAGCCGCAACGCCGTGGCCGCGGGCAAGGCGCCACTGACCATGCGCGACGTGCTCACCGCCATGATTCAGGCGCACGAGATCCAGGGCGTGATCGCGCTGGAAAACAGCTTCAACAAGGTCGGACTCGATCATGTGGTGCTGGTCAAGGTGGCCACCACGGCGGTGGTCGCGCGCATGCTGGGGCTTTCCCGCGACGAGATCATCAACGCCGTCTCGCTGGCCTGGGTGGACGGCCAGAGCCTGCGCACCTACCGTCACGCCCCCAACACCGGCAGCCGCAAGAGCTGGGCCGCTGGCGACGCCACCAGCCGCGGCGTGCGTCTGGCGCTGATTGCCAAGACGGGCGAAATGGGCTACCCCAGCGTGCTGAGCGCCAAGACCTGGGGCTTCTACGACGTGCTGTTCAAGGGTCAGCCGTTCAAGTTCCAGCGGCCTTACGGCAGCTATGTGATGGAAAACGTGCTGTTCAAGATCAGCTTCCCGGCCGAGTTCCACAGCCAGACCGCAGTGGAAGCCGCGATGACTCTGCACCAGCAACTGAGGGCCGCGGGCAAGAGCGCAGAGGACATCGAGCGCATTGTCATCCGCACCCACGAAGCCTGTATCCGCATCATCGACAAGAAGGGCCCGTTGAACAATCCGGCTGACCGTGACCACTGCATCCAGTACATGGTGGCGGTGCCGCTGCTGTTCGGCCGCCTCACCGCCGCCGACTATGAAGACGCCGTGGCCGCCGACCCGCGCATCGACGCCCTGCGCGACAAGATCACCTGCGTCGAAGACCCGCAATACACCCGCGATTACCACGATCCCGAAAAGCGCTCCATCGCCAACGCCCTGACCGTCACGCTCAAAGACGGCATGGTGTTGCCCGAAGTCGCGGTCGAATATCCCATCGGCCACAAGCGCCGCCGCGCCGAAGGCATTCCCCTGCTCGAAGCCAAGTTCCGCACCAACCTGGCGCGTCGCTTTGCCAGCAAACAGCAAAACGCCATTCTCGACGTCTCGCTGGATCAGAACTTGCTCGAATCCATGCCCGTGCACGACTACGTCGATCTCTACGTCATCTGAACCCGGAGAACTCCATGCCAGCCCAAGCCGCCAGCGCCTCAGCCGCGCACGCTTACGCCAAGACGCGCAAAACCTTCAAGACCGCCTCGGGCAAGTCCGCCCAGTTCTACTCCCTGCCCCAGCTCGCCAAAGAGCTGGGCACCGATCTGTCCCGACTGCCGGTGTCCATCCGCATCGTGCTCGAGTCGGTGCTGCGCAACTGCGACGGCAAGAAGGTTCTGCCCGAGCACGTCAAGCAGCTTGCGGCCTGGCAACCCCATGCCGTGCGCACCGACGAAATTCCCTTCGTCGTCGCCCGGGTGGTGCTGCAGGACTTTACCGGCGTGCCCCTGCTGGCCGACCTGGCCGCGATGCGCAGCACGGCCGCGCAGATGCACAAGAACCCCAAGGCCATCGAACCGCTGGTGCCGGTCGATCTAGTGGTCGATCATTCGGTCATGATCGACCACTACGGCACCAAGAAGTCACTCGATCTGAACATGCAGATCGAATTCCAGCGCAACCGCGAGCGCTACCAGTTCATGAAGTGGGGTATGCAGGCCTTCGACACCTTTGGCGTGGTGCCTCCGGGCTTTGGCATCGTGCATCAAGTTAACCTCGAATACCTCGCTCGCGGCGTGCACAAAACCAAGGATGGCGTGGCCTATCCCGACACCCTGGTGGGCACCGACAGCCACACCACCATGATCAACGGCATCGGCGTCGTGGCCTGGGGCGTGGGCGGCATCGAGGCCGAGGCCGCCATGCTTGGCCAGCCGGTGTATTTTCTGACGCCCGACGTGGTCGGCGTGGAGCTCAAGGGCCAACTGCGCGGTGGCGTCACGGCCACCGACCTGGTGCTCACCCTCACCGAAATGCTGCGCAAGGCCAAGGTGGTGGGCAAGTTCGTCGAGTTCTTCGGCGAAGGCACCGCCAGCCTGACGGTCACCGACCGTGCCACCATCGGCAACATGGCGCCCGAGTATGGCGCCACTATGGGTTTCTTCCCGGTGGACGACAAAACCATCGACTACTTCAAGGGCACCGGCCGTACCAAGGCCGAGATCGAACTGTTCGAGGCCTATTTCAAGGCGCAAAAGCTGTTTGGCATCCCGAAGGCGGGCCAGATCGACTATTCACAAACCCTCACGCTCGACCTCGGCACCGTGGCCCCGTCGCTGGCCGGCCCCAAGCGCCCGCAGGACCGCATCGAACTGGGCCGTGTCAAGCAGCAGTTCGAGGCCCTGTTTTCCGCGCCCGTAGCCGACAACGGTTTCAACCAACCCGCTGCACGCTTGAACCAGACTTTCAAAACTAGTGAGGGCATCGAAATCGCCGATGGCGATGTGCTGATCGCCGCCATCACCTCTTGCACGAACACCTCCAATCCCAGCGTGCTGCTGGCTGCGGGTCTGCTGGCGAAAAAAGCGGTCGAAGCCGGGCTCAAGGTGAAAAAACACATCAAGACCTCGCTGGCCCCGGGTTCGCGCGTCGTCACCGAATATCTGGACAAGGCGGGTCTGCTGCCTTATCTGGAAAAACTCGGCTTTGATGTGGCGGCCTATGGCTGCACCACCTGTATCGGCAACTCGGGGCCGCTGGCGCCGGACATCGAAGCCACCATCACCGCCAACAATCTGGTATGCGCCGCCGTGCTGTCGGGCAACCGCAACTTCGAGGCGCGCATCCATCCGAACATCAAGGGCAACTTTCTCGCCAGCCCGCCTCTGGTCGTGGCCTACGCCATTGCCGGTACGGTGCGCCGTGACCTGATGACCGAGCCGGTGGGTTATGGCAAGGGTGGCAAGCCGGTCTACCTAGGGGACATCTGGCCCACGGGCGAAGAAGTCGCCAAGCTGATGAAGTTCGCCATGAACCCCAAGGTGTTCAAGGAAAACTACGCCCAGGTTGCCACCCATCCCGGCAAGCTCTGGAAGAAAATCGAAGGCGTCAAGGGGCAGGTCTATGACTGGCCCAAGAGCACCTACATCGCCGAACCGCCGTTTTTTGCGGGCTTCGACATGCAACCTGCCGCAACCCCGCTGCATGTGCGCGGGGCCAAGGCGCTGGCGCTGTTTGGCGACTCCATCACCACCGACCACATCTCGCCAGCGGGTTCGATCAAGGACAGCTCGCCCGCTGGCCAATGGCTGTTGGCCAACGGCGTGCTCAAGGCCGATTTCAACTCCTACGGCTCCCGTCGCGGCAACCATGAGGTCATGATGCGCGGCACCTTCGCCAATGTGCGTATCAAAAACCTGATGATCCCGGCAGCTGCCGACGGCTCGCGCGAGGAAGGCGGCGTCACTCTTTTCCAGCCCTCGGGCAAGAAGATGTTCATCTACGATGCGGCGATGCAGTACATCGCCGACGGCACGCCCACCGTCATCTTCGCGGGCGAGGAGTACGGCACGGGCTCCAGCCGCGACTGGGCGGCCAAGGGCACGCAGCTGCTGGGCGTGAAGGCCGTGGTGGCGCGCAGCTTCGAGCGTATCCACCGCTCCAACCTGGTTGGCATGGGCGTGCTGCCGCTGCAATTCCTCGGCAACGATTCGTGGGAGTCGCTGGGCATCAAGGGCGACGAGACTTTCGCCATCGAACTGGGCGACAGCCTGCGGCCGCAGCAGGACGCGCTGCTGGTGATCACCCGGGCGGATGGCAGCAAGCGCGAGGTCACACTCAGGCTGCGCATCGACACGCCGATCGAGGTCGACTACTACCAGCACGGCGGCATCCTGCCCTTCGTGCTGCGGCAACTGCTGGCCGCCTGATCGTTTTCACCACATCGCCCCTGCATGGCCGAGGTCGCGCCGATTCCCGACGTGCTGGTTGTCGGTTCCGGCCCGGCGGGGGCCAGAGTGGCGCGGGATCTGGCCCGCGCTGGCGTGCGCGTCAGCATTCTGGAGCAAGGCTGCGGCCCGCCTCCGGGCACCAATCTGCTCAAGCTACTGCGCAGAAAAGAGGCGATGCAGATCGCGCCCGGCGTGGTGCTGCTGCGCAGCCTGCGCGTGGGCGGCGGCTCGGTCACCTTCTATCACACCGCCACACCGCCGCCGCTCGCCCTGTTCGCGCGACACGGGGTCGATCTCAGACAAGCTCTCGAACACGTTCTGACCGAGTTACCGCACACCCCGCTACGCACCGACTTGCTCGCTCCGGTGGCGACGCGGCTGATGCAGGCAGGGCAGTCGCTCGGCTTGCCCTGGCAGCCCCTGCCCAAAATGATCGACCAGTCCCGCTGCCACGGCGGACACTGCCCGTCCGAGGCGTTCTGGTCCAGCCACGGACTGCTGCAACAGGCGGTGAAAGATGGCGCGCGCCTGTACACCGGCGTTCAGGTGCTGCGCGTGCTGTTTGCGCAGGGCCGCGCGGTCGGGGTGGAAGCGCGCAGCAACGGTGCCCTGCAGACCTTCCGCGCTGGCCGGGTGATTCTCAGCGCAGGCGGCATTGCCAGCCCGGCCATCCTGCAGCACAGCGGGGTTGAACAGGCGGGCAGCGGTTTTTTCTGCGACCCGCTGCGCATCGTCATGGGCCACCTGCCAATCGCCCGCGCGCCGCAGGAAATCTCGATGTCCGCCGGTTATTTCGATACGGACGCTGGCTTCATGTTGTCGGACATCACCATCCCGGGCAATTTTTTCCGCGCCTTCACCTGGGCGGCGGGGCGGCCCGATCAATGGCTCAGCTACGGCCATACCGCGATGATCATGGTGAAAATCCGTGACGACATCGACGGCCGCATCGACCCGCATGGCCGCCCCTGGCGTCGTTTCGGCCCTGCAGACCGGCAGCGCATGCAGGCCGGTGTGGCGCAGGCGCGCACGGTGCTGCGGGCCGCTGGCAGCGGCAAGCCCTATGTCTCGCCCTGGGTGGCTGCGCATCCCGGTGGCAGCGTGCGGCTAGGGGAACTGGTGGACGAGAATCTGAGTTGCCGCAGTCCCAATTTGCATGTGTGCGACGCCTCGGTCATCCCCGCTGCTTGGGGGCTGCCGCCCACGCTCACCCTGCTGGCCCTGGGCGCCTACCTGGCGCAGCGCATTTCAAAGTAACGCGCCGCTCCACAACACCGTGTCAAACCCCACCAGCAGCGTCTTGCCGCCCTCGACCACCGGGCGCTTGATCGCGCTGGGATGTTGCGCCAGCAGCGCCACGGCGCTGGCGGCATCCACCACGCCCGCCTGCGTGGCCGAATCGAGCCTGCGCCAGGTGGTGCCGCGGCGGTTCAGCAGCGCGTCCCAGTCGACCGCATCCGCCCAGGCCGCGATCTGCGCCGCGCTGGGCGGCGTCTTCTTGAAATCGACGAAGCGGTATTCCAAACCGTGCGACTCCAGCCACTGCCGCGCACGCCGCACCGTGTCGCACTGGCTCAGGCCATACACCGCAAGCAACGGCGCCGCGCTCATGCTGCGGCCTTGTCGCGGCGGAACACCCATTGGTCGGCCTTGGACGCCTCGGGCACGAAACGATAACCGTCGCTGGCGAAGCCCTTGAGTTGGTCGACCTTGGTGAGCCGGTTCTGGATCACGTAGCGCGCCATGAGCCCGCGCGCACGCTTGGCGTAGAAGCTCACGACCTTGTACCCGATTTGCGGCGTGCCGTCCTGGAACACGGGCTGCACCACGCGCGCCTTGAGCGCGCGGCGGTCGACGCTGCGGAAGTATTCGTCAGACGCCAGATTCACCAGCACCGGCTCACCCGCACCTGCGGCGAGATCGACGTTGAGCGCCTCAGCGATCTGGCTACCCCAGTAGGCATAGAGATCCTTGCCCTTGGCGTTGGGCCAGGCCGTGCCCATCTCCAGGCGGTAAGGCCGCATCAGGTCGAGTGGTCGCAGCACGCCGTACAGGCCGCTGAGCACGCGCAGATGCTGTTGCGCCCATTGCAGATCCGCCTCGCTCAGGCTGGGCGCATCCAGTCCCTCGTACACATCGCCGTTGAACGCCAGGACCGCCTGCTTGCTGTCCTGCGGGGTGAAGCTGGGCTTCCACTCGGCAAAGCGCGCGGCATTGAGCGCGGCGAGCTTGTCCGAGATGCCCATCAGCGCGCCGAGCTGCTGCGGGCTCTGCTGTCGCAGGCCGTCCACCAGCGCCTTGGCCTGCTGGACGAACTGCGGCTGGGTGGCCACTGCCGTGGTCGGCGACGTGGTGAAGTCGAGCGATTTGGCGGGGGATAAAACCATCAACAGCATGGCGGTTCTCGCAAGCAAAAACAAAGGCGATCAGTGTATCGGCCGCCCGGCCATCACACCGTTTCCACCTCGGCAGCCCGCGGCTGCGGCGTGCGAATGAGGTAGTCGAATGCACCGAGCGCGGCCTTGGCGCCGTCGCCCGCGGCAATCACGATCTGCTTGTACGGCACGGTGGTTGCGTCGCCTGCGGCGAACACCCCGGGCACCGAGGTCTCGCCCTTGGCGTCGACCACGATTTCGCCGAACTTGCTCAGATCCACCGTGCCCTTGAGCCATTCGGTATTGGGCACCAGGCCGATCTGCACAAACACGCCCTCGAGCTGCAGATGATGGCTCGCGCTGCTGCTGCGGTCGGTGTAGTTCAGGCCGCTGACCTTGCTGCCGTCGCCGATGATTTCGGTGGTCTGCGCGTTGGTGTGGACAGTCACATTGGGCAGGCTGCGCAGCTTGCTCACCAGCACCGCATCGGCGCGCAGTTCGGGCGCGAATTCGAGCAGTGTGACATGCATCACCAGGCCCGCGAGGTCGATTGCCGCCTCCACGCCCGAGTTGCCGCCGCCGATCACGCTCACGCGCTTGCCCTTGAACAGCGGACCGTCGCAATGCGGGCAGTAGGCCACGCCCTTGTTGCGATATTCGGCTTCGCCCGGCACATTGACATTGCGCCAGCGCGCGCCGGTCGAGAGGATGACACAGCGCGCCTGCAGCAGACCGCCGCTGGCCATCTGCACGCCGATCAGCCCGCCCGGCTGCGCTGCGGGGATCAGTTGTTCCGCGCGCTGCTGGTTGAGGATCTCCACGCCGTATTGCTGCACATGCGCCTTGAGCGCCTGGGCGAACTTCGGGCCGTCGGTCTCGAGCACGGAGATGTAGTTCTCGATCGCCAGGGTGTCGTTGACCTGACCGCCGAAGCGCTCGGCCGCGATGCCGACGCGAATGCCCTTGCGCGCCGCATACACCGCCGCTGCCGCGCCCGCCGGGCCGCCGCCGACGATGAGCACGTCATAGGGCTCCTTGGCGCTGAGCCAGGCGGCGTCGCGCTGCGCGGCACCGGCGTCGAGCTTGGCGAGGATGTCCTCCACGCCCATGCGCCCGCTGCCAAACAGCACGCCGTTCAGATACACCGTGGGCACGGCCATGATCTGCCGCGCTTCGACCTCGTTCTGGTAGAGCGCGCCGTCGATCACCACGGTCTGCACCCGGGGGTTGAGCACCGCCATCAGCGACAGCGCCTGCACCACGTCCGGGCAGTTGTGACAGCTCAGCGACATGTACACCTCGAACCGATAGTCGCCACCCAGCGCCCGGATCGCCGCTACAGTCTCGGCCTCGACCTTGGGCGGATGGCCGCCGGTCCACAGCAGCGCCAGCACCAGCGAGGTGAACTCGTGCCCCAGCGGAATCGCGGCAAAGCGCAGATGCTGCGCCGGGCCGGACAGTCGCTGCAGCGCAAAGGATGGTCGGCGCGCATCGGTGCCGTCGAAGCGCACGGATATCTGGTCGGACAGGCCAGCGATCTGCTCGAGCAAGCTGCGCATCTGCGCGGCGTTTTCACTGTCATCGAGCGAGGCCACCAGCTCGAAGGGCTGCGTGACGCGCTCCAGATAGGCCTTGAGTTGAGATTGCAGAGTGTCGTCGAGCATGGCATGCTCCTTCGGAATGGGGCAACGGACAAGCCGCGGACGCGGCTGCGGCCCTTCAACAGGGATGGGTTCCAGACGGCATCAGCGACTTGCCGATGCCGCACCGCTGCGCGCGGCGCAGCGGCTGAGTCTCAAAAAAAGCGCAAGGTCGATCAGATCTTGCCGACCAGATCGAGCGAGGGCTTGAGCGTGGCTTCGCCCTGCTTCCACTTGGCCGGGCAGACCTCGCCCGGGTGCGAGGCCACATACTGCGCCGCCTGCACCTTGCGCAGCAGTTCCTTGGCGTCGCGGCCAATACCGTTGTCATGGATTTCGCACAGCTTGATCACCCCCTCGGGGTTGATCAGGAAGGTGCCGCGCAGCGCCAGGCCCTCTTCCTCGATCATCACGTCGAAGTTGCGGGTTAGCGCGCCGGTCGGGTCGCCAATCAGCGGGAACTTGACCTTCTTGATGGCTTCGGAGGTGTCGTGCCAGGCCTTGTGGGCGAAATGCGTGTCGGTGGACGCGCCATACACTTCAACGCCCATGGACTTGAAGGTATCGTAGTTGTCGGCCAAATCTTCCAGCTCGGTCGGGCAGACGAAGGTGAAGTCAGCAGGGTAGAACACCAGCACCGACCATTTGCCCTTCAGGCTGGCCTCGGTCACGTCAAAAAACTTGCCATTCTGGAATGCGGTGGCTTTGAAAGGCTTGACTGCAGTATTAATCAAAGACATTTAAGACTCCTTGAGGTTGGGATGGACGATCGACCGATGGCCGAATCTGCACTGAAGGTTGCCCCTTCTTTTTTTGCTGCAATGCACACTGTAGAGATCGCGTCGCCTTGCGTCCAATGGACAGTTTCAATTCGCCTCATAGGTGACAGCTATTTGTTTTGGCGAAACTCAAATTTCCTTGTGACCTCCTATTGAAATTCCGTTCGCACTGAAGTGATGACCATCCCAATTACATTCATCGGTCTGGGCGCGATGGGCACCCCCATGCTCGCGCATTTGCTGCAGCACGGCTGCAGCGCCACTGTTTATGCGCGCAGCGCAGCATCGCGCGCCGCAGCGGCGGAACTGGGCGTGCGCCTGTGTGACACGCCGTCCGAGGCAGCGCGGGATTCAGACTTCGTCTTCACCAACGTCACATCGACAGACGACGTGCGCGAGGTGCTCTGCGGCCCGGACGGCGTGATGCACGGCGCCCGGCCGGGGACGATCTGCATCGACCACAGCACGATCGCCCCCGAAGGCGCACGTCAGATCGCGCAGGCCCTCGCCAGCGCGGGGCTGCATTTTCTCGACGCCCCGGTGTCCGGCGGGGTGGGCGGCGCAAAGCAGGCCAGCCTGAGCATCATGGTCGGCGGCAACGCCGCGACGTTCGAGCGCGCGCTGCCGCTGTTGCGCACGCTCGGGTCCAATGTGCGGCATGTGGGTCCGAGCGGCAGCGGCCAGGTCGCCAAGGCGTGCAATCAGCTCATCCAGGTGGTCACCATTGAGGCCATTGCCGAAGCGATGCTCTATGCCACGCGGCAAGGCGTGGACGCGCAGGCCGTGCTCGGCGCCATTTCCACCGGATTTGCCGGTAGCCGCATGCTCGATCTGATGGGGCCCAAGATGGCTGGGCGCGATTTCAGCGCAGGCATCGAAGCCCGGCTGCACGCCAAGGATTTCGGTCTGATCGCCACGTCCGCCAAAGCCACCGGACTGCAGTTGCCCGCCCTGGAGCAGGTGCAGCGCCAGCTCGACGCACTGATGCAGTTCGGCTGGGGCAAGGACGACACCTCCAGCCTGCTGCGGGTACTGGAGGCTCAGCAAAGCTGACTCAACCGTCCTGCGTGGCCAGATGCGCGCTGTCTGGCTGATCGGCCTGGGATTTGTGCATGTCCAGCAGATCGCACATCCGCTTGTGCAGCGACGACCCAGGCTGCGCCAGGGCATCGAGCGCGGAAAAATGGTGCGCACCAGGCACGATGAGCGTCTTACCCATCAGCGGCCAGTGGCGATGCATCAGCCGCGCCTGCACATGGAAGGCGTCCGACTCCATCTCCCCCACCGCAAGCGCCAGCGGTGCAGGCCCCGCAGGGGGCAGCCAGACCGGGGACATGGCGCGCGCCGCGTGCTGGCTGAGCTTCAGATCGCGCTGCAAAAACGCCGTCCTGCGCACGGATTCGAGGTCATACACCCCCGACAACGACAGCGCCGCTGCCGGGATCTGCGGCGGCAGATCGTCGTCATACCAGTCGAACCGGGCCGCCAGCATCATCGCCGCCAGATGCGCGCCAGCCGAATGCCCCGCCAGCACGATGCGCGTGCGATCCACCCCGAAATCTTCCGCCCGCCGCCACACCCAAGCCAGCGCCTGCACCACATCGAGAACAATCTGCTGCATGGATGCGCCCGGCGCGAGGGAATAATTCAGCACCACCACATGCACCCCGCGCGCGACATAGGTCGGCGCGATGAAACTGTGATCGGCCTTGTCCAGCGAGCGCCACCAGCCACCGTGAATGAACACCAGGCAAGGCGCCAGCCCCGAGGCCGCTGGCGCGAACCAGTCCAGCGTCTGCGTGATCGAGCCGCCATACGGCAAATCCAGCAGGCAAGGCCAGTTCAGCCGCGCTTCCTGCGAATCGCGCTTCCATCGTCCCAGGTAATCGGCCCAGTCGGGAACCAGCTCGCGATTGTTGTATTCACGGTCGAGTACAGCGGTGTCGTAACGCATCTTCCCACCCCACCGGGTCTATGTCTGGATCTATGACGACATCATGGTAGGGCGGGAAGACGCATCTCTCTATCGAAGATACCGTTCGTTACGCCTACACCAAACCCGCCCCAGCAAAGTCCGCCGCCCAGCTCGGTTATGATTGCGTCTTCGGGCCGATAGCTCAGCTGGGAGAGCGCTGCGTTCGCAATGCAGAGGTCGGGAGTTCGATCCTCCTTCGGTCCACCACCATTCAGCGCCCAACCGTTCTCGGTTGGGCGTTTTCGTTTTCGGGTTCCGCGACACCACGCGGGGTTCAGGCCGGTTCTGCGTGTGCTGCGCGTTGAAGCAACACCACCCGAAAGTCGCCCAGTTCGACTCTTTCTTGCCCTCTCTTCTCTCAAAACCGGCGCCAACTTCTTCGCCACAGCACACGCAGACGGCCTTGCGCGTCAACGACTTGGGCGTGCGTCACTGCCATCGGTTGTCCATCGCGCTTGGATGGGCAAAACATCAAGCCTGCGCGAGGCTCGACGCTGCAGCACAGGGCATGGCGTACAGGCCCGCGCGCTTGTGCGTGACCACGAGCTCACGGTAGGCAAAGAGCGGCCCTTCGGCCTCGGGCTTGCCCTTGTCGCGCGCCTTGACCTTGAATACGTCAATGGGCTTGTCACTGTCGAGCCCGGCGCGCTGCATGACCTGTTCGGCGGTGCGGGGCTCGCCCTTGAACGACCACAGCGCGCGAAACACAGCCGCCTGCCCGTCGGTGCAGCGGATCGGGTGCCCCTCCTCGCCGGGCAACGTCACCCACTTGAAGTCGGCCGAGAACGGCCCGTGGACCGGCATTGTCGGATCGTCCGCCTGCACAGGGCTCCGCTCACCAGGTGCGCCGATGAACGAGATGCCGCCGCCGTAGAAGGCGAACCGATCCTCCAGCGCCAGCCACTCCACGCCCGCCCCGAAAGGGGCTCCACGCGTCTCGCGGGGCTTCGGCGTGATCACCCGGATGTCGGCACTGGCCACGCGCACCCGCTCCAGCAGCGCTGGCTCGCGCCACAGACGAACGATGTCGCGTGCAAGCAGCACCGGCGAGCGCCGTGAGTCACCCAGCCGCCAAACGCCGCCGCCGAGATCGTCGACGCCATCGCGGCTCTCGATCTCCAGCGCGAGACGCAGCTTCTGGCGCAGCCAATCCTCGTCCAGCACCAGCGCGGCCACGTCGTCGTCCGTGACCGTCACCGGACCGCACTCCGGACAATGGCAGGTGCGCCCGCCGCGTCCGTTGCCCCAGACCTGCGCCCGCTGCTGCTGGCAGTACGGGCAGAGCACGAATCGCTGGTCCAGCGCAGCCGGCCGCACGGCGCGCCCAAGGGCGGGCAAGGCGCCGATCTCGCCGGGTGACAGCGATGCGCGCAGCACCGGAGTGCCGCCCGCAAACAGACGGCACACCAGAGCCCATGCGTCGTGCGTCGCCACCGGTCAGTCCTCGTACACCGGCTGCTGGTTCGCCGTGCCGGTTTCCGGCGGTGCCTCCTGGGCGCTGAGCGTCTGCCCGGCCTGCAGGATGCCCAGGTCGACGAGGTAGCCCTCCAGCTTCGCCTGCAGCGCCGCGTCGAACTTGTGCAGGTTGAGGCGGCCGCGGCGCGTCACTTCCACCGTGATCACCTTCGAGCGCGACTTGCCGATCTCGGGCGGGTAGTACAGGTTGATGCGTGCCGCCGTGACGAGCCAGCCGCGGGTCAGCGGGTCCTCGCCGGGGAAGTACTCCTGCAGCAGATCAGTGACGCACCGCTGCTCGCTGGAGGCCATCGCCGTGCAGTCCAGCTTCAGAGCGGAGTCCGGGCTCAGCACCGAGATCGACTTGACCTGCATGGCCACGAACCCGTCCTCGACCGCCTTGGGCACGTTGAAGCCCAGGCGCAACACTGACAAGTCCAGCGTCGGCGGCTGGATGCGGTGCGGCTCCACCTTGACGCCCAGCAGGTGCTCCGCGAACGCATCGACCAGCATCTGGTGGTACTTCGCGCCGCCCCGGACCAGGGTGCGCACCACGCCGGTGGCAACGGCGTACTCCAGCACCATGTGGATGTTCGGGTTGCCGACGCGGCGCATGAGGGTCGCGCCTTCGAACTCCAGGCGCAGCATGGCCAGATCCTTGACGTGAACCGTCAGCAGGAAGACGCCGGGGCTGCGCTCGACCACGTAGGCCGCGCTGCCGTCGCCGCACTGCAACTCGCGCAGGTAGAACGCCGAGATGGCCTGCCGCAGGCCTGCCAGGTCGGCATCGGAAGTGCGCGGCTGGCACTTCACCCCGAGGTCGTGTTGCTGCGCCTGCGTACCGTGGCGCTCCAGGTAGTCGAACTCGCAGGCGCGCTCGAACAGGTCCGGGTGGCTCGCGTACAGCCAGAACGAGCGATGGACATCGCTCTGGCAGGCGACCAGGCCCATCAGGGCGGCACCGTCGCCAGCCGCGGCCTGGAACAAGGACTGTTTGCCGGCGCCGTCACCGAGCTGGACGCTGGCCATCAAGTTGCCGATCAGGCGATCCCGGGCCTGAACGTCCGTCCAAGCGCGAATGGCTTCCACCAGCGCCTGCGAGGTCGATGTCGCGTCATCCCAGGCGAAGTCGTCGGGCATCGCCAGGCCGTGGCCCGTCAGGAAGTTGCGCAGCGCGGTGTCCACCGGCAGCTCAAGCAGCACGTCGACAAAGGTCTTCTTCATCTTCTCGGTCCTTTCCGAAGAGGCGTCGGAGGTCTGCGGACCGATGAGGCGGGTGCGCGAGCCGGCGACTGCGGGTTACTGAACAATGTTCCCGCCGTAGTAAAGCGGCGAGATACAGCGTGATTCTGTCCCGATCATTTCCGCTTGTCAATCGACAGGGCACACCTAGCCCTCTTTGGTATCTCTTGGCTATACTGTCAGTCTTGGGTTCACACACTGACTGTTCATTCGAGACGGGGACATCGCCATGGCTTCGGCGTTTGGATCACGCCTGCGGCGCTTGCGCGAGGCAAAGAAACTGACCCTGCAACAGGTCGCCGACGCGGTCGGCTGCACCAAGGCCTACATCTGGGAATTGGAGATGAAGGATGGGCAGCGCCCCTCGGCCGAACGGGTTCACGCGCTGGCCAAGGTGCTGGGCGTGACGATGGAGGACGTGATGGGCGACACCCTCGACAAGGTGCCCCAGGCCAGCCCCGAGGACGTCCAGTTCTTCCGCGAGTACGCTGGCATGACGGACGAGGAGAAGCAGCGCTACCGGCAAGCGCTCGATCTGATGTTCGGCTCGCGCAAAGACGAGGCCGGCAAGGCGTGAGCAGCGGCGCACCACTCAACGGCTTCACCGCCGCCGCCACGATCCTGAAGTGGCTGCGGGCGGCGCACGGCCAGGCCGTGGTGCGTGTCGACCTGGATCAGGTCCGTGAAGGCTTGCCCGGCAGCCCTCTCGGCAAGGACGTGCGGGTCATCATGCCGCCCATGCCTTCGCCGGTCGAACACTGCGAGGGCATGCTGGTGCGCAATCCGAAGGATGCCGCCGAGTGGGGGATCTTCGTCAACCCGGACGCTGGGCCCGAACGGCGTCGGTTCACCATCGCGCACGAGCTCGGCCACTTCGTTCTGCACCGAGCACGACAAGGGTCCTTTCGCTGCGACAAGGAGTCGGTCCACTTCGGCCTCGACACCGCCGCCCTCATCGAACGGGAAGCCGACGAGTTCGCCAGCAACATCCTGATGCCCGGCGACGTGCTGCGCGACGCCATCGCCAACCGCCGCATCGACCTCAAGGTGTTGAGCGATCTGGCCAAGACGTTCGAGGTGTCCTTCGAGGCGCTGTGCATCCGGTTCATCAAGTACACGGACCAGCGCGCGATCCTGCTGCACTGGGACAACGGCTTTCTGAAGTACGAGTGGCGCAGCAAGAGCGCTGTGCGCACGCGCGCCCGCATCCGGCGAACCTCCGATCCGCAGGAGCCGCTGCCTGGCACCCTGGCGGCCGACGCCAGCGTCGCGCAGGCGTGGGACGGCGTCGAGCTTCCGGCATCGACGTGGTGTGCCGAGGAAGCGGCCTACATGAAGCTGCGTGAGTTCAAGCACAGCTACGGCGCGCGTGACCGCGTGCTGTCCCTGCTGATGCTCGAAGGCGCCGAGCCCCGCCCCTGGGACCAGTCCTGGCAGGACGGCGAAAGCTTCGACAGCTACGACCAGTTCATATCTAACGGGCAACACCCGGTTCGTTGACTGGCCAAGGTTCATGAACGACGACATGAAACCCCTCAGCACGATGGCGTTGCCTCAGTACGCTTCGTCGAATGATTTCATGGATCGGTTCCTCGATGCGATTCACACGCCGGGTAAGGAGATCGAACGATCCCCAAACACCAGGGGCATCAAACTCGTAGATGGATCAGAACTTCAGGCCGACGCGCTGTCCTACTTCACCGACAACAAACAGCGGCTCGAAGTAGAGTTCTTTGGTGACCTTGCGGACGCGATCGGCAGATCCAAGGCAATGGCGTTCTGCGACGTCATCGCGACGAACTGGTACGACGGGAGATCCAAGCGCGAGGCGCCTCCAGTTTTGCGCCTCAAGGCCGCGGTGCGGTCGTATCTTGAGCGAATCGTTCGCACCGGAGTCACTCTGCCCGACCTCGTCGTAAAGCACGAGGATCTGCAGGTCGAACCATCTTTCGATGCGACGGAGATTGCCAAGATCCTGCAGGTCAACGACATCCTCCTCTACAAGCACATCGAAGGCTGGCTGAGCGAGCATCCCGACTCGACCATGATGTCGCGAGGCGACGTCTTCTTTCGGCGAGGCCTTGCGCTGCAACGGCCGTTCGCAGATGGCGATCTGTACCGGGAGTGGGACTTCATCAACTCGTACTCAATCGCCATCAGCGCGCCGGAGAAGTTTGCCCAAATGCAGGTCGGATGTGTCCCGGCCCTGGTTAGCGCCGACTGCGACTATTTCAATGGTCGCGTCCTCTTCTTCTCACCCTTCGTGCCAGCTATGCCTGCAGGGCAACTCGAGGTCGGCGCGATCCCGAACGACAGACCGGACCACCTGCGCAGCCAAGGTCAACACGGTGGTGTGCACGAGTATCTGGTTGGTCGTTATCCAGGGTGACGATGGGGCTACGGTATGCGCATCTGACCGCAGACGCCCGCCGAAACACGTTACACGGAGCCCCCTCGATTCCTAGCATGACAAGCGTTTTCCATAGGAACGCTTGCCATGCACGAACTAGAACCCCTCTCCTTCCCTCCTGCTGCTGACCGTCCACGGCACGCGCACCAAGAGGTCGTTGATCTGCTGGCCGCCGCACTGCTGCGGCTGCGCGGGCAGCACCAGCCACCGTCCGATTCTTCAATCGCCGCCGACAGCGACGCGGTTGGCCTTGGCTTCCTCGGCCAGGAGCGCGTGAATGCGAACCCGGATCACGACAACGGAGTTCGCCCATGACGGCACACACACCACAGACCGACGCGGTCAGCATCACCGCCCGCATCGCCCAGCTTCCGCACCTGCCGATGGACAGCCTCTGGGCGTTGTGGGACGAGCACTTTGACGAGCGCCCAAACCACCACCACCGAACCTGGCTGGAAAGCCGGCTGGCCTACAAGATCCAGGAGCGCGCACTCGGCGGGCTCAAGTCCTCGGTGAGGCGCAAGCTGGAGGAGATCGGCGAGACGGGCATCCTGCCCCGGCAGCTGCGACGCGACGCCAACCGCCTTCTGCCGGGCACCGTGCTGACGCGCATGTACGACGACATCGAGCACCGAGTGTTCGTGCGGGGCCCCTTCGATTTCGACTACCGGGGTCAGCGATTCAAGAGCCTGTCCGCGGTTGCACGCCACATCACCGGCACGCACTGGTCCGGGCCCGTGTTCTTCGGCTTGAAGTCGGGTGACAAGAAGAAGGAGCCGGCATGAGGGCGAACCGACAGCCGGGCACGCCGTTGAGCCCGATCACGCCGAAGAAGCGCTGCGCCGTCTACACGCGCAAGTCCACTGACGAGGGGCTCGACCAGGAATACAACAGCCTCGAGGCGCAGCGTGATGCCGGACTGGCCTACATCGCCAGCCAGCGCCACGAGGGCTGGATCGCCGTCAACGACGGCTATGACGACGGCGGCTACTCGGGTGGCAACGTGGACCGCCCGGCACTCAAGCGCTTGTTGGCGGACATCGAGGCCGGGCGGGTCAACATCATCGTCGTCTACAAGATCGACCGCCTGACGCGCAGCCTGCCCGACTTCGCCAAGCTGGTCGAGGTGTTCGACCGCAACGGTGTGTCCTTTGTCTCGGTCACGCAGCAGTTCAACACGACGACATCGATGGGCCGGCTCACGCTCAACATCCTGCTGTCGTTCGCCCAGTTCGAACGCGAGGTCACCGGCGAGCGCATCCGCGACAAGATCGCGGCCAGCAAGGCCAAGGGCATGTGGATGGGCGGGATGCCGCCGCTCGGCTACGACGTCGTCGAGCGCAAGTTGATCGTCAACGAACGCGAGGCCGCCTTGGTGCGCGACCTCTTCCGGCGCTATGCCGAACATGGCTCGGCCGCGCGCTTGGTGCGCGAGATGGCCGTAGAGGGACACACCACCAAGGCCTGGGTGACGAAGGATGGCCGACAGCGGACCGGCCGGCCCATCGATCAGCAGTACATCTTCGCCATGCTGCGCAACCGCATCTACCTGGGCGAGATCCGCAACAAGGGGACGTGGTTCACCGCCCAGCACGAGGCCATCGTGCCGCAGGCGCTGTGGGACGCCGCGCATGCCTTCGTCGAGCGCCGCAAGCAGGCGCCGCGTGAGCACCGCGCCAAGCATCCAGCCCTCCTGGCCGGGCTGCTCTTCGCGCCCGATGGCCAGCGCATGCTGCACACCTTCGTCAAGAAGAAGAACGGGCGGACGTACCGCTACTACGTCCCCTACCTGCACAAGCGCCGGAACGCCGGCGCCACCCTGTCGCCAGGCCTGCCCGATGTCGGCAACCTGCCAGCCGCCGAGATCGAGAACGCGGTGCTGGCCCAGATCCACGAGGCGCTGTCTGCGCCGGAGGTGCTGATCGGCACATGGCGTGCGTGCCAGCGCCATCCGGCAGGCGCAGCGCTCGACGAAGCGCAGGTGGTCGTGGCGATGCAGCGCATCGGCGCTGTGTGGGAGCAGTTGTTCCCCGCCGAGCAGCAGCGGCTGACCCGCCTGCTGATCGAGCGCGTGCAGATGCACGAGCAAGGCATCGACATCCACTGGCGAGACGATGGGTGGATTGGCCTCGGCCCGGACATCGCCGAGCACCCCCTCGTCGAGGAGGCTGGCGACATGCAAGAGGAGGCTCTGGCATGACCGAAAACAGCAACGCCCCTGCCGGCAATCCGCGCCTTCTCGGCGTGCGCATCGAAGTCGGCACGGACACACGCAGCTACGTCAGCGGACAGCAGCGCGTGACTCTGGTCCCGCTGACGATCAAGCGCCGGCAGAACCGAAAGCTGCTCATCCCCCCAACCGCCGGGGATGCGGCACGGGCATCGGGCGGGCTCGATGTCCCGATGATCAAGACCTTGGGCAAGGCCTTCTACTGGAAGCGCCTGCTCGACGAGGGTCGCTACCCGACCGCCACCGATCTCGCGCGGGTGCTGAAGCTCGAGCCTGGCTGGGTGGCGGAAGTCCTCCGGCTCACCATGCTTGCGCCCGACATCATCGAGGCCATCCTCGATGGTCGACAGCCCCGGCACCTGAACTTGCAGGTGCTACGCGGCCGCCACGAACTGCTCCCGCGCGACTGGTCCGAGCAGCGCAAGGCGCTCGGATTCGACAGCAGCGCAGCCTGAGATCGGTAGGCACCCACCACGACGGCGAGCCCTGTGCTCGCCGTCTTCGTTTCCGGCATCGCACGGATTGGCGAACCAGAAGTTCCGGCATGGTTCGCCATTGCGTCCCTCCTAAGTTCGCCACCCGAAGCCTGCAATGACACCTGTTCCTCAACAGCGTCAAAGGAGGCTTCCATGCCGACAACGGCAAGCACCATTCCCCGGTCGCCCCACCAGGCGATCAACAGCCTGTCCCCCAGTGACCGTCGCGTACTGACGGAGATCGAGCTCGCGCAGCGCTGGGGCGTCAGCCCCAAGACCCTGCAGCGCTGGCGCAGTGAAGGTCGTGGGCCCCGCTACCTGAAGTTGTCCAAGCGCGTCAGCTATCCGCTCGACGCCGTCGTCGACTTCGAGCGCTACGCACTGCACGACTCGACGTCCGAGCGCGCCGTTCGCTGAAGGGGACAACGATGAGCGATCTCACCATCTACCCCGCCCAGATCACCGAGATGTCGGTGGCCCAGTTGGAGGCACTGCCTCCTGACCAGCTGGCCGAGGTCCAGCACAACCTGGAGCAGTTGCAGGACTGGACCAAGCAGGCCAAGGCCAAGCTGGACGCCGCGCTGGTCCGCCGCTTCGGCGAACTGGAGCGCGCCGCCCGCGCCGATTCGGGCAAGGACTTCGGCACCGTCCATTTCAGCGACGGCCCGTTGCGCGTCACGGCCGACCAGCCCAAGCGCGTGTCCTGGGATCAGCCGCAGCTGGCGGCCATCGCCCAGCGCATCGCCGCCTCCGGCGAACGGGTCGAGGACTACCTCGACGTCGAGTTCAGCGTGCCCGAGTCGCGCTTCAACAACTGGCCCACCGCGCTGCGCTCGCAGTTCGAAGCCGCGCGCACCGTCAAGCCCGGCAAGCCGTCTTTCCGGCTGGCCTTTGCCTCCGAGGACTGATCCATGAGCACCGAACTGATTCCGTTTGATTTCGAAGGCCGTCCGGTCCGGGTCGTCACCGATACCCAGGGCGAACCGTGGTTCGTCGCGGCGGATGTCGCCCAGTCCCTCGAATACCGCATGGCCAGCGACATGACCCGCTCGCTCGATGATGACGAGAAGGGTACGCAGATTGTGCGTACCCCATCGGGCGACCAGGAGATGCTGGTCATCAACGAGTCCGGCCTGTACTCCGCGATCCTCAAGAGCCGAAAGCCCGAGGCCAAGCGCTTCAAGCGCTGGGTGACCAGCGAGGTGCTGCCGGCCATCCGCAAGACCGGCGCCTACGCTGGGCGCGGCGGGCCGCTGGCGCTGCCCGCGCCAACCCACGACCGCGTCGCCTCCCTCCTGCTGATCGGCGAGGCGGTAGCGAAGGTCCCGGGCGTGAAGCCCGGCATCGCGATGGCCGCGACGCTGACCTGCATCCACGAGAACACCGGGCTCTCGGTCGAGACGCTGCGTCGAGCACTGCCTGCCGCCAACGAGCCGACGTGCTCGCTCAACGCGATCCAGCTCGGCAAGCTGCTCGGCATCACCGCCCGGGCGACCAACCAGCGACTCGCGGCACGGGGCCTGCAGCTGCGCAACGAGCGCGACGAGTGGGAACTGACCGAGGCCGGCGAAGCCTGGGCTGAGGCGATGCCTTACTCCCGCAACGGCCACAGCGGCTACCAGATCCTCTGGAACCCCGCGGTCGCCGAACTGCTGAAGGAGGTGGCGTGATGGCCCTTCCCATCATCACCGCCGACCAGCGGCTGCGCGAGAAGCAGGGCGTCAAGCTGGTGCTGCTGGGCAAGAGCGGCATCGGCAAGACCAGCCAGATCAAGACCCTGCCCGAGGCCTCGACGCTGTTCGTCGACCTGGAAGCCGGGGACCTCGCGGTGAAGGACTGGCGCGGCGACTGCGTGCGGCCGACCACCTGGCCCGAGTTCCGCGACCTGGTCGTCTTCCTGGCTGGCCCGAACCCGGCGTTGCCGGCCGAGGCGCTGTTCTCGGAGGCGCACTACCGGCACGTGTGCGAGCGCTACGGCGACCCGGCGCAACTGGCGAAGTACGACTGCTACTTCGTCGACAGCATCACCGTGCTCGCGCGGCTGGCGCTCATCTGGGCCAAGACCCAGCCGCAGGCGATCTCAGAGCGTACCGGCAAGCCAGACACGCGCGGCGCCTATGGCTTGCTCGGCACCGAGATGCTGACCGCGCTCACACACTTGCAGCACGCGCGGGGCAAGCACGTCGTCTTCGTCGCCATCCTCGACGAGCGTGTCGACGACTTCAACCGCAAGGTGTACGCCCCGCAAATCGAGGGTGCCAAGACGGCGGCCGAGCTGCCGGGGATCGTCGACGAGGTGGTGACGCTGGCCGAGATCAAGGCCGAGGACGGCAGCGCCTACCGTGCCTTTGTTTGCCACACGCTCAATCCCTACGGCTACCCGGCCAAAGACCGCTCCGGCCAGCTCGAGCTGCTGGAGCCGCCCGACCTGCGCGCGCTGATCGCCAAATGCGCCGCCGCCACCCAACCCCAGACATCCAAGGAGTAAGCCATGTCCAACTGGCACGATTTCAACGACGCCGAACAGCAGCAGAGCTTCGACCTCATCCCCAAAGGCACCGTCGCCCGCGTGCGCATGACGATCAAGCCCGGTGGCCACGACGACGCGGCCCAGGGCTGGACCGGCGGTTACGCCACGCAGAGCTTCGAGACCGGATCGGTCTACCTGGCCTGCGAGTTCGTCGTGCTGGAGGGTGAGTACGCACGCCGCAAGCTGTGGTCTAACATCGGCTTGCACAGTCCGAAGGGGCCGGCGTGGGCCAATATGGGGCGGGCCTTCCTCCGTGCCGCACTCAACAGCGCGCGCAACGTTCGCCCGCAGGACAACTCGCCCCAGGCCGCGGCTGCCCGCCGCATTCAGGGCTTCCACGAGCTCGACGGCCTGGAGTTCGTCGCGCGCATCGACGTCGAGAAGGACGGCCGAGGCGAACTGCGTAACGTCGTGAAGATGGCCGTCGAGCCCGACCAGCCCGACTACCTGCAGGCCATCGGTGGCGCGCCCGGCGCTGCCGTGCCCACTGCGCGGTCGCGTGTTTCCGCCCCGGCGCCGCAAGCCGCGCGTCCTGCCATCCCGGGCAAACCCGCCTGGGCTCAATGAGGGGGACGCGTGAAATGCTGGGTCTGCGAACGTCAGGCGCGGGGATTCGGCCACACCGACAACCGACACGGTGTGGGCGATCCTCGGCGCTACCCCATCGACTGGGTGTTCTGCTCGCGCCGTTGCCAGGACGCGTTCCATGCGCTGTACCGCAACTGGCTGCGCGCCAAGGAAGGCCGCATCGACAAGACGGAGGTCGCCATGATCGATCCGTCTGATGTCGAACTGGCCGCGATGAAGAAGTGCCTCAAGGCTTTCGGTGAGGTGGCGGGCGAGATCGGCTTTGCCAAGCCGCTGGGTGAGTACTCCGAAGCTGAGGCGATGCAGGTGATCGATGCCATCGTCACCTGCTACACCGAGTCTATGGTCGAGCACCACGAGGCGAGCAAGTTCCCGACCGTGCGCGGTATGCCGCCGACGGCCGATCCGCTGGCGAGCCCCTTCGCCGACATGGAAGACGACTTGCCTTGGGCGGTCGCCGAAGGGGGGAAACCATGATCGACTTCAACTCCTCGGCCAGCCTGTCGGGTCAGGTCACCGCTCTCGTGGACGCGGGCATGCAGCACGCTCGCGCTCGGCAGACACCGCGTGGCTATCTTGGCGGCTCGCGCCTGGGCATGGCGTGCGAGCGCGCGCTGCAGTACGAGTTCGCACAAGCCCCGGTTGATCCTGGACGTGACCCTGATGGGCGGCTGCTTCGCATCTTTGAACGCGGCCACGTCATCGAGGACTGTGCGGTGACCTGGCTGCGCGACGCGGGGTTCGACCTGCGCACGCGCAACGCCAACGGTGAGCAGTTTGGCTTCGTTGCCGTCGATGGACGGCTGCAAGGGCATATCGACGGCGTGGTCGTCGACGGTCCGGACCTGGGGCAGGGCTGCGGATACCCGGCGCTCTGGGAGAACAAGTGCCTCGGCTCGAAGTCCTGGCGCGAGCTCGAGAAGAACCGTCTGGCCGTGGCCAAGCCGATCTACGCGGCCCAGGTGGCGGTCTACCAGGCCTATCTCGAACTGCACGAGCACCCTGCGCTTTTCACGGCGATCAATGCTGACACGATGGAGATCTACGCGGAGCTGGTGCCCTTCGATGCCGCACTGGCGCAGCGCATGTCGGACCGCGCGGTCAAGGTGATCTCAGCAACCGACGCCGACGAACTGCTGCCGCGCGGGTTCAACGATTCCACCCACTTCGAATGCCGGATGTGCCAATGGCAGGACCGGTGCTGGAGAAACACACCATGAGCAATTCACCGCTGGCCCAGGTGCTTGGCGAGCGTCTGGTCAACGCACGCGAGGCGGCGTTGTGCCTGAACCTGCCCATGCACTGGCTCACCCAACCCAAGGTACGTCACCGGCTCGGCCTGCCCCATTACCTGGTCGGAAAGCTCGTGCGCTTCAAGTTGAACGAACTCGCGGACTGGATCAACGCCCAGCAGACGCAGGTGAGCGTCGAGGCCACCGGAGAGGGCGCCGATGCTGGACTTCAATGAGATCGAGCCGCTTCACGAGGTGACGGTGACGCCGGAACGCGATGCTGTGCGTGCAGACCTGCTCGCGCGCTTGGAATCGGTGCTGTTTGCCATGTTCCCCGCGGGCAAGAAGCGCCGGGGCAAGTTCCTGATCGGCGACGCATTGGGTAGCCCCGGCGACAGTCTCGAGGTCGTGCTCGACGGCGAGAAGGCAGGACTGTGGACCGACCGTGCGACCGGCGATGGTGGCGACATCTTCGGCCTGCTGGCGGCCTACCTCGGCGTGAACGTGACGCAGGATTTCCCGAAAGTCCTGCAGTACGCCGGTGACCTGGTCGGCCGCGCCCCGGCTACGCCGACCCGCAAGGTCAAGAAGGAGGCTCTGGTCGATGACCTCGGTCCGGCCACTGCCAAGTGGGACTACCTCGATGCCGCCGGACAGTTGATCGCGGTCGTCTATCGCTACGACCCGCCTGGACGGAAGAAGGAGTTCCGCCCTTGGGATGCCAAGCGCCGCAAGATGGCGCCGCCCGAACCCCGGCCCCTGTTTAATCAGCCCGGACTGGTGGCGGCCGAGACGGTGGTCCTGACCGAAGGTGAGAAGTGCGCGCAGGCCTTGATCGGTGCGGGCGTCGTGGCGACCACGGCCATGCACGGCGCCAACGCGCCAGTGGACAAGACCGACTGGACCCCGCTGCAGGGCAAGGCCGTCCTTGTGTGGCCCGACCGCGACAAGCCGGGCTGGGAGTACGCCATGTCGGCTGCGCAGGCGCTCCTGACGGTGGGCGCCGCGTCCTGTGACGTGTTGCTCCCACCCGACGACAAGCCGGACGGCTGGGACGCGGCGGATGCCATCAACGAAGGGTTCGACATCCAGGGGTTCATCGCCTGCGGCCCACGCATGTGCATCAAGCCGTTGAACACCGCGCGCTCGCAGGAAGCCACGGTCTGGGCGACGGACGATGCCTTGGCGCTGGCCTTCACCTCGCGCTATGCCGACGACTGGCGGTACTGCGCGGCGTGGGGCAAGTGGCTGGTGTGGACAGGCAGCCGCTGGCAGCCCGACGAGACCCTGCTGTCGCACCACCTGATCCGCTCCATCTGCCGGGAGGCGGCGCTCAAGGTCGACTCGCACCGACTGGCGGCGAAGCTGCTGGCCAGCGGCACCGTGGGCGGCGTGGATCGGCTGGCGCGCTCCGACCGTCGTCACTCGTCAACGTCCGAGGAGTGGGACGCGGATCTCTTTGCGTTGAACACGCCGGGCGGGGTGGTCGATCTGCGCACCGGTCGGCTGCGTCTGCACGACCGCGCCGATCGGATGACGAAGTTGGCGACGGCCACACCGCGAGGGGACTGCCCGCGCTGGCGCTCGTTCCTCGACGACGTGACCGGGGGCGACCAGGACTTGCAGGCCTACCTGCAGCGCATGGTCGGCTACTGCCTGACCGGCGCCACCAGCGCGCACGCGCTGTTCTTCCTCTACGGCACGGGCGCCAACGGCAAGTCGGTGTTCGTGAACACGCTGGCCACGATCCTGGGGGACTACGCCACCAGCGCGCCGATGGACACGTTCATGGAGGCACGCGGCGATCGGCACCCGACCGACCTCGCCGGACTGCGCGGCGCGCGCTTCGTGGCATCGATCGAAACCGAACAGGGGCGGCGCTGGAACGAGTCCAAGGTCAAGGCCATCACCGGCGGCGACAAGGTGTCGGCGCGCTTCATGCGGCAGGACTTCTTCGAGTACTTCCCGCAGTTCAAGTTGGTGATCGCTGGCAACCACAAGCCATCGATCCGCAACGTGGACGAAGCCATGAAGCGCCGCCTCCACCTGATCCCGTTCACGGTGACGGTGCCGCCCGAGAAGCGCGACGGCCAACTCACGGAGCGCCTGCTGGCCGAACGGGACGGGATCCTGGCCTGGGCGATCGACGGCTGCCTCGCGTGGCAGCGCGACGGGCTGCAGCCGCCGCCGTGCGTGGTGTCTGCCACCGAGGAGTACTTCGAGGCCGAGGACGCACTGGGTCAGTGGATCGAGGAGCGTTGCCTGCTCTCCAAGAGCCACCGCGAGGGCGTGTCGGAGTTGTTCACCGACTGGCGTGAATGGGCAGAGCGGGCCGGCGAGTACGTCGGCTCTGTCAAGCGCTTCGCTGAACTCATGGCCACACGCAAGTTCGAGAAGTGCCGCTTGACCGGGGGTGCGCGGGCGCTGGCTGGCATCAGCCTGCGTCCGAAGCCTTACGGGGGCGGCTATCCCTACCGAGACGACTGATACGGGGTCGAGTGACGGATTTGACAGGTCTACTGATTAACCCCTTACGCGTGCGCGTACGCACACGATAGAGAGGTAACCGGCAAACCCGTCACATCCGTCACTCGCCCCAGAAATGGAGCAAGAGATGAATACGACGATCCTGGCCCTCGATCTGGGCACCCGTACCGGTTGGGCACTGCTGCACCTGGACGGAACGATCACGAGTGGCACCGAGCAGTTCAAGCCGCAGCGGTTCGAGGGCGGGGGCATGCGCTTCCTGCGCTTCAAGCGTTGGCTGGCCGAACTGCTCACGGCTTGCGACCACATCAACGCGGTGTACTTCGAGGAAGTCCGTCGGCATGCGGGCGTGGATGCCGCGCACGCCTACGGCGGCTTCATGGGCCACCTCACGGCTTGGTGCGAGCACCACGGCATCCCGTACCAGGGCGTGCCCGTGGGGACGATCAAGAAGCACGCGACCGGCAAAGGCAACGCCGGCAAGGACGAGATGATCGCGTCGGTCACCCAACGTGGCCACCGTCCCGGTGACGACAACGAAGCCGATGCGCTCGCCATCCTGCATTGGGCGATCGAGACGCAGGAGGTGTGAGATGAAGATGCACACCCCCTCCTACCGTTGCCCCCTCGGACGCCTGCAGCCCGAGACCACCGACGTAGAGGCCGTCAAGCAGCAGGGCTGGCGCGAGCAGCACATCCTGGTGGTCAAGGAGTCCGACGACCGTCTGGACTTCGTCGAGCGCGAGTTCGTTCGCCGCATCGGCGAGCGCTTGTACGGAGTGGGAGGACGCCGCCGTGACTAGGACCGCCACCCTGTGGACCATCGAGGACGTCGCAGCACGCTTCGAGGATGCCGCAACCACCGGACGACGTCTGCCGCCCGTGCGCGTGCAAGGCTACTTCAACACCTGGCCACAGATTGTTCGCCAGCAGTGGGAACTCTTCTCGGCCGACGAGCCGGTCTACCGACCCTTCCCTCCAAGCCCCGAAGCGGTGGAGCAGATGCTGGAGACGATGCGCTGGGTGCTCTGGCTCGAGGTCGAGGAGCGGCACCTGATCTGGATGCGTGCCAAGCGATACGGCTGGCGCGACATCTCGACGCGGTTTGCCTGCGATCGAACGACGGCATGGCGGCGGTGGCAGCGCGCACTGCAGCTCGTGGCCGACAGGCTCAATGGGGTTGCTCGTTCGTCGTGAATTAGCGTGTTTTGGCGCGAGCAGTCGCGAGCCAGATGGTGTGCGATGGCATGAGCGACTTTTCCTCATGCAACAAATCACCCCGGTTGCCCGTAGTATTCGAGCTATCTTCTGGACAGAGTTGACTTGGGGCAGACCGACGCGATCGCGACGGGTCCTTCCTCCCGAAAGTGCAATGCGGGGGGCGCGAGCGCGGCGCTTTTTTAGCGTCAGGGTGCGAACCAAGGTTCGCACGGTTCGCAGTTCGCACCCGCCAGTTCGCACTAACCCCCAAAACCCGCCCACGGCTTCGTCGGCGGGTTTTCTACTTTCAGGACATCCTCTTTGAACACGCTCAACGTCGAGTACCGCAAGGTCGAGGCGCTGATTCCCTACGCCCGCAATCCTCGCACGCATTCCGATGCGCAGATCGCCAAGATCGCCGCCAGCATCGTCGAATACGGCTGGACAAACCCGGTTCTGGTTGATGGCGACAACGGCATCATCGCGGGCCACGGGCGTCTGGCTGCTGCCCGCAAGCTGGGGCTCGATCAGGTGCCGGTGATCGAACTGGCCCATTTGACTGTCGCGCAAAAACGCGCGCTGGTGATCGCCGACAACCGCTTGGCGCTTGACGCTGGCTGGGTTGCGGAGATGTTGGCGCTCGAACTGGCCGAGCTGTCCGACGCGGGATACGACCTTGCCCTGACGGGTTTCGAGGATGCCGAGATCGAGGCGCTGCTCACCGGTGAGGTGACCGACGCCGATGCCAAGGCAGAGCCGGACGTCGACGAACCGGACGCAGCGGATGACGTGCCGGACACGCCCGCCGTGGCGGTGTCGCGCCCCGGCGATGTCTGGGCCATCGGCTCGCACCGCCTGATTTGTGGCGACGCCGCCGACCCAGCCGTTGTCGCCAAGCTGATGCAGGGTGATGCCGCGCAGCTGTGCTTCACCTCGCCGCCCTACGGCAACCAGCGCGACTACACCAGCGGCGGTGTCAAGGATTGGGATGGCCTGATGCGCGGTGTGTTTGCCCATTTGCCGATGGCTGGAGACGGTCAGGTGCTGGTCAACCTTGGCCTCATCCACCGCGACAACGAAGTGATCCCGTATTGGGACGCGTGGCTCGGCTGGATGCGCAGCCAGGGCTGGCGGCGTTTCGCCTGGTACGTCTGGGATCAGGGGCCGGGGATGCCCGGTGACTGGGCGGGTCGATTCGCGCCGAGCTTCGAGTTCGTCTTCCACTTCAACTTTGAGGCCCGCAAGCCGAACAAGATCGTGCCCTGCAAGCACGCTGGGCAGGAATCGCACCTGCGCGCAGACGGGTCGTCCACCGCGATGCGCGGCAAGGACGGCGAAGTCGGCGGCTGGACGCACAAGGGCCTGCCGACACAGGACACGCGTATTCCCGACAGCGTGATCCGCGTGATGCGCCACAAGGGCAAGATCGGTCAGGACATCGACCACCCCGCCGTGTTCCCGGTCGCGCTGCCGGAGTTCGTGATCGAGGCCTACACGGACGCGGGCGACATCGTGTTCGAACCCTTCGGCGGCAGCGGCACCACGATGCTGGCCGCCGAGCGCACGGGTCGCGTCTGCCGCAGCATGGAGATCGCACCGGAGTACGTGGATGTGGCCATCAAGCGCTTTCAGCAGAACCACCCTGGCGTGCCGGTCACGCTGCTGGCAACAGGTCAATCGTTCGAACAGGTTGCCGCCGAGCGCGCCACCACCGTTGATGATGAGGTGCTGG